>Ga0209066_10004501_pt1 | contig 15128 bp, 14 predicted proteins | sample All_14_2_FD_187198 | JGI IMG/M metagenome (GOLD analysis project Ga0209066, IMG submission 187198) | Freshwater microbial communities in response to fracking from Pennsylvania, USA - Allegheny Zone_MetaG_DW_15 (SPAdes) (version 2) ...
GCACTTCGCGAAGCCGAGCGCAAATTGCAGGCGCGTGCTGAAGCGCCTGAACAGACCGGCGAGGCCATCCCCGAGCAGGACCCGGCGCAGATCGACATTCAAAGCATCAACACGCAGACCCAGCGCTTGTTGCGTGCGGTATCAGCAACGCTTCTGGTTGTCGGTCTGTTATGGGTTTGGTCGGATGTATTGCCTGCGGTGCAGAAGCTGGATGAACTGAAGCTCTGGCGGTTTTCGGATATCAATGAAGATGGCAGCAAAATCATCGATTTCGTTACCTTGAAGGGACTCTTGTTCGGCATCGCGATTCTGACCCTGACGTCCATCGCCGCGCGCAATCTGCCAGGTTTGCTGGAGATCGGACTGCTTTCGCGCATGAACATGGATGTGGCGTCGCGCTACGCCATCAGCAGCCTGTCGCGTTACGCCATCGTCATTTCCGGTGCGATCCTTGGCCTGTCCTGGTTGGGTATGCGCTGGTCTCAGCTGCAATGGATGGCGGCCGCACTGACTGTGGGCCTGGGGTTTGGATTGCAGGAGATCTTTGCGAACTTCGTCTCCGGCATCATTCTCTTGTTTGAGCGCCCGTTCAGAGTGGGCGATGTAATCACCATCGGAGAGTTTTCCGGCACCGTCACACGAATCCGCACCCGCGCGACGACCTTGCTTGACTTCGACAACAAGGAAATCGTGGTGCCTAACAAGGCATTCATCACCGACCGACTGACCAACTGGACCTTGAGCGACACCACGACACGCGTCATCGTAAAGGTGGGCGTTGCCTACGGTAGCCCCGTTGATCGCGTCCACGAGCTTCTCAAGCAAGCGGCCGCCGAGTGCCCATGGGTTCTCTCCCAGCCGCCGGCACGCAGCTGGTTCATGGCGCTGGGCGCCAGTTCACTGGATTTCGAACTGCGTGTATTTGTCGCCACACTGGAACAGCGCTTTCAGGCGGTCAATTTTCTCAACGCTCGAATTACCCGTCTGATGGGCGACGCCGGAATCGAAATCGCCTTCCCGCAGGTAGATGTTCACGTTCGACAGGACGCGGCGATCCTGTCGGCACGTCATGCAGGCACCGATGGCGTTTCACGCTGACACCCTCTCTGGATGGCTGTCAGCGTGAAACCGTTGCGACGTGGATCATCGACATCCTTGTGCGCAACGGGCCATCCGGCGATGCAGGCTCACACGTGATTGACGCCCAAGGCCATCTGCAGCATCGATGCAAAGATCTGCGGATCGATTCGCTCTGCGATCCGGACATTCGGCGGACGTGTATCGCGGCGCTGCCAATCAACCCGTGTGGCACCGCGATACAAGGCGCCACCGAGTTCGACATCGACGCGGTACTCGCCGGACCAGCTAACCGCCTCCGGCGCCAGCACGGCCGCCATGGCCAGCGCATCCGCACTGTGGAACGCGTCTCCGAACAGACCTTGAATGAACTCTCGGGTCTTCAGTGAGATCACGTCATAAAACCGGGCAACGTGATCGCCCTGCCGGAGCCACCGGTCGAAGACCGGGCGTTGAATCGAATGAGCAAGCGTTGCCTCCCAATCCACCAGCTCGCAGCTCGGCCACTGGCTGAACACCACATGCGCCGCCTCGGGGTCGAAGGCGACGTTGAATTCCGCGCTGGGGGTGATGTTTCCTCGCGTGTTCACCGCGCCGCCCATGATCACCAGTCGCTTGATCCGCGACGGTAGAGAAGGGTCCAATCGCAACGCCAATGCCAGATTGGTCAGCGGCCCGAGCATGACCAGTGTCAACTCACCCGCGTAGTCATGGCTGAGCCGCAGCATCGCCTGTACGGCATGTTCCTGACTCGCCGACCGCGACGAGGGCGCGTATCCCGTGTCGCCAAATCCATCGCGCCCATGTACATAGGCGGCGTCCAGCGCGGGCAGGACCAGTGGCTGCGCGCACCCCGCAAAGACGGGGATATCCTGATCGACCACGTCCAGAAGTTTCAGTGCATTGGCGACGGTGTGCGGCAAGCCGACATTGCCGGCCGCAATCGTCAGACCGACCACATGTGCATCGGGCGCGCGCAAGGCCATCAACAAGGCCAGTGCATCGTCGACACCCGGATCGGTATCAATCAACAGGGTATGTTTCATTTTCGCGACGCCTCCGGCGTCAATGGACGATGTGCGGCAGTGCGCGCGCGCCCTGCGCGTCGCCCTGTCCACACCGGGACTCCGTCAGACTCCGTGTCCGCGGACCGCACAGGATCGGTTCGAATGCGGAAAATGGCAATCCGTCGCGACGCGGCGACTGGCGGTATGACCATGTGCCTGATTGGCACCGGCGCGCCCTGTCAGACCGCATCCACAACGTGAATAGCCCGCTATACGTCCGCATAGCGCTCTGCCGCGCCAATCCAGCGCCCAATCAGCGCGTCGACAACCTGCGGGTCGAGTTGCAATACGCGTGGCAACAGCGAGTCGACGATGTCCAGGCACTCCGAATCCCGAATCGGATTGGCGATGCGAAAGCCGGCCTCACCAGTCTGTCGGGTTCCCAGAAATTCCCCCGGACCGCGCAGCTCCAGGTCTTTCTCGGCGATCAGAAACCCATCATTGCTGCGCCTGAGGACATCCAGCCGCTCGCGCGCCAGCCGTGACAGGGGTTGCTGATACAACAGCACACAGCTCGACTGCGCGGAGCCGCGCCCGACACGGCCACGCAACTGGTGCAATTGCGCCAGACCGAGTCGTTCGGCGTTCTCGATGATCATCAGGCTGGCATTGGGCACATCGACGCCGACTTCGATCACCGTGGTGGCAACCAGCAGATGCAATTCACCCGCCTTGAACGCCTGCATCACGGCTTGCTTTTCTGGCCCCTTCATTCGCCCGTGGACCAAACCGACACGCATTTCGCTCAAGGCGGCGCGCAAGGTTTCGAACGTGGTTTGCGCAGCCTGCGCCTCGATTTCCTCGCTATCCTCGATCAGGGTACATACCCAGTACGCCTGTCTTCCTGCCGCGCATGCCGCGCGGATGCGTTCAATGACGTCCGCGCGACGCCCCATTTCGATGGCGACCGTCTGCACCGGGCTGCGTCCGGGCGGCAACTCGTCGATATTCGATACATCCAGATCGGCGAAGGTCGTCATTGCCAGCGTGCGCGGGATCGGCGTGGCGGTCATGACCAGTTGGTGTGGCACCGATTCACCGTCATGTCCCTTGTCTCGCAAGGACAGCCGTTGATGCACGCCGAATCGATGCTGCTCATCGATGATGGCCAGTGCCAGCCGCAGATAGCGAACGGCATCCTGCATCAAGGCATGCGTCCCGACGACCATCGGGGCACCGTTGACGACGCGTTGCAGCGCGTCGGTGCGCAGGCGTCCCTTGACCCGCCCCGCGAGCCAGACGACCTCGATCCCCAAGGGTTGCAGCCAGCGCCGAAAATTGACGTAGTGCTGTTCGGCCAGCAATTCGGTGGGTGCCATCAACGCGGCCTGAGCACCGGATTCGATGACCTGCAGCGCCGCCAGGGCGGCGACCACCGTTTTGCCGCTGCCAACATCACCCTGGACCAGTCTCAACATCGGCTCTGCCGCGCCAAGATCTTCGCGAATCGCCGACCACACCCGCGACTGTGCCCCGGTGAGCGCAAATGGCAACGCATGCAGGAAGGGCGTAGTCAGTTGACCAGTGCCGCGCAGCGACAGCGCGCCCAGCCGTCGCACCCGCAAGCGCTGGCGCGCAAGACTCAGTCGATGCGCAAGCAGTTCCTCGATGATCAGACGCCGCCGGGCGGGATGCGCTGGATTGACCAGGTCGGCCAGATCGGTTCCCGGCGCCGGTGCGTGCAATGTCTGCAGACTTTCGTACAGGTCGGGCAGTCCGTAGCCATGCAGCCATTCGACCGGCAGGAGGTCCAAGGGGACGTCCTTGCGCAAGGATTGCAGAGCCAGCTGCACCAGCTTGACCAACGTGGCTGGCCCGACGCCCTCGATGTTCGAATACACCGGGTCCAGACTGGCTCGCGTTTGTCCGCGCTCGTCTTCGCGAATGCGGCGATAACTGGGATGCACCATCTCAAGGCCTTGACTGGCCCAGCGAACTTCCCCATGACAGCGCAACCAGCTTCCGGGACTGAACTGTTGCACCTGAGCGGCGTTGAAGTGAAAGAACCGCAGCGTGATGCCGCCCAGCGTGTCGTCCGACAACACCACCTTCAGTTGCGGGCGAAAGCGGAAGCCACGTTCGACCGCCTCGATGCGACCTTCGATCTGCGCGTTTTCGCCTGCCTGCAGGCGATTCAGCGGGGTAATCCGGGTACGATCCTCGTAACCGCGCGGCAGCAGAAACCAGAGATCCGCCAGGTGATGGATCCCCGCTCGCGCAAGTCGCGCCTCCAACTGGGGTCCAACACCATTGAGCGAGCGGACGGGTGTGTTGGCGCGATCAAGCATCGCGCAGGCGGGTCAGTCGAGCACCATGACGGCATCGACTTCGATATCGGCACCCCGCGGAAGCGCCGACACGCCAATGGTCGACCGCGCCGGATACGGTGCCTGAAAGTACTCCGCCATCACCGAATTCACCGCCGAAAAATGGCTCAGATCGGTGAGATAGATTCCGATTCTTGCCACCTTGTCCAGCGAGCCACCCGCCGCCTCGCAGACCGCCTTGAGGTTCTCGAAAATACGCCGGGCCTGAAACGAAATATCGCCCAGCACGAGTTCACCACTGTTGGGCGACAGTGGAATCTGGCCGGACAGATAGACCGTGTTGCCGCAGCGGACCGCTTGCGAATAGGGTCCAATAGCCGCAGGGGCGTGATCGGTCTGAATGGCTTGGCGAGACATGGCAAGGGGCTCCGGTTGGTTGGTGGTATGCGGCAGGACGGTGCGGCGACGCGAAGATAGTTGCTACAGGCGCTGGACGCCAAGCACCACGTCCAGTTTCTTCACCCGGCGCATGACATCGGCCAGATGCTTCCGACTGCGGACTTCGATCGAGAAGTGCATGACGGCCATGCGGATATCGCGCTCCTGATACTCAACATTGTCGATGTTGGACTCTTCTTCCGCGATGGCGGCAGCGACCTGGGCCAGCACACCCGGCTTGTTCAGCACCTCCACACGCAATCCAACCCGGAAATCGCCCTGCACGTTGCGATCCCAGTCCACCGGCACCCAGCGCTCGGGCGACTTCTGCAATTCCGGGACGTTCGGGCACTCCATGCGATGCACGACGACACCCTTGCCGGAGGACAGATATCCCATGATCTCGTCGCCCGGCAAGGGATGGCAGCAGTTGGCGAAACTGAGCACACCGCGCTCGTTGCCACTGATGTGAATTTTTTCGCCCCTCGGCGCCACGCTGCCCCGCCGCTTGCGACCACTGTCCTGGACAAGGCTCAGCGCAACCTGTTGCGGCATACGGTTGCCCAGTGCGATTTCTGCGAGCAGATCCTCCAGGCGCTTGAATCGGTGTTCGGCCAGATACGGCTCAAGCGTGCGGCCCTGTACGCGCTCCAGCGAGCTGTCCAGGGCGTCCAGCGCGCTCTCCAGCATTCGATGCCCCAACTCGATGGCATCCTCATGCTGCAGCTTCTTCAGTGAGGCGCGAATCGCGGTACGCGCGCGACTGGACACGACGAACTCCAGCCACTGCGGATTTGGCGCCGCCGACGGCGCGGTAATGATCTCGACCGTCTGGCCACTGATCAAACGCGTGCGCAGCGGCGTGAGCTTCTTGTCAACCCGCGCTGCCACCGCGTGGCTGCCGACATCGGTATGCACGGCGAAGGCAAAATCCAGCACCGTGGCGCCGCGAGGCAAGGCCAGGATGGCTCCCTTTGGCGAGAAGATGTAGACCTCATCGGGGAACAGATCAACCTTGACGTTCTCGAGAAACTCCACCGAACTGCCTGCGGCCTGTTGCGAATCCAGCAGTTCGGAGAGCCAGGCACGCGCCCGGTTCTGCGCATTGTTGGTACTGGTCGCGGCATCATTTTTGTACAACCAGTGCGCGGAGATGCCGCGTTCGGCAAGTTGATCCATTTCTTCCGTACGAATCTGCACCTCGACGTGCGAGCCATACGGGCCAAACAGCACGGTATGCAGCGATTGATAGCCGTTGGCCTTTGGAATGGCGATGAAATCCTTGAACCGCGCTTCCACCGGCTTGTAGAGCGAGTGCACCGCACCCAGCGCGTGATAGCAACCCATCACCTTTTCGACGATGACACGGAAGGCAAAGACATCCATCACGCGGTCGAAACGCTTGCTGCGCGGGTCACCCGGTCGCGGTTTGCCCACCGCCAGCATCTTGCGGTAGATGCTATGCGGGGTTTTCACCCGGCCGAGAAGGCGCGCGGGCAAAGCCTCCTGTTTCAGCTTCTGCGCCAGTGCCGCTTCGATGGTGGCCATCGCTTCGCGCCGCATGACGGGCTGAATGCGGATGCGCCGTTCGATCACCGCATGGCGCCACGGATGCATGGCCTTGAAGCCAAGATCCTGCAGCTCGCCCTTGATTCGATTCATGCCCAATCGCTGAGCGATCGGCGCGTAGACATCGAGTGTTTCGAGTGCGATGCGCCGTCGCGCCTCCGCCGACATCGAACCGATCGTGCGCATGTTGTGCAGGCGATCGGCCAGCTTGATGAGAATGACGCGCAAGTCTCGCGCCATCGCCAGCATCATCTTGCGGAAGCTCTCTGCTGCGGCCTCGTGGCGATCCCGAAAACTGATCTTGTCGAGCTTGGTCACGCCATCGACCAACTCTGCAACTGCCTCGCCAAAACGCTGCGAAATCTGCTCCCGACCCAGGTCCGTGTCCTCCAGCGCATCATGCAGGATCGCGGCGCAGAGTGTTTCCACATCCATACCCAACTCGGCAAGAATGCTGGATACCGCAAGCGGATGCGTGATGTAGGGCTCGCCACTCTTTCTGGTCTGCCCATGGTGCGCACGCGCGCCCATGTAATACGCGTCACGCACGCACGCCATTTGCGATTCGGGCAAATAAGCGTTGAGCCGCTCGATCAGCGCAGCCATTGCTTCCGGACACGGATCAAAGGGCTCGACGAGAATCGTTGACGGGGGCTCGCTGGACATGTGCTGCAGCCTACGCAGAGCCTTGCATGGCGGCAAGGGTTTGTCGGTAAGGGTCGACCATCCCCAAAATGCAGAACGGCCCCGAAGGACCGTTCATTGGACAGTTCGCGTTGGCGACCGGATCAATCATCGCCACCTTTGGAAAGGTCGTCATCGACTTCTGCGGCGGCCCACGCCAGCGCCTCACGCTCCGCGCGTTCGCGCTCTGCGCGTTCAACCTCGTCGATCAACCCCTGGTTGATCCGGCGCGCTGCGATCTCGCGCAATGCCAACACTGTGGGTTTGTCTTCCGGGTCATGCAGACCCAAGGTGTTCTCTGCGCCGTTCGCCAGTTGACGCGCGCGCTTTGAAGCCATCACGACCAATTCAAATCGGTTGCCCACAACAGCGAGGCAATCTTCAACGGTAATGCGAGCCATGGTTTCTGTGGTGTCCGATAGTCGCCAATCAACTGGCAAGCCCTTGATTGTAATCCGCTCCCGCGATGACAGCAAGAAATGACGGCCCGCTCCGCCGGCGGTCGTCAGCGCTCAGCAGGAAGTCGTGTATCGCGTTGGATCGGGAACGCCCGCCGCGCGAAACCCCTCTGCGCGCAATCGGCAGGCATCGCAATGTCCACAGGCGCGACCCTGCGTGTCGGCGCGGTAGCAGGACACGGTGGTGCCGAAGTCCACACCCAGGCGCACACCTTCGCGAACGATATCGGCCTTGCTCATGTGCAGTAACGGGGCGCGAATCTGAATCGTGTTGCCCTCGACGCCGAACTTGGTCGCGACGTTGGCGAGTCGCTCGAATGCCTCGATGAACACGGGGCGGCAGTCCGGATACCCCGAGTAGTCGACCGCATTGACACCGCAGAAAATGTCCCGCGCACCAAGCACCTCGGCCCAACCCAGCGCAACGCTGAGCATGATGGTGTTGCGCGCTGGAACATAGGTGACCGGAATACCAGGACCACCGGATTCCGGAACCTCGATATCGTCGGTCAGGGCGGAGCCGCCAATTGCCCGGAGGTCAATGGTGACCCGCTTGTAGAGGGCCGAGTAGCGCGCCGCCAGTGCCTCCGCCGCCGCCAGTTCGGAAGTGTGCCGTTGCCCGTAAGAGACGCTCAGTGCATGACACTGAAAGCCAAGATCGGTTGCGTGCGCCAACACCACCGCCGAGTCCATGCCTCCTGACAGCAATACCACCGCCTTCTTCTGCATCTTCATTCAACCCCGTTGCCAATCTGTTGTGGAGGCGCCGACTCAGCGCCCAGGCTGATCACCCCAAAGCACCTTGTGCAACTGCAGCTGGAAGCGCACCGGCAAGCGGTCGGCCAGTATCCAGTCCGCCAGCGTTGCCGGCGCCAGTTCAGCCTGACTGGGTGACATCAGCACCTCGCACCGGTCACTCAGGCCGCGCTGCAGCAAGATCGCCCTCGCCCACTCATAGTCGTCTCGCGAGCACAGCACAAACTTGATCTGATCGTTTGGCGTCAACACGTCGATGTTTGACCACAGATTGCGCGCTGCTTCACCGGAGCCAGGGGTTTTCAAATCCATGACACGAATGACACGCGGATCGACGGAGGTGATGTCCATCGCACCCGAGGTTTCCAGCGAAACCTCGTATCCCGCATCGCATAGCGCAGTCAGCAAGCCGAGGCAGCGCTTTTGCGCCAGCGGCTCGCCGCCCGTGACACAGACATGACTGACCTGATGCTTCGCCACTTCGTCAAGGACCGCATCAATGCTCCACCACTCCCCGCCATGAAAGGCGTAGGCCGTATCGCAATAGCGACAGCGCAGGGGGCATCCGGTCAAGCGGACGAACGCAGTCCGCCATCCGACGCTTCGCGACTCCCCTTGAAGGGAGCAGAATATTTCGGTCAGGCGAAGGCGGTCGGACACATCAGACATGGCGGCAAAATCAACGGCCGCGTCAATAGCGGCCGTCTTGGTCAGCTCCGGCTTTCCAGCCGCAGAGCGCGCAAGCGGCCCTGTGCCAATCGAGCCACCGTGGTGTCGGGATACTGCTGGATGACACGATTGAGCGTGGCTTCCGCCTCCGCCCATTGCCGCAACTCGTACTGACAATACCCCAACTTGAGCAAGGCATCCGGTGCCTTGGTGCTGTTGGGGAACTGCTGCAGCAACTGATTGAAGCTGTCGAGCGCGATCTCGTAGTTCTGGGTGACGTAGTAGGACTCGCCCAACCAGTAGTGCGCGTTCGGTGTGTAGTCGCCAGACGGAAACTGCCGCAGGAAGCTCTGGAATTGACGCGCGGCTTCGGCGTAGCGGCCTTCTTTCAATTCGTTGAAGGCGGCGTCATACGCGCGTCGTTCGTCTTCCGGAGAGGCCGGCGCGTCCACCACTTGCGGCTCGACGTCCGATCCGATTCCCGAGGTGCCGACTTCTGCATTGAGCGGCGCACGCACCTCAGGCTCTTCCGATGCCGCCGAACTGCCGACCGGCGTCCCGTCGATCCGCCCGAGAGGGACGTCTTCAACCGGCACCGCGGTATCGACACCCGGCACCATGGGGGCGGAATCGACAGCACTCGCGCCCGCCGACTCCAGACGCGCCAGTCGGGCATCCAGATCGATGTACTGATCCCGATTGCGCTTCTGCAGCGATTCGATTTCGAACGTCTGCTGCTCCACCAAGCCACGCAGCGCGGCAACTTCTGCCTGCAACTCGCTGATCTGATTGAGCTGTTGAATATTGGCCTGGGCATCGTTGCCGCCAGCCTGTTGTTGTTCCAGTCGGGCGACACGGTCAGCCAGACTCAGGCGTGCGCCCTGCGCATGGGCCGGAACAGCAACGGCGACCCAAAGGGCCGCCGTTGCCAGAACGCCTGCGATTGCAGTGTTCGCTCGCATCACTTCGCGGTGTACACGATCTCGACGCGACGGTTCTGCGACCAGCAGGATTCGCTGCTGTCGGCGCAGGTCGGACGCTCTTCACCGTAGGACACCACGCTGACCTGGCTGGCGGAACCGCCATTGGCCAAAAGGGCGCCGGAAACGGCATTGCCACGACGCTCACCCAGACCCAGGTTGTACTCGCGGGTGCCGCGCTCGTCAGCATTGCCTTCCAGCGTCATCTGGGCGGACGGACGGTCGCTCAGGTACTTGGCATGGCAGGCCAGGATGGCGGCGAATTCGGGCTTGATTTCGGTCTGGTCGAAATCGAAATACACAACGCGCTTGATCAGGCAGGGATCGGTGTCCAGATCGGACGGGTCGTATTTGCCGTCGTCAACCGGCGCGGTGTTGGTGACGGCGGGGGTTTCAACCGGAGCTTCCGGCTTGACGGTTTCTTTCTTCGAGCAGGCAGCCAGTGCGGCGCAGCAGGCAACAGCCAGGAGAACGCGATTGGTGTTCATTGGAGCAAAGTCCTTGAGGAGGTTGAGGGCACGAAATTTTTGAAACGATGATCAGGCAACACGCATGAGCCCATCCTGGTGAATGCATCAGACGAAGCCTTTCCAGGCTCTTGCCGACTACGCGGTCACATCACTGTGTCCGCGCTCCACCGGAACCAGTACTGGTTCCCTTCGACGCACGCGACATCCGATGTCGCATGCTCGGGGACCGGTCAGTCCCACAGAATCAACGCTGGATGTCAGTCCGGCGTTGCCGATAGGGCGACCAGGCGGGCTCCCGGACGTCGCCATCGGCGATAACCAAGCGCTGTCGCACACGTGCGTCAGCGGACACGGCGAACAGCACTCCACGACGCCCCTCTCGGGCGGCGTACAGCAACATGCTGCCGTTCGGAGCGAAGCTGGGCGACTCGTCCAGATTTCCGGTTGAAACCAGATTCTGCTGACCGGGCCCGCCCAAACTGCGATCCAGAACCGCAATACGATAAACATTTCCCTGCCCTTGCGCCATAGCAAGCTTCTTGCCATCGCAACAAGTTGTAGCGCGGGCGTTGTAATCGCCCAGGAAAGTGACCCGTTTGGCGTCGCCGCCCGCGGCCGAAACCTCGTAGATTTGCGGCTTGCCCGCGCGATCCGAAGTGAAATACAGCGTGTTGGCGTCACGCCAGGTCGGTTCGGTATCGATACCCCAGTGCCTAGTCACCTGCGTCAGCGACTTGCTTGCCAGATCCATCACGTAGATTTCCGGATTGCCGGTTCGAGACAGGGTCAAGGCCAGCCGCGAGCCATCCGGCGAGAACGACGGCGCACCGTTGATGCCACGGAAGCTCGCCAACAACTCGCGCGCACCGGTGGCGATCTCCTGAACATAGATCGACGAGTTGCCGCGCTCGAAGCTGACATACGCCAGCCGCTTGCTGTCCGGGCTCCAGGCGGGCGACAACAGCGGTTCGCGCGAACGGACGACCGTCTTCGGATTGAATCCATCCGAATCGGCGACCATCAGCGCATACATCATGTCCCGGCCCAGACCACTGGCAGTGATGTAGGCGATCCGTGTCCAGAACGCGCCGCGCACGCCGAGAACCTTCTCGTAGACCTCATCGGCGATCTGGTGCGACACATCGCGCATGGCACCGGAGCGTCCGGAAAACGCCATCCTCAGCATCGGCTCCTGCTTGGCGACGTCCAGCAACTCGAACTCGACGCGGTAGCCGCCATCGCTGTTATCCAGCACCCGACCGATCAGCAGGAAATCCTGCTTGAGCAAACGCCAGGTGGCAAAGTTGACATCCGCCTGTCGGATCGGCTTTTCGATCACGTCCTGTTCGGCCAGGGCACGGAAGGAACCCGAACGATTGAGGTCGGCGCGAATCACTGCCGAGATGTCGGTTTCGGGGGCAGCGCTGACACCCAGATACTCGAAGGGCACGACAGCGATGGGCAACGCGGCGGCGTTGCCGTTGACGATATCGATTTGCAGCCCTTGGGCCTGGGCAGAATGCGCGGTGATCCAGGCACAGACCACAGTGAACAGCATGAGCAAACGTTTCATGGGGCTCAGTTACCGTCGTAGGTGAAATTGAAGAGGATTTCCCGCTGGAACACGCTTTCAAAGCCCTGATAGGGCAACGGCTGCGCTTTCAACACCGCAGCCTCGATGGAGCGCCGCGTCAGTGGATCAGCATTGCATGGCGAAATGACGCTAGCCTGAATCACTTCACCACCGATGATCTGGACGATCTTCAGTGAACAACGAATGCCTGCCTGCGCCGTCTCCGGTCGCGACCAGTTGGCCATGACCAGTTGCTGGATCGCAACTTTGTAGCGCCCCAGCAAGCTCTCATCAACACCACGATTACCAATCTCCTGCACCGGCCGGGTTTCGCGCGTGTCGACGCGCTCCGCAGGCGGATTCTGGTTGGCGCGACGATCTGCCAGCTGCTGCAGCGCTTCCTGCTCACGCTTGCGCTTCTTTTCGGCCTCTTCGCGCTGGCGGCGGATATCGTCCAGTTGTTTCTGGCGCTCTTCCTCCTGCTTGCGCAAGCGCTGCATGCGTTCGGCTTCTTCCTGCTTTTTTTGTTCGTCGAGCAGAATCTGCTCCTGCCGACGACGCTCCTTCTGCTCCTGCTCGGCCTTCTCGCGTTCGGCGATGGCGGCACGCGCGGCCTTTTCGCGATCCACCGTATCCGGCTGCGGCACGGGGGTCTGTGGCTTTGGCTGCGGCGCCTCGCTCGCCGTTTGCGGGCTGGGCGACGGCTTCGGTTGCGGCGCAGGCGCGGTTTCGCGCTCTTCCGGTTTCGGCTGGGCAGGGCGCTCGACCGGCTTGGGCGCTGGCTTTTGCGACGGTTTCGCCGCCGATGGCGGGGGCGCGCTCATCAACATCGCTTCAATCGGCTCACCGCGGATCGACAGCACTTCGGGCTGGGTATGCCACAAGGCGCCGACAAACAGCAGGCCAAACAAGGCCAGATGCATGCCAATGGCAAGCAGCAGCGATACCCACTTGTCCTGGGAGGTTTCCATCCTGCGATCAGTCTTCCGCCGGCTTGCTCATCAGCCCCACACGCGCCACACCGGCCTGCTGCAGCAGAACCATGCCCTGATACACCGTGCCGTAGTCGGTTCGCGTATCGCCGGCGATCAGCACCTGGACTTCGGGATTCTGGCGCACGAATGCACCCACCTTGGCGACCAGCGTGTCGGCGTCCAGTTCCTCACTCGCCGCCTTCTGTAAGGTCAGGAAATAGCGGCCGTCGGAGGTCACTTCGACCACGATCGGATCCTTCTGGGTTTCCACCGGCTTGGCATTCGACTGCGGCAGTTCAATGTCGACACCCAGGTTCAACAATGGGGCGGTCACCATGAAGATGATCAACAGCACCAACATCACGTCGATATAGGGAACGACGTTGATCTCGGCCTTCAGTTTGCGTTTCTTGCGGCTACGTGCAGACATGCGTCAGGGTTCCTGCCGATGGGGCATGCGGATCAGCGACTCAACCATCGACATGCGACTGCCGCTGCAGGATCGAGGACAACTCTTCGGCAAAGGTTTCGTAGCGCACGTTGATGCGCTCCACCTTGGTGGCGTAGCGGTTGTAGGCCCACACGGCAGGAATCGCCGCGAACAGACCCATCGCCGTCGCGATCAAGGCTTCGGAAATGCCCGGCGCGACGGTGGCGATGGTGGCCTCCTTCATGTTGGCCAGCCCCTGAAACGAAATCATGATGCCCCAGACCGTGCCGAACAGGCCGACATACGGGCTGATGGATCCCACATTGGCCAGAAACTCGAGGTTGTGCTCCAAACTGTCGATTTCGCGTGCCAGCGAAGTCCGCATGGCACGCTGCGCGCCTTCGAGTTGGGTGCGATTGTCCATACCGCGCTTCTGCCGCATGCGCGCGAACTCGCGGAATCCGGATTCGAAGATCGCCTCCAGTCCGCTGCGCTGCGACTGACCGTTGATCTCGCGAAACAAGGCGCTCATATCGGCACCGCTCCAGAAGCGTTCCTCAAACGCATCTGCCTGCTGACTGGCGCGATCCAGCACACGCTTCTTGCGCAGGATGATCACCCAGGACGAAACCGACGCCAGCACCAGCAAAGCCATCACCGCCTGCACAGGCAGACTGGCTTCAAGAATCAGGTGCAGCAGGTTCAAGCCATTGCCGTCACTCATCGACACATCACTCCGAAAAACACATCAAAGGCAACAATCCGTCAGGAATGCCCTGCGGACGAAAACTACTCGCGCTGACACACGCCACACGGACGATACCGCTCACCAGCACGCCGGCGCTGTCGCAGATCTCCTGACGAAAACTCAAACTGGCCCGCTTGCGCTCCGCAACGGTGCACCGCACATCCAGCAAGTCATCCAATCGCGCAGCGCGCCGGAAGTCGATCGCGGCAGACCGCAAAACAAAAACCAGATCGTGTTGTTCGCGCAACTTGGCCTGCTCGACACCCACCGCGCGCAACCACTCGCTGCGCGCGCGCTCCATGAAACGCAGGTAGCCGGTGTGATAGACCACGCCGCCCGCATCGGTATCTTCCCAGTAAACCCGCACCGGCCAAGTGAATTGGCGGTAAATGCCCTGATCGGTCACAACGGCGGATCCTCAAACAGATCCGCGACGGGCGCCTTCTGCGGCTTCAACCCCAGCATGCGCCAAGTCTTCGACGACGCCATTCGTCCACGCGCCGTGCGCACCAGATAGCCCTGCTGGATCAGGTAGGGCTCAATGACGTCCTCGATCGTGCCGCGATCCTCGCTGATCGCGGCGGCCAGCGATTCCACGCCCACCGGGCCTCCATCGAAGTTCTCGACCAAGGTCCGCAGCAAGCGACGATCCAGTTCATCGAACCCCTCACTATCGACCTTCACCATCGCCATGGCTTGCTGGGCAGCCTGCAGGGTGATCACACCGTCGGCACGAACCTGCGCGTAGTCGCGCGCCCGACGCAACAGGCGATTGGCGATGCGCGGCGTGCCGCGTGAACGGCGGGCGATCTCCGCCGCGCCCTCGGGCGCGCACTGGATATTCAGGATGCGCGCCGAGCGCCGCACGATGTCGGTGAGCTCTTCCGCCGAATAGAACTCCAGGCGCTGCACGATACCGAAGCGGTCACGCAGCGGACTGGTCAACAGGCCTGCACGGGTGGTCGCGC
>Ga0209066_10004502_pt1 | contig 15126 bp, 13 predicted proteins | sample All_14_2_FD_187198 | JGI IMG/M metagenome (GOLD analysis project Ga0209066, IMG submission 187198) | Freshwater microbial communities in response to fracking from Pennsylvania, USA - Allegheny Zone_MetaG_DW_15 (SPAdes) (version 2) ...
AGGCCCGCGCCAGTGAGCAGGGGCATGCCCAGCATCTGGCTGGCGGTCCCGGGGGCCACCCACCAGGCCAGGCCCATGCCGATGAACACGACCGCCGGGACGCCCACGGACACCTTTGAGAGCGCCTTCATGCTGGCGCTCGCCCAGCAACAGGGCGTTGTCTTGCGCGCAGCATTAGAACTTCACCTGCGCGCCCAGGAACGGGCCGGAGACTTCAGAGGTGACATCGAAGCCTTTGAACTCGCGCTCCACGGACAGGTGTCGGTAGCCGCCAAAGGCTGACCATTTGTCGTTGATCCGATAACCGGCGCCGGCGAAGGCCTGCCAGGTCAGGTCCGAGGAGTCGCCAACGCCAAAGCCGCCGACGTCCGCGTAGGCGACGCCATACCAGCGCGCATTGAACTGACGCTGGACGCGCGCGGCGATAATGCCGTCCGTCCAGCCGCCATCCCGCTGAAACGCTGTGGCCGGCGCCGAACCTTGGCCGTTCAACTTCGCCTCGAACGACGCGTCGATGTAGCGGAGGCCCGCGCCGAGGTCGAAACGGAGATCGGGTTGGTCCACCACGGCGTAGGCTGGCCGTTCAACTTGGCCTCGAACGACGCGTCGATGTAGCGGAGGCCCGCGCCGAGGTCGAAACGGAGATCGGGTTGGTCCACCACGGCGTAGGCGGCGTAGGCGCCGAACACCAGCATCTTGGAGTCGACCTCGGCGGTGGCCGTGGGCGCCCCGACGGGCGGCTTGGCTTCGGCGCCGACGTCAAAGTACTGCAAGTCACCAGCGAGCGTCAGGCGACCCTTGCGCGCCTCCACGGCGCCGAGGAATGCGAGATCGAGGTGGTCGAAAATCTCGTCGAAGCCGACCTCGGACTCCACGGTTCCCAAGGGCGTTGCAACGCTGGTCGTCACGCCGGGGAACCAGCCATACATCGTCGCTGAATAGTCCCACTGGCTTTGGGTCTGGGCCATTGCGGAGCTCGGCGCCAAGGCCGCCAGGAGGAGGATCCATTTCTTCGACATTGGGAGGGTCTCCAAGCTGTCACCGAACGCTGCAGCGGAGGAGCCGCCCCCCGCACGTAATGCGCCATGACTGAAGCTATACGAGACGCCTCGCCCGGCCGGACAGCTCAGGACAGGCCAAAGAGCATTCCGCTTTGACCATTGGCGAGGTCCTCAGTTTGGCTGGCGGACAGCCAACGAGAATTCTGGCGCAGATCAGGTCAGACGCCGCGCCAGACTAGTCGCGGACGATCCGGAAACCGGCGTGAGAGGAGCTGAAGTCCAGCTCGAGACTGTCACGCGCAGCCACGCGATAACGGCGGCAGTAGTTGTCGCTGCAGAGGAAGGAGCCGCCCTTGATGGTGAAGCGCGGCGCGCCCCGCGCAAACGGGCTCTCGGTCCATTCCCAGACATTGCCGATCATGTCGTAGGCGCCGGTCAGGCCGGGATCAAAACATCCGACCGGCGCCAGCCCGCGAAAGCCGTCCTCTCCGGTGTCTGACATCGGAAACAGACCCGTCCAGACATTGGCCCGCGCCTTGCCGTCTGCGGAACGCATGCCGGACTCCGGTTCGTTCGCGTCGAAGAGCCCAAGGCTGGCGGCGTATTCCCACTCGACCTCCGTGGGCAACCGGCCGCCCGCCCACCGGGCATAGGCGCGCGCATCGTTGAGACTGACATGGACGACGGGATGCAGGTCCTGGCCCTTGAGATCGGACTGGGCGCCGCCGGGCGCCTTCCAGTTCGCCTTGGGATCCAGACGCCACCAGGACATGGGCGTTTCCGGCGTCGAGGTTTCCTGGAACAGGGCCGATCCGCCGTTGCGTTCGGCCTCGGTGACATAGCCGGTCGCCGCTACGAACTTTGCAAACTGGCTGTTCGTCACCTCGTGCGCCTGGATGCGAAACGGCGAAACGAACACCCGACGCGACGGGCCTTCCTCGGGATAGCGGGGATCGTCGCCCAGCACGAAGCCGCCGCCGGGAATGTCGACAAACCCGCCCAGATTGCGTTTGCTGATGGCGCAGCTGGCCCCGGGCCCGGCGTCATCGTGCAGCCAGAACAGAAACGCCGCCGTGCTCAGAACGCCGAGCGCTAAAGCAAAAGCGATCAGCCTGTTCAAACGCCTCGACTCCCAGGTTCACACGCAGGAACGATCAAAAAGCGGGCCCTAAGCGGGGCGCCGACGGGCAAAGGACAGGCCAAGCTTCACAACCGCGAACAGAGCCGCCAAACCACCGAGCACGACACCCAGGGCGTAGGGCCAGTATTTCTCAGCGACCGCCTTTCCCAGCTTCTTGCCCAGAACCGTGAAGGCGTTTTCATCTGGCCGCAGTTCTACGACGCCGACCTTCTTGGTGTAGCTGTCGTACTCGGCGAGCATGCTCTTGAAGAGCGCGGGGTTCTTTGCCGACAGGTCGGTGGTTTCGCCGGGGTCGACCGACAGGTCAAACAGCCGCCATTGGCCATCGCCCATCGGCTCGGTGTTCCGGGTGATCTTCCAGTTGCCGCGGTAGAGAGCGGCGTTGCCGCTCACCTCGAAGGCCATGCTGTCACTGTCGCCGTAGGTCGTCTCCGACGCGCCAGACAGCATCGGGAGGACACTGCGGCCGTAGAACTGCTCGCGGTCGTAAGTCGCCCCGACGGCGTCGAGCAGCGTCGGCGTGAGGTCTGCGACGTGCACGGGAGCATGTCGCAGACTGGCGGCCGCGATCCCCGGACCCGCGACGATCAGGGGCACACGAAGGCCGCCTTCACTGGCGTAGAACTTGTAAAGATTGAACGGCGCCGACGACACCGACGCCCATTCCGGCCCGATCGCGGTCAGGCTCTTGCGCAAGCCTACGTTCTGGATGGAGGTGTCAAAGCCTTCGATCGTCTTGACCGCGTCAACCACCAGGTTGGCGGGGCCGTCGAGAGAGGTCTTGCCGGCCTCTGCGCCATTGTCGGAGGTGACGATGACAATCGAGTTCTCGAGGCGACCGGTCGATTTGAGGTGATTGAGCAGGCGGCCGATTTCATGATCGGCCGCTTCCATCATGCCGGCGCTGACCTGCATCTCGCGGGCCGACATCGCTTGCTGTTCCGGCGTCAGGGAGGCCCACTTTCGATGGCTCGCGGGGACCGGCGCCAGCTTGGTGGAGGCGGGGACAAGCCCGAGCTCGATCGCCCGTTTCAGGCGCTGTTCCCGCATCACATCCCAGCCGGCGTCGAACACGCCATTGTAGCGGTTTGTATAGTCAGCGGAGACCTGCAGCGGCATGTGCAGCGCCTGGAGCGACAGGAAGGCGTAGAACGGCCGGTCCTTATCGCCCGCATCGATATAGCTGATCATCTTGTCGACCAGTGATCGCGAGGAGTACCAGTTGCTGGGCAGGGTTACCGGCTTGCCGTCCTCGAACCACGAGACGGCGTGAGACGCCGGCAGATAGGGCTTGGCGTCGTAATTGCCGCCGCCCGTCGCATCCATCACGTAGGATCGGTCGAACCCGAAGCGGTTGGGGAGATTGCGGCCCACCTCGCCGATCCCCCACTTGCCGGTCACGTAGGTCTGGTAGCCGACGCCGGAGAGGTGGGAGGCGATGGTTTTCTGATCAGGCTTCCAGGTCATGGTGTAGCCGGGATAGGCGCGCAGCCGGTCGGGCACGGTCTCCACCAGGGTCCCCATGCCGGTCTGGTGGTTATCCATGCCGGTCAGCAGCATGGCGCGGCTCGGCCCGCAGAAGGGCGAGGTGTAATAGCGCGACAGCCTGGCGCCCCGGGTGGCCAGCGCGTCGATATTGGGGGTGCGGGTGTCGCTCCCGAACGCTCCGATATCCATGAAGCCGACATCGTCGAGCAGGATCACGACGATGTTCGGTTTGCGGGCGCCAGATTCCTGCGCCTGGGCCGGGGATTGCGACAACCCGGCGAGAACCAGGACGGCGAAGGATACCTTCAGGATGCGGACCATGGCGGCGCCCAATACCCGTTGCGAGGGGTTACACGAAACGATGTTATGAGGCCTTAGCGTGAGCCTCCAGGGCAAGACAGCTCCGGCGGGGCCAATCGCTATTCATTTCCGGCCAGACCGTCGTCCCCCCTTTCGCTCATCGCGAAACGCTTTGGGGGTCGTCCCGGTCCAGCGCTTGAAGCTTCGGGCGAAGTTGGACGGCGTCTCATAGCCGAGGTCGTAGGCGATGGTGTGGATCGGCTTTGCCGTCTCTGCGAGCATGTCCTGCGCGCGTCTCTGCAGGACCTCTTCCTGAAGCTTGCGGAAGGACGCGCCAGAGCGCTCCAAGTGCCGGCGAAGACCTCGCTCGGAATAGCCGAGCGCTGCGGCGGCCTCAGCCAGGGATGCGCCCTGGTTGCTGTCCGCCTCCAGATAGGATCGAACCTGGCAGATCGGCGTGGTCAGGGGCTGCATGTCCGCTGAAAAGCTCTGACACAGGCTCGTCAGCCGGCGATGATTGATCGGGTCAGCGCCCGGGAGCGGCTGGTCCAGAAGTTCGGCCGGGAAAATGATCCGGTTCTTGAGCGCCTGAAATCGGACCGGCACGCGGGAAATCTCGCCAGAGATCGCAGCCCAGCCCTCGGGTTCGGCGATCGTCACTTCGCAGCGTGACGCCACGAGGTCCTTACGCAGCATTTCCTTTAGCAGGCCATGCAGGACCAGGAGCGCGCTGCTCATGACGAAATACTCGATGTCCAGAAGCTGCAGCTTCGGACGGATCCACACCTCCGCTTCCGAAGCCTGAAGGTCCTCTGCGCGCGGCGGGAAGGCGAACTCGATCGCCGGGAAGGTGAGGTGCATGAAGCGGCCAAATACGTCGAGGCCTGCAGCCAGGCTCGGCGCATTGATGGCCGCATAGGCCGGCGGTCCGATGAAATTCGCCTGAAAATCCCGCGCCAGCCGTGGACCCAGATGAGCGTCGCCGGTCGCGTCCATGGCGTTCAGAATAAAACGGCGAAGCTTTGTAAACTCCACCCGCGACGCCGGATCCTGAAATTGCTCCTCGGTAAGGTCGACGCCCCGCAAAAGGGGCTCGGCGCCGTATCCCTTAGCGACGAGCTGTCGAAAAACGAAAGCCGGATAATTCAACGGGCATGCGGGGGTGTCCGGCGTTAGCAAGAAGGCCTCCATCAAGAGCTCCGCAGGCCCGCAATACCAGAGCGACAGGCTGTAGCAGGTTAGGTCGTGAGCCCGCTGAGGAGCAAGGGACAAGGGCTCAGCGCAACCTGCTCAGGTCCGGTCTCAGCCAAAAAGGTCGTCCAGACACGATCGCACCGCCTGCATGACGTCGGCGCCGGATTCGGCGGTGGTGTTGGAAACAATCGAGCCGAAGTGCCTGTGGTCCAGAACGCGAAGGCCGCAGACGCCCGAGAGGTGCAGGTCAAACACTGTCATCAGGGCCTTGAGCGCCCCGGTGGTCTCTACCCAGTGCTCCGGAGCGCCGGAGGTTGAGAAGCTCAGCAGGGTCTTGTCATCGAGCAGCGACTGCGCGCCGCCCGGCCCGGCCGCATAGCCAAAGCCCATGCTGAACACCCGATCAACATAGCCCTTGAGGATGGCGGGCGGTGCGTTGAACCAGAACGGATAGACAAAGATGAAGCTATCCACCTCGGCCAGCGCCTGTCGCTCGGCGACGATGTCCGGGGCGGCCGTCGCGCCCAGCGGCCCGGGCAGTTCCTCGGCTTTCAGGCGCGGATCGAAATCCAGCCCATAGAGGTCCCGCATCACCACGCTGTGACCGGTGGCGCGCAGGTGCTCCACGCAGGTCTGGGTGATGGATGCGCAGAAGCTGGCAGGCTTGGGGTGGGCGAGGATGACGGCGTGTCTCATGGGAGAGCCCGGACGCTGATGTGTGGGTTTCGCGAGACTAGACACGCAGGCCCAGGCCGAATTGATCCAGATCACTGAAAGACCCGGTCACGGGGCGCAGCGCGCCAAGGCATTCACAGCCTGCCAGCCCGACCCATTCGCGCGAACTTGACTCAGGTCAACGCCCGTCGTCGCGATATGACGCGTTCTGGGGACGCCAACCAAACCCTCTTTGCAAGGCAGGACAATGTCAGCTCGCAAGATCAAGACGCTCGCTCGTGACGGTCGTGACGCCTTCGACAACGTCACTGATCACCTCAAGGCCATGGTCGACCATCTGGGCGAGGATGCCGCCGACGCGGCTTCGTTGAGCGCTTTGGCCCTGGGCCACGCGGCCATCGAACTGGTCGGTGACGTCCAGGCGAAGCTGACCAAACTCGAGAGCGCGGCCCATCGGCAGATGCGACGACATCCAGGTGAGACCCTGGCCGCCACGGCCGCCGCCTCGGTCTTGATCGGCGCCGTCGTCGGCGGCCTCATCACCTATGCCGTGAGCCGCCGCGCAGACGACGCATAGCCGCGTCTGATTTCCAAAGACCTGTGACCCCACGAAGAAACGCGTGACTCCTCCGCTTCAGGGCCTGGACGAGAACGAGGCGGCGCGTCGCCTTGCGCTCGTCGGCCCCAACCAGCTTGATCCGCCGCGGACGCGGACGGTGGCGCAGATCATCTGGACGACGATCCGCGAGCCGATGTTTGGCCTGCTTCTGGCGGCTTCCGGCCTCTATCTGGCGTTGGGCGATCTGGCCGAGGGTCTGCTGCTGACCCTGGCGGCGGCGGCGGCCATCGTTCAGGTGGTGTTCCAGGAGGCGCGCAGTGAACGGGCCCTTATGGCTCTGCGCGACCTGGCCGAGCCGATGGTGCGGATGGTGCGTGACGGCCGAGAGCGTCTGAGCTCGGCCCGGTTGCTGGTCCCCGGCGATGTCTTTCTATTGGGGGAGGGGCAGCGCATCCCGGCCGATGGCAAGCTCATCGACGGCGAGGTCCTGACGATCGACGAGGCGGCCCTGACCGGCGAATCCGTGCCGGTCCAGCGCGCTCCAGACCCTGCAGGCGGCCCGACAGGCGCGGTCTTCGCTGGTACGCTGGTGGTCGCGGGCCAGGGGGCGGCCGAGGTGATCGCTACGGGTCCCCGGACCGCCATCGGCAAGATCGGCGTGGCCTTGGCGACGCTGGAGAGCTCCGTAGCGCCGTTACAGAAAGCCATCGCGCGGCTAGTCAGATGGCTCGGCCTCGCCGCAGGCCTGTTCTGTCTTCTGGTCGTAGCCGCCTATGGGCTGATCCGGGGCGACTGGCTTGAAGCGGCTCTGGCCGGCATCACCGTCGCCATCGCGATGATCCCCGAAGAGTTTCCGATGGTGCTCGCGGTCTTCATGGCTCTGGGCGCTTGGCGGCTTGGCCGTCACAATGTGCTGGTGCGCCGTGGCGCGGTAATCGAGACCCTCGGCGGCGCCACGGTGCTCTGTGTCGACAAGACCGGAACCCTGACCGAGAACCGCATGACGGTGGCCGCGCTCTGGGCGGACGGCGTCCGAACCGCGCCTGCGGCGCCGGACGCGTCTGACCCGCACCCGTTGCTGGTTGCTGCGAGTCTGGCCTGCGCCGCGCAGCCAGTCGATCCGATGGACCGGGCCATCACCACCCTGGCTCACCCGCCCGGCGGCGCCCGCCTTGAGCGCGTTTGGCCCCTGCGGACCGATCGGCTTGCTGTGGTCCAGGGGTGGCGACTGGTTGACCAGACCCTGCTGCTGGCCGCCAAGGGTGCGCCTGAAGCGATCCTTGCCCTTTGCCGTCTGTCGATCGAGGAGACGGCTCCGGTTCGAGCCGCGCTGGAGGCTCTGGCCCTTGAAGGCCTGCGCGTGCTGGCCGTCGCAGACTGGATGAGCAGCGGTGAGACTCCGGAGGAGCCCGAGGCCGCGCGGTTCATCTTTCGTGGTCTGGTGGGGTTTGCCGATCCCCTGCGGGCCGATGCAAGCGATGCCGTGCGCGAGGCGCGGGCGGCGGGCGTCAAGGTCATGATGATCACGGGCGACTACCCCGCCACGGCCCTGAACATCGCTCGCCAGGCAGGCCTTGATGTCGAGGCGGGCGTCCTGACGGGTGACGAGATCGCCGGGCTGGATGAGGCGGCGCTGCGCGCGCGTCTGGCGGCCGTGCGAGTCTTTGCGCGCGTGCGGCCCGAACAGAAGCTGGCTTTGGTGCAGGCCCTGAAGGCCAATGGCGAAGTGGTCGCCATGACCGGCGATGGCGTTAATGATGCGCCAGCCCTGGAGGCGGCCCACATCGGCATTGCCATGGGGCGGCGTGGAACAGATGTGGCCCGAGAAGCGGCCGACCTGATCCTTCTGGACGACAGTCTGGCCTCGATCGTCGGCGGCCTCCGCCTGGGCCGGCGGATCTATGACAATCTGCGGCGCGCCCTGACCTATGTCACCGCCATCCATGTGCCCATTGCGGGCCTCGCCCTGGCGCCCGTGCTGCTGGGCGCGCCGCCGATGCTCTTTCCGGTGCAGGTGGTGTTCCTCGAACTGGTCATAGATCCGGTCTGCGCCCTGGTGTTCGAGGGCGAACCCAGCGCCCGCGACAGCATGCGGCGGCCGCCGCGTTCGCCCCGGGCGAGCCTGTTCGGCGCCCGCCAGATCGTTCAGGGGGCCGTTCAGGGCCTGGTCATCCTGGCCGCCGTGCTGGCGCTCTATCTCTGGGCCCTGACCGGCATGCCCGCCGAGCAGGCGCGGGCGGGCGCCTTTGTGGCGCTGGTGGTCGGCAATCTGAGCCTGGCCATTACCGACGCGACCGGGCGCGACGGACGTCTGCTGGATAGGCGGCGCTGGATTTTCTGGACCATTGCGGGCGCCGCCGGGGCCATCCTGACCCTGGTTTTGTTGATACCCGCCCTTTCGGGCCTGTTCCGGATGGCGACGCCATCGGCGGCGTTCGTCGCGATCAGTGTCGCGACGGGTCTCGCTTCAGCGGGCTGGGCTTGGCTGCCGAGGATGATCCGTCAAGTCAGGGTGGCGGGCGTCAGGCGTTGACGGCTTCGAGGCGCCAGTCCTGCCGTACAGCGAACAGCTGAATGCGCGCGGGGCGGGCCCCGTAGTCGATCAGGGACACCCATTGCGGCGCGAACCGCAGCAGGGCGACGCCCTTGCCGGAGGGATGGGGTTCGAAGCGGGCAAATTGCGGGGTTCCCCAGATCCGGCGGTCGAGCGCCTCGACCCAGTATGGATCCTCGATCCGGGTCGCGAGTCCAGCGAGGGACAGGCCCTGAGGCAGACCGTCGGCGTCGCCGCCGATCGCGATCGAAACGCGGGGGTCGGCGGCGATATTGGCTCGCTTCTGGCTATCTTGCGCCACCAGGAAATAGAGCGCCAGTCCGTCGGCCAGATAGTTCACCAAGGTTGCGTGGGGCCAGCCATCGGGGCGCAGGGTTGCGACGGTCATCAGGTGATGCCGGGCAATGATCGCGCCGACTTTCGCCTCGGGGGTCCCTGGATCGCCTTGGGGCGGTCTGGGCGGCTCGGCCGGGGTAAGGCTCTGGTCCTGCGCCATGAGGCTATCCTTCCTGGTGCGGACGGATCTCAGGCGGCGACCAGATCAGCCAGGCGATCCGGTGCGGCGATCCGAAAGCGCCGGCATCCCTCAAGAGCCACCACCCCATCAGCCTGCAACTGGGTGATCATCCGTGACACGGTCTCTATGGTCAGGCCCAGATGATCGGCGATGTCCTGACGGCGCATCGCAAGCTCGGTCCAGGCCGCGCCCTGGCGCTTGGCGACGTCCGAAAGGAACCCGGCGACGCGCTCATAGGCGCTTTTGCGCGCCAGCAGCATCATGTGGTCGTGGCAACGGCCCAGTTCCTGACCGGTGGCGCTCCAGATCAGGCGTTCCAGACGTTCGCCCGCCTCGCCATAGTGCTTCAGGGCCGAGCGTCGGGCCACGAGCACCCGGCTGTCACACAGGGCCTCGGCGGAGGCGCGGTGCGTGGGGCCCGCCTCGAGGCCAAACAGGTCGCCGGGATAATAGAAGCCGGCGATCTGCCGGCGTCCGTCGCCAAGGAGGCGGGAGGCGCGAACGGCGCCGCGCTGGACCTGATAGACCATGTCGGTCTCTTCGTCCTGTGCGTAGATTTCCTCGCCGTCGCTGTAAGTCATGGCGCTGCCGATCGCGCCGAAGATCTCTGCGGATGTAATCGGTTGAGCGTACGGTGTCGTAAAGGCGGCGCGATCTGGTAGAAAAGCGGGCATGGACATCGCACGTCTCCTCGAGCGGTAGGCCTAAGGGATAGGTCAACGGCAGTAGGTCGCCCATTGGGATGTTTACGTAGTCGCTGCCAGCACCGCGCGAACCTGTCGTTCGCCGCAAACTTCTCGCTGACCGGCTAGAGCCCTGCCTCGCCGGGAACGGGCCTGACAACCAGGCCTGACCGGAGAGCGGGCTCCTGGGTGATGACGACACGGGCGTCCAGAGCCAGAACGCCGTCGCCGTCGACACGCAGTGGGTTGATGTCCAGCTCCAGGATATCGGGCAGATCGACGGCGATCGCCGAGAGGGCCTCAATGACTCCGACCACGCCGTCGATGTCGGCCGGGGGCTCGTCGCGATAGCCGGCCAAAAGCCGCGAGATTCGGGTCCTGAAGATCATCGCCCGGGCGCGCTCGCCGTCCAGGGGTGGCAGGCCCAGGGCGCGGTCTCGCAGGACCTCGACCGCCTTGCCGCCTGCGCCAACCATCAGCACCGGCCCGAAGGTGGCGTCCTGGGACAGTCCAACGATCAGTTCGTGCGCGCGGCCGGGCGGGATCATGGTCCCCACCGCAAACCCGGTGATCGTCGCTTCGGGCAGGATCCCGGCGATACGCGTGCGCATGTCGGTCGCTGCGGCGATGACGGCCTCGGCGGTCGCCAGATCAAGCACCACGCCGCCGACATCGGACTTGTGGACGATCTGCGGCGACACGATCTTGACCGCATAGGGCGGCGCAAGTTCGGCGCACAGTCCGGCTATATCCTCAATCCTGGCGGCCAGGCGGGTCGGGACGGTGGCGACGCCATAGGCTTCCAACAGGATCTTGGCCTCGACCTCGTTGAGGAGGGTGCGCCCCTCCGATCGCGCAGTTTCGATCAGGATCAGCGCGGCGGCCCGGTCGTCGGCGCGCATCCGCTGGGGCGCCGGCGTCGCCATCAGGCCCGCCGTCGCGCGGCGGACAGCCAGAAGGTGGCCGAAGGCCCGCGCGGCGGCGTCCGGGGCGCCGAACATTGGGACCCCCGCCGCGCTGAGGATCGGTCCGGCCGTGTCCTGGTTCGCATCGCCCAGCCAGCAGCCGATCACCGGTTTGACGACCCCCAGTCGGCGCGCGGCTACGACACTGGCGGCCACGCCTTGCGCGATGTCGCCGGGCTTCGACAGGGCGGTGGGACAGTTCATGACCAGGACGGCGTCGACCCCGGGATCTGACAGGACGGCGTCCAGCGCCAGGCGATAGCGCTCTGCGGAGGCGTCGCCCACCAGGTCGACGGGATTGCCGTGCGACCAGCCAGCGGGGAGGGCGGCCTCCAGGCGCTTCAGGGTCTCGGCCCCAAGCTCAGCCAGGACGCCGCCGGCCGAGGCCATCGCGTCCAGGGCCAGGATGCCGGCTCCACCGCCATTGGTGACGATGGCCAGCCTATCGCCGGCCAGGGCCTGCCCGGCGCGCAAGGCCGCTGCAGCGTCGAACAGGTCGGTCAGGGTCTCGACCTGGACAATACCGGCCCGTTGGAAGGCGCAGGCGTGGACGTCGTAGGCGCCCGCGAGGGCGCCCGTGTGGGAACGGACAGCCTTGCCGCTGGCGGGGTTGCGTCCGGCTTTCAGGGCTATGACGGGTTTGACGCACGCGGCGGCGCGGGCCGCCGACATGAACTTCGCCGCGTTGGTGACGCCCTCGATGTACAGCAGTATGGCGTCGGTGCGGGGATCGGCCGCGAACAGGTCGATCAGGTCGCCCAGGTCGACCTCGGCCATGTCACCGACCGAGACGATTCCGGAAAAGCCCAGTTGGCGTGTCGTCGCCCAATCGATCAGGCCGCTCACCAAGGCGCCGCTCTGCGAGATCAGGGCCAGACCGCCGGGTTGTGGCGCGCCGCGGGCGAAGGAGGCGTTGAGGCGCGCGTGAGGGGCCAGGAAGCCCAGACCATTGGGGCCTATGATGCGCAATCCAAAGGGTCTGGCCGCCTGGAGCATGGCTTCACGCAGGCCATTGGCCTGGGTCAGGCCTGCAGAGAGGATCACGGCGATCTTGACCCCGGCCGCGCCGAGCTCGGCGATCACCTGGGGAACGGCGGCGGCCGGAACAGCTACCACCGCCAGTTCGGGCGCCTGGGGCAGCTCGGCGATCGTGGCCGCCCAGCGTGTTCCTGCAATGGATAGAGGTCGCGGATTGACCAGGTAGATGGGACCGGTGAACCCGCCGGCCAACAGGTTTTCCACCACGACATGGCCGACAGAGCCCGGCGCATCGGATCCGCCCACCACAGCCAGCGAGGTCGGGGCCAGCAAAGCGGCAAGATTGTACGGCGACATGGAAAGCCTCATGCGTCATGGCCCGTCGAGGCGGGCCGTCGGCGGCAAAGGACCCGCCAAGACGCTTGTATGCCATCCGTAGAATCCCGCATGTGGTTTGGCGCAGGCACGGCCGCGTCTGTTCGCCGGCCGCGACGTGGCTGGCGGATCGTGGCGTTGGCTTTGGGCCGGGCTGTCGCGGCGACAGGGAAGGGAAGACCGCATGGGGTTTGGTTCGTCTCTTCCGGGGGGCAAGATCAGGCGCTACGGCGCGGCCGTGGCCGCCTTTGGCGGCGCGGTCGGACTGCAGGCGCTGCTGACTCCCTGGCTGGGTGGGCATGGCGCCTATCTGCTGTTCACCGTTCCTATCATCGCCGCCGCTCTCTTCGGCGGCGTCGTCGCCAGCCTGGTCGCCGCAGCCCTTGGCCTGATCGCCGGCCTGTTTTTCAGCGCCCGGGCCGGTGCAGAGGGCGTGGCGTCGATAGAGGCGTTCATCTTCCTGCTGGTGGCGACGGCCATTGTCCTGGCAGGTGCTCAGGCCAGACGTCTGTCTCCGCTTTCGGCGACGGGCGAGCGGGCCGTCGCAACCCGATCCACCCTGGCCGACGACCTGGCCAGCGAGCTCAACCTCCTGATTGATGGCGCCGCAGAGTACGCCATCTGCATGCTCGACCTGGAGGGGCGGGTGCTGATCTGGAATTCCGGCGGACAGAGGCTTCTGGGCTGGAGCGAGTCCGAGATCATCGGCCAGGATATTACGGTCTTCTATCCTCAGGACGCCCGGGACGCCGGAAAGCCCCGGGACGATCTGGACCGGACCCGCGCTGAAGGCAAAGTCGAGCAGGAGGCCTGGATTCTGCGGAAGGATGGCTCGGAGTTTCTGGCGCGCATCTCCATCACCGCGCTGCATGATCAGACCGGCGCCTTGCGAGGCTTTGGCAAGGTCCTGCGAAACGTCACCGACCAGCGCGCGAGCGAGCGGGCCCTGGACGCCGGCGCCGAACATCTGCGATCCATTCTGTCCACCGTGCCGGACGCCATGGTGGTCATCGACGAGCGGGGCAAGATCCTGTCGTTCAGCACCGCCGCCGAACGCCTCTTCGGGTTCCCGGAGGCCGAGGTCCTGGGTGAAAATGTCTCCCGCCTGATGCCCTCGCCGGATCGCGAGCGCCATGACGGCTATATCCAGCGCTACCTCCAGACTGGCGAGCGCAAGGTCATCGGCATGGGGCGAGTGGTCGTCGGCATGCGCAGGGACGGCACGACCTTCCCGATGGAGCTGTCGGTCGGTGAAGCAACGGGCCACGGTCCGCGCGTGTTCACCGGCTTTGTCCGCGACCTAACCGAGCGCCAACGCACCCAGGCGCGGCTTGAGGAACTGCAGGCCGAGTTGATCCACATCGCCCGGGTCAGCGGCATGGGCGCCATGGCGTCGACCCTTGCCCATGAGTTGAACCAGCCGATCACCGCCGTTGCCAACTATGTGGAGGCGGTGCGGGATCTCCTGGCCAATCCCGATCCGGACGACCTGCCGATGATCCGCGAGGCGCTGAGCGACGCGGCCGGGGAGGCCATGCGTGCGGGCCATATTGTCAGGCGGTTGCGTGATTTCGTGGCGCGGGGCGAGGTCGAGAAGAGTGTCGAGGACCTGCCCGCCGTCATCCGGGAAGCCGCTGCGCTGGGCTTGATGGGGGCCCGCGACCAGGGGCTTGAGCCCCTGTTTGATCTTGACCCGGACGCGTCGCCCGTTCTGATCGACCGGGTGCAGATCCAGCAGGTGGTGATCAATCTGGCGCGTAACGCCGTCGAGGCCATGCAAGGCATGGAACAGCCAAGGCTGTGGCTGGCTGCTAAGGATCACGGCGATGGACTGGTGCGGGTGACAGTTTCGGACAACGGCCCAGGTGTGGCGCCCGGTATCGCGGGTCAGCTGTTCACGGCGTTCATCAGCACCAAGGCCGAGGGCATGGGGCTGGGGCTTTCGATCTGCCGGACAATCATAGAAGCCAATGGCGGCCGCATCTGGCATGAGCCGCGCTCTGGCGGCGGCTCGCAGTTTCACTTCACGCTCGTCAAGGTCGAGGGGGACGCGATCCATGAGCACTAGACGCATGATCCACATCGTTGATGACGAGGAGGCGATCCGTCGCTCGGCGGGCTTCATGCTCAAGACCTCGGGCTATGCGGTCGCAACCTACGCCTCCGGGGACGCCTTTTTACAGGTCGCCAGGGATCTCGAGATCGGTTGCGTGCTGCTGGATGTGCGGATGCCCGGGATTGATGGCCTGGAGGTCCAGAAGGTGATGGCCGAGCGCGGGATAGCCATGCCTGTGGTGGTCCTGACCGGCCATGGGGACATCACCGTGGCGGTTCGGGCCATGAAGGGCGGAGCGGTTGATTTCATCGAAAAGCCGTTCGAGAAGGCCGTGCTGCTGACCGCCATCACGGCCGCGTTCGAGCGGCTTGACGACGTCGAGGCGCGGGTGGCGCGCGCAAGCGACGCGACCATCGCCATCGCCGCTCTCACCAGTCGGGAGCGGGATGTGTTGAAGGGACTGGTCCAGGGCCTTCCAAACAAGACCATCGCTTTTGACCTGGGCATCTCGCCGCGCACGGTGGAAGTGCACCGCGCCAATCTGATGGCCAAGTTGCAGGTCAAGAGCCTGTCTGAGGCCTTGCGGATCGCTTTCGCCGCCAACCTGCAGGACGAAACCTAAGGGGCTCTACGTAACGAC
>Ga0209066_10004503_pt1 | contig 15123 bp, 11 predicted proteins | sample All_14_2_FD_187198 | JGI IMG/M metagenome (GOLD analysis project Ga0209066, IMG submission 187198) | Freshwater microbial communities in response to fracking from Pennsylvania, USA - Allegheny Zone_MetaG_DW_15 (SPAdes) (version 2) ...
AGACACGGCCATGGAGCACCGCCACCACACCGCCCAGGCCGCGCCGCGCGGCTTCTTGCACGACCCGAACAGCGTCCCGCAAGTTGCCCGGGCCATCTGCATCCGGTGCGGTCGCTGGCCGCATGGCCGCGGTGAGCACCACCGGCTTGGCCCTGTCAACAAGGCGGTGCAACAGGTAGGCAGTTTCTTCCAGCGTATCGGTGCCGTGGGTGATGACGACACCCGCCACATCGGGCCGCGCCAGGTGGTGTTGCAAAGCCTGCCCCAGGGCCTGCCAGACAGACCAGCCCATGTCCTTGCTGTCCACCTGCGCGACCTGCGCCACTTCAATGGGCAGGCTGGCCAGATCAGGCACCGCCGCCACCAACTCTTCGACCGACAACTGGGCTGCCTGGTAGCGCCAGCTGCGCCCCGGGTCGCTGCCCGTGCCGGCAATGGTGCCGCCGGTTCCCAGAATCACGATACCTGGCATGTGCGCTTCACACCTCAACAAAGTACTGGACAAAGCCACAGTACTGTATAAAATAACACCAAGCCTGATCACAGGCCCATCGAGACCACACAAGGCCCCAGCGATGTCGAACGATAAACCGAAACTCACGCCACGCCAGCAGGAAATCTTCGAGCTGATCCAGCGTGCCATCGCCCGCACCGGCGCACCGCCCACACGGGCAGAAATCGCCAGTGAACTGGGCTTTCGTTCAGCCAATGCCGCTGAAGAACACCTGCAGGCCCTGGCCCGCAAGGGCGTGATCGAACTGGTGGGCGGCACCTCGCGGGGCATCCGGCTGAAAGCGGGCACCCTGCGCACCGTCAACGAAACGCGCAAGCGAGACACCGACAGCACCGACGCCCCCGCCTCAAGAAGCAGCGGCAAGGTGCTGCCCTTCAACCTGCCACTGCCCGGGCTCGAACAACTGGTTTTGCCACTGGTAGGCCGCGTGGCCGCCGGCAGCCCCATCCTGGCGCAAGAACATGTTGAACAGACTTACTCTGTCGAGCCCAGCCTGTTCGCCCGCCGCCCGGACTACCTGCTGCGCGTCAAGGGCATGAGCATGAAAGACATCGGCATCCTCGATGGCGACCTGCTGGCCGTGGCTCGCACACGCGAAGCCCGCAATGGTCAGATCGTGGTGGCGCGCATCGGCGACGAGGTCACCGTCAAACGGTTTCAGCGCAACGCCCAAGGCATCCAGTTGCTGCCAGAAAACCCGGACTTCGAACCCATCATCGTCCCGGCAGATCACCCTGACTTTGAACTGGAAGGACTGGCCGTGGGCCTGATCCGCAACCAGTTGCTGAACTAGCTTCGTCGCCACCATGCGGGTGGCGGGCATTGGCATCACCTGGCCGGTGATGCGATCCCGCGTGGTGGTCCCTGTCTGAATCCTGCCGAACTTCCACCGTTGTTCACCGGAGTTCATCATGATTCACCACCTGGCCCGTGCATTCTTCCTTCGTCACACCACTTCCAGCAGCAGTGGTGGCAAACCGCCCTCTGACGGCGGCCGTCCAGCGGGCATGCCTGCACCTCGCCCCGTCAAGGCCCGGCCCATCACGCCCTGGAGCGCTCCGGCGCGCCCCGCCAGCAACGACGCCATTGCCGCCGCATCGGGCGCCGTGGTACGTGCGCTGGGCAGCCAGCCGGTGCCCTCACGCCATGTGCGCATCTGCAGCGACCCGGCAGACGCGCGCCGCACGGTCATCACCGGCCGCTTCGCCGAGGTCTGCGCCGCACTCGACCGTCTGGTCATGGAACAAGAAGCCGCCGCCTGAGCCAGGAAAAAACCCGCTGGCATTGCTGCGCAGCGGGTTGGCGGTATGCAGGCTGACAGCCTGGTCAGCCCATGTGCAGGCCGCCGTTGACCGAGAAGTCGGCGCCTGTGGCAAAGCCGGCTTCGTCGCTGGACACCCAGGACACCATCGAGGCGATTTCTTCAGGCGTGCCCAGACGCTTGACAGGGATGGTCGCCACGATCTTGTCCAGCACATCCTGGCGGATCGAGCGCACCATGTCGGTGCCGATGTAGCCTGGCGACACGGTGTTCACGGTCACGCCCTTGTTGGCCACTTCCTGGGCCAGGGCCATGGTGAAGCCGTGCATGCCAGCCTTGGCGGCCGAATAGTTCGTCTGGCCGAACTGGCCCTTTTCGCCGTTCACCGAGCTGATGTTGACGATGCGACCCCAACCACGCTCGACCATGTCGTCAATGACCTGCTTGGTCACGTTGAACAGGCTGTTGAGGTTGGTGTCCATGACCGCGTCCCAGTCGGCCTTGGTCATCTTGCGGAACATGCCGTCACGCGTGATGCCGGCGTTGTTCACCAGAATGTCGACTGGGCCATGCTCGGCCTTGGTCTTGCGGAAGGCCTCCACGGTGGACTCCCAGTCGGCCACGTTGCCCACTGAAGCGTAAAAGCTGTAGCCCAGCGCTTTTTGCTCGTCGAGCCATTTGACGTGATCACGGCTAGGGCCGCAACCAGCGATCACCTTATAACCGTCCTTGTGCAGACGTTGGCAAATGGAGGTACCGATACCGCCCATGCCACCGGTCACGTAGGCTACTTTTTGAGACATGAAGTTCTCCTCTTTGGGGACAAATAACTGTTGTTCACTCGGTTCAGCGCTCGATGGTCAGGGCCACGCCCATGCCTCCACCGATGCACAAAGAGGCGATGCCCTTGCGGGCGTCGCGCTTTTGCATTTCGTGCAGCAAGGTCACCAGCACGCGGCAACCTGACGCACCAATCGGATGGCCAATCGCAATGGCCCCGCCGTTCACATTGACCTTGCTGGTATCCCAGCCCATTTCCTTGTGAACCGCGCAGGCCTGGGCTGCGAAGGCTTCATTGATTTCGAGCAGATCCAGATCGGCCGGCTTCCAGCCTGCGCGCCCCAGTGCGCGGCGTGACGCTGGCACAGGTCCCATGCCCATATAGGCCGGGTCCAGCCCCGCGCTGGCATAGGAGGCAATGCGCCCCAGCACCTTCAGGCCAAGTTGATCGGCCTTTTTGGCGCTCATCACCATCACGGCGGCGGCGCCATCATTGATACCGGACGCGTTGCCCGCCGTGACGCTGCCCGCCTTGTCAAAGGCCGGACGCAAGCCCGCCAGGGCCTCGGCGTTGCTCTTGCGGTTGATGAACTCGTCCGCGTCAAACACCAGCGGGTCGCCCTTTTTCTGGGGGATGAGCACCGGCACGATCTCGTCCTTGAAGCGGCCGGCATCCTGCGCAGCAGCGGCTTTTTGCTGTGAGGCAAAGGCCAGCGCATCCTGCGCCTCGCGGGTGATGCCGTACTGCTTGGCCACGTTTTCAGCGGTGATGCCCATGTGGTACTGGTTGTAGACGTCCCACAGGCCATCGGTGATCATGGAATCGATCATCTGCCAGTTGCCCATGCGCTGGCCGTCACGCGAGCCCTGCAGCACGTGCGGCGACATGCTCATGCTTTCCTGACCACCGGCGATCACGATCTCCGAATCGCCATCGCGGATGGCTTGCGCGGCCAGCATCACGGCCTTCAGGCCGGACCCGCACACCTTGTTGATGGTGAACGCTGGCACGCCTTGTGGCAGGCCGGACTTGATCACCGACTGGCGCGCAGGGTTCTGCCCGGTGCCCGCCTGCAGCACCTGCCCCAGGATGACTTCGCTGATCTGGTCCCCGGCCAGGCCCGTGCGTTGCAACAGGTCTTTGATGACCACGGCCCCCAACTCGGACGCCGGGATCTTGGCCAGGGTGCCGCCGAACTTGCCGACGGCCGTGCGGGATGCCGCGACGATGACGATGTCAGTCATGGATATCTCCTTCAGTTGTGAACCACGCCCACTCAGCTGAGGGCGCCATTTAGACCTTGCGCAGGACGTAACGCCCTGGCGCTGCTTCGATGGCTGGATAGCGGCGGTTGCCAGGCTGCCTGGGGGCAGGCACCAGCCCACCGGCTTGTTGTTTGAGCCAGTCGGCCCAGACAGGCCACCAGCTGCCGGGTTGTTCTTCCGCCGTCGCCAGCCATTCCTTGGCCGTTGCTGGCAAGCTGCGTGCCAGCTTGTTGCTTGTCCAGTAACTGCGCTTCTTTTTCTCGGGTGGGTTGATCACGCCTGCGATGTGACCGGACGCACCCAGTACGAACGTGCGGGGCCCTTGAACCAACTGGGTCGAAGCGTAGGCGCTGTCCCAGGGAACAATATGGTCTTCGCGTGACCCGTAGATGAACGTGGGCATGTCCAACTTGCGCAGATCCAGCGGCTCACCGCACACCGTCACCGCACCAGGCTGGGAAAGCTTGTTCTCCAGGTAAGTGTTGCGCAGGTACCAGGTGTAGAAAGGGCCCGGCAGGTTGGTACTGTCGCTGTTCCAGTAAAGCAGGTCAAAAGCTGGCGGCAATTCGCCCTTGAGGTAGTTGCCCACCACGTAGTTCCAGACCAGGTCGTTGGCGCGCAGGAAGGAGAAGGTGGCGGCCAGGTCACCGCCCTTCATCAGGCCACCGCCCTGCGGGCTGTCCGGGCCGATGGTCATTTCGCGCATGCGGACCATGGCCTCGTCCACGAACACATCCATGACACCGGTGTTGCCGAAGTCCAGGTAGGCCGTCAGCAGGCTCATGCTGGCCAGCGGCTTCTGGCCTTGTGTGGCCAGGGTTGCCGCGGCGCAGGCCAGCAAGGTGCCGCCCACGCAAAAGCCCATGGCGTTGATCTTGTCGGCGCCCGTGATGTCACGGGTGACGTCAATCGCCTTGATCACGCCGTCGGCGACGTAGTCGTCCCAGGTGGCCTTGGCCAGACTCTCGTCGGCATTGACCCAACTGACCATGAACACCCGATGCCCCTGCGACATCAGGTAGCGCGCCAGCGAATTGTCTGGCTGCAGATCCAGGATGTAGAACTTGTTGATGCACGGCGGCACGATGAGGAAAGGCACCTCATGCACCTTGGGCGTCAGCGGCGCGTATTCGATCAACTGGAAATAGGCGTTCTCGAACACCACGGTGCCCGGCGTGGTGGCCACGTTGCGGCCCACCTCGAACACGCTTTCGTCTGTCTGGGACATGTGCCCTTGACGCAGGTCGTGCAGCAAGTGCTGCAGCCCCTGGGTCAGACTCTCGCCTTTGGTATCGACAGCCTTTTTCAGCACTTCCGGATTGAAAGCCAGGAAGTTGCTGGGCGAGGCCGCATCGGCCCATTGCTGCACTGCAAAACGCACGCGCTGGCGGGCTTTTTCGTTGCCTTGCAGGCTGTCGGCCAGGCGCTGCAGGGTGCCCGCATTGAGCAGGTACATCGAGGCCATGAAGGCGCTCGCCGGGTTGCTGCCCCATTCTGGCGCAGCGAAACGGCGGTCTTGCGCCTTGATCTGGTCAGGGTGCTCGAGCGCCTGGTTCCACAGCGCAGACGCCTGCTGCAGGTAGTCCTGCTGGATTTGCTTGAGTTCATCCGGGGGCACGGACAAGCCGGCGATCGAGGTCAGCGTGGACCCCAGGCTTTGCCCCATGGCCTCGACGGCCTGCTGTATGGGCTGCATCGCGGGCAGGTTCCCGCCAATCTTGCCCGACTGCCCCAGCCATTGCTGCAACGCGTGGGCCGACAGATCAGGCAGCCGCTTGAGATCGAACTGCTCCAGGCCCGGCACATTGAATGCGGCTGCGACCTGTTCGAATGGGGACGCGTTGGCTGCTGCGGGCTTGGGGGCCTCGACCCGAGGCTGGACGGGCTCAGCCGGTTTCGGCCTGGCTTTGGGCGAGGCCGCCCGACTGGATTTGGCCGCGACCTTCGACTGCGGTTTGACGGCTGCCTTTCGGGGTGGTGCCGCAGCCGCCTTTTTGGCCACCGGGCGTTTGGTTTTGACAACCGCAGAGGCTTCTACGGCAACATCGCGCTTGGTCGCGGCGTCTGCGGCAATGGCTTGCTGCGGGCGCGACCGTTGTGGAACAGCCATATGTCTCCTACTTGGAATAGTGGCGCATTCACGATCAATGATGCAGCCTTCATGTTGCCTTATTCTGACCCGGTATTTTTTGCAGGGGTGAGGCAGCGAGATGACTTTTGGCCAGTTTTCAACATAGGTCCAACGCTCATCTCGTGGCCTGCTCGGGCCATCGTTCAAACACCCTCTCCACAATACGGTCATGCGCCCGAGCGGCGATGATCTGCGTCAACGATGTTGAGCGCACCAGCCCGCCGTGTCTGCAGGGCTTTCACTAACCGGATGATGTTTGATGTGGATTGTTGCGATCGCCTGGATCTACGTGGCCCTGATGATGGCCTTGGCCGAGGCCACGAACTCGCAAGGCTCGGTGCTGGGCGCCGTGATCACGTTTGTGTTCTACGGGCTGGCGCCCATTGCGCTGGTCATGTACCTGCTGGGTGCGCCCGCTCGCCGCAAGGCCCGTCTGGCAGCAGAAGCCGCCGAGTTGGCGCAGGCGCAGGCCCAGGCCCAGGCAGCAAGCGATGACAGCAATAGATCAACGCAGACAGATGCTGGCAGCCTGCCTGCCGGTGACGCCATCCCGGCGGTAGGAAAAGAACCGTGAAGGCGCCGATACAGTGCACCATTGCCCGCCGGTGATGGCCTGCACGCCCAGTGAGCGCAGCAGGTCGCGCGCCAGGCCAGGCAAGTCAGCCAGCCATTTGGCCTGATGCAGTTGGGGGTTGGACTGCTCGCCGCCACGAAACTGAAAGCGCGGGTGCACAACAGCAGACCGCAGCCAATCAGCCGGGTCCACACCAAAGCCCGCAAGCACGTCAGGCCCGACTTCGAACTGGCTGGGGCCAATGCAGGGGCCCAGCCAGGCGTACATGTCACCAGGGTCGGCACCGGTGGCCTCGCACAGTGCCTGCACCCCCGTGCGGACGATGCCTCGCCCCTTCATCCCACCCGCCCCTGCCAGACCTCGCCAGCCCGCATGCAAGGCCGCCACGCCTCGCCCTTGCGGCGCTGCCAGCAACACGGGCAGGCAGTCGGCCACCATGACGGTGCAGGCCAGGCCGGGCTCTGTCGTCAGGGCGCCATCGGCATGGGGCTGCACGCCATCCGCAAAGGCACCGTGACGCAAGCGGATCACCTCGTTGCCGTGCACCTGCGTCATCCAGACCGGACGCGCGCCCATGTGAGAAGCCAGGATGCCGCGGTTGTGGGCGACGGCTCGCGGATCATCCTGGACGTGATCCCCCAGATTGCACTGCGCGTAAGGCGGCTGGCTGATGCCATGCTGGCGGCTGCTCATCAGGGCGTGCACGTGGTCGCGCTGCGCCAGGCCCAGGTCGACAGGCAACCAGGTTGAGGGCAACTCGCCGGGGCTGAACGGCGCATCTGAGCATGGTGTCATGGTGGGTGAGCCGGGTGAGGGCATTGAATCTGGAACGGGGCCGCTATGATCCCGCCCCGATGCTATCTCGCTTGCCAACCGTTCCTCACAGGCCTTGTGCGCCGCGCGCCAGCCAGCGTCAGGCTGTGCCGGTGCGCTTGCGGCAGTGGCTGGCTGCGCCGGGCTCCCTGACCGCTCGCCTGCGGCGCCACGGGCAGGTCAGCGTGCAGGTGCTCAGCCAGGGGCGCCAGACCTTGTGGCCTCAGGAACGCCAGGTGTTGCGCTGCCGGCAGGGCCATGTCCGCGAAGTGGTGCTGCGCATTGACGGCCAGCCTGCCGTATGGGCCCGCAGCAGCACCCCGCTGCAGGCGGTGAAAGGGCCCTGGCGCGCCATCAAGGGGCTGGGTACCCGCCCCCTGGCCGAACTGCTTTTCGAACACAACCGCGTGCGCCGTGACCCGCTGCGGGTTCAGGTGTTCGCGCAGCGGGGGCCCGCGCGCAACCACCTGGCCCGCCAGTGGGCCCAGTTGGCGCCGCCTGACGCCGGGCCGGCCCCGAGCTGGGCACGCCGCTCGGTTTTCTGGCACCGGGGGCACCCATTGCAGGTGATGGAGAGCTTCGCCCCCTGGGTGACGAAGCTGTCAGCGGGTGGCCACAGGCGCCGGTGAGGATGCCGTGTTGCCCTACACTGGCAGCATGCTGTTTTCACGCCGAATCGAGCACTGCCAGGTCTGCGGCACCCCGGTCGAGCACAAGGTGCCCGAGGACGACAACCGCGAGCGCGCCGTGTGCCCTTCTTGTGGCCATGTCCACTACGTCAACCCTTTGAACGTGGTGGGGACCCTGCCCGTCTGGGGCGAGCAAGTGCTGCTGTGCAAGCGCAATATCGAACCCCGCAAGGGCTTCTGGACGCTGCCGGCCGGGTTCATGGAACTGGGCGAGACCACGGCGGAGGGCGCAGCCCGAGAAACTGATGAAGAAGCCGGTGCGCACTTCGAGATGCAGGAGCTTTACTGCATCATCAATGTGGTGACGGCTGGCCAGGTTCACCTGTTCTACCGCGCCCGCCTGCTGGACACCGATTTCGCACCCGGCCCCGAAACCATGGAAGCCAAGCTGTTCCATCAGCACGAGATTCCCTGGGATGACCTGGCCTTTCGCACCGTGCGCATGACCCTGGAACGCTTCTTTGCGGACCGCATAGAGGGTCAATTTGCCGTGCACTGTGCCGATATACGATAAGCCTTCGCACTGGCCTGGTGTCGTGTGCGGGGCCTGATGACCTCACCACTGCGCCCATGAACGCCCCTCTGCCAGCCATCGATACCCCCGCCGTTGCGCCCACTGCTCCGCGCCTGCGCGAGGATCTGATCACGCCTGATCCGCTGCTGGACTGCCTGGTCGAAGTCTGCCGTCTGCATGGCATTGCCGCATCGCGGGCGTCCTTGTCGGCAGGCTTGCCGCTGGAGCAGGGCATCCTGCCTGTGAGCCTGGCCGAACGCGCCGCTGGCCGGGCAGGCCTGGCCACCAGGCTGCAAAGGCTGGCCCTGGGTCAGATTGACGCCCCTACCCTGCCCGCCATCCTGATCCTCAAGGGCGACCAGGCCTGCGTGCTGCTGGGCCGTGAGCCCGGCCAGGGCTGGCGCGTGCTGCTGCCGGCCACGGGCCAGGGCACGGTCACGCTGAGCGATGACGAACTGCAGGCCCGCTACAGCGGCGTGGTGCTGTTTGCCCGCCCCCATTTCAAATTCGACGCACGCACGCCCGAGATCCGCGCCACCCAGTCCAGCCACTGGTTCTGGGGCCCGGTGCTGGCGCAGCGCTTTGTCTACCGCGACGTGCTGTGGGCGGCGCTGCTGGTCAATCTGTTCGCGCTGGCGTTCCCGATTTTTTCGATGAACGTGTACGACCGTGTGGTGCCCAACCATGCGAACGAAACGCTGTGGGTACTGGCCATCGGCGTGTGCCTGGTGTTCGCGGGCGACCTGTTCATGCGCTTGCTGCGCAGCCATTTTGTGGACGAGGCCAGCGCGCGCATCGACGTGCAGATCTCGGCCACGCTGATGGAACGCGTGCTGGGCATGAAGCTGGAGAACCGGCCGCAATCGGTTGGCTCGTTCGCCGCCAACCTGCGGGGCTTCGAGCAGGTGCGCGACTTCATCGCGTCCAGCACGGTCACCGCCTTGATCGACCTGCCCTTTGCCCTGCTGTTCGTTGTCGTGATGGCATGGATATCGCCGTGGCTGGTCCTGCCGGTGCTGACGGTGTTCACGGTGATCGTGGTGTCGGGGTATGTGCTGCAGCATCGTTTGCACGAGCTGTCGCAAAGCACTTACCAGGCCTCGGCACAACGCAATGCCACGCTGGTGGAGAGCCTGACGGGCATCGAAACCATCAAGGCGCAAGGCGCCGAAAGCCTGATCCAGGCGCGTTGGGAGCGGGCCAACCAGTACCTGTCGGCGCTGAACGTGCGCATGCGTGGCCTTTCGTCAACGGCCATGTACACCACGGCCACGTTGCAGCAGGTGGTGTCGGTCAGCATCATCCTGATCGGCGTGTACCTGATCACCGACAAGCAGCTGACCATGGGCGGTCTGATCGCCTCGACCATGCTGGCCGGCCGCGCGCTGGCGCCTGCGGGCCAGATCGTGGGCCTGCTGATGCAGTACCAGGGCGCACGCACGGCCATGGAGTCGCTCAACAAGATCATGGACCAGCCGGTGGAACGCCAGCCGGGCACCAACTACATACAGCGCAAGGAACTCAAGGGCGAGATCGAGTTCCGCCACGTGTCCTTTGCCTACCCGGGCCGCACGGAAGCCGCGCTGGACGACATCAGCTTCAAGATCAACGCGGGCGAAAAGGTCGCGCTGATCGGCAAGGTGGGCTCTGGCAAGACGACGCTGCAAAAGCTGATACTGGGCATGTACCAGCCGACCAGTGGCGCGGTGCTGCTGGACGGCATCGACATGCGCCAGCTCGACCCATCTGACGTGCGTCGCAACCTGGGCCATGTCTCGCAAGACGTGACGCTGTTCTACGGCACGCTGCGTGACAACATCACCTTCGGCATGCCGCATGCGCAGGATGACGCCATCGTGGCGGCCACCGAAACCGCCGGCATGAGCGAGTTCGTGCAACGCCACCCCCAGGGTTTTGACCTGCCGGTGGGGGAGCGTGGCGAGTTGCTGTCGGGCGGACAGCGCCAGAGCGTGGGCATTGCCCGCGCGGTGCTGCACAACACGCCCATCTTGTTGCTGGACGAACCCACCAGCGCCATGGACTTTTCGACCGAAGCGCTGGTGACGCAGCGCATGCAGGCCTTCTCCGAAGGCAAGACGGTGGTGCTGGTCACGCACCGCACCTCGATGCTGTCTTTCGTGGACCGCGTGATCGTGGTCGACCAGGGCAAGATCGTGGCCGATGGCCCGCGCGAACGCATCATGCAGGCGCTGTCTGCTGGCCGCGTGTCGCGCGCATCCTGATCAACGCAAGGACCCCACCATGAGCACCTTGCTGAACATCGGGCAAACATTCGTCAACGGTCTGGAGGCCATTCGCAAGCGCCTGGCCCCGCTGACAGACCGCGTGCTGGACACGCTGACAGGCTCGCGCGTGACGGCCGAGTCGGCCCAGGCCGCAGGCATGCGCAGCTTCGAGCTGGACGCGCAGGCGGTGATGAGCACCGAGCACACCTACCGCGCCCAGACCCTGGTGCGCACCGCCGTGCTGCTGGTGGTGATCCTGCTGATCTGGGCGGCGCTGGCCAAGGTCGATGAGGTCACCAAGGGCGAAGCCAAGGTGGTGCCCTCACGGCAGTTGCAGGTGATCCAGTCCTTTGATGGCGGCGTGGTGTCGGAGATCCTCGTCAAGGAAGGCCAGGTGGTGGAAGCCGGGCAGTTGCTGCTCAAGATCGACGAGACCCGTGCGACCTCTGGTGTGCGCGAAAGCGCCGCGCAGGCCTTTGCCTTGCGGACCAAGCTGGCGCGCCTGAAGGCGCTGGCAGAAGGCCGCAGCTTCACGCCGCCCACACCGCAAGAAGGCAATGACGAAGAGACGCGCATCGTGGACGAGGAGCGCCAGCTGTACGACGCCAAACGCTCCGAGTTGTCTGCCCTGATATCGATCAGCGAGCAGCAACTGGCACAGCGTCAGCAGGAACTGAGTGAAGCGCAAGCCAAACGCGATTCGGCGGCGCGCAGCCTGGAGTTCTCTCAACAAGAACTCAACAAGACAAGGCCTTTGCTGGCGACGGGCGCCGTGTCCGAAGTGGACGTGCTGCGACTGGAACGTGAGCTGACCCGCTCGCGCGGCGACAAGGAACAGGCCAGTGCCCAGGCCTCACGCGCCAAAGCAGCCATATCCGAGGCCACACGCAAGATCCAGGAAACCGACTTGTCGTTTCGCAATGAGATACGCAAGGACCTGTCCGAGGTGCTGGGCCGCCTCAATGCACTGAATGAAGGTGCAGTGGCGCTGGCCGACAAGGTGGACAAGTCTCAGGTGAAGTCACCTGTGCGGGGCCGTGTGCAGCGCCTGCTGGCCAATACCGTGGGCGGTGTGGTCACGCCAGGCAAGGACATTCTGGAGATCGTGCCGCTGGACGACGCCCTGGTACTGGAGGCCAAGGTGCAGCCGCGTGACATCGCCTTCATCCACCCGGGCCAGGCTGCAACCGTGAAGTTCACGGCCTACGACTTTTCTGTTTACGGTGGCCTGGACGCCCTGGTCGAGAACATCAGCCCCGACACCGTCACCGACGAAAAGGGCAATACCTTCTACGTGGTGCGGGTGCGCACCAAGCAGATCAACTTCAGCGACAAGATGCCCATCATCCCGGGCATGACGGCCGAGGTCGATGTGCTGACGGGCAAGAAGACTGTGCTGTCTTACCTGCTCAAGCCTGTGCTCAAGGCACACGCCTACGCTCTGCGCGAACGCTGAGTCGCGCCCCGCTGGGTTGTGGTCGACCCGCATGGGTGGCTGCGCTAAAGCCCCGATTTAATCGACTCTTTGCCGCATTTGTTCACGGATGCACCTCGGTGCATTCAACCTTGAGCAGGGCCGCCTCGCTATCCTCGATCAATACGTTTTGTATCGTTTGAGAGGTGTGCCATGCCCAAGTCCGCGCAAGTTCCAGGCGGTGTCGTTTCCAGTCTTCAAGGGCGTGCCAGCGTCGTTGCGCCTGGTGAAAACACACCGCGTGCCCTTCAGGCGGGCGACACCATCCAGCCCGGCGATGTGATCCTGGCGGAAAAAGACACACAGTTGCAGATCACGGACGCCCAGGGCAACGCCTGGCTACCGCGCGACATGCAGCTGGCTCTGGCAGACACACAGGTCAAAGGCACGAACCATTCGGGCAGTGCACGGCACAAGCCCTTGGTCAAAGCGCCTGTGGGCGATGACAAGGACGTGGATGCCGCCATCGGTGCGGTGGAGCGTGGCGATGCCGACGCCGCGGCTGCAGCCGGCCTAGATGGCGGCGGCAGCGGTGCACTGGGCCTGGGCTTGCGCGTGGACCGGGTGATCGAAACAGTCAGCCCGCAGTCATTCACTTACGACGCCAACGTCCGTGATGCGGGCGCGCCCTTCGCCAGCCGCGCGGAGGCTGATGCCATCAACCGCGCGCCGCTGATCAGCGACCCTGGCAATGGCAACTTTCAGCCCCAGGGGTCACGCTACCAACTGGTCACCGATGAAGACCAGCCCGTTTCCGGCCAGGTCAAGGCCACCGACCCCGATGGCGACCCACTGACATTCGCCAAGGGCTCCGACCCCGCGCATGGCTCGGTGGTGGTCAACGCCGATGGCACCTGGACCTACACGCCCGACAAGGACTACAACGGCCGTGACTCATTCACGGTCACCGTCTCTGATGGCAAGGGTGGTACGGCCATCGCCACGGTCGACATCGGCATCACACCGGTCAACGATGTGCCCCAGGTCAATGACCCGGACAACCCCAACTACGACCCCGCCACCGGTCACTATCGGCTGTTGACCGAGGAGGACCAACCGGTATCCGGCCAGATCAAGGCCACGGACGCCGACGGCGACGCACTGACGTTCAGCAAGGGCACCGGCCCGGCGCACGGCAGCGTGGTCATCAACCCCGATGGCACCTGGACTTACACACCAGCCAAGGACTACAACGGCTCGGACACATTCACGGTCACGGTCTCCGACGGCCAGGGCGGCACCGCCACCGCCACGGTCGAGATCGGCATCCTGCCCAGCAACGATGCGCCCAAGATCGATGACCCGGGCAATCCGAATCTCGACCCCTCTACGGGCCACTACAAGCTGACCACCGATGAAGACAAGCCCGTCAGCGGTCAGGTCAAGGCGAGCGACCCGGATGGCGATACGCTGACCTTTGCCAAGGGTTCTAACCCCGCGCATGGCTCGGTGGTGGTCAATGCCGATGGCACCTGGACCTACACGCCAGCCAAGGACTACAACGGCAACGACTCCTTCACCGTCACCGTCTCTGATGGCCATGGCGGCACAACCACAGCCACTGTTGACATCGGCGTGTTGCCCGTCAACGATGCGCCCAAGATCGATGACCCGGGCAATCCGAATCTCGACCCCTCTACGGGCCACTACAAGCTGACCACTGATGAGGACAAGCCAGTCAGCGGTCAGGTCAAGGCGACCGACCCCGATGGCGATACGCTGACCTTTGCCAAGGGTTCTAACCCCGCGCATGGCTCGGTGGTGGTCAATGCCGACGGCACCTGGACTTACACGCCGGCCAAGGACTACAACGGCAGCGATTCATTCACCGTCACCGTCTCTGATGGCAAGGGCGGCACCACCACGGCCACCGTCGACATCGGCATCACGCCCGTCAACGATGCGCCGAAGATCGACGAAGACCCGAACAACCCGAACTACAACCCGTCGACAGGTCACTACAAACTGACCACCGATGAGGACAAGCCCGTTTCCGGCAAAGTCAATGCAACCGACCCCGATGGCGATGCGCTGACCTTCGCCAAGGGCACCAACCCTGCGCATGGCTCGGTCGTTGTCAACGCTGACGGCACATGGACTTACACACCCACCAAGAACTACAACGGCAGCGACTCGTTCACCGTCACCGTCTCTGATGGCCATGGCGGCACGACGACCGCCACCATCGACATCGGCATCACGCCTATCAACGACCCACCCAAGATCACCGATCCGGGTAACCCGCAGTACGACCCGATCACCGGGCACTACAAGCTGACCACGGATGAAGACAAGCCCGTGTCAGGTCAGGTCAAGGCGACTGATGTGGATGGCGACACGCTGACCTTCGCCAAGGGTAGCGAGCCGGCCCATGGCTCGGTGGTGGTCAATGCCGATGGCACATGGACCTACACACCAGCCAAGGACTACAACGGCAACGACTCCTTCACCGTCACCGTGTCCGATGGCAAAGGCGGCACCACCACAGCCACCGTCGACATCGGCGTGTTGCCCGTCAACGATGCGCCCAAGATCGATGACCCGAGCAACGCCAACTACGATCCATCGACTGTCCACTACAAGTTGACCACCGATGAGGACAAGCCTGTCAGTGGTCAGGTCAAGGCGACCGACCCCGATGGCGATGCACTGACTTTCGCCAAGGGCTCGAATCCGGCTCATGGCTCGGTGATGGTCAATGCCGACGGCACATGGACTTACACACCGTCCAAGAACTACAACGGCAGCGATTCATTCACCGTCACCGTCTCTGATGGCAAGGGCGGCACCACCACGGCCACCGTCGACATCGGCATCACGCCCGTCAACGATGCGCCGAAGATCGACGAAGACCCGAACAA
>Ga0209066_10004505_pt1 | contig 15120 bp, 15 predicted proteins | sample All_14_2_FD_187198 | JGI IMG/M metagenome (GOLD analysis project Ga0209066, IMG submission 187198) | Freshwater microbial communities in response to fracking from Pennsylvania, USA - Allegheny Zone_MetaG_DW_15 (SPAdes) (version 2) ...
CCCTGCGCGCGGCCGGCGTGCCGATGGCCCTGGCCACCGACTGCAACCCTGGCACCTCGCCCCTGACCTCGCCGCTGCTGGTCATGAACATGGCCGCCACCCTGTTTCGGATGACCGTCGAGGAGTGTCTGGCCGGCGTCACCCGTGAGGCGGCTCGGGCTCTAGGCCTGCTGGCCGACCGGGGCACATTGCAGGCCGGCAAGGCCTGCGATCTCGCCATCTGGGACATCGAGCGTCCCGCGCAACTTGTCTATCGCATGGGCTTCAACCCGCTCCATGCCCGCGTCTGGAGAGGTCATTGACCATGGTTGTGCTGCATCCCGGCGAGGTCTTCCTGATGGAATGGAAGAAGGTCTATCGCGGCGCGCCCGCCAAGCTGCACGACGACGCCTGGCCGGTGATCGCGAAGAGCGCCAAGGCGGTCGAGCGTATCCTGGCCCGGCACGAGCCGGTCTATGGGATCAATACCGGCTTTGGAAAACTGGCCAGCGTCCGCATCGGCGACGAGGACCTTGAAAAGCTCCAGCGCAACATCGTCCTGTCCCACGCCGCCGGCACGGGCGAGCCGTCGCCGGTTCCGGTGATCCGCCTGATGATGGCCCTGAAGCTGGCCAGCCTAGCGCAAGGCGCCTCGGGCGTGCGGGTCGAGACGGTGCGGTTGCTGGAGGCCATGCTGGTCGAGAACCTGACGCCGGTGATCCCCTGCCAGGGCTCGGTCGGCGCCTCGGGCGATCTGGCGCCGCTGGCCCACATGGCCGCGACCATGATCGGGGTCGGCGAGATCTTCGTCGACGGCGTCCGCACGCCCGCCGCCCAGGCCCTGGAAGACGCCGGCCTCACGCCGCTCGTGCTGGGTCCCAAGGAGGGCCTGGCCCTGTTGAACGGCACCCAGTTCTCCAACGCCAACGCCCTGGCCGCCCTGTTCGAGGCCGAGCTGCTGTTCCAGTCGGCCCTGATCACCGGCGCCCTGTCGACCGAGGCCGCCAAGGGCTCGGACACGCCGTTCGACCCGCGCATCCACCTGCTGCGCCGCCATGTCGGCCAGATCGAGACCGCCGCCGCCCTGCGCAGCCTGATGGCCGGCTCCGCCATCCGGGCCTCGCACCTGAAGGAGGACGAGCGCGTCCAGGATCCCTATTGCCTGCGTTGCCAGCCCCAGGTGATGGGCGCGGCGCTGGACGTGCTGAAACAGGCGGCGACCACCCTGGCCACCGAGGCCAATGGCGTGTCGGACAATCCGCTGATCTTCCCCAGCGACGCCCCGGGCGGCGACGAGGCGCTGTCGGGCGGCAACTTCCACGCCGAGCCGGTGGCCTTCGCGGCCGACATGATCGCCCTGGCCGTCTGCGAGATCGGCTCGATCGCCGAGCGCCGCATCGCCATGCTGGTCGACCCGGCCCTGTCGGGCCTGCCGGCCTTCCTGACGCCCAAGCCGGGCCTCAACTCCGGCTTCATGATCCCGCAGGTCACCGCCGCGGCCCTGGTGTCGGAGAACAAGCAAAAGGCCTATCCGGCCAGCGTCGACTCGATCCCCACCTCGGCCAACCAGGAAGACCACGTCTCGATGGCCGCCCACGGCGCCCGGCGCCTGCTGGCCATGGTCGAAAGCGCTACGGCGGTGATTGGCATCGAACTGCTGGCGGCGGTCCAGGGCTGCGACTTCCACGCGCCGCTGAAGTCGAGCGAGGTGCTGGAGGCCGTACGGGCGCTGGTCCGCAAGCAGGTGCCGCATCTGGACGACGACCGGCACTTCCACCCGGACATGGAGGCCGCCAACCGGCTGGTCCGCTCCGGCGCTGTGATCGCGGCGGCGAGTGATCTGCCGGGGGTGGTGTAGTGGCGTTCCCGCCTAAATCCTTGTCATCCCGGAAGCGCGTAGCGCTATCCGGGACCCAGGGGCCGGCGCATCGCGGTTGCCCCTGGGTCCCGGCTCTCCGCTTCGCTGCGGCCGGGATGACAAGCTTATGATTGCGGCGCCCAATTCCTGGCTCTCCGTCCACTGCGGCCACGCCCCACTGATCGTCAGCCTGCCGCACACCGGAACCGAGATTCCGTCGGAGATCGAGGCCCAGCTCGTCTCGCCCTGGCTGGCCCGCAAGGACGCCGACTGGTGGGTGGATCGGCTCTATGACTTCGCGGCCGAGCTGGGCGCCACCGTGATCCGCACGGCGATCTCGCGCACGGTCATCGACGTCAATCGCGACCCGTCAGGCGCCTCGCTCTATCCGGGCCAGGCGACGACCGAGCTTTGCCCGACCACGACGTTCGACGGCGAGCCGCTCTATCGCGACGGCCTGGCGCCGGACGAAGCCGAGATCGCTCGCAGACGAGCCGCCTTCTTCGATCCGTATCACGCCGCCCTGGCCGCCGAGATCGCCCGGCTGCGGCAAAGCCATCAGCGGGTCGTGCTGTACGAAGCCCACTCGATCCGCTCGCTCGTGCCGCGCCTGTTCGACGGTCCGCTGCCGCAGTTCAACCTCGGAACCAATAGCGGCGGCAGCTGCGACGCGGCGCTGACGGCGGCGGTTGAGGCCGCTTGCGACGCCTCGGGGCTGAGCCGCGTCACCAATGGCCGCTTCAAGGGCGGCTGGACCACGCGCCGCTATGGCCAGCCGGCGCAGGGCGTCCACGCTATCCAGATGGAGCTGGCCTGCCGGGGCTACATGGACGATCCGGCGGAGGCGCTGACGCCGCAGACCTGGCCCGCTCCCTATCGTCCAGACCAGGCCGCGCCGATGCGCGCGGTGCTGGGCGAGGTCCTTTCCGCCTGCATCGCCTTCGCCAGAGATCCCGCATGACCCGCATCGACAACAGCCGCGTCATCCGCGCCGCCACTGGCCCCGAACTCACCGCCAAGTCCTGGCTGACCGAGGCGCCGCTGCGGATGCTGATGAACAACCTGCACCCCGACGTCGCCGAGCGGCCAGAAGAGCTGGTGGTCTATGGCGGCATCGGCCGCGCCGCGCGAGATTGGGAGAGCTTCGACAGGATCGTCGAGACCCTGCGCCGGCTGGAGGATGACGAGACCCTGCTGGTTCAGTCCGGCAAGCCGGTCGGGGTGTTCCGCACCCATGCCGACGCGCCCCGGGTGCTGATCGCCAATTCCAACCTCGTCCCCCGCTGGGCGACCTGGGAGCATTTCAACGAACTGGATCGCAAGGGCCTGGCCATGTACGGCCAGATGACCGCCGGCTCGTGGATCTATATCGGCGCCCAGGGCATCGTGCAGGGCACCTATGAGACCTTCGTCGAGATGGGCCGCCAGCACCACGGCGGCGACCTGTCGGGCAAGTGGCTGCTGACGGCCGGCCTGGGCGGCATGGGCGGGGCCCAGCCCTTGGCGGCGGTGATGGCCGGCGCCTCGTGCCTGGCCATCGAGTGCCAGCCCTCGCGGATCGAGATGCGGCTGCGCACGGGTTATCTCGACCGGTCTACCGAAAGTCTCGACGAGGCCCTGGCCTGGATCGAGGGCGCCAAGAGCCCGGTTTCGGTCGGCCTGCTGGGTAACGCTGCGGAACTGCTGCCCCGGATGTTCGAGCGCGGCATCCGGCCCGACCTGCTGACCGACCAGACCAGCGCCCACGACCCGATCAACGGCTACCTGCCCGCCGGCTGGACCCTGGAGCAGTGGGCCACCGCCAGGGAGCGCGACCCGGAGAGCGTCAACCGCGCCGCCCGCGCCTCGATGGCGGTCCATGTCCAGGCCATGCTCGACTTCCAGGCGGCCGGGGTGCCCACGGTCGATTACGGCAATAACATCCGCCAGATGGCGCTGGAGGAAGGCGTCAAGAACGCCTTCGATTTCCCGGGCTTCGTGCCGGCCTATATCCGCCCGCTGTTCTGCCGGGGGATCGGCCCGTTCCGTTGGGCCGCCTTGTCGGGCGATCCCGAGGACATCGCCAGGACCGACGCCAAGGTCAAGGCGTTGATCCCCGACAATCCGCATCTGCATAACTGGCTCGACATGGCCGCACGGAGGATCAAGTTCCAGGGCCTGCCGGCGCGGATCTGCTGGGTGGGGCTGGGCGATCGCCATCGCCTCGGCCTGGCCTTCAACGCGATGGTCGCCAGCGGTGAGCTGAAGGCCCCCGTCGTCATTGGCCGCGATCACCTGGACAGTGGCTCGGTCGCCTCGCCCAACCGCGAGACCGAGGCGATGCGCGATGGCTCCGACGCCGTGTCGGACTGGCCGCTGCTGAACGCCCTGCTGAATACGGCGTCCGGCGCCACCTGGGTGTCGCTGCACCATGGCGGCGGGGTGGGCATGGGCTTCTCGCAGCACGCCGGCATGGTGATCGTCGCCGACGGCACCGAAGCGGCGGCGCGGCGGCTGGAGCGGGTGCTGTGGAATGACCCGGCCAGCGGGGTCATGCGCCATGCCGATGCGGGGTACGAGGTCGCTGTGGATTGCGCTCGGGAGAAGGGGTTGGATTTGCCGGGGATTTTGTAAAGGCTGGGACGCCCCCTCCGTCACGTCGCCTATCGGCGCCGCGCCACCTCCCCCGCTTCGCATGGGAGGAGGAGATCGCATCTCCTCACCCGTGTCCCGAAGGGGGGCGAAGCCAAACGGGGGAGGTGGCGCGATGCGAATACGCATCGTGACGGAGGGGGCGTTCGGCGCTAGCGCGTCAGCATCTTCGCCGCCTCCGCCGCGCTCACCTTCCCCGCGTCCCGGTCCACCGCATAGTTGGCCGCCTGCATCCGCTTAACGTCGATGCTCCCCGCAAGCGGCTTCAACGCCGAAATCAGCCGCCGGTCCCCGGCCCGCTTGGGCGAAATCAGGATCACCGCGTCATAGGGCGGCAGGGCGCCTTTCGGGTCGCCCAGCAGCACCAGATCGTCGGCCGCGATCCGCCCGTCGCTAGAGAAGGCCGAGATCACGTCGGCCTCGCCCGAGGCCAGGGCGCGGTACATGAAGGTGGGCTGGAACTGCCGCCTGGCCTTGAACTTCAGGCCATAGGCCTGCTCGACGCCGGTCCATTCGGGGCGGGAGAAGAACTCCAGATCACCGCCCATGGTCAGGCTTCCGCCCTTCGCCGCCAGGTCGGCCAGGGTCCTGATGCCCAGACTCTCGGCGCGGTCGCGGCGCATGGCCAGGGCGTAGGCGTTCTCGAAACCCAGCGGGGCCAGCAGCACCACGCCGTCGCGGTCCTTCAGACCGGTCCGCAGCTGGTCCAGCACCGCCTGGCGACCGGGATTGTCCTTGCGGCCCAGAACATTGGCCCAGAGGGTGCCGGAATAGTCGACATAGGCGTCGATCTCGCCGGCCGCGAGGGCGCGATAGGCGACCGCCGAACCGAGGTTGATCTTGCGCTCAACCCTCCCGCCACGCGCCTCGACCCGCATCGCCATCAGCTCGGCCAGCACATATTGCTCGGAGAAGTTCTTGGCCCCGATCACGTAGCTCGGCTGGCCCCGGCTCAACGCCACGCCCGCCAGCGGCGAGAGCGCGGCGACCAGACCGATCGCCAGACCCGCCGCTCCGGCGATCCAGCGCCTGCGGTTGCGCCGTCCGACGCCGTTCTCGATCAGGCCCAGCAGCTGGTCGACCACCATGGCCAGCACCGCCGAGGCCGCGCAACCCACCAGAACCGCCACCCAGTCCTCGGTCTGCAGGCCTGAGAAGATGTAGTCGCCCAGCGAGGTCTGGCCGACCGGTGTGGAGAGGGTCGCCGCGCCGATGGTCCATACCGCCGCCGTGCGCACCCCGGCCATGATCACCGGTAGGGCCAGGGGCAACTCCACCCGCCACAGCCGCTGGCGGTCGGTCATGCCGACGCCGCGCGCCGCTTCGACCACGGCCGGATCGACACCCGTCAGGCCAGCCGCCGTATTCCGCAGGATCGGCAGCATCGAATAGAGGGTCAGGGCCAGCAGCGACGGCAGGAAGCCCAGGGCCGAAAAGCCGTGGCCCAGCACCCGCTCGCTCAGGCCTGACAAAAGCAGCAGCAGCGGGAAGAACAGGGCCAGCAGGGCCAGGCTGGGAATGGTCTGGACCAGCCCCGCCAGCGACAGCGACACCCAGCGAAGACGCGGATGGCGCGCGGCCAGCACGCCCAGCGGCAGGGCGATCAGCAGGCCCAGCGCCAGGGCCGCCGCCGACAGGGCCACGTGCCAGCCCAGCCGCTCGGGCAGCAGGGCCAGGGCCTGGTGCAGGCGATCATCCATGAACCAGCCTCGCCAGCTTCTCGGCCTGCCGGCGCGGGGCGTCGATCAGGGCGGCGACGCGCGGGTCGGCATGAGCGCCGGACAGCAGGGCGGCTGGTGTGTCATCGGCGATTATCGCGCCCGCCGCCATCACCACGATCCGGTCGGCGGTCAGCAGGGCCTCGCCCACATCGTGGGTGACCATCACCGTGGTCAGGTTCAGGGCGTCATGCAGGTGGCGCACGTCTTGCGCCAGAGCCACGCGGGTCACCGGATCAAGCGCCCCGAACGGCTCGTCCATCAGCAGGATCGAGGGTTCGGCCGCCAGGGCGCGGGCCACGCCCACCCGCTGGCGCTGGCCGCCCGACAGTTCGGCCGGCAGGCGCGCGGCGAGCTCGCGAGGCAGCGCGACCAGATCGAGCAGCGTGTCGATCCGGGCGGCGATCCGCTCGGCCGGCCAGTCCAGCAGGCTGGGGGTGATCCCGATGTTCTGGGCCACGGTCATGTGGGGAAACAGGCCCACCTCCTGGAAGACATAACCGATGCGGCGGCGCAGGGCCGACCCCGGCTGGGCGGCGACATCCTGGCCGTCGATCAGCGCCCGGCCGGTGGTCGGGACGATCAGGGCGTTGATGGTCTTGAGCAGGGTGGTCTTGCCCGCCCCCGATCCGCCAACCAGGGCCACGAACTGGCCCTGGTCGATGTTCAGACTGGCGCCGGTCAGCACCGCCGCGCCGTCATAGGTCTTGCCGATCTGCTCGAGCACGATGAAGGCGTTTGGGGCGGTCATGCAGTCTCCAGCTTCGCAGCCCTACCCTCGCCCGGATCCTGGCTGACGGAAAGCTCGGGTGCGACAAGGCGGCGCGCGGCGAATGTCGCAGTGGCGGGGAACCGACTCAATCCCGATCCTGTTGATGGTTAATCGGAGATCAAAAATGGCCTCGTCCCTGCAGTCCGCCCCCTTCGACGCGCGCCGCCCCAAGCGTCGCGCCAGCCAGTGGCCGCTGGGCCTGTCGGTGCTGGTCATGACCGTGGCCAACGCGGCGCTTTGGTACGGCATCTACGCGCTCACCCACGGGGTTTTCGCGCTGGATCCGCAGTTCTTCGCGGGGCTTTGACGCACACGGCTTCGCGGCCTCGCGCGGAAACCGCCGAGTGGATGGGAAGGGTCGCGGAGCGTCCGGGCCTCGCCCGGATGTGAGTGTTTTTAAGTACCGTTTCGACGAAGACGAACGCTCCGCGTGATCGTTATCCCTCGGGCCGGGGCGCGCAGGTCTCGTTTAACCTTTCACCCCCATCCGGGCTTTCCCTCCTCGCGGCGGACCCAGCTTGGAGGCTGCAAGCCACGCCGATTCCGGAGGACCCGGAACGAACCTTCGGACGGGCGGGGACCCTGGCAGATCCCCGATGGACAGGTTTACGTCCCCTGTCCTCCTTTAAGTCCGCCGGCCCCGCTCTCGCGACTCCGACTGACCCCGCTCGATCACCCCTGACAGCCGTCGCTGGTCGCCGGCCGGACGCCCTTCCCGTTGCTGTCAGGTGAGAGTGAGTATGCGGGCGGTTTCAGCGCCGAGGATTGGCGCGATGAAGATTTTTGCAAGCGGTTGATCAGGTTGGGGTTTGTTCTGAAAAGAACGGGGATTGAGCGCCCTTCATCCTCATTCTCGCCCCACAAACTCTTGTCATCCCGGACGGCGTAGCCGAGCCGGGACCCAGGGGCCGGCGCAAAGCGGTTGCCCCTGGGTCCCGGCGCTCCGCTGCGCTACGGCCGGGATGACAAGCTTTGTTGGCTGCTTTTGTAGTCGCCCCGCCCCCTTCGCGCCGAAGGGAGCCATCCTTGAATCCCACGGCGAGACGATCGCCGGACTGTCCAGGTTGCTCAAGGACGGCCCTGCGGGCCGCCGCGACGCGGCCGGTCGAAGACCGGTCCTTGACCAACCTGGACAGTCCGGCACGCTGCAGCCTTCAAGAGATTTAAGGATGAGCGGGACGCTGGGCGTCCGCTTATGGGAGGGAAGCAAGGCGTGCTTTCGCACCCGTGTCGGACGTTCAACGGCCGACGCCGGACCGCCCAACCCCTAGATCGGCATCCGCATGATTTCCTGATAGGCCGAGATCACCTGGTCGCGCACGGCCATCACGGTCTCGAGGCTGGCCTCGGCCGACGAGATGGCGGTGACCACGTCGATCAGCTCGGCCTTGCCGGCCACCTGCTCGGCGACCTTCATTTCGGCCGCCTTCGAGGTCTGGGTGACGTCGTTCATGGCCGACTTCAGAAGGTCCCCGAAGTCCATGCCCTTGGCGGCGGAGGCGCCGCCGCCGATCGAGCCGACCGACATGGCGCCTTGCGAGGCGTAGGCCTTGGCGGCGGCGAGCGCGGTGATCATCGGTCAGCCCCTATTTGCGCAGCATGTCGAGGGTGCGCGACTGCATGGAGCGCGCGGTCTCGATGACGTTGAGATTGGCTTCGTAGGCGCGTTGCGCCTCTTTCATGTCGAGCGCCTCGACCAGCGAATTGACGTTGGGCAGCTTGACATAGCCCTTGTCATCGGCGGCCGGATTGCCCGGATCGTATTCGGTCTTGAAGTCGCTCTGGTCGGGCTCGACGCGCAGCATCTGCACGCCCTCGGCCCCGTCGATCTTGGTCGGCTTGAACACCGGCACCTGACGGCGATACGGGTCGCCGCCCGGGGTGCGGGCGGTGGAATTGGCGTTGGCGATATTCTCGGCGATGACCCGCATGCGGCCCTGCTGGGCGCGCAGGGCCGAGGTGGCCACGGCCATGGTCGACAGGGAGTTGGACTTGATCTCGGGCATCTGGTCCGTCCTCAGCCATTAACCTTGCGGGCGGCCATGCGCAGCATGGTCAGGGACTTCTGGTAGAAGCCGACGGCGGCGTCATAGTTCATGCGCGCATCGGACATCTTGAGCATCTGGTCCTCGAGGTTCACGGCATTGCCGTCGAGGTTGGTTTCGGTATCGGCGCCGGCCGTAGCCCGCCAGGCGCTGGGCGCTCTCGACGGGGCCATGTGCGAGGCAGATGTGGCCATCATCGGCACGCCGCTGGTCGGAGCCACCCTGCCGCCGCGATAGGGCGCCTGGCCCGAACCCTGGTTCATCAGCGAGGCCTGGAAGCTGTAGGCCTTCAGGTCGCGCGGCTGATAGCCGGGCGTGCTGGCGTTGGCCACGTTCTGGGCGATGACCTTTTGCCGCTCGGACAAATAGCCGAGCCGGCTCTTGAGCATGCCAAAAAGGGGAATGTCGTCGGGACCCATGGCGATCATGGTGAAGAAACAGGGTTAATCCGGCATTAAGAAGCCTCAGGCACACCAGTATCGACGCGGCTTTCGCCTGCGCCATCTTGTCTCGCTTAGCTGGTCGATACGGGCGTCATGGACATCCTGGAAATCATCCGCGCCATCGCCGCCCTGGCTGTCACCCTGGGGCTGATCGGCCTGGCCGCCTATGCCCTGCGCCGCTTTGGGCCGGACGCCTTCGCGCGACTGGTCACCGCCCGCCAGATCCGCCGCCTGAGGGTGGTGGAGAGCCTGGCCCTGGACCCGACCCGCCGGCTGGTGATCTTCAGCCTGGACGGCGAGGAGCGCCTGATGCTGCTGGGCGAAGGCAAGCTGCTGGACTGGGGCCCCCGGCCCGTCGCCGTTCCGCCCTCACCCGTCCCGTCCTCTCCTGTCCAGCGCGCCCCGGAGCCCGTGATCTGATGCGCAGCCTGCTCAAATCCCTCATCGGCGCCAATAGCCAGGACCTGCGCCGCGCCGCCCTGATTTCCGTGCTCGTCGCCTTTGGTACGGCGATCCTGCCCGCCGCAGCCATGGCCCAGTCGGCGATCAATGTGAACCTGGGCACCGGCGCCGGTCTTTCCGAGCGCGTGGTCCAGATGGTCGGCCTGCTGACCGTGCTGTCGCTGGCGCCGTCGATCGTGATCATGACCACCTCGTTCGTGCGGATCGTGGTGGTTCTGGGCCTGTTGCGCACCGCCATCGGCGTGCAGCAAAGCCCGCCCAATCCGGTGATCATCAGCCTGGCCCTGTTCCTGACCGCCATCGTCATGGGCCCGACCTTCGAGCGGTCCTACGACCTGGGCGTCAAGCCGCTGCTGGACCAGCAGATGGAACTGCCCGAGGCCTTTGAGGCCGCCGGCGGACCGGTCAAGGAGTTCATGCTGCGGCAGGTGGATCGCGACGACCTGGCGCTGTTTGTCCGGCTGTCGAAGATCCCCACGCCCAAGACCGCCGCCGATACGCCGCTGAAGGTGGTGACGCCGGCCTTCATGATTTCCGAGCTGAAGCGGGCCTTCGAGATCGGCTTCCTGCTGTTCATCCCGTTCCTGGTCATCGACCTGGTGGTGGCCAGCGTGCTGATGAGCATGGGCATGATGATGCTGCCGCCGGCGACGATCAGCCTGCCGTTCAAGCTGATCTTCTTCGTGCTGGTGGATGGCTGGCGACTCGTCGCAGGAAGCCTCGTCGAGAGTTTCCAGCGCGGGGCCGGGGGCTAAAGGGTTCAACATGAGTGTTTTCGTCCTGGGATCGATCAATCTGGACGCCGTCGCGCGGGTCGATGACCTGCCGCGCCCCGGCGAGACGGTGGCCGGCCGTTCCCTGGATCTGTTTCCGGGCGGCAAGGGCGCCAATCAGGCGGTGGCCGCCGCGCGCATGGGCGCCCCGACCCGGCTGATGGGCGCGGTGGGCCGCGAGGACGCTGGCCCCGGCCTGAAGACCAAGCTGGCCGGCTATGGCGTGCAGGTGGCCGATGTCCTGGAACTTCAGGGCGTGCCCACCGGTCAGGCCCATGTCTGGGTGGCGGCCAGCGGCGAGAACATGATCGTGGTGACCAGCGGCGCCAACGCCGCCATCACCCCCCAGCACGTCACCGCCACCCCGCTGGAGGGCCAGCGCGTGCTGCTCAGCCAGCTGGAATCCCCGGCCCAGGCCATCGAGGCGCTGTTCCGGGCCGGAGCCGCCAAAGGCGCCCTGCGGATTCTCAACGCCGCACCCGCCCTGCCCCAGGGCGCGGCGCTGTTTCCGATCACTGACATTCTGATCCTCAACCAGACCGAACTGGCCACCTACGCCAAGCTCGACGAGGAACCTGTTCGGCTGGAAGAGGTGTCGCGCGCCTCGCGCAAGCTGATGAGCCGGCCCGACCAGGTGGTGATCATCACCCTGGGCGCGGCGGGCGTCGCCTGCATCCGCCGCGACGAGGCCTTCCTGGTCGAGGGCCGCAAGGTCAAGGCCCTGGACACCACCGGGGCCGGCGACTGCTTCTGCGGCGCCCTGGCGGCCTGCCTGTCGACCAGCATGGACCTGCGCGAGGCCGTAGAGATGGCCAACGCCGCCGCCGCCCTGTCGGTGCAGAAATCAGGCGCCGCGCCGTCCATGCCCAGCAAGCGCGAGGTCGAGGCGTTTCTGGAGGGGTGAGGTCAGGCCGCGCGGATGCCGCTGAAGCCGTGATCCGACGCCGAGCCGATCACCGCGTCATAGCCGAGGATCATGTCGACATCCTTGCCGTTGCTGGCCAGCGGCAGGCGCAGCCACAGGATCGACATGTGCGGCGCGCCGCGCCAGGCCATGCTGTGGACGCCCACGCCCGGACGGCGGCCATCGACCACCTTGTCCAGTTCCTTGCGCCAGTAGTCGCCGGCGGCGGTGTTATAGACCTCCGACAGGCTCTTGCCGGTGATCTCCCGGCCATAGACGCCGTAAAGGCCGGTGCCGGCCAGGCGCAGGCGGTAGTCGCGCGGCGCATTGACCACGTCGATCAGGCTGACGGTCGGCAGCATGCGCTTGATGCCCAGCGGGCTCAGGTCCGCGCGCGCCGGGAGGGCAGCCCCCCGTCGGAGCGACGCCCAGTAGGCGAACATCTCCTGGTGAGCGCGGGCCGCGGAGGCCGATGCGCTCAACTGCGCGTTCATCTTCAGATTCCTTAACAAGCCGTTGGAATCACGACGATTCACTATCGCTTAAGGACCGAATCGCGAGCAAGCGAAAACATCGTCGCCAGCCAAGATTTCAACAAAGAGTCAACCAACAAGCGAAACGCCCGCCGGCCGATTCGGCTGACGGGCGTCGCTGATGTCTTGCCGCGCAAGCGGCAAGCGCTTGATCCGACTCGGCTATTTTCCGCTGCGCGGCGGCTTGCGGCCGCCCTGGCCCAGGCCCATCGACTTGGCCAGTTCCGACCGCGCCTTGGCGTAGTTGGGCGCCACCATCGGGTAATCCTTGGGCAGGTTCCACTTGGCCCGGTACTCTTCGGGGCTCATGTCGTACTTCGTGCGCAGGTGGCGCTTGAGCGACTTGAACTTGCGGCCGTCCTCCAGGCAGACCAGATGGTCTGGCGCGATCGAACGCTTGACCGGCACGGCCGGCTCTTTCAGCGGCGCAGGCTCGGCCTCGACGGGGCCGCCAACCGCCGCCAGGGCCGCATGCACCTGGCGGATTAGCGCTGGCAGATCCGTCGCGGTGACCGTGTTATTGCCGACATAGGCGGAGACGATGCCGGCCGTCATGTCGAGGAGGTTCGATTGGTCGTGCATCTGATCTATTCCGCCGCAATTCACTTTGGTCCCGCCTGATTCCAGAACCAGTCATCGCGTGGATATCGACAATGCCCGCATGCGGCAATATCCAGGCCAGAAGAATACACGCCAACTCATCCACTGCAGCGCGCACGCGGGTTGAGTTCCTCAATGTCCCGCAACAATTGGCCGAATGCGTTCACTGATATTTGAATTTAACGGCCAAAGTCGCGCGATAGCGCTAGCATCGCCGCGCGCTGGGGCACCGAATATTCGTCCACGGCCGCCTCGTCACCGGCGCGGATCGCCTTCAGCAGGGCAGGCGTGAGGGCCGAGGACAGCGACCAGTTCCAGTAGCGCAGCACGGTCTGGGCGCGATCGACGGCGATCATGTCGAACACCGCCATCACCCGCTCCAGCGCCGGCGCCGTGGCGCCGGTGGAATCGACCTCGGGCCGGCGCAGGCCGCGCCACAGGGCCTTGATCGCGGCGCGCGGCAGGCCGGTGGCCTTGCACAGGATCGCCAGCGGCTCGCCGCCCGGATCGGTGAAGATCTTGGCCCCGGTCATGGGCTTGAGCCCCGAAAGATAGGAAATCTCCTCGGCCACATCGCGGGTCATGCCGTTCTGGGCGGCGGCGACAGCGTCGTCCAGACTGTCGAACGGGCTCTTGGCGATGGCGGCGCGGTTGCGCTGGCGGCGCTCGATGAACTGCAGGGCCTTGCGCGACATCGGGTCCTGCCAGCCCTCTTCGGAGGCCACCGCGAACAGGTCGCCGACCGCGTCCTGCAGGATTTCCCGCGACACCGCGAAGCGTTGCAGGATCAGCTTGCGGGCCTCGGCGTCAGCCCACCAGAACATCACATAGGCATGGCTGGGGCGCAGCTCGGCCCGCCGCAGCAACAGCGGCAGCAGACGCGGATTGTCGCGCGACATGGCCACCACGGTTTCGATGGTGTGATGACTGAATTTCACCAGTTCATTGCGCAGCAGAACTTCGACGACGGTCGCCTCGCCGGCCTCGACCAGCGCGTCAGCGACCATTTCGCCCACGCCGCGGCGCTGGGCGATCATCCGGCGATGCTCGGTGGTGGCGTGGCGGGCGCAGTCGATCAGGTCGGCGTCGCCCAGGGTCGGGGAGTTTTCCAGCAGGGCCCGCGCCACCGAAAGCTCGTCGCGCAGGATCAGGCGGATCAGCGTGCCGGGCATCTCGACCAGATTGGCCAGGCGGCGGGCCACCTTTTCGCGTTCCTCGACCACCGCGTCACGCAGCATCTCGACCAGCAGGTCAGCGGTCATGGCCCGCTCAAAGGCGTTGACCCGGCTGGCGGGCAGGCAGACCACGTCGGCCAGGCGCTTGAGCAGGGCCGCGCGCGAACGGGCCTTCGGCTTCTCAGCCTCAGGCTCCGGAAATGCGGTAAGGGGCGCGGGTTCGCTCATGGTCATCCTGACGGTCAAAACAGCCGCCAGCCAGAACTGATCAGATCGTCATTAACGTCCGATGAGCGAGGCGGCTGCGCATCCGCGTCAGGATGACGCCCAACCGCGACCAAACTGCGTCAGGTGAAGGGGTGAGGCCCCCATTCGGGCCAGATATCCGGCAGGTCGGTCGAGACCTTGTCGGGATAGACCGGCGTACGCTTCTCCAGGAACGAGGTGACGCCCTCCTTGGCGTCGGCGGCCGCGCCGCGCGACTGGATGGCCCGGCTGTCGGCCTTGTGGGCCTCCATCGGATGGTCCGCGCCCGCCATGCGCCACAGCAGCTGACGGGTCAGGGCGACCGAGACCGGGGCTGAGTTGTCGGCGATCTCGCGGGCCAGGGCCCGGGCGGCGGGCAGCAGGTCCTCGGGCGCGTGGAGTGAACGGACCAGGCCGCGCTCCAGCGCCTCCTGGGCCCCGAACACCCGGCCAGTGTAGCACCACTCCAGCGCCGTCTGCATCCCGACCAGGCGCGGCAGGAACCAGGACGAGGCCGCCTCGGGATTGATCCCGCGCCGCGCAAACACAAAGCCGAACTTGGCGTCGGTAGAGGCCAGGCGGATGTCCATCGGCAGCTGCATGGTCACGCCCACGCCCACCGCCGCGCCGTTCACGGCGGCGATGATGGGCTTCAGGCTGTCATACATGCGAAGCGTGCAGCGGCCGCCGCCGTCGCGATAGATGTCGCCGACCTTGCCCTCTTCGCGCTCCAGCGCCTGGGGCGAGGTGCGATCGAACGTGGCCCCGCCGGCGCCCAGATCGGCCCCGGCGCAGAACGCCCGACCGGCCCCGGTGACGATCACCACCTTCACCGCGTCGTCGGCGTCGGTGAGGTCGAACACCTCGATCAGGTCCTTCATCATCCGGGCGGTGAAGGCGTTCATCCGCTCGGGCCGGTTCAGGGTGATCGTCGCGATCCCGTCCTCGACGTCATAGAGCAGGGTCTCGAAGGTGGGTTGC
>Ga0209066_10004506_pt1 | contig 15120 bp, 9 predicted proteins | sample All_14_2_FD_187198 | JGI IMG/M metagenome (GOLD analysis project Ga0209066, IMG submission 187198) | Freshwater microbial communities in response to fracking from Pennsylvania, USA - Allegheny Zone_MetaG_DW_15 (SPAdes) (version 2) ...
CCGGAACAGCTTGGCGATATTGACGAAGCCTTCTTTTTCCGCCTTCTTGGCAAAGGCCTTGTATTTCTGGTTGGCCTGACTTTCGCCGGCAAATGCTTCTTTCAGATTTTCTTTCGTTGTGGCCATTTTTTCTCCTTTGATTTTTTTTGATTGTCGAACAACAAGGGCTGTCACACCCCGATGACCCATTGTACCGCTACCGCAAACGGACTGCAAGAACAGGACGTCCCCGGTTTGTGATACGGCGGGAAAACGATGTCGGATACTGCGATCACGTCTGCAGCGAGCAGGGTAATTATGTCTTCTACTGAAGAACTTGAAATAGCGAGTGGGGGATTTGTGATGAACGATCTTGCAGAATTTCGCGGCTGGTGCAACTGATTTTGCGGGTCGGCAACGTCTGCAGAAATCCAGAGATGTCGTCAGGAATCGCCCGGGAGAACATCCCGGCTACCCGTGCAATTCCTGACGAATTATATCGCAACAAAGGGGAACGATCTCAGTTAAAAAATAAAGGTGTACCTGACCCCGAAACGGTTGGTCTCCGAGCCGTTCTCTACGCTCAGATCCTGAAGATACTGGAGCAGCAGCTTCTGTTTCGGAGCGAGTGTAAGGCCAAGGGTGAATTGCAGCGAGTGGGTTTCCGTCTCATCGCTCATGTCCACCGATGCCACCGTTGTCTCTGCTCCTTTTTTGTAATAATGGTCCAACGACACCAGCACCGTCTTGCTGATGTCATAGCTCAGATGGGTCTCCAGTCCGTAGATCGGGTCTTTTTCAAGCGTGGCCGAGACGGCACCGTAATCGGTATTGTCGGTATAGAATTCAACCCAGGGGGTCAACTCGAGATAGAAATCGCCCCAGCCCTTGACGAACCCAACCTCGGTTTTGAAGGCCCACTGATTGGCTCCCATGTTGAGAACCCTGTCGTTTTCGTATTCGCCGATCGGAAATTTGAACCACTCGGTCACCCCCAGCCAGGTCTTGGTTTCGGGATTGCTGATCGGCCAGATCCCGGCAAGGATCGTCGGGTCGGCCAGACCTGACGAGGAAAACGACTGGTTGCCGACGCTGGCCCCGTCAACCGCCGTGTCACCGAAGGGGATAAGGGCCTGAACGGATACCGGCATCGAGGCAAACGATGAGTAGTACACTGGTCTCAGGATCTGCAGGTTGGAGTCGAGATTGAAATCCGTCGCCACCTTGTCGCCGTTCTTGTAGCGATCATTTCCCGACGTGTGCCAATAATAGAACAGGACTCCCGCCGTCCCCGGCGGCGCCGGCACATACCCCCTGGTATCACCGGCGATTGACGGCACCGCAGTGGCCGCCAACAGCAGGTTGGCCGCCAAAAATGATTTCGCCAAGGTCGTAAAGCAGTTTCCAGCCATGTCATTCTCCTCTCTTTGTGATGTTTGACCTACCTCTCCATTTACGCAACACAATGATCTGCCGATACAAATTTCAATCAGCAGTACTGTTTCCGCAGCTCTTTCTTGTTCAGTTTGCCGACGCTGGTCTTGGCGATGGCATCGGTGATCACGATTCTGTCCGGAACCCCGTATCTGGGAATGGCTCCCTTCTCGGCGTAATCACTGATGAAGTTCCGCAACTCGTCGGCGGTGACCTTATCCCGATACTCGGCCTTCAGCACCACCAGCGCCAGCGGCCGCTCGCCCCATTTATCGTCCCGGACCCCGATCACCGCCGCCTCGGCCACCGCCGGGTGATTGCTGACGATATCCTCCAGGGTCAGCGACGATACCCATTCACCGCCGGTTTTGATCACGTCCTTCAACCGGTCGGTGACCTGGAGATACCCGTTGGGATCGATGAAGCCGATATCGCCGGTATGCAGCCACCCGTTTTCCCACAGCTGTTCGCTCTTTTCCGTATCCTTCAGATATCCCTGCGTCAGCCATGGGGCTCTGACGACGATTTCGCCGGTGCTCAGGCCATCGTGGGGCAGCGGCTTTCCTTCCTCATCGATGACATTTATCATGGCGTTGGATATCGGCAGGCCGGTCCGGCACCGGATCCGGATCTCGGTCTCGCGGTCGCAACCAAGCATATCCGGTTTCAGATTGGCGATGGACAGTACCGGGCAAGTCTCCGACATCCCGTAGCCGGTAAAAATATTGATCCCGAGTTCCATGGCGGATTTGCACAACCCGGCCGACATCGCCGAACCACCGATAATGATCTTCAGGTCCTTGAGATCCATCTGTCGTATCGATGGGCTGCCGAGCAGCATGTTCATGATCGTCGGAACACAATGGGAGAAGGTCACCTTTTCGGTATCGATAAGGCGCAGCAGCATCTCCGGTTCGTATCGCCCCGGATAGACCTGTTTGGCGCCGAGCAGGGTCATGAGGTAGGGCATACCCCAGGCATGGACATGGAACATCGGGGTCATCGGCATGTAGGTATCATCGGAACCGATGGTGGCCTGGGACCTGATGGCACAGAGGGTCGGGATCAGGCCATAGGTATGGAGAACCAACTGGCGATGACTGAAATACACCCCCTTGGGCAGACCGGTGGTGCCGGTCGTGTAGAATGTCGTCGCCATCGTGTCTTCGTCGAAATCAGGGAAATCATAGCTATCCTGCTGAGTTTCCAGCATCGCCTCGTACTCGGCAGCGAAGGTCAACGTGGTCAGTGGCGCAACGCCGCTGTCGGAGATCAGAACCAGCTTCTTCACCGTCGCCAGTTGATCCTTGACGCCGGCCAGCAGGGGAAGAAACTCCTCGTTGACCAGGATGATGTCGTCTTCGGCGTGATTGATCGTATAGACGAGCTGTTCCGTCGACAGCCTGACATTGACGGTATGCAGGACCGCCCCCATCATCGGCACGGCGAAAAAGCATTCGAGATAGCGATGGCTATCCCAATCCATGATCGCCACCGTGTCCCCCTGGCCAACCCCCATTCCGGTTAAGGCGTTGGCCAGGCGGGCGACCCGTCGACCGAACTCGGTGTAGGTGTAGCGCATTCTGTCCCGGTACACGATTTCCTGGTCGGGGGCGTAGGTCAGAGGCGTCCGCAGCAGATGTTTGATCAACAACTGGTAGTTGTAGGCCGAGGGGGTCGAGGGGACGTGTCGCAGTGCCATGGGTGTTTCTCCTTCTGCAGGTGAGTCGGGTTGTGAAAAGGAAAGGATTTCGGATCAACGGCCGGTATGAACCGGCAGACCCGCCCCCCCTCACTAGCAAGACCTGTGCCAGAGAAACAATCGGTGGAAACGGCCTGAACACGGAGGCGAACGAAAAAAATCTCTCGTCCCCGTGGGAAAAGAAAGACTCACCCCTCGGCCGCAGATCGGATATAGTATTGAATTAACAGATAGAAAAAGAATGAGTTATTTATAACTCATAATGGGAAAAAATTGGCGCAGACGTTCATCATCCCAGGATATCCAGACTCTTCATCTTCAGATACAGGGTTTTTCGCTCGATACCCAGCACCTTGGCGACCTTGGTCCGGTTCCAGCGATTGAGATGCAGCAGGGAGGAGATATAGTCTTTTTCATACTGATCCATCGCCTTTTTGAGCGGCAGCGCACAGTTCGCTTCGATCTGTGCCGGGCCCTGCCCAACCGCCGACGGTGTCGATCGCGCATAAAAAAAGTCGAGCGTGTTCAGACTCATGTAGCGCTGGATGGTATTTTCCAGCTCCCTGACGTTCCCCGGCCAGTCATAGCCGATCATGGTATCCATGGTACTGCCCATGATCGGTTGCACCGGCCGCCCCGCCGCTCGATACTTGTCGATGAAATGCTCGACCAGCAGCGGGATGTCTTCCTTGCGTTGCCGCAGCGGCGGAATATGAATGGGAATGATATGAATCCGATAAAAGAAGTCCTCCCGCATCTTTCCCTGGTCGATCAGCTCATGCAGATTTCTGTTGGTCGCGGTGATGATCCGGACATCCGGCTTGCACGAGGTGACCCCGCCGACGGGAAGATAGGAATGGCCCTCCAGGACCCGGAGCAGCTTCACCTGCATCTCGAGCGATATCTCGCCGAGCTCATCGAGAAACAGGGTCCCCTTCTCCGCGATATCGAAATATCCCGGCTTATCCTGCTGGGCGCCGGTGAATGCCCCCTTCCGATAGCCGAAGAATTCACTTTCGAACAGGTGCTCGGGGATCGCCCCGCAGTTGATCGGCACAAACGGGTGGCGACTGCGGTCGCTCATCGCGTGAACCGCCCTGGCCACCAGCTCCTTTCCGGTTCCCGACTCGCCATGGATAATGACGCTGGCATCGAGCGAGCCGGCCCGCAGGATCAGTTCATACATCTTCTGCATGCTGCCGCTCTTGCCGATAATATCCCCCAGGCGGTAGCGGTCCTGTATGCTCTCGCGCAACCGGAGATTTTCCTTCCTGAGGAATTCCTCCCGCTCCTTGGCGGCGATCTCTTCCTGCTTCCGGTGATGGATATCCATCAGGATGCTCTGCTTTGCGGTGATCGTGTCGGCGCCGGCAGATACCGGGATGCTGACCATGTGATACCACCGGTTGTCGCGGGGATTGACGAATTCGGCCTTCACCGAGTCACCGGAAAAGACCGGAGCGTGCGAACACCAGGAACAGGGTTCGGCAAGGCCGAAAATAACCAGATGGCATGATTCGCCCTGACCATCCCGGCCAAGATGGTTCGTCAGGGCCTCGTTCATCGACAGCAGTTCGAAGTCTCTGGTGCAGGTATAGATGAAGCCGTCGTACACCTCGAGCAGCCCCTTGAGCCGGACCTCGCTCTCATGCAGCGATCGCTTCGCCCTCTTCAACGAGGTGATATCGAAGAGAGAGGCGACACTTCGATCGGTTCCGGCGATGAGATCGACGCGGAGGATGATATTCTTGCGGTTGCCCGACCGGTCGATCAGCTCAAACTCGTATTCGATCGGGGTATCAGGATCGTTCTTCCGCCGCCGCAGATGATACTGCATCATCATCTCCAGTTCTGTGGGATCGGCAATGAAGGTCGTCCATTTGATCCGGCCTTCGATCTCCTCCCGGGCATACCCGGTCATCCTCTGAAAACCGGAGTTGGCAAAGGAAATGGTCATATCCGGCTCGATAATGATCGTACCGGCGCCGGTCGTTTCGAAGATTCCCCGATACAATTTCTCACTTTCCAGCAGGGCCTCGGCCGTTTTTTTCTGTTCGGTGATGTCCTCGATAAAGCTCTCCAGGAACCGGATCTCGCCCTCTTCACCACGAACGACACGAAGGTGCTGCCGACAGGTGACAATCCGCCCATCCTTGCAACGGAACTGATTTTCGTAATTGAACAGTTCTTCCTGATCAAGAACCAATTGCAGGAGCAGGCTGCGTTTTTCCGGCCTGGCATACAGATGTTCGACCGCATCGCCCATGGCTTCAAAATCATTGCCGACGGGGTCATATCCCAGCATCCTGGCCATTGCCCGATTCGCTTTCAATATTTTTCCATCGACGGTCGACTGGACGATACCGATAGGCGCATATTCGAATAATTCCCGATAACGATCCACATGTCCCTGCAGAACGCCGGCACCTGGTCGCTCCATATTCCGGTCGTTTTCCGTCATTGGCAAAAATCACCTTGTTGAGAATGTGGAAGTTTTTGGCTGCAGAATGGTCCTGAATTTCGCGCAGACTCTCGGGATTGCCGTCGCCCCAGACATCCCCGACCCACCTTCCATCGGGCCGGACGCAGTGGTGACCGCAATATCACGAGGGAATTCACGCAGGAAAGAGCGGCGTTCAGAAAGATGGCGCCGTATCCAGCACATCCCCGTCGTCTTCCTTCTCGCCCTTCCGGGGTTTATTGAAGTCCCGGAGGTCGAGGACGAACTGCTTCAGGGCATTCTCCACCCGGCCGTTTATGCTGTCGTCCGGATATGTCCCTTCGGCGCCGCGAATCCCGGCGGGAATGCCGGTCAGCAGTTCGATCGCCTCATCGACATGGCTGACGGACCAGAGATGGAATTTTCCGCTCGCCACCGCCTGCACCACATCCTCCTGCAGCATCAGGTGGCGGACATTCGCCTCGGGAATAATGACCCCCTGCCAGCCGGTCAAGCCCCGCCCCCGGCAGAGATCAAAAAACCCCTCGATCTTTTCGTTCACCCCGCCGATCGCCTGGACCTCGCCCCGCTGGCTCACCGACCCGGTTATAGCCAGCGATTGCCGGAGACCGGTGCCGGCCAGCGACGAAAGCAATGCGCACAGTTCGGCGCAGGAGGCGCTGTCGCCCTCGACGCCACCGTACGACTGCTCGAACACCAGGCTCGCCCGGAGGCCGATCGGCATGGTCCGCAGATAGCGGGCCCGGAGAAACGATTCGAGGATCAATACCCCTTTCGAATGGATAGGCCCACCAAGTTCGACTTTCTTTTCGATATCGATCAGTTCGCCTTCCTTGCCCGGCCGGGTCAGGGCTGTGATCCGCGACGGGATGCCGAAGGAGGAGGTCCCCAGGGAGATCACCGACAGCCCGTTGACCTGTCCGACCTCGTAACCGTCGGTGGCGATATGCCGGATGCCCTGGTCGATGTACTCGAACATCCTGTCCCGGATCCGGCTGGCCCGGCGCCGGGCCGCCGCCAGCGCCGCGACGATCTCGGCCGCTGAGATCATGGCCTTGTCGCTTTTCCGCGCCAGATAATCGGCCTCCTTGACGATGTCGCAGAACTGTTCGAGATAGAGGGAGATCTTGCCCGAATCCCCCGCCACCCTGGCGCTGTGTTCGACCAGCCGCGCCATGCCGCTGCGGTCGAGGGGCAGCAGTTTCTCGGACTGGACCATGCCGGCGACCAGTGACGAGTAGAGGCGGACGTTGTCCGGCGTCCGGTCCATCGCATGTTCGAAATCGACCTGGACCTTGAACAGCGAGTCGAATTCGGCGTCGTAGTGTTTCAACAGATAGTAAAGATACGCATCGCCGATCAGCACGACCTTGGCCTGCAGGGGAATCGGCTCCGGCTCGAGCGACACGGTATTCATGAAACCGAGCAGCCGCTCCAGCGGCTCGATCCGAATCTGCTGGGCGCGCAGGGTCCGCTTCAGCCCTTCGTAGGCATAGGGCTGCATCAGCAGCCGCCGGGCATCGATGATGATGTAGCCGCCGTTGGCCATGTGGAGCGAACCCGGTTTGATGAGGGTGAAATGGGTCGACAGCATGCCCATTTTCGCCCAGTTTTCGATGCGGCCGTGCAGATTCTGGTACGTCGGCAGGTCCTCGTAAACCACCGGGGCGCTGGAGCTGTCGTTCGCGACGAGAACGTTGACCTCGTAGCGGTCAAACGACGGGGCATGGGTGGTCATCAGGTTGATGAAGTTTTCCCGGCCTTCTTCGGCGCGATACAGAAAATCGTCGACCCGCTCGACAATGTCGTCTTCCACATCCTGCAGATACAGATTGAGAGCCTCCCGGCTCCGGTATTTGGCCTTCAGGGTGCCGGTCAGGCTGGAGACGACCTGGCGGGCCAGATCCTCCTTGATCTTGCGTTTCGCCCCTTCCGCTTCCCGCTTCATCAGGGTTATCTGCTGCACACCGTCCTGAAGGACGGTCTGGTATTTTTCAATCAGTTCATCGATGCGCTGCCGGACCGCCTCGGGCAGCTTGCGAAAGGATTCGGCATCGAGAATATTGCCCTCGCCGTCGATCGGCGCCACCATGATCCCCTGCTCGCTTTTGACGACCGCAATACTTTCCCGTTTGGCCTGTTCCTCGATCTGGTGGTAGAGACGGTCGACCTCGCGCTTGAGCTCCTCGTTGACCGCCTTGATGCGCGACTTGAAATCGTCGCCTTCAAAAACGGTGCTGAGCGTCACCCGCAGCATATCGATGAGGTCATGCATCTCCTTCTTGAAGACCAGCGACCCCCCCTGCGGAAAATCGAAGGCCAGGGGCTTATGGGACTGACGGAAGTTGTTGACGTAGCACCAGTCCCGCGGTGCCTGCAGGGTCAGGGCTTTCTGGTCGATAAAAGAACGGATGACGGTATGGCGGCCGGTCCCCTGGGGGCCGATGACAAACAGGTTGAACCCCTTGTGCTCGATGCCGATGCCGAACTCGACCGCCTCCAGGGCGCGATCCTGGCCGACGATCCGGGCGACCTCGTGGATCTCGTCGGTCGATGCAAAGGTAAACATCTCCAGCGGGCACTGGAGACAGGCGTTCTCGGAACTAATCTTGTGGATCGGCATTTCTCACCTCTTTCTCTCGTTGATGTGCGCAAAACATGGTCGCGGCTGGTGTAGGACAGGAAAAATAAACCCGTTTTCAGATACCTGTTTTCCATCATAGCCGAGAACGGCTGCCGACTCAAACTTCATTCGTGCGGATCACGTTTCAAACGCGGCGATACTCCGCCATCACCGGTCACCCCAACGGCCCTCTCAGTCAAACGCGGGAATGCACCACACCGACAATCAATTGGACACTATGCTCCGGAGGCAAACGGATTTATCTGTGATGTCGGCAGCTATTGACCTCAAACTCGAGGTCGTGTACCGTTTACCGCCAGTTACCCCTGCAGGGATACTCTTGAAGCGTGTCGAGCCAAAGCATCGTCGATCCCGGTTCATCCCGTTTACCGCTCCTATCCTCCGGCCCCGTTTTCTTCACCACATGAAAGACGCCACTCCTGCAGTTACGACGCCCCCCGCGGGTGCGGCACGGACCCACGGCTCGCTGCGGATCGTGCAGGTCGAGAGTCGTTCCGACCTCACGACCTTTCTCCACCTTCCCTGGTCGCTGTACCAGGACGATCAACAATGGATTCCGCCGCTCCTCCATGAACAGCGTCTGCTTTTTTCTCCAAAGAATCCGTATTTTGATCACGCAACCTGCCGCTGCTGGATCGCCTTTCGAGATCGCCGGCCGGTCGGCCGGATCAGCGCCCAGATCGACCGGCTGCATCTCGACCGCTACGACGACGCCACCGGGTTTTTCGGGATGCTGGAGGCCGAAGACAGCGGCGAGACCTTTCAGATGATCCTGGGTACAGCGGAAGACTGGGTCCGCGGCCGGGGGATGCAACGGATCCGGGGGCCGTTCAACCTGTCGATCAACCAGGAATGCGGTTTACTGGTCGACGGATTTGAGACGCAGCCGGCGATGATGATGGGCCATGCCCGGCGGTATTATGCGACGCGCGTGGAGCAGTGCGGTTACGTCAAGGAGAAGGATCTTCTGGCCTACGCCATCGATACCGGCGTCGAACCCTCCAAGGCCATGAACCTGATCCTCAAACGGACGAAAAACAAGATCGAGACCAGGACCGTTAGCAGAAAGAGCTTTCAGCACGATCTGGATATCATCTTCGACATATTCAACGATGCCTGGTCGGATAACTGGGGTTTTATCCCCTTCACCAGAAGGGAGATCACCCACATGGCCAACGATTTGAAGTTGCTGATCAATGAACGGTTGGCCAGGATCGCCTGTGTGGACGGGCAGCCGGCCGCCTTTATCGTGCTGCTCCCCAACCTCAACGAGGCGATCGCCGATCTCAACGGCCGATTGTTCCCCCTGGGCTGGCTCAAGCTGTTGTGGCGGCTCAAGGTCCGCCGCCTGCGGACCGGGCGGATCCTGCTGATGGGTGTGCGCAAGGCGTTCCAGGGAACCGCTCTGGGGGCGGCATTGGCCTACCGGGTCATCGGAGACACGCGGCAGGAGGTTGTCGATCTTGGCATGAAGGAGTTGGAACTGTCCTGGATCCTGGAGGACAATATCGGGGTCCAGAGCATCATCAAGGATTGCGGCGGCAGGGAATACAAACGCTATCGCATTTTCAGCAGGCAGCTGTGAACATCGACACCATGACAACCGGGCAACAGCTATTTTCAGCGATCATCCTCGCCGCCGACCGCGAACCCCGCAACCCCGTCGCCACGGCGGCCGGCGTCAGCTGCAAATCGATGGCGCCGGTGAACGGCACCCCGATGCTCTTCCGGGTCATTGACGCGCTGGCAGCATCCGGTCATGTTCACGACCAGACCCTGTGCGGCCCGCCCCGATCGATCCTGGATCAGGAACCGGCGTTGCAGGGGTATGTATCTTCCGGCCGAGTGGGCTGGCAGGAAAACCAGGCGACCCCCAGCCTCAGCGCCTTCCATGCCATGGCCTCACAGCCGGTGGCGATGCCGCTGCTGCTGACCACCAGCGACCACGCCCTGCTCAGTCCGCGGATCGTCGATCACTTCTGCCGTGAGGCCGGCAGGGCGGGAGTTGATGTCGTCGCCGCCGTTGTCCGCCGCGAGACTGTCACCGCGGCCTATCCAGAGACCCGCCGGACCGCTTACCGCTTCAAGGATGGGGAGTATTGCTCGTGCAACCTCTTTGCCTTCATGACCCCGCAATCGCGGCAGGTGCCGCAGTTCTGGCGGCGGATCGAACAGCAGCGCAAGAATCCGTTGAAGGTCATCAATATCCTGGGCTGGATGACGGTCCTCCGTTATCTGCTGGGCACCCTGACCCTGCCCGAGGTCCTGGGCAGGCTGTCGCGGCAACTGGGCTGCACCGCCGGCGTCATCGTCCTCCCCTACCCGGAAGCCGCCATCGATGTCGACTCGGCCGCCGACTGGCACTACGTGCAAGAACTTGCCGCCCGAACTCTAGCATGAGAGCGGCTGGAGTCCGTTCGATCAGTTGACGGTCGCCTGCTGCACCTGAAAATCGAGGGCACCGATGTTGTCGGCGGTTCCGCTGATCCGGACCGGTATCCCTTTGGCCGGGTCGAGATAGATCCGGATGTCCTTCTCCAAGCCAAAGAGAGAAAAGGCCTCGGGGGCCTGGTCGGCGACGGCAATGTTTTCCGCGGTGACCGTATACACCAGGGGAAGAATCCGGCCCTTCACCACGGTCTTCTCCCGAGTGGCGGACCGGACCGTGTACGCGACCTGTAACGATGAGGCTTCCTCTTGTTTGATAAGGAGGCGATGCAGCTGTTTTTTGCCGAAAACGCAGAGTTCGAGCGGACCGTGACCGTTAACGGGAGCGAGGCTCGATACCTTGTAGACGATGAGGGCCGGATCGGATACCACGTTGCAACCGGCGTCGCCGTCGGGATACCGATACAGGGATTCCGTACGCTGTGACCACAGATTACGGGGTTGTTGCTCCTCGGCCGGATCTCCCGGCTCAACCTTCCGCCGCCGCACGCCCTGATCCTCCCAGCAGTAACTTTTGAGCCACACGGTATCGCCCTGATTCAGGCGGTCACGCTCGTAAGGCAGCCCATCCTGTGCCGTGAACCAGACTCGTTCTTCGTATCTGTTCTCCGCCCCCAGGACCTGCGACGTGGCCTTTATGGTCAGCTGCATGCGATCATCGCCGATTACCCTTGAACATGCCCCCCACCCCTCCCTTTCCGGAGAGGGTGCGTTGGCCGTGGCATCATGTATTGGCTCGAGCTGCATCCGGACGGTGATGGCGGCTGGAAATTTGGAACCGGTAAAGATCAAATCGGTCCAGGCAACCTTGTTGACCGCCATGGCGCTATCACCGGAGCTTTCTCCAGCAGCACCGCTGTGCGGCAGACCGACAAGCGCCGTCATCAGTAAAAACCAGCCGCCGATGTTCAATATCGACCGCCTCGCCCTCATCCCGCCGTTCCGCCCCGCAAACAATGGTGTGAAAAAATATCGCAAAATTGGCATAAATGTTTTTTTACCCAACGATGGTGTTTTGATGTCAGGTTGTCGTTTTGAAACTCAGGCCCCGTCTTCCCGTTCTGGTTACCGGGAGTGTCAAATATACAGTAAGGAATTTTTCCCGCCAGACAAAGATTTCTTTATTCCTTTGCCAAATTGAGATACAAGTGCGCTTGTCGCTTCCTGTTCATCCTGCCCGGTCTGACAGGCCGGGAATCATCGGCCAAGGTTCAGCCGGCCCGCCGCAAGCCGGTTCAGGACCGCATTGACCTTGCCGACGACGAGAAATACAGGAGAGCGCGACTGACCTTCTTCCCGCTGGAACGGCCCGGGACCTTTGTTTCGTGTTTCGGGCGGCGGCAGGAGTTCCGCCCAACTACCGACCCCTGCCGACGGCAGACCGATCCGGAACCTGGACAACTTCTCGCACCACATCCTGCAGGTGATTCACAGGTCCGGCCGGCGGAAGCGATGGCGTTCTGTACGGGGCAGTGGCAGGCATCCTGGCTGTTGCCGCCCCTTATTCGTGGGCCCTCCGCGACAGCCGCAGTCGACGGCCGTCAAGTTCGGCGCAGTGTTGGTCATATTTTTTCAGCAGGATCGTATACCCTGCTTCTCCACCAGAAAGGAGTTCTCTGCATGAAAGTCATCATCTTAAGCGCCGGTCAGGGCAAACGGTTATTGCCCATGACGGCCACCTTGCCCAAATGTCTTTTGACGGTACAGGGAAAAACAATTATCGAATGGCAGATCGATGAGCTGCACAAATGCGGCATTGATGATATCACCGTGGTAGTGGGATACAATGCCGATAAAGTAGAAAATCTTCTGCAACAACGGTACGGATCGACAAAGATCGGAACCTGCTGCAATCCGGATTATGCAACAACCGACAATCTGATCAGCTGTTGGATGGCACGGGAGGAAATGACGGAAGATTTTATCCTGCTCAATGGCGACACCCTGTTCGAGGCGCCGATAGTGGAAACTCTGCTGAACGCGCCGGCCGCACCGATCACGGTCACCATCAATCTCAAGGACTCCTACGACACGGACGACATGAAGGTCAGCCTGGACGGCAGCCGTCTTCTCCATGTCGGCAAGGATATCCCGCCGGATAAGGTCGACGGCGAATCCATCGGCATGATCCTGTTCCGCAATGCAGGCCCGCAGCTCTTCAGAGACGGCCTGGAAAAAGCCCGGGCCGACCAATCATGCTCCCGGAGATGGTTTCTGTCGGTCATCGACGAGATAGCCGGACAGGACACCGTATCAACCTGCTCCATCAAAGGACTCGCCTGGTGCGAAGTCGATTTTCCGGCGGATCTGGAACAGGCGGAACTGATTGTCGCGGCTCATTTTCACCGGCAGGAGGAAATGGAAGCACTTCCGGTTTCATGACAGCGCAGGGGTTTCCGCTCCGGCCGGCGCCTGCCGTCGGCTCTCCACAACGTGGTTCAGTGACGGACACAGCGTGATTATCGATCGTTATATCATCCGGGAAATAGTCAAGCCCACAATGGTCATCTGCATTGTGCTGGTGTTTATTTTCGGCTGTTATATCGCGACCCGCTTCTGGGAAGACGCGGTTCATGGGCTGTTGACCGGGACGACCGTTTTCCAGCTGATCCTGCTCAGGATCATCATCGCCCTCGAAGTCCTGCTGCCGACCACCTTCTACCTGTCAGTGGTGATTGCGCTCGGCCACCTTCACCACAACGGCGAGATCACCGCCATGTTCGCCGGCGGCATCAGCATGGCCAGGATCACCGTCGCCGTTTTCTCCCTGTCCCTGCTGGTTGCCGCGATCGTCGCCGTCCTGTCGCTGTATATCCGGCCCTGGGCCTGGACCCAGTTCTTCGTGCTGAAGGCCCGGGCGGAGGCACAGTTTGATCTGACCAGGATGCAAAGCGGCAACTTTTACGAAATCAGCAACGGTGACCGGGTCATCTTCGCCGACAAGGTCGTTCCCCGGGGAGGCCAGGCGGAGGGGGTGTTCATTCTCAACAAAAAAAATGGGGCGCTGCAGATCATATACGCCGACCAGGCCGTCCAACACCACGACGAGACAAGCAACTCCCCTGTAATTTCATTCACAAACGGTCGGCTGTACGAGTTTTCCAACTCCGACCGCAAAGGGGTCATCATCCAGTTCGAAACTGCAACCATGCCGCTGCAGATCGACAACCCAATCCTTCCCGAAAACAAGGTCAAGGCGGCACCGACCAGAACGCTTGTCCCCCCCCGGAATCTCGAGGAGACGGCCGAACTGGAGTGGCGGATCATCACCCCGATGTCGAGCATCCTGCTGGCGCTGCTCGCCATCCCGCTCAGCTCCTCCTCGCCGCGTCAGGGGCGGCGCGCCGGCACGCTTATGGCCATCGTCATTTTCGCCGTCTATTACAATTTCAGCGCCATCACCAAGAAACTGGTATCCCAGGGGGCCATGAACGTACTGCCCGGAATCTTCTATGGCCAGCTGCTGCTGCTCGCCTGTCTCGTCCTCCTTGTCTGGCGGCCTTCTTTTTTACGGCACTGGCGCCGGCAATGAGGATACTGGACCTGTATATCGGCAGAACGTTTCTGACCTACTGTCTGCTGATCATGCTTGTCCTGGCTGTGCTGCTCAGTCTGTTTGAGCTGATCACCCAGCTCGACGATGTCGGCAAAGGCAGCTACCGGCTGCCCGACGCCCTCCTTTTCGTCTTCCTGACACTCCCCAAGCGGATCCTCGACCTGCTGCCGATCACGACGCTGCTCGGCGGCATCGTCGCCATCGGGACCATGGCCGACCATGGGGAAATCGTCGGCATGGAGGCGGCAGGCATCTCCGTCCCGAGAATCTGCACGACGGTGTTCGTCACCAGCATGCTCCTGATGCTGAGTGCCGGGATACTGGCGGAAATGGTGGTGCCGGCGATGGAGCAGCAGGCCCGCAAATCTCAGGCCCAGGCCATCTCCGGCGATGACGGCATAAACCTGAGCCGGGAAGGCTTCTGGGTGCGCCGCGGCAATTCGTACATCCATGTTGAAAAAATGCTCAGGGAAGGTGTGGCCGCCGGCCTCGACATCTTCAGCTTTGATGACCAGAGACAGCTGCGGACCCATACCCACGCCGACACTGCCGTGCTCCAGGACAACCGGCAATGGATGCTGCACAATGCCACCCGGAGGACGATCGACGACGGTGAGATCAGCACCAGGCACCTGGCGACCCTGGCCATGGATGCTTTTTTGAGCGCCGACCAGGTCAGCGTGCTGGGTCTGCCGCCCTACAGTCTGTCGACCCCCGACCTGATTCGCTATATTGCCGCCCTGGAGGAGAGCGGGCAGGACGCCGATCCGTACGCCATCGCCCTGTGGCGCAAAATCAGCGTCCCTCTGACCACCGGGGCCATGGCGTTGCTTGCCCTCAGCTTTGTCTTCGGTTCGACGCGGGGCCTCAGCGCCGGCTATCGGATCACCATCGGC
>Ga0209066_10004507_pt1 | contig 15118 bp, 13 predicted proteins | sample All_14_2_FD_187198 | JGI IMG/M metagenome (GOLD analysis project Ga0209066, IMG submission 187198) | Freshwater microbial communities in response to fracking from Pennsylvania, USA - Allegheny Zone_MetaG_DW_15 (SPAdes) (version 2) ...
ATGGTGACTTGCCGTTCTTCCATGGCTTCGAGCAGCGCGCTTTGTGCTTTGGGCGTGGCGCGGTTGAGTTCATCGGCTAACACCATCTGCGTGAAAATCGGCCCGGGGTGGAAATGAAATGCGCCACTTGCCCGGTCAAACACCGAGACGCCAATAATATCGGCGGGCAGCATGTCACTGGTGAACTGGATGCGTTGCAGATCAAGCCCCAAGACTCGCGCCAGCACATGCGCCAGCGTGGTTTTACCCACACCGGGCAAGTCTTCGATCAGCAAGTGACCACCCGCAAGCAGGCAAGCCAGGGCCATGCGGACGGGTTCTTGTTTGCCAAGAATAATGCGGTTAATGTCAGCCAGTAGCTGGGTCAAGAGTGAGTGATGGTTGTTGGGTTGCATAGAAGTGAATAGGCGAGATGAGCAATAATGATGGGAACTTATTATCCCGATTGTAAGTCATCAAATTACCTGACCTTTTATGACAACCGCTTTCATTTCTCACCGCGATTGCAAACTGCACGACATGGGTGCCCAACACCCCGAATGTCCTGCGCGGCTGGATGCTATTCACGATCAGCTCATCGCCAGCGGGCTGGATGCGTATCTGACATCTATCGAGGCGCCGTTGGCAACGATGGATCAGTTGCAGCGTGTGCATCCACTGGATTACATCGCTTATATCCATGCGAGCAGCCCGATACATGGCATTGTGCATCTTGATCCGGATACGGCCATGTCGCCCGGCACCTGGCATGCGGCTTTGCACGCTGCAGGTGCGGGGTGCGAGGCAGTTGATAGGGTGATGCGCGGCGAAGTGGATAACGCCTTTTGCGCTGTGCGTCCGCCGGGCCATCATGCCAGTGCGGCGCAGGCGATGGGCTTTTGTTTTTTCAATAATGTGGCTGTGGCCATGCGTCATGCGTTGACGGTATGGCCAGTCTCGCGCGTTGCGGTGATTGATTTTGATGTGCATCATGGCAATGGCACGGAAGCTGTTTTTGCGGGCGACGATCAGGTGTTGATGTGCGGTACGTTTCAGCATCCGTTTTATCCTTACAGCGGTACGGATAACCCGGCATCCAATATGTGCAATGTGCCCTTGGCTGCGGGTACGCGGGGGGAAGGTTTTCGTCAGGCAGTGACTGATATCTGGCTACCTCGACTGCATGACTTTCAGCCGGAAATGATTTTCATCTCGGCAGGCTTTGATGCACACCGTGAGGATGATATGGCTTCGCTAGGCCTGGTTGAGGACGACTACGCCTGGGTGACAGCGCAGATCAAGCATGTGGCGGCGGCAACAGCTCACGGGCGGATCGTGTCAATGCTCGAAGGCGGCTATGCGCTCTCAGCTTTGGGGCGTAGCGTGGTAGCCCATCTTCGTGTGCTGGCCGAGGTGAACTAATGTGTCAATGAATATGGCTTGCTACGCCTTGCGATGGCCATCGGTTAGAATTGTCCTTTTGGTGTATTGCTCACATTGCTTATTTTCATGAAGACAACACAAGCGGCTATTCACGACTCGATTAAAGGTTCAATCCCCGCCATCGTTACCCCCATGCAAGCGGATGGATCGCTGGATGTGACAGCGCTAAAGCGCTTGCTCGACTGGCATATCGCTGAGGGCTCCGACGGCATTGTCGTGGTGGGCACGACGGGCGAATCGCCTACAGTGGATTTTGCCGAACATTGCCTGTTGATTGAAGCCACGGTGCAGCATGTGGCTGGACGGATTCCGGTGATTGCGGGAACGGGGGCAAATGCCACCCGCGAAGCGATTGAGCTGGCGCAGTTTGCGCAGCAGGCGGGTGTGGATGCGCATCTGTCTGTAGTGCCTTATTACAACAAGCCAACGCAAGAAGGTCTGTTTCAGCACTTCAAGGCCATTGCCGAAGCGGTGGCGTTGCCGATGATTGTGTACAACGTGCCCGGACGTACCGTAGCTGATTTATCCAACGACACTGCATTACGACTGGCGGAGGTGCCGGGCATTATCGGCATCAAGGATGCAACAGGCGATATTGAGCGCGGGTCGGATTTGTTGCGTCGTGTGCCCCAGGGTTTTGCTGTTTATAGTGGTGACGATGCAACTGCCTTGGCGCTGATGCTGCTGGGCGCAGCAGGTACAATTTCTGTTACCGCCAATATTGCCCCACGGTTAATGCATGCCATGTGTCAGGCAGCGCAGGCAGGTGATTTGCCCACAGCGCGCGCACTAAACTTTCAGTTGCTGGATTTGCATCGTGATCTGTTTATCGAGCCCAGCCCAGCGCCGACCAAGTGGGCGCTACAGCAAATGGGTTTGATTGAGGGTGCTTTGCGGTTGCCCCTTCTGCCGCTCACTGCGGCATCTTGTGAGCGTGTGCGTGCTGCTTTGCATGCCGCAGATATTGTTATTTAAACGGGATTGACTATTTATTGCTTATGAAAATTAATTATTTGCCATTCGTGTTGCTTTTGGTGGGCGTGATTGCTGGCTGTAGCGGTCCGCTGATCGAAACTAAGAAAATCGAATACAAATCGGCGGGCAAGGCGAAATTGCCATCGCTGGAGATTCCTCCTGATTTGACCCAGCCTAGCCGCGATGAGCGCTATGTGGTGCCTGATGTGATCGGCAGTAAAGGCCCCGCGACCTATTCAGCCTATGCCAACGAACGTGGTGAAGCGCGTGCTGAACCTTCCTCTACCGAGGTGTTGCCGCAGGTGGACAAGATGCGGATCGAACGAGCAGGCACTCAACGCTGGCTGGTCGTATCCGGCAGCCCGGAAAAGCTCTGGCCGGTGGTGAAGGAGTTTTGGCAGGAGATAGGCCTACTCATCAATGTTGAATTGCCCGAGGCAGGTATTTTGGAGACAGACTGGGCCGAGAACCGCGCCAAGTTGCCGCAGGATTTTATTCGGAGCACCCTGGGCAAAGTGTTTGATGATGTTTATTCCACCGCCGAACGCGACAAATATCGCACTCGTTTGGAAAAGGGTGCCGAGCCGGATACCACCGAAATTTATATCAGCCATCGCGGAATGATTGAACTTTATATTTCTGAGGGCAAGACGGAAACCCGCTGGCAGCCACGCCCGGCGGACCCTGAGCTGGAAGCAGAAATGTTGCGCCGTTTGATGGTGCGGCTGGGTGTGCAAGAAGCGCGCGCCAAGACGCTGATTGCTGCTGATCAACCGCTCGAGCGTGCCAAGTTGTCGCGCGCTGCTGATGGCAGTGGCGCACTTGTGCTGGAAGAACCCTTTGATCGTGCCTGGCGGCGTGTGGGGTTAGCGCTGGATCGTATTGGCTTTACCGTGGAAGATCGTGATCGCTCACAAGGGCTTTACTATGTTCGCTATGTTGATCCGGAAGCGGATAACAAGAAAAAAGATGAGTCCGGCGTGTTATCCAAGCTGATGTTCTGGAAGGGGGGGCGTGAGTCGGATAAAGATAAGCCGGTACAGGCTACGCAGTATCGAATCCAGATTAAAAAGGAAGGCGATGCCAATATTGTTCAGCTGTTGACGCACGAAGGTGGCGTGGATGTCTCCGCGACCTCCAAGCGGGTTATTGGTTTGCTGCACGAACAATTAAGGTAATCCCTGGTGCCTGAAAGCACTTGTCCAGTTTACCCTTCATCAGGTTGTGATGATGAGCAGAGTCTTTCCCTTGCAGAATCTACCCTGTGTTTTTACTCGGTCGTCTGCTGCTTAAAAATGGCTTGGGTTTTTTTGCGTTGTTGATAAGCGATTAGAAAACAAAAAAGCCAGCCCGCAGGCTGGCTTTTTTGTGCAGAAGAAATTTATTTATTTTGCATCGGCAGCAGCAGGCGCGGCAGGCGCTTCAGCAGCAGGCGCGGCAGGCGCTTCAGCAGCAGGAGCGGCAGGCGCTTCAGCAGCAGGTGCAGCAGGCGCTTCAGCAGCAGGTGCAGCAGCAGGCGCTTCAACAACAGGCGCTTCAGCAGCAGGAGCAGCCTCTTCTTTTTTGGCACAGCCAGTAACAGCAAGAGCCAAAAGAGCAGCGATCAGTAGCGATTGTTTCATTTTTTATTTCCTTAACGTTAGGGATTAATAGGCCAATTGGTTTTGATCGAGAAGGCGTACAAATGTAATTCAACCCAATCAGCTCGGAATTCTAGCATGATGTTTTTCAAATGTGACAAGGAGGTTATCCTTGGATTTGAGCTATAAACCCGTCGTATTTATTTTTAGGCAGGGTGTGGATATTGCCCAGAGTTCTTCAAAGCGCCCAAGCCACGGTTGAATGGCTGCGGGATCCTCCCGTATCAATGCACCTCGGGCATGGTGGGTATGAAAACGGCGCACCCCGTGGCGGGCATCGGCCAGGACATGCGTATCTGCCAGGTGTCGCAGGTTTGCAGGACTTTGCCGAACATCGACCAAGTGCGCATAATGGCTGAAAAGGGCAGCTAGTCGGGGCAAATGACTGTCGAGTCGATGGGTTTGGTGGATGACGAGCCGCAAGCGCTTGGTGTGGTTGCCGCGAGGCTGTTTTCTTAAAAAAGTTTCAATCTTTGCGACGCGCTCAGGCGCTTGCAGATGTAGTAAGGCCAGGTCATGATCAAAAATGACCAGTTGATCTGCCGCCTTATCGAGAATTTCGTCCACTGCAGCACGATAAGCCTCCTCATCGTTCAGCAAGGTGTAGTGGGTCAGGGTGGTCATGTTTGAGAAGGCCAGAGAAACCCATCGCAATAGGCTTCGTATAGCAGACCAATGGCGTCATCCTGGGTGTGTTGATCAAGGGTAAAGTTTTCCGTCTGACAGAGTGCCAAGCTGCGACGATGCGCCAGTTTGCGCATCAGCCGTTTGAGATGGGTCGGGACAGCCCAATGTTCACCATTGAGGTAAAACTGGTTTCCTGAGAACAACAACTGGCTGGCGGGTGCAAGGGTAACTCCACGGCGCCGAACCAAGGCCGCAAAACGGGCCAAGCCCAATGGGTTTTGGGGTGGGTCAAAAAAAACATTGGCTTTGGGCTCGGTGAGCGATGTGCCAAGAAAGTTGCGTATCGTGGTGCGGTTCCAGTGAATGCCGGACAGTATGGATTCAACCTGATCTATCATGGTCGGCCCAATTTCTGCTGCATTTTTCGGTTCTTTCAAGTCAGGATCGGCGTAACGACCGGTAAGACTCAGTTGTTCCTGCAGGTAGGATAGAAACTGCTCGCCTAACTCCTGTGCTGTAGGGGTACGAAAACCAACGGAAAAAGTCATGCACTCGCCGACGGCGACGCCATCGTGTGCCCATTGCGGGGGTAGATAAAGCATGTCGCCTGGATTCAACAGCCATTCTTCTGTAGGGCGAAAATCCTTGATGATGCGAATGGGCAAGTCGTCGATCAGGGTTTTATCTTTTTGCTTGCCGATATGCCAGCGCCGACTTCCCATGCCTTGAATCAGGAAAACATCATAGTTGTCAAAGTGCGGACCGACGCCGCCGGTATCGGTGGCGTAGCTCACCATCAGGTCATCCAGCCGTGCATAAGGGATGAAATTAAAGCGCCGCAATAGCGCATCACCCGCCGCATGGGCGAGGTTGACGCTTTGTACTAGGACAGTCCAGGGCAGCGCGGCACGCTTGAGTTGGCGCAATGAAAACGGGCCGTGGTGCATTTGCCAACCATCAGCGCGAGTAATCAGGCGTGATTCAATATCTTCGCCTGTTGCCAGACTAAATAAATCGTCGCGACTCATAATCTGGTTGATTTCAGGTACAGCGCCGCGCACCAGCAAGGGTTTTTTTTGCCAGTATTCGGCAAGAAAATGTTCCGGCGTGAGGCCGCCGAGCAAAGTAGATAATTCAGGCATGATGCCCCGATTATAATCATCCGTTTTTCCAGATCGCATTATGACCATCGTTACGATTGAATCACTCGACAATGAAGGACGAGGTATCGCCCATGTTGACGGCAAAGTCATTTTCATCGAAGGAGCACTGCCCGGCGAGCTGGTCGAGTTTTCAAGTTATCGCCGCAAGCCGAGTTATGAGCAAGCGACGGTCACGAAAGTGCTGCGTGCGTCGAGTCAACGGGTGACGCCGGCTTGTCCGCACTTTGGGGTTTGTGGCGGGTGCGCTTTGCAGCATTTGAACATTGCTGCCCAAACTGCTGCCAAGCAGCGCGTGGTAGAAGATGCGCTATGGCATATCGGGCGGCTTAAACCCGAGCAGATTTATCCGCCAATTGCCGGGAGTGCCTGGGGTTATCGTCATCGCGCAAGATTCTCCGCGCGGTGGGTAGCGAAAAAAGGGGGCGCGTTGATTGGTTTCCGTGAAAAGCACAGCAGCTTTGTTGCCGTTATGGATTCCTGCGCAGTGCTGCCGCCTGTCGTATCGGCATTGATCCCCAAGTTAAAGCAGCTGATCGCATTGATGTCGGAACCGGAGCACTTTCCGCAGATCGAGGTGGCTGTTGGTGAGGTTCAAACGGTGTTGTTGCTGCGCCATCTTTCGCCATTGAGCGGTGAAGATGAGGATCATTTGCGGCGCTTTGCCGATGCGCATGGCGTGGTTTGGTTTTTGCAGTCCAAAGGACCGGAGACGGTGGCCTTGTTTTACCCTGAAAATGCGCCAAGCCTCATGTATGCCTTGCCGGACTTTGATTTGACTTTTCTTTTTTCGCCGACTGAATTTACGCAGGTGAATACCGGTGTGAATCGCATGCTGGTGCGCCGCGCGATGGCCTTGCTAGACCCGCAACCGGGTGAGCGGATTGTGGATTTGTTCTGTGGTCTGGGGAATTTCACCCTGCCGATTGCGCGTCTTGGCGCAACGGTTGTGGGCATTGAAGGCAGCGCAGCCTTGGTGCGCCGGGCAGCAGAAAATGCAGCGCGCAACGGTTTGTCTGGGCAATGCAGCTTTGCCGAAGCTAATTTGTTTGAGGTAACGGAGGCGAGTTTTGCTGCACTCGGGAAAGCCGATAAATTATTGATCGACCCGCCAAGGGAAGGTGCGCTGGCCTTGGTGAATGCTTTGCCTACTGTATCTGCGGACGAGCAGGGAAAGCTTGCGCCACGGCGGATTGTTTATGTGTCTTGCAATCCGGCGACCCTGGCGCGCGATGCCGGGATTCTGGTCAATGACAAAGGCTATGCACTAAAAGGCGCGGGTATTGCCAGCATGTTTCCGCATACGGCGCACGTGGAATCTATTGCCGTGTTTGAACGGTAGTTAATCGGGTGGGACAGGCAACGAAAAAAACGGCCTCGCAAGGCCGTTTTTCGTTGGCGAGAAGTTAACTCGCCGTCCTGCCAGCGCCGACTTTTCAGTCACGATCGCCAGTAAAGGCCATTAACAAATGGAGCAGATTGACGAACACGTTATAGATGTTCAAATAAATTGCCAAGGTTGCGCTGATGTAATTGGTTTCCCCGCCTTGGATGATGCGGTTGATGTCATACAAAATGTAGGCAGAAAAAAGCGCAACGGCAATCGCTGAGATGGTGAGGGACAACGCCGGGATCTGAAAGAAAATGTTGGCAACCATGGCGACCAGCAACAGGATCATGCCTATAAACAAGAACTTGCCCATGTTGGAAAAGTCACGTTTGCTGGTTGCCGCAATGCTGGCCAAAGAAAAGAAGATCGCGCCTGTGCCGCCTGCGGCCATGGCAATGAGCGAGCCGCCGTTGGAAAAGCCCAGGGCAACTTGCAAAATACGCGACAGCATCAAGCCCATGAAGAAAGTAAACCCCAGCAACAGGGCTACGCCCAAGCCGCTATTTTTATTGCGCTCTATTGCCCACATAAAGCCAAAGGCGATGCCCATGAATACCAGGAAGCTAACGAAGGGGCTGGTGGCGAAAAAAGCAAACTGCATCTGCATGCCGACCCATGCACCCAGGATGGTCGGCAACATGGAAAGTGCGAGCAGGGCATAAGTGTTGCGGAGTACGCGATGCTGGGTGCTTGAGCTGACTTGGGTGGAGGCTGTTGTGTAGGTGTTCATGCAAGTTCCTTTAGGTTGTGGATACGGTGTATTTGATAACTAAATGCAAAAACAGTTCATTTTCGGTAAGTAAATGATAAATTGAATCATAAATTATAAATAGCCCGGAAAACCGGGTTGTCCAAGGAGTTGAGCCTTATCAGGGTAACAAATACCCTCATGGGCCGATGTGCTTAGTTAATGTATTTCGAATTCGAGAGGATGTAGTCTTATGATTGCTTCATCGCTACTACCGATGGCAGGTGGCTATGTCAATGGCCGTTGGTGCATGGCAGATAATGGCAAGACTTTCCCGGTGGTTAATCCAGCAACAGGAGAGGTGCTTGCCGAGGTGGCTCGCATGGGCGGTGATGAGACGCGGCGTGCGATTGCAGCAGCTAAAGCAGCGATGGCTGCATCGCCCAGCATCGCACAAAGGAAAATTTGGCTAGAGGGCGTGGCTACAGCGCTGGTTAAACATCGCGATGAAATTGGCCGGATTCTTTGCTTGGAGCACGGCAAGCCTTGGCGTGAGGGGCGCGCTGAAGTGGATTACGCGGCTGGATTTTTCTCTTATGCCGCTGCCAATATGGATCATCTCGAATCCAAAACACTTGCAGAGCAGCCTCGGGGCTGCACATGGCGCGTGCTCTACAGGCCAGCCGGCGTGGTGGGCTTGATTGTGCCGTGGAATTTCCCGATTGGCATGATCGCCAAAAAACTGTCTTCTGCGCTCGCCGCTGGCTGCGCCAGCATTATCAAACCAGCATCTAAAACGCCGCTGACCATGATCGCTTTGTTTGCCTTGCTGGAAAAAGAAGTGGGCTTGCCCGCTGGCTGGGCTAATTTGGTGCCAGGGTCGGCAGCCGCGATTGCCGATGCATTGCTTGAGCACCCTGATGTTGCTGTCATTAGTTTTACCGGCTCGACCGAGGTGGGCAAGGAGCTGATCGTAAAAAGTGCCGCGCAGGTAAAACGTGTCGCGCTTGAATTGGGTGGCAATGCACCCTTCATTGTTTTTGCCGATGCGGATCTGGATAAAGCCGTTGATCAGTTAATGGCCAATAAGTTTCGCGGTAACGGGCAAACTTGCGTTTGCGCCAACCGTATCCTGGTTGATCATCAAGTTGCGCAAGAATTTTCCCGGCGCCTGGTTGCCCGCATTAGCGCTTTGCGCCTGGGCAATGGGCTGGATGAAGCAACGGACATTGGTCCCTTGGTGGATAGAGCGGGATATGAAAAAGTCCGCCATCACCTGACCGATGCGTTGGCTAAAGGCGCCCAGTTGTTAGTCGGCGCTGTGCCGCCGCCGCTGGAAAAAGAATGGGGCGGATTTTTCCCGCCATCGGCGGTTTTAGGTGTCAATCGCACCATGGCCTGCTGGAATGAGGAAACCTTTGGCCCCCTGGTGCCGATTGCGGAATTTAACGGGGAAGATGATGCGCTCACAAAAGCAAACGATACGGAGTATGGTTTGGCTGCCTATTTGTTTACCCAGGACGCCGCACGTGCGCAACGCTTTGTGGAAGAGCTGCATTTTCAGCACGTGGCATGCAATACCGGCACCGGCCCTACGCCAGAAGCGCCTTTTGGCGGGATGAAGCAATCAGGCTATGGGCGCGAAGGCGGTGTTGAAGGCTTGTTTGAATTTGTGGATGTAAAAACCTCACCGATCAGTCTTTGATTTTTAATCAGGTTGCAAGTAGTAAAGCTTGCGGGCGGGCTGAATGAAGCTTTGGCTTGCACGTGGGTGTGTTTGAAGGTATTTCCGGGTTGTTTGATTTGTCGTGTATTTAATGTCGATCAATGAAGTCGGCACTTTTATTTTAAAGAGGAGTTTCACCATGGAATTTACGCGTAAAGAAGCAAAACAATGGGCACTGAAAAATGTACGTGGACTATATATGTGCCCTTTAACGCCCGTCACACCTGACTTCAAGTTTGATGAAGCCGGCATCCGTGAAAACATTGAAAAATATGTCGACATGGGCATTGATGGTCTCGTGGTCGGTGGTTTTATTTCCGAGTGCTGGAACGTTAACCCTGCCGAGTGGAACCGTTATCACGAGGTGGTGGCCGATGCGACCAAGGGGCGGATGGATTTGTGGACCATCATTCTTGATCCGGAAGCTTGTGTTGCGGTTGAGAAAATGAATTTTGTGGAAAAGCTGGGTTACAACGGCGCAGAAGTGATTAATCCGGTTGTTCAGTTGCGTGCCGACGATGAAATTTTCGATTGGTTCAAGTACGTGACTGATCGCTCTGATCTGGCGGTTTGCCTCTACCGCACGCCCGTCTCAGGCAAAGTGATGGGCCTGGATTTGATGAATCGTTTGGCCGATATTGATACTGTGATTGGCGCTAAGCAAGGCGAGCTGAATCGTGCGGTGACATTACGCCTGCGCCGTACCATGAGACCCGACTTTATCGTGATGGAACCTTCCGAATACTGGTTGCTGGACGAGCAACGGGTGGGTGGCCAGGTATTGTGGGGCGAACTGTCCTACATGCTGTATGGCAAAAAGCGTCATCTGGTCAAAGATTACGTGCGTTTATCTGCTGAAGGCAAGCACGAAGAAGCCCGCAATGCTTGGCTAGGTTTGGAAGGCGTACGCACTTATTATGAAGAAGAGTTCTTATGGACTATTGCGGCGACGGCAACGTATGCCGGTGCCTTGGGTACATTAAAAGCCTGGTATGAAGCGATTGGCCTCAAGTCTGGCCCGGTGATTCCGCCTGTGCGCAGCCCAAGCCGCGAGCGTTTTGAGCAAGTTGCAGCCAAACTGCGCGAACTCGGCGTGGCTTGATTTTTTGTGTAACTGAACCAGAGGGCGCGTGATGAGAATTTGTATTTTAGGTGGTGGCGGTTTGGGTTCTGTCGTAGGTGGTTATCTTGCAGAGGCAGGCGTTGATGTCACCCTGATCGCGCGCCCTTCGCATGCTGAGGCGATTAAGAAAAATGGTTTGCGTATCTACGGTCAGCGTCGTGGTGAGCATTTGATCAAGGAAAACCTGACGGCGGTAACAAATCCCGATGAAGCCTTGGGCGAATTTGATTACTTTATGCTGGCGGTGAAATCCAAAGACACCGCAGTGGCCCTGCAGGATGCCATTCGGTTAAAAGAGCGGTGTGCGACGGTTGTTTCCTTGCAAAACAATATCGTTAAAGAAACCTTGCTGGCCGAATGGGCAGGTGAAGCCAAAGTACTCGGTGTGTCGATTATCGAAGGCGGCACATTGGAGTCGCCCGGCGTGGCTGTAAATCACATTACCGCAACCACTACTTTTTATGCGGGCGAGCTGGATGGCACAGTGAGTCCACGCGCTGAAAAGCTCGTTGCAGCCATGAATAAGGCAGGCTTGCCGTCCAAGGCAGTGGATTGCATTCGGCAGGTGTTGTGGGAAAAGCTGTGTCAGATATGTAATGCCTCGGCTTTTTCTGCTAGCGCCTTGCCCGCTAACCCTGAGCTGACGTTCAATGAGGGTGCGGTGGTCAGGGCGGGGGCTGAGCATTACGTTACGCTGGGCTATGAAATCCTTTCGGTGTACACCCGCATGGGCTATACCCCACAAAACTTCTACGCCCCTTTATCGCGGCTAAAAGAGGTTCATGAGGCGAAAAGTTTTGATGATGCCTGTGATTCACTCATGCTGATGGCTCAGCAGCTGCAAGCCAAAGGTATTCGCAGCAGAACATCCATGCACGATGATGTGTTGCATCACCGTAAATCTGAAGCACCCTGGATTTTCAAACCAATCATTGAAAAAGCCAACGAATTTGGTTTACAGGTGCCAACGTTGGTGGCCATTGATCGAATTCTGAGCGTGCTGGATACCTACGCCAAGTAATTTTTAACGGGAAGAGACAATGAAGAAGCACAAAATTGCCGTCATTGCAGGCGATGGAATTGGCAAGGAAGTGATGCCCGAAGGGCAGCGCGTGCTGGACGCTGCCGCCGCAAAGTATGGATTTTCGCTGGCTTATGATGAATTACCGTGGAGCTGCGACTATTACGTGAAGCATGGCAGCATGATGCCGGAAGATGGCATGGCGCAGATCCGTCACCATGATGCGGTTTATCTGGGCGCAGTGGGTTTGCCAGATATGGTGCCGGATCACATTTCGTTGTGGGGGCTGTTGATCAAGATTCGCCGTGAATTTGATCAATATGCCAACATTCGGCCTGTTCGCTTGATGCCCGGGGTAGCTTGTCCGCTGGCCAACCGTAAAGTCGGCGATATTGATTTCATTATCGTGCGCGAAAATTCGGAGGGTGAGTATTCATCTGCCGGTGGTCGCATGTATGAAGGCACAGAGCGAGAAATTGCCGTGCAGGAAAGCGTTTTTTCGCGCCACGGCACTGATCGCATCATGCGCTATGCCTTTGATTTGGCGATGAAGCGGGAAAAACGACATCTGACTTCGGCTACCAAGTCCAATGGCATATCCATCACCATGCCGTTTTGGGATGAGCGTTTTCGCGCTATGGCTGCCAACTATCCGGGCATTAAAGCTGATCAGTATCACATTGATATCCTGACAGCGCACTTTGTACGTTTTCCTGACCGTTTTGATGTCGTTGTCGGTTCTAATCTGTTTGGCGATATTTTGTCTGACCTGGGCCCTGCATGTACCGGTACGATTGCCATAGCGCCTTCCGCTAACTTGAATCCAGAACGGGCTTACCCTTCCATGTTCGAGCCTGTGCATGGTTCTGCGCCGGATATTTACGGCCGCAACATCGCTAACCCGATCGGCATGATCTGGTCGGGCGCGATGATGCTGGATCACCTAGGGCACAAGGATGCTGCGGATGCGATTGTGCGTGCCATTGAGGTGGTGCTGGAAGAAGGGCCTAAAACGGCAGATCTGGGTGGCAAGGCATCAACCCAGGAGGTGGGCAAGGCTATTGCCGAGGCGTTGCCTTAGTTTGCTTGGTTTGGTCTATGCCGAGCTAAAGCTTTCGGTTAAAGTGCTCGTTTTTGTCATTCAGAGTCGAGGGATCGTTGATGGAGCCACTACGTTTTAATTTGGAGCAGTCGGATATCCCGACGCACTGGTATAACGTGGTGGCTGATATGCCCAAGCCCCCCGCACCGACTTTCGGACCTGATAACAAGCCTGTGCCGCTGGAAAAAATGGCGGCGATTTTCCCCATGGCGCTTCTTGAGCAAGAAGTATCTGCTGAGCGCTGGATAGCGATCCCGGAGCCTGTCAGGGAGATTTATCGCTTATGGCGACCGAGCCCTTTGATTCGCGCCAAGCGCCTGGAAGAATTATTGGGCACGCCAGCCAGGATTTACTATAAAAACGAAGGCATCTCGCCTGCTGGCTCACATAAACCTAACACGGCAGTCGCCCAAGCGTATTACAACAGCCAGGCAGGTATTCGGCGTCTGACGACGGAAACGGGTGCTGGGCAGTGGGGTTCTTCCATTGCGTTTGCCGGGCAAATGTTCGGCATTGACGTGCGCGTGTTTATGGTGCGCGTGAGCTACCAGCAAAAACCTTTCCGGCGTTCCATGATGCGCACCTGGGGCGCTGAAGTCATCGCGAGCCCGTCAAACCTCACACAAACTGGCCGCGATTATCTGGCCAAAGACAGCGAAAACCCAGGCTCTTTGGGGATCGCGATTTCAGAAGCGGTGGAAGAAGCCGCTTCGCGTGCTGATACCAATTACGCCCTGGGTTCCGTGTTGAATCACGTGGCCTTGCACCAAACCATTATTGGTCTCGAAGCTAAAAAACAGTTTGATTTAGCGGGCGACTGGCCGGACATGGTTTTTGCGCCCTGTGGCGGTGGCTCGTCTTTCGCGGGTGCTGCCTTTCCCTTTTTGGCGGATAACGCGGCCGGCGGCAAAAACGGCAAACCTGTGCGCTTGGTGGCGGTGGAGCCAGCGTCTTGTCCGAGTCTGACAAAAGGCTTGTATGCCTATGACTATGGCGATGCGTCCGGTTTTACGCCCATCATGAAGATGTACACCCTGGGGCACGACTTCATGCCGCCGGGAATTCACGCGGGGGGATTGCGTTATCACGGCAATTCGCCGCTGGTCTCGCAGCTGTACCATGAAGGCTTGATTGAGGCCATATCCGTGCCGCAGTTAGCGACTTTTGAGTCGGGCGTAATGTTTGCGCGGGCCGAAGGCATTATTCCCGCGCCGGAATCCAATCACGCCATTCGTGCGGCTATTGACGAAGCCTTGCGTTGCAAGGAAACAGGTGAGGCGAAAACGCTGTTTGTGAACCTTACCGGTCACGGTCATTTTGATATGGCGGCTTACGATCGGTATTTTGATGGCGCGTTGGACGATCATGCGTATTCGGAAGAGGCACTTAGCACATCATTACGACATTTGCCGCAAGTGGGTTAGACGGTGGTTAGTTGTAAAGTGGCTCTACTCGAAGGCGGGTAATTTACGGGCTGGTGAGAAAATTGATAATAATTTCGTTAAAGAGCTCAGGGTTCTCCATATTGGTCATATGGCCTGTGTTTGCGAGTTCAAACTTTTGAACATCAGGGATTTGTTGCGCTAACACAGCGGCGATTTGCTGGAAGTCTGGCAGATCAAGCGCGCCTACGATAACTAGTGTTTTAGCCTTGATGCTATTCAAGCGGGTGGCGGCAGATGGTTTTAGAGGTGCTTCCAGCCCTGGGTTAACCCAATGCCAGCCAGCATCATCTCCGGCGATTTGCTCAAATTGCTGACGGGTTGTTACATTGCCCTGCAGTATGGGGATAAATAATGGGTGATTTAGCCATGAGTACTTAGCCGTGGCAATATTGTCGGCTTGACCGAGCTGCAGAATGGCGTTTATTTGTTCATACCACGCTTCTTCAAACCTGAAGCCACCCAAAGCCGAGTCAACCAGGATTAAGCGATTAACGTGCGCTGGATACTTCAGCGCAAAATCGATGGCAATTCTGCCACCCAAAGACAGACCCATAATATGAGTATGTGCAATATTGAGATAATCCAAGAGCGCCTTTAAGTCTTCGACATGAGAGAAGGTCGTAGGGCTGGTTGGCAAGGATTGACCAAAGCCTCGCAGGTCATAGCGAGTGACATGATAATGTTTGGCGAGATGGCTGAATTGAGCATCCCACATCCTGGCACTTAAACCCAGGCCGTGCAACAAAACGATGGGCGTGCCTTCACCTGCTTGTTCAAAGTAAATTGGTGTGCCGTTAAT
>Ga0209066_10004509_pt1 | contig 15116 bp, 12 predicted proteins | sample All_14_2_FD_187198 | JGI IMG/M metagenome (GOLD analysis project Ga0209066, IMG submission 187198) | Freshwater microbial communities in response to fracking from Pennsylvania, USA - Allegheny Zone_MetaG_DW_15 (SPAdes) (version 2) ...
GGCCGGATGCAGATGATGAGTTGTCATGCGCACTAAGGACGAAAAAAAGCCCTAAGTCGTTGATTACTTAGGGATTTTTGGTGCTTGGCGAACTTCGCCGAAGCTTTGTATGGTGGGCCGGGGTCACTTGAACTGTGGCTGGGAAGGCGCATGGATGCTGGGATTTGTGGTTTTCGGGTTGAGAGTTACCCGTAAAGTTACCCACAAGTCTTAGGCTTGTTCCGCTCATGGCGCGGTCGCTTGGTCGTCGCCCTGCCACAACTGTAGCCACCCGCCGACCTTGCTCGGTGATTGCAGTCGGCTCGTGGGGTGGTCAGGCAAGGTCATTTCTAGGCAGCCTGCGGCGATGGCCGGCGCCAGGTGCGCTTTGCGGAAATGGTCTACGTTCTTCAGCGCTAGCGCGGCTTGTCGTGCCTGCTGTGGCATCTCGCCATCCACGGCTGTCAGCATGGGTGCGACTTCCATGGTGACTTGCATGGTGACTTCAGTGGTAGTCACCGCGGAAGTCGCTCGTGCCTGTTCGCGCACCGGCAGCCGAATCACAAAAGAAGTGTGCTCGTCGTCAGTCTCGAAAATGGGCGAGGGCGGGCCATTGGCCGCCATCATCTTCAGGATTTTGGGAATGCCGGTGGCACGTCCTTCTATGGCCATTTATCGGATCTCCCTTGATTTTGTATCTCCATTCCCTGCAAGGTCTTGCTCGACCACCTTGTAGCCACCTGCCGCGATGCCGGATTTAAAACTGGCAGAAGACCGCTTTGCGCAGAATGCACCGTCGAACACTTCGAGGCCAAGTCCGATATCCCAAACGTAATCTCCAAATCGAACGAAACGATCGTGAGCATCATCACGGAAGCCTGTGTTTGGCACCATAAATACTTTAATACGCTTAACGTTCCTGCTCGGCAATCTACCTAAAACAATGCGCAGCTCGGCTTCTATTTCGTCTATGGTCTTTTTGTTTTCGCCTGACAAGTCAGCGGTCCAAGCGGAATAGATCGTGACATGGCGATGCCCAGTTGCGTCGTTGTCCAAAAGCCGCAAGAACCGCTCAAGCCCAGAGAGTCTGCTCTGCGGGCAGACTACGTGCTGACCAATTGCATACCGGTCAACGATGCTCACGAGTTTGATCGGCGCCTTGGCCAGCGCATTGAAACGCGCGTCCCAAGTTGCCTGAAACGTATCCCCGGCTTCGATGTGCGCCCCTGCCAGTGCAGTCGCGGTTTGAAACGCCTGCGCCTGCCCTGCTGCCAGGAGACGACAGACTGAAACATCTGTACCGTTTACCGCATGCACAGCTTCGTCACAATCTTCGCCAAACCCGAATTCGACCTCAGCACGCGTGTCATCGACCAATGCCAACTTCGCGACGGTCGCGAAATCACCGAGAGAGGCTGGTGAAACTTTGCAATTCCATGCTGGTGTGGCCAGTAACGGAGATCGCTCCAATACTTCCTGCCAGCGTGGGCGAACGCTCTGTGGCAAGGCCTGAACTGCCTGATGCAAGCGTGACCCATGCAAGACCTCGCCGTCATGTGCCAGCAATCCAGCCCGCCGCCACAAATCGAGCAAGCCGTTGTAACACGCGCGCTGCTGCGTTGGGGTCCATGCTTGATCGGGGGCAAGGCTATCGGCATCGATCACGAAAGGCACCAGCATCGTCAGCGCCCCCCGAATTTTTCATGGAATGATTCTTCAAAGAACCCGCCTGGCCACTCATCAATGAAGTCCCCTTCTTCGTCGATACGCAGCTCAATGAAGCGACTGCCCCGCGCCAGGGGCTCCACGAAAACGACACCGATGTCGTCAGAGCTGATCTTTCCTTCACGAATGCGTCTCATCAACCGAAGGATCAAGTGCTCGCTGTGTGTTTCCAGAATGAACGTGTTATTGCGATGGCCCAGTGCTGCCTCAATGAAAACGTCGGCCAGTTCAGCCTGTAGCGCAGGGTGAAGGTGAATCTCTGGCTGCTCCATGGCCAGCAATTTGCCCTGAGAGCCATAGGCCATGACCAGCACCGGCAGGACTTGGGAAATGCCGATGCCGACATCGCGATGAGTCACTACCGTGTTGGTTCGTTGGTCAACCAGAACCAGCTCTCGGATACGGTCAATATCGGATGCCTCGATAGTCTTGGCAATCTTTTCTGCGGCTTGCTCTGGATCTGATATTGCCCCACGCACATCGAGCAGGTGGTCCATTGCGTTCTGGGGCAACAGCGGACCATCATCCAACGACTTTGCAATCTCCACCCATTCACGCTCGTGGGTTAGCCCTTCCACACAAGCGAAATTTTCCTCTGAGAGCTTCTCGGAGACTGGTCCATCTATCTGATCGAGCGCTACCAGTGACCTGACAACCAACTTGTACGGTGTCTTCAGCTTGTCAGAGCCCAGCCAGCCATTCACAGCCTCCCGCACCGCATCGTCGCGTCGCACCACGTCCCAGGCGTAGCCGCCGCCGGCGTACCAGTTGGCATCCTCGTGTTCTGCAAAGGCAAGGTGCCTTGGCGGAAACGAGCGCAACGGCCCCAAGTATTGCAGCTCCTTGAGCTCGGCCGCGAGCGTATCGGCCAAGCCCTTGATCAAGTCGTTCAACGTGCGAGGCAGGTAGAAGCGAATGGCCTGGGCGATGTCTTCAGCACGGTTGCCCTTGCTGATCGGAAACAACATGTTCACGGGCGAAAGCTCAGCCCCCTCTGCCTTGGGCAGGTCCACGGCTGCGGGGAAGAACTGATCCACGCGTATCAGCAAGTCTGGCAGCAGCCCTGCAATGGCTTCATTGGCGCTCTCATAATCCTCAGGGCGCATTTCTTCAGATGTGGTGGCTGACTCGACGATGGCCTTAAGCACCTGCCGAAACACCGGATGGTCGCTGGCCAGCCGGTCCAAGCGCAAGCTGCTCCCATGGCCATCTGTGCGACGGCGGCTCATTCGCAATAGCTCGTTTCCGTCGCCAGCAATTTCGATAGCGTCTACCCGTGGCGACGCACCACTCTTGGGGCGATCTCGGTCGTCCAGCTCAATGCCCAGCTCAATGTTCAGCGACACGGTGCCGACCGATGCCAACAACTGCGCAAGCCGCTGGTCCTTGCTGTCCGCCAGAGCGGAGACATTCAGCTCTGCGCCCCACTCGACGCGCTTGTTCAACTGCCCTCGATGCACGTACTGGCGAAAACCGCCGAGGTCGATGGAGCTACCACCCACGTCGGTGTGGTGCACATCCAATCGAGATAGGCTGCGCTTCTCCCGACCAAACTGCGCTTCGTGCGCTAGTGCCAGGCTATGGATGAAGCTGGATTTGCCTGCGCTATTGGGACCGAAAATCAGGGTGATGGGTTTCAGCGGGATGCGTTGGGTATTGGCAAAAGCTTTGAAATTACCAACACGCAGGGCGTGGAGTCGTCGGGTCATGTTTGTGGCTCCTCCGGCAGATCGCCCAGTTCGCTCTCTAGTTGCTCGACCGTGGGCAGGCTGGTAGTGAGCTGTTCGGGCAAGGCTCGAACCAGTTCGTACTCGGCCACGCCGATTGGTTTATCGATCCCTGAGAGCGAATATTCCGCCACCAGCCGGTTTTGGCTCTTGCACAGCAGCAGGCCAATGGTGGGCTTGTCGTCTGGCGCCTTCAGTTGTGCGTCGATGGCAGACAGATAGAAGTTCAGTTGTCCTGCGTGTTCTGGTTTGAAGGCTGCAGCCTTAAGCTCCACCACCACGTAGCACTTCAGTCGCGTGTGATAAAAAAGCAAGTCGATGAAGAACTCGTCGCCAGCTACCTCCAGCCGATGCTGCTGCCCGATGAAGGCAAAGCCGGTGCCCAATTCGAGCAGGAAGCGCGTGATGTGCCGCACCAGGGCGTTTTCAATGTCCCTCTCATGGGCTTCCACGCCCAGGCCGAGGAAGTCAAACAGGTAAGGGTCTTTAAGCGTTTCATGCGCCAGCTCCGAATGTGGCGCGGGCAAGCGCGCCTCAAAGTTGGTGACGGCATGACCTTGCCGCTCAAGCAAACGGTTCTTGATCTGCAGTTCCAGAGTCGGGCGCGACCACCCTTCCTGGCTAGCCTGCTGGGCGTACCGAAGACGAAGCACGCGCTCTTTCAGTCGCGTGATCAGCAGCACGTTGTGACCCCAGGGCAATTGTCCAACAGCCTGTTGGACAATTTCGGCCTCGCTCCAGGCCTCTGCAAAGGCCCGCATGTACATCAGGTTGGCACGGGAAAATCCCTTCATCTCCGGGAAGGCGTCGCGCAGGTCGGCAGCCAGACGGTCAATGACCCTGCTGCCCCAGCCCTGGCTGGCCTGACGATTCAAAATATCGTGGCCAATCTGCCAGTACAGGAGTATCAACTCGGCATTGGCGGCCATGACTGCCTGCTGCCGCGCCTTGGTAACACGCGCCTTGATCTCAACCAGCCAGTCGGCATAGCCAATCGGGATCGCGGGCAATAGCGGTTCTGTCATGCTGTTGCGACTAAGGAGGCCGGCAGATTGAGTGCCCGGGCCTGCTGTGACATTTCAGCCAGCAGTTCGTTGATATAGGCCTCGCGCCATTTCGAGGTCAGGCGGCCTGAGAAGGCGCGCTGCAGCATTAAAGCGAACAATTCCTCAACCCGTGGTCCTGTCGCGGCCCGGTGCCTATCAATCGCAAGCAACTGCTCGTGTGCCGACGAAAACCTCGCAAGCGCCGATGGCGATGGAATTGGGATTGGCAGATTTTCGATGCGCCCAGATTCGAGTTTTTTGGTTCCGTGAGCTGCCGTAGTAACTTCCGACAGTAGTCGGGCCGACTGCACCTTCAATGCTGCGAACAGAAAACGGGGACTAAGACGCTCGTCCATCAGATTTAACGCCTTCATGTCCTGATTGATCGTGACGGGTTTTCCAGTTATCGCAATTGGAACATCGCGAGCAAGGATCATCCCACGCACAACGATCAAAACCGAACCTGCCGGCACCAATTGGGCGGCGCTTTCCTGTAAGGCATTCTCCGAGATATGGTCCTCTGAGTCATCGATTTCGTCACGTTTCATGTCCTTCGGTGACACCCAGGGGATCGGGCCATGCCAGAACTCGGGCACTGTCTTTGACGGGGTTCCTCCCGACTTCATCTTCACAAGACGACCAAGAGGCTCCGTGTGCCTCCATGTATCGGGTTGCCCGAATATTTTGAGAAACAGTGCTGGCAAGACTTTGGAAAATTTATCGTCAGCGCTGCGACGCAGTCGACGCAGACGGTCGGCTTCGTCGAGGAGCTCAACGATACGGGATTGCTCTTTCGGAGTTGCCAAAGGCAGTCGTGCACGCTTCACGACACCATCAGTAACAGCTGGATAACTTGCTCCAGTAGCGTTTGCGACGAGGAAATCGACAAACTCGCGATGCTGAACCCAATAAAAAAGAAATTTCGCGTTGAGAAGCGTAGGGTCTGCACGCAAAACGGAAAAGCCTGTGGAAGCAATTTCCCCATCCAAATCATCCGGGACCAATGCGACGGCATTCAAGTTAGGACGGACCGTTGAAACGAGCACGTCTGAGGCGCGAATAACCTTTCGTGCTCGGCTAGGCGCGTCTACGCAAGGCACTTCATCGGCGCGAAAAATCACTTTGGCATCGCGATCAACACCAGCGATATCCACATACCGAAAGGTTGTAGCTCCGTCGCGAGCGGGATCAGCTTGAAATGTGGGCAGGCAGGCGTCACCAACCATCGCCGGGAGCCAGTTCATTCTTCTAGCTCCGCCAGCAGTGTTTCCAGCCCCGTCACGACCTGCCGATAGTCAGCCAACAAATCAGCCACAAGTTCACGTGGGTCATCGTCGCTGGTTCTTTCTGCCACTCGCGGTTTCCATTGACCAGCACCCAGGTTGTAGTCGGATTCAGCCAGCTTTTCGCGCGTCGTCCACCAGCAACTCGGCTCCTCGCTACCATGGACCAGCATTGCGTTTGCCTCAAGGCCAGGTACTAAAGCAAAGCCGCTGGCCTTGTAGGCCTTCCAATGCGTCAGCAGATCGGGAATGTCGTTCTTCTCCGGTGTTTCCACACGGCCGCCACCGGAAACCTTGTCCGGGTCATAGCCGTCATTGCGGATCTCGTAGAACCAGACCTTGTCCAGCCGCTTGGCCGCATCCGAAGCAGGTCGGCGAAACACCAGCACAGCGGTCTTCACACCAGCATAGGGTTTAAATACCCCAGTGGGAAGGCTGACGACAGCAAGCAGGTCGAAGTCATGCATCAGCTTCTTGCGCAACTCCACGTGTGCTCCAGTAGCGCCAAACAGCAAACCTTCTGGTACGACCACTGCACAGCGGCCGCCAGGGGCAAGGTGCTGCATCATCAGCGACAGAAACAGCAGTTCGCTCTTCTTGCTGTTGGTGGGCAGGTCCGCGCGGATCGAATCCTTGGGCAACTGGCCGGCGAACGGAGGGTTGGCCAGGATGACCTTGTACTTGCGGCGCAGATCGTCTTCGGTGAGGCCGCCCATGTCAGACAGCGAGTTGGCGCGCTTCATCTTGGCATGTCGGATGCCGTGCAGCACCAGGTTCATCATGCTGATGCGCACCATCTGGCGCGATACGTCAGTGCCGAACACCGATGCTTCGAGCAGGCTCCAGTCTGGGATCTTCTCGCCCGCGCCCTTGCGGTAAGTTTGGAGACGCGGCATCTCTGCCTTCAGGGCCTCAAGCGTTCTACCCTTCTTGTCCAGCCAGTCCTCTCCGTAGATGGGGTACTCGGTGATGTGGTCGGAATACTTGGCGAGCAGAAAGTCGATGGCATCGATCAGGAAGCCGGCTGTGCCGCAAGCCGGGTCGAACATCGAATCTCCGATATCGGGGTCAAGCATCTCGACCATGAAAGCCCGAATCTGCCGTGGCGTGCGGAACTGGCCGTTCAGTGAGCTGGAACCCAGATGCACCAGCAGATATTCAAAGATGTCACCCTTCACATCCGGGCCAAGCTTGCGGAACTCGAATCCATCGAGTTCGTCGATGACCTGCTTCAGCACGTTGGGGTCAACGATTTCCAGCACCGCATCGCGGAAGTACTCGGCAACCTCCGGCTCGTCCTTGGCCAGCGATGCCATGTATGGGAAGACTTCATCGCGGATGAAGTCGCGCAGTTCGATGCCGCTCTTGAAACGCCAGTGGCTCCAACGGTAGCGCTCAGACTGGGATGGGTACAGCAACTTGGTGTTGCCGCCAGTACCACCGAGGCGGGCACGCAGTTCACGGTCAGACTCCTCCTCATCCAGCAGTTTGAGGAAGATGAGGTAAGAGATCTGCTCAATATAGGTGACCGGGTTCGTCACACCGCCGGCCCAAAGAACGTTAGTGATGTGATCGAGCTTGCGGCGAAGTTGTTGGTTCATGTTCTTTTCCTAATGTCGTCGAACCGCAGCGTCAAGCGACGAGCACGGATTGATTGATTTCGTCCATCACGTTCCGCAGGCCTTGCTCGCCGAAGAGTTCAATGCCGATGTTGGCCGCATTGAGAATAGACAGCGGTGGGGCGAACAGGTCATCGAGCGAGACCTTGCCCTTCACCAAGCCACGGTTTTTGAGGAGCGCGAGGTACTGGGCCTGCTCTGGCGTGAGGTTCTTGGCGACTAGCCAGGCACGAAAGTTCTCTTCCACGCGCTCTTCACGGCTCTTGATCTTGAGCATGCCAAGCGCGGCACGGACGAAGTCCACCAGGTTGCCGCCCGGATTGCGATAGGCACGGCGCAAGTTATCCTCGTTGAAATAGCGCTGCGGCTGATTCAGGCGCTGAGCCAGCTGCGCCTCTTCCTGCTCGGTCAGCGCATCGCCCGCTTTGAGCTTGGCAAGGATCGGGTCAGCGTTGGCCTCCTGCTGGACTGTGGTCTCCCACTCAGTCACGTATTCGCGCTTATCTACGCGCTCCCCATCTGGCCCGACTTCTATGTAGTGCACGGCATCGAGCCACTCGTCTTCAAGCCCCAGCTCGATCAACTCACGGGGTGTCTTGCCACCGATCTGCTTGGGCTTGGGTACGCAACCACCACCGCCGTTGCCAGAGAAGATGTCGGTGTCCGAGTCGTTGAAATAGTCGTGGTTGCCGAAGAAATCGTAGATGACGAATTTCTCTTTGCCGATGTGCGGCGCGGTGCGCGTACCGCGACCTCGCATCTGCTGATAGAGGATGGGGCTGCGCACCCGCCGGCACATCACTAGGTGCAGCAACTCGCGGCAATCGAAGCCGGTGTCGAGCATGCCCACACTCACGGCCACCATGGGCAGGTCTTCCTGCTTGAAGCAGCGAATCAGATCGTCGGCATTGGCAACGTCGGACGTGATGACTTCTGCGTAGCGGCCCTTGTGCTCAGGATGCAGATCGTTGAGGTACTGCGCAAGCCGCGCGGCGTGGTGCTTGGTGATCGCGAAAACCACCGACTTACCTGGACCATTTTTCTGCCCAGGAGCCAGATCCTTGTAGTTCTCCCAGGCCAGCCGGTCGAACTCCTCCATCATCAAGCGGTTGCTGGCTTCGTTGGTCCATTTGCGCTCGAACTCAGCAGGGTCGTAGTGATCCTCATCGACATTTGCCCCCTCAGACACCAACGACGTGATGCCTGTAGCGAATTTGTAGGGGGTCAAGAAGCCTTCTTTGAACGCTTCTTGAATGGGATAGGAGAAGTCGGGCGCATCGTCCTTGCAGTGATAGAACTGGAACGTATTGCGCTCGATGTAGATGGCCGGCGTGGCCGTGAGGCCGATGTGCATCGCATCGAAGTGGGACAGGGCTGCCTGCCAGGCACCGTAGATGGAACGGTGGCACTCATCCATCACCACCACGTCGAAGTAGCCGCTGGTGAAATCGGGATAGCGGCTTACCATTGTTTGCAGCAGGCAAACGGTGATCTGCTTTTCCTGCCGAACCATGCCGGGCTTGAGCCAGTAGCTTGAATAGCCGGGCAGCAAATCCTGGATGGCCTCGATGGCTTGCTTGGCCAACTGATCACGATCGACCAGGAACAGCACACGCTCGGCCTGGCCTGCTTGAACCAGACGTTTGATGTAAAGGACGATGAGGTCGGTCTTGCCGCAACCGGTGGGCAGCTCGATCAAGAAGCGTCGCTTGCCTAGTTCGACCGTGCGGTCAAGGGCCTGCATGGCGTCTTTCTGATATGGCCGTAGTGAGCGCGTTTCCCCTTGCCGCAGGTAAGTCTCAGGAATCGGCACGGTGGCGAGAGGCTTGCGCTCGGCCCGCATGTGCACCAGGCGCTCAAGGTCACGCCGCGAGAAAAACGAGTTGACGATGCGCGCGTCGTCATTTTGGTAGTCCCAGAAGTAGATCAACTCACCGTTGGCGAGGAAGATGAAGGGTGCGCCAATCTGCTTGGCATAGGGCAGCGCCTGCTGTTTCGCGACATAGGGCTGGATCGCCTGCTTCTTGGCTTCAATGATGGCCAGCGGACGGCCACGCTGATCCAGCAGCACGTAGTCGGCGCGTCCGGTAGGAATGGCGTCGCCATCAGCCGTACTCAGCACAGTGCTCTGCGTACCGGGCTCGGCCACGACATGACTGTTGGACACCTTGATCTCGGTGAGCACCTGCGATTTGTCGGCCGGATTCCAGCCGGCAGCGCGCAGCTGATCATCGATCAGGATGCGCGCGTCGGTTTCTTTGGATTGGGCTTTCAAGTCTGGACTCCGTGGTGTCTTTGATATACAAAATTTTCTTGTTGATGGCTCTCTATACGCACAGGCTATGCCAACTATCCAACCCCGTACTTTTGCAGCCAGTTGCTCAAGGTCTGGTAGCTGCCAATCCCAAGCAAGCGTGCAGCTTCGGACTTGTTCCCATGCGTCTGAGCCATGGCGCGCTCAAGATAGTGTTGCGCGACATTTCCAATAATGTCAGGGAGTGATATCGCCTGATCCAGAGGGCGGCCGAGGATCGTTTCGGCCTTGGGCGCGACCGTCACTGCCAGGGACTCGACTACGTCTTGAGTGGTGATCCTATCGCCAACTGCCCAGATGCTGGCCCGCAACAATGTGTTGTGGAGTTCACGCACGTTGCCCGGCCAGGAGTGCTGAACAAGAATATTTCTTGCGGATATATCTAATTTCTTGTGCTTGTATCCAGGCTGTGATGCTGCCTCGGTGTTAATGAAGGCTAAGAGTGAGTCGATCAGGACAGTGAGATCACCCTCGCGCTGACGCAGGGGAGGAAGGAGTAGCACGCCTACCGCCAAGCGATGGAAAAGATCTTCCCGGAACCGCCCCTCACTTATCTCGTCCGTCAGTACTCGATTGGTGGCGGCGATAACCCGGATGTTGATGGCCTTAGCGCGGGTTGCGCCGACACGGGTGACCTCGCGCTCCTGCAAGACCCGCAGCAGGCGGACTTGGGAGGCAAAGGGGAGTTCGCCAATCTCGTCAAGGAACAGGGTGCCTCCATCGGCAGCCTCGAAATACCCGGCGCGAGCGGACGTTGCGCCCGTGAATGCGCCCTTTTCATGACCGAACAACTCAGCGTCGACCAACTCCTGGGGAATCGCGCCGCAATTGACGGCAACGAATGGCTTGCTGTTGCGTGTGCTGGCCTGATGGATCGCGCGGGCAAACAGCTCTTTGCCGGTACCTGATTCACCCTGGATGAGCACGGGCACCTCGCGCAGGGCTAAGCGATGTGCCATTGCGACGGTGCGCTTCATGGCGGCGCACCGGTGAACGATGGAAGTGAACGCCGGGCTGTCGGGCGGCATGCCCAGCATCAGGCGAGTCAGTGCTTCGTCCGCTTGCTTGTCGGCCACCGGAGCGAACTCCGCCGAGAGCTCAAATGGAATAGTGACCTCTTTGACGCCTTGTTCGCGTGACGACTCGATCAGCCTGGCTGGGTAACGTGTTTTGGCCAGCAAGAGCCAGATAGCTGCCATGGCTGGCGTGCCGGGGCTGAGGTGGAACGAGAGCGTCGCCGAGGGTGAGGAGCGTTTGATTTCATCGACCACCCCGGTGGCCGCACGGAAGATCTCTTCAAAGCTGGTGGGGCTGGTGAGCTTGCAGTTGTGTGACGTAACAGGTGCAGGGACCTGCTGACCAAGCCAATGGGCATAGGCCCGGGTCTTCTGTGCGCTGTGATCTGACAGAAGGTGCACAGCATCGAAGGTGAATGCCTTTGCCCCGCCAAGGATGGGGCCCTGCTCGTCGGAGCCGTTGGACTCTGATGCGCGCAAGTCGGTATTGCCCAGCCAAGCCAGCAGAATTTCCATGAACTAGAAGATTTTCAATAAGATCACAAGAATTATTGTACTTTGACCGGGCTCGGTTGGTCGACCGCCCGGCTTCTTGATGCTGTAGCGAAACGAGGCACAAAAATCGCCGTAGCTACTGGCGACCAGCATGTCGCATAGGCCGCACCACCAACATCAGCTCCAACTCGTTCAAGGCTTCGTCCACGACCCGCGCCATTCGCCAGCGATGCATGGCGCGGAACATGGCGACGGCAACCAGGTATGCCGAGGAACTAGGCAATGCCAGGATCAAGCCCAGCCAGCCCAGCAGCGCGCAAGCCGCAGCCATCAAGGCCAAGACAACTAACGCATCCATGCCACGCAGCAGAAACGGAGGGTCTTCGCGAACGTAGTTGACGCTCGTGTGCGCCGTGGCATTAAACAGCCCGATGACCCACGGCCCGACCAACAGCAAGGTCACCTGGTGATCTCGTCTTGCGGGCATCAGCTTGCTTTGGATGACCCATTTGCGTTGGTCGCCATTGCCGTTGCTGACCCACAGCTCTCGGCGTTCATGGCAGACGGGGCGCTCATGCCAGCGCATCGGTTTGTTGATGTACCGCTGCACCTCGATGACGGTGCCGGTATAGGTGGTGAATCGCCACATGGTTGCTCTCCGGTTGTGAGCATTCAGGCTCCCATGTGGTTGATGTCAGTCAAGCGCCATTGCCAATGGCGGCGGATGCCGGGGCATTGCGTAGGCGCGGCTCGATGGGCTGTTGACCCATGTCGCCCATGGGTGTCAACTGAGTGGGCACATCGCGGGCTCCTTGTCCCCTCCATCGCGGAGAAAAGGCGTTGCGGTCGTTACCCGCCTTCATCGTTGTCCCCACCTGAGCAGATCGCGTGCTGGCGCCCGACGCCGACCACGATCATTTCGAAGCCGATCCAATGCCCGCGCGCATGGGGCCGAGCCATCACAAGAGCGGCTTTAAAACGCCACGCGTCGTTACTGGCAGCTTGCTGACAGTGACGACGCCAGTAGCACGACCGAGCGCCTTGTCAACCGCAGTGACGTGCGCCAGTGATGCTGCGCAGTGATGCCAGCAAAACGACCAACGTCAAGGGCGTTGATCGAAGTGGATCGAAGGATGGCCAGACCACCTTCAGTGATCCGATGGGCCCCGAGCCCATTCATCAGGCACAGCATGCCGACATTGGGCTGCAAGCCTAGTGTCAGTTGCTGCATGCAATGGGCCTTGAGCCTATTCGTACTGACAGCATGAATCTACTGGGCTCCAAGCCCATTGACATTCAACTGTGCCGTGCCTTTGCGGCCCGACCGCAAGGCACCGTCAGGCCACCCGTCAGATGGCCACCCCGGACGTGTGCGAGACACACACCCCTTGGACCCTGGGTCAATGGTCCCTGCGCATCGCGCTATGCCAACAGGCAAGCCAGCGCAGTGCCACAGCGACGTGCAACGCAGGCAAGCAGTCAACAACCTTGCACAAACCGGGAGTGGTGTCCCGCGTCCCTTGTAGTCCCCATCGCGCTGCGGCGTGAGGGGCGGACAGAAACACTTACCTAACCTCTTCACACCACACACAAGTCCGTGCTTTCACTGACACCGAAGCCCGGCAAGCGGATCGATGAACAATCTTTGAAAGGCCTCGGCCATGCGCACCCTGAACCGCGACTTCAAGCTCATGTGCCAACGCAATCGCGATGGCTCTTTTGCTACCCAGCATGACCGCGAACGGCTGCTGACCATGGTGGCGAACCAGCTTCACGAGGATGGCTTCAAGAACCTGCGGGCGCAGGGCATCCGCACCAAGCACGTCGAGCACCTCGTGAGCCGTTGGCAAGCGGAGGGTGCGAGCACCGGCACGATGAAGAACCGCATGTCGGCACTGCGCTGGATGGCCGAGAAGATCGGCAAGGAAAACATCGTGGCTCGTGACAACGCGGCCTATGGCATTGCTGATCGGCGTTTCGTGACGAATGAGTCCAAAGCAAAAGAGATGGACCAGGGCAAGCTAGACAAGGTGTCCGATCCATACACGGCGATGTCATTGCGGCTTCAAGCGGCTTTTGGTCTGCGCCGCGAGGAAGGCATCAAGATCCAGCCAGGATGGGCCGACCGAGGCGATGTGCTGGTGCTCAAGTCCACATGGACCAAGGGCGGCAAGGAGCGGGAGATTCCGATCCTCAATGAGATGCAGCGAGATCTACTGAACCAGGCCAAGGCAATGGCTGATAAGGGCAGCTTGATCCCGGTCGAGATGTCCTACATAGAACAGCTCAATCGTTTCAAGGCTCAGACTGCCTTCGCAGGGATCGACCGGGTACACGGCTTCCGCCATGCGTATGCACAGGCGCGCTACGCCGAGCTGACTGGCTGGAAGGCCCCGGCTGCTGGTGGACCGACATCCAAGCAATTGAGCCCCGAACAGAAGGCCATCGACCGGCAAGCCAGGCTCACCATCTCACGCGAGTTGGGCCACGAGAGGGAGCAAATAACAGCGGTGTACCTTGGACGGTGAGGAGCGCCAGGCCACAGTGCAATTCAAGATTGTTTTGGGGCGAACGGAATGACCTCGGCTCCGCGCCGCAAGGTGTCCAGATAGTCGGCCCACGCCTGCATCATGGCCCGCCGTTGCGCCATGAACTCGGTGCGGTTGTAGGCACGTCCCAGGCTGTCCTTCACCGAGTGGGCAAGCTGGGCTTCCACCACCGCTTCCGGCACGTCCAGGCGCTCCACCATCAGCGTGCGCGCCATCGCCCGAAAGCCATGGCCGGTCATCTCATCTTTGGCGAAGCCCATGCGCCGCAGGGCCGACAACACACCGTTCTCGCTCATGGGCCTGTCACCACCGCGTGGGCTGGGGAACACATACCGACCGTGGCCAGTCAGCGGTGCCAAGTCGCGCAGCACCGCGACAGCCTGCATTGACAGCGGCACCACATGCGGCGCACCGCTCAGCTTCTGTTGCTTGCTGCGCTTCATCTTCGGCGCAGGGATCGACCACATGGCTGCATCCAGGTCGAACTCGGCCCATTCGGCTTGCCGTAGTTCGCCTGGCCGCAGGAACACCAGTGGCGCCAGCTTGAGGGCGGCGCGCGTGGTCGGCATCCCCTGGTAGTCATCGAAGGCGCGAAGCATGCCGCCCACCTGCTTAGGGTCGGTGATGGCGGCGTGGTGCTTCACGATGACGGGCTTGAGCGCATCGCGCAGGTCGGCGGCCGGATCGCGCTCGCATCGGCCCGTGGCGATGCCATACCGGAACACCTGGCCGCAGGCGTGGCGCACACGGTGCGCCGTTTCAATGGCCCCGCGTGCTTCGATCTTGCGCAGTGCCTCAAGCAGCTTGGGCGCGGTGATCTTGGCAATGGGCGTGGCTCCGATCCAGGGGAAGGCGTCTTGCTCCAGGCGGATCAAGGTGCGTTCGGCATGGCCTTCCGACACCTTCGCGATGTGCACGGTCTTGTGCCACTCGCGCGCCACGGCTTCAAACGTGTTGGCTGCCAGCGCGGTGCGCGTTTCCTTTTCGGCCTTGCGCTTGGCGCCGGGGTCGATGCCCGCCGCAATGTCCTTGCGGGCGTTGTCACGCCGCTCTCTTGCGTCTTTGAGGCTGACCTCTGGGTGCGTACCCAGCGACAGCATCTTTTCCTTGCCGCCGAACCGGTAGCGCAGGCGCCACCACTTGGCGCCGCTGGGCTGCACCTCCAGCCCTAGCCCGCCGCCATCGGGCAGGTTGTAGACCGCATCGCGCGGCTTGGCGTTTCGGATCGCCGGGTCTGTCAACTTGTTGGTTGCATTCTTCGCGCTCATGGCTGGCCCCCTTCGTTGCGGGTAACAGGTTTTCGCGTAGACAGGCTACCCGTATAGTTACCCACAACAAGGCCGGGATGTCCAGACACCCCATG
>Ga0209066_10004510_pt1 | contig 15116 bp, 14 predicted proteins | sample All_14_2_FD_187198 | JGI IMG/M metagenome (GOLD analysis project Ga0209066, IMG submission 187198) | Freshwater microbial communities in response to fracking from Pennsylvania, USA - Allegheny Zone_MetaG_DW_15 (SPAdes) (version 2) ...
GAAAGGGCCGCTACGGCCCTTTCGTCATGTGTAGGGCAGTGCCGGCGACAGCGGGCGTAGCGCTCCCTCACACGCGCACGACCTTGGTGTGCACGCGTGCGAGTCCCTGCAAGCAGCCCCGTTCATCAGGACATGCAGCCATCCATCGGAACACCACGCCCCCCGGACCGTTCAACTGCTAGTATACGAACATGCGTTCGTACAGGCCCGCCACCCCCTCTCGGCAGGCGATCGAGAGAGGGGTGTGTCATGAGGTGCGTGTCTTGTGCGCTGGCGGCGCTCGGATTCGTCTGCATGGTGGCCGCCGGTCCTCCTGCGTGGGCAGCGAGGTGGTCGCCGCCGATCGATGAGCCGGTGGTCGTAGTCCCGTTCGGCGCATCGAGGACTGCCGGAGTCCATAGCGGTGTCGATCTGCAGTCCGAGCCCGGTGCCCAGGTACGCTCACCGGTATGCGGACAAGTGGTGTTCGCGGGGGCGGTTCCCGCGGATGGGGGCGGTACGTGCGTAGCGGTGACCATCGAGACGCCGGACGGGCTCCGCATCAGTCTGCTGCCGCTTGACGGAGCATACGTCCGCTCGGGCACGGTCGTGGCCGACGGAGACTCCCTCGGTCGCCTCGCGGTTGCCGGTGACGACTCTGCCGATGTGCCGCACCTGCATGTCGGCCTGCGTCAGGGAGATTGGTACATCGACCCGACGCCGTTCCTGCCCGCAGTGGCGGCTTCACCGGTCCAGGCGCCGCCATCAGCTGACGAGGCGCCCGGTGCGGGCGGCTTGTCGGAGGTGGGGTCGCCGCTATCTGGGGGAGCGGCAGAGGCGTCGATCGGCACGCAGCGCCCGATCGCCGATGGTGCGGATGCCGAACAGGCCGGCCGAGTGACATCCACGGGCCTCGCTGCCTCACCGGTGGACACCGCGAGTCAAGGAGGTCGGGGCAGTGCCGGTGCCGTCAGCGAGGTCGTGCCCACCGAGCCCGCGAAGGTCGATACGGGGGTCAGTCAGGCCCGGCTTCTACCGCATGCGGGCGTCGCATCCACGCGCGCGGCGCATGGCCTCGCTTCGAAGACGGGTGATGTGGCCGACGGCGGTACGTGGGTCAGCCGGCGCTCGATTCTCGGGCCTACGGCCAGCGCCGCTGGAGAGGCCGTGAGCAGATCGCTTGCACTGGCGGTAGCGCTCGTTGCCGCCGTTGCGGGAGCCGTGCGAGTGAAGGCGTTGGTGCGCGTACGGTGATGCGGAGCGACGGGGTGTCAGAGACCGGGGGTAGTGTGGTTGTGAGACGGTCGGGTCTCTGTTACACTCCGTAAGCTTCATTTCCTGCTCCGGGCGATGCCTTCATGGTCCCGGGGCCGCAAAGCCCAAGGGAGGTGAAACATTGAAGGCTTACGAACTCATGCTCATCATGCGCCCCAACCTCGACGACGAGGCGCGGGAGGCCGTCCTGGAGAAGGTCCGGGGCATCCTCACCGCCGAGGGCGGTACTGTCGATTCTGAGGAAGCGTGGGGCAAGCGCCGCCTCGCTCACGAGATCGACCACACCGAGGAGGGCGACTACCAGGTCGTCCTGTTCCATGCGAACACCGCTACCGTCGCCGAGCTCGACCGTGTCCTGAACATCACCGACCAGGTTCTTCGCTTCATGGTCGTCCGTCGTGACGACCTGGCTTAAGCACCGGGTCGGTCGGTAACGACCGGTCTCTACAGTGAAGGTGGCATCAGCAATGAGCATCAACAGAGTGGTCATCTCAGGCAACCTTACGCGCGACCCCGAGCTCCGTTCGACGGGTGGCGGCACGAGCGTGCTTCGTCTCGGCGTCGCTGTGAACGACCGTCGCAAGAACCAGCAGACGGGCGAGTGGGAGGACTACCCGAACTTCATCGACGTCACCGTGTTCGGTGCCCGCGGTGAGGCCCTCTCACGGTTCCTCTCCAAGGGCTCGAAGGTTGCGATCGAGGGCAAACTCCGTTGGCGTCAGTGGGAGACCCCACAGGGCGACAAGCGCAGCGCCATCGAGGTCATCGCCGACGAGGTCGAATTCATGTCCTCGCGCGATGGCGGTTCTGGTGGTTCCGGCAGCTACGGCTCCGCACCGGCACCGTCAGCCGGCTCCGACGATCTGGGAGAAGAGATCCCGTTCTAGCAATACGTCCGATCGCGGCGGGCCCCTCCCGCCCGCGGTCGTAGAACACCACCCGAGAGGGTCTGGAAGGAGGTACATGCACATGAGCGACTACGCAAGGAAGCCGAAGCGGCGGTACTGCGCGTTCTGCAAGGACAAGGTCGAGTACATCGACTACAAAGACATCAACATGCTCCGCAAGTACACGACCGACCGTGGCAAGATCAAGCCGCGTCGGGTGTCGGGCAACTGCGCCCAGCACCAGCACCAGGTGGCGACGGCGGTCAAGCGCGCACGCGAGATGGCGCTGATCCCCTACGCCGTGCCTGTGGTGAGCGGAAAGGTCGATGGCAAGGGCCGCCGATAACACTCCGGCCGCCCCGGATGGAGGGCGCACGCTCCTGCTCGCGCTTGCCGCGGTAGGGGGAGCTCTGCTCGTCGTGCTCGTCCATCCGATGGTGGGTCTGCCGGTCTCCGCGTCAGCGCTGGTGGTACTGGCGCTGCGGAGGCGTGCTGGCGTGGCGGCCATCGCCGCCATCGTCGGAGGTGTCGTGGCAACCGTGCTCGCCTCGCTGTCCGCGTACATCGTGTTCGTTCCGCTCATGGGGGTCCCTATCACGGCGCGGGTGCCGTACGTGCATGCGGCCTGGATAGCCGGATCGCTCGCGATCGCTGGTCTGTTGACGCCGTGGCTGCTTCGGCGGGTCCCAGCGCTTCAAACCGCGGCGCTCGTGGCGCTTCTGCTGTCTGTAGCGGAGGTGGGGGCGCTCGTGCTCCTCGCCGCGGGGGCTGGTATGGGACTGGCCGAGTATGTGATGGCTGGCGCACGCGAGATGGTTGGACTCGTGGGCATGGCGGAGGAGTACAGCGAGATGTTCGCCACCAGCTGGCCGGCGATGCTCGTGGTGCTCAACATGCTCGCGGCGCTGTTCACGGTGGTGGTTGCAAGCACGTCAGGTTCACGACTCGATCCCCGGATCGAACCGTTCCCGGCGCTCGCGGACGTGGATCTCGATCCTCGCTTCGTGTTGCTGGCGATCGGGTCGATCGCGCTGCTCGCCGCCGGGCGACTGATGGCTGCGAGCGTGCCGGTGATCGAGGTGTTGGGCATGAACCTGTTGGTGGTCACCCGGATGGTGTTCCTCCTGCAGGGGGTCGCGGTGTTCGCGGGGCTCTATCGCCGTGCCAACCTGTCGCGGCCGGTGCGTGCCATGGGGTTCGCTCTTCTTGGAGCAACCGAGATGTTCGTTCCGGCGGTCAGCCTCACGGGGCTGGCTGATGTATGGCTCAATCTCCGGCGATTGCCGCGGGACGGAGCCACCCCCGAGGGGCCTGCGGGCACCCCGGGGCCAGATGATCCGACGCAGTACTGAACCGCATCGCTCCATAGTGGAGCGGTGAGGAGTGAGTAGGAGAAACGATGAAGGTCATCCTGTTGTCCGATGTGAAGGGCAGAGGGAAGGAAGGCGACGTGATCGAGGTCGCCCGTGGCTTTGCCACGAACTACCTGCTGCCCCGCAAGATGGCCATCCAGGCCACCCCCGGAAACCTCAAGCAGCTCGAGGCCCGGGTGCATAACATCAAGAAGCGCGAAGAGACGAAGCGCGCCGAGGCCGAGGCCCATGCGGCCCAGGTCAGCGGCAAGTCGATCGTCATCGAGATGAAGGCCGGCGACGGCGGCAAGCTCTACGGCTCTGTGACCGGCGGCATGGTCGCTGACGCGCTCGCCGATCAGATCGGTGTGGACGTCGACCGCAGGAAGCTCGACCTCCACGGTCACATCAAGACCGTTGGCGAGCACGTCATCGACGTGCGTCTGTATGACGAGGTCACGGCTCAGATCACGCTGAACGTCGTGCCGATCGGGGGTGCGGCTGCTGTTGCTGAGGCCGCCGCTGCGGCGGTAGAGCAGGTCGAAGTCGAAGCTGACGCCGTTGTGGACGTCGAGGCTGAAACGGACGTCGAGGCTGACGCGGACGGCGCTGACGAGAGCGACGCGGACGCGGAGTAGCGGTTCGAGGCCGGGCAAGGGTGGCGCCGCCCGGCGGCGCCACGCACGCCCGCTATAAGGAGCATAGATGGCCGACGACGGTATGCAGGCCCTGCGGGAGCGGGTGCCGCCTCACAACAATGAAGCGGAGCAGTCCGTGCTCGGCTCTATGTTCCTGTCGACCGACGCGGTCGAGAACTGCCTTGCGCTCGTAGAGGCTGAGGACTTCTACCGTCCGCAGCATCAGCGCATCTTCTCGGCCATCGGCGAACTCCACAGGCGGGGTGAGGCGATCGATCAGATCACCGTGGCAGCCCGCCTCGAGTCGACTGGCGACCTGGATTCCGCCGGGGGCAAGACGTACCTGCTCGATATCGCTGGCTTCGTGCCCTCCGCCGCAAACGCTGAGCACTACGCGCGTATCGTGAAGCGCACATCGCTCTTGCGCCAGCTCATCGGTGCTGGCACCGCGATCCAGGTGATGTCGTACGAGAATCCCGACGACATCGACGAGGTGGTGGAGAGGGCGGAGAAGGTCGTCTTCGACGTGACCAACAAGCGCGTCTCCTCGCGCTTCCAGTCGCTCGAAGAGCTCATGAAGTCCGGCTTCGAGGAGATCGAGCACCTCTACGACCACAAGTCGCATATCACCGGTGTTCCCACCGGCTTCCCCGATCTCGACAAGATCCTCGCCGGCATGCACAAGGGCGACCTGATCATCCTCGCGGCCCGCCCGTCGGTCGGGAAGACGGCTCTGGCGCTCAACATCGCCGTGAACGCGGCCAAGTCCGGAGCGGCCACCGCCGTCTTCAGCCTCGAGATGGCGGCCTCACAGCTGGTGCAGCGTATCTTGTGCGCCGAGGCGCGCGTTGACTCACAGAAGCTTCGGACCGGGTATCTCGCCGACGAGGACTGGCCGCTTCTGATGCAGGCTATGGGTCGTCTCGGCTCGGCCCCCTTGTGGGTGGACGACACGCCGTCGATCTCGATCCTCGAGGTGCGAGCCAAAGCGCGCCGTCTGCTGCGTGACAAGGAGCCGCGCCTGATCGTAGTCGACTACCTGCAACTCATGCAGCCGCATGGGCGCCGCTCGGAGAACCGGCAGGTCGAGATCGCCGAGATCTCCCGGGGACTCAAGATCCTCGCCAAGGAGCTGGAGTGCCCCATCATCGCGCTGTCGCAGCTCTCGCGTGCCGTGGAGCAGCGCACATCCAAACGGCCGCAGCTCTCCGACCTGCGTGAGTCGGGCGCCATCGAGCAGGACGCAGACGTCGTCATGTTCATCGACCGCAATACCGACCCCACCGCCGAGCCGGAGCCGGGGCGCCCTGGCAAGGGTGAGGCCGAGGTCATCGTGGCCAAGCACCGCAACGGCCCTGTAGACAGCTGCCGACTCGCGTACCTGGAGCGGATCACGCGGTTCATGCCACTCGCCCGCAACCCGTAGGCTCAACGGGGATTGGAGCGCGCCGTGAGCAACCAACGGTATGACGCGATCATCGTCGGCGCCGGACCAGCGGGCGTCTTCGCGGCCATCGAATTGGCCGAGCGTCGCCCAGGATCACGTGTGCTCGTCTTGGAGCGGGGCAGACCCATATCCGAGCGGTCGTGTCCGGCTCGCGAACGATCCTGCGTCAACTGTCCCACATGCGCAATCATGACCGGCTGGGGCGGTGCCGGCGCCTTCTCCGATGGCAAGCTCACCCTGTCCACCGATGTGGGTGGATGGCTGGGCGACTATCTCGGCGCAGCGGACCTCGAGCGGCTCGTGGACGACAGCGATCGCATGTGGTTGCGATTTGGCGCAACGACCGAGGTCCACGGTCCCGATGCCGGGACAGCCGCGCGCCTCGTCCATGATGCCACCCTCGCGGGGATGCGCTTGGTGCCCATGAGGATCCGCCATATCGGCAGTGATCGCTCTCCGGCGGTCCTGCAGGCGATGTACGATCACCTGGTCGAGGTGGGGGTGGAGGTCCGCACCAGAACGGAGGTCGCCCGGATCCGCGAGCATGCGGGGACGGTCCAGGGTGTCGAGTTGGCCGATGGCACCATGATCGATGCCCCCGCGGTGGTCGTCGCACCCGGCCGCGATGGAGCGGACTGGCTCGCCACACAGGCACGGGTCCTGGGGATCCCGCTCGTCAACAACGCGGTGGACATCGGGGTTCGCGTCGAGGTACCGGCTCCGGTGATGGAGCCGCTTACGGTGCCCCTGTACGAGGCGAAGCTCATCCAGTACTCACGGAGGTTCGGAGACCAGGTGCGCACCTTCTGCATGAACCCGTATGGCGCGGTAACCACGGAGAGCTACGGCAACATCGTGACCGTGAACGGACACTCCTATGCGGAACAGCGCACCGAGAACACCAACTTCGCGGTCCTGGTGAGTCAGAGCTTCACGCATCCCTTCCAGGAGCCGATCACCTACGGCACCTCCATCGCCCGCCTCGCCAACCTCCTGGGTGAGGGCATCCTCGTGCAGCGCCTTGGCGATTTGCGCGCGGGTCGCCGCTCCACCGACAAGCGCATCGCCGAATCGGTCGTGGTGCCCACTCTGCGCGGCGCAACACCCGGCGATCTCTCGTTCGTGCTGCCGTACCGGCACCTTGTGGACATCCTCGACTTCCTGGACTCGCTCGAGACTCTCGTGCCGGGCGTGGCGGCCGACGGCACGCTGCTGTACGGCGTCGAGGTGAAGTTCTACTCGTCGCGGTTGCAGGTGGGACCCGATCTTCAGACGCACATCACCGGTCTGTATGCGATCGGCGATGGCGCCGGGGTGACACGAGGCTTGATCCAGTCAGGCGCGAGCGGCTTGCTCGCGGCGCGGGCTATCGCCGAGGTCCTCTGACCCCTGCTTGACACTCGTGTCTGACGGTACGAGAATACCCCCCTGGGTATAAATCGCCACTCGGAGGTGTCCTCGTCGTGACCGCCACATCCGCTTCAGTCCCTGCCCCCGGCTCCACAGCCGGGTCCGGATCATCATCCGCCACAGGCGCCTCGGCGGGAGCGCAGGCTGCCGCACCGCTGCATCCGGTCATCCGTACGCTGGCGTCGCTCTCGAAGCGCCTCGTGCTGCTGATCCCGCTTGCCATGGTGGCCGGCCTGGCCGCGGGCCTCTTGTTCGATGTCAGACCGCTCCAGGCACTGGTGCTTCCAATGACCATGCTCATGGTCTACCCGATGCTCGTGAACTTCCGCATCAGCGAGGCGCTCGACCTCAAGGATGGACGCGCGATAGCGCTTGCGATGGCGCTCGACTTCATCGCTCTGCCGCTGCTCGCCTGGGGGCTGGCCATCTTGTTCTTCTCCGGAGAGCCGGGTCTGTTCGTGGGCATGGTGCTCGCGGGGCTCTTTCCAACCAGCGGCATGACCATCAGTTGGACGGGGTTCGCTGGCGGTAACGTCACCGCGGCGGTGAAGATGACGGTGATCGGTCTGATTGCGGCGTCGCTGCTTGCCCCCGTGTACCTGCTCGTCTTCGCCGGCGCTGTGGTCGAGGTCGATTTCCTCGAAGTACTGCGGACCGTCGTCTTCGTGGTCGGCATCCCGCTCATCGCCGGCACGCTCACCCGCGCGGTCCTGGTGAAGCGGTACGGCCAACCGCGCTACAAGGCGCGGATAGCCCCGCTCTTCCCGGGCCTTTCGACGCTCGGCGTGCTCGTGATCGTCTTCGTGGCCATGGCGCTCAAGGCGAAGATGATCGCACAGGAGCCGATGCTCGTGCTGCGCATTCTCGTGCCTCTGCTGGTCTTCTACGGTCTCAATTACGTCATCGCCACGTTTGCCGGCCGAGCGCTGCTCGGCAGGGGAGACGCCATCGCCGTGGTGTACGGCACGGTCATGCGGAACCTGTCGATAGCCCTCGGTATCGCGATGACGGCGTTCGGCGCCGAGGCGGCGCTCCTGCTGGCAACGGCATACATCGTGCAGGTGCAGTCGGCGGCCTGGTACGTGAAGGCCACCGGGAAAGTGTTCGGCCCGGCGGACTCATCCACCGGGCCGGGTACCGCCGCGACTGCGAACACGCGGCCGGCATAGGACAGTCTGCATAAGCGCCCAGCTCTCGCCGTACCGCCGCTCTCCGCTTCCGGGAGGCTACGCGTCGATCGGAAGCAGCTCGTCGTAGTCGTCGAGCGTCTGCGGCTTGTCCAGGATCAGGCCCTCGCTCGAGAACTCGACCGCGCGTGTGCCTTCGATGTAGAACTCGACACCGTCCACCGTTGGGAACTGCTCGAGCGTGTAGACCACCTGGGCCAGCCGGGACGTCACGCTGAAGGTGCCGCCGCCGCTCTCGAACTCCTCTGAGAAGTCGACCTTCGCGATGCCGCCGTCGATCGTGACGCCGAGGAGCCGGGTGCCTTCAGGGATGGCCGAGCTGATCGCCGGCCAGGTCGTCTTCTCGGCGTCGGTCGGTCCTGCGATGAGCGCCTCGAGCGTGGCCTTGGCCACGGCGTCGGTGCCCGGCAGTGTGCGCTTCACGCCGAGCGCGTTCTCACCCGCGGAGACCCAGTAGAGTGTGACTTCCATGTCGTCTTGCGGCTCCGGCGTGACCGTCTCGGTTGGCTCAAGTGGCTCAGTTTCGCCATCTGGCTCAACGGGTGTCTCACCGTTGGCGGCTGGCGGCTCGGGCTCGTCCTTCGTGCAGCCGCTCATCGCGGCCAGCGCGAACAGCATCGTCATCGCTACCGCGAGCGCGATATATCGGGTGTGTCGCATCGTGACCCCTCCCTGTCGATCGGCAGGCCCGCACGGGCGCTGCCGTCGATCCGGACCGCTCTTGTACAAACACGATACTATTCCTATGACGCTGGGCCTGACCGAGAGGTTCCATCGTCACCCAGTCGATTCCCGGGAGATGCACCATGAGAACACCCGCTGGCGCCGAGTGTGCGCTCTACTACGAAGACTTCGCCCGGGGCAAGAACGTCCAGGAGTGTCGCGCGGCTCGCGAAGCGGGATCTGCGACCTGGCGACCGGAAGACTGCGCGGGGTGCCCCGTCCCTGTCGTCCTGGCGGCGAACGGGAGTCCGTGGTTGACCGTGGCGATCCGCATCCCGAACAAGCGGTTCCGCACGCGCAGACGTGTGACAGCCACCTTCACCTGCTCGCTGCATGGCGGACCGCTCGCCGATCCGAACACCGGCTGTCCGACCTGCAACGCAGACGCGGACGATCTGCTCCGTTCGGCGTTCGAGTAGAGGGATCGCATCGTCGACTGGCGCGGATCGCGCCGGTCAATCATACTTACCCACGCATCCACTGTGAGGGAGGATGCGTGCGTGCGTCGCCTGGCTCGGCGATGCACCCGGTCCGGGAGCGGCGGCGAGAGTCCGCGGGACCGAACACACCGAGGAGCTCATCACATGGCGGGTATCGTGCTGGTCGGCGCCCAGTGGGGCGACGAAGGCAAGGGTAAGATCACCGATCTGATCGCCGACGACTTCGATTACGTCGTGCGCTTCCAGGGCGGCAACAATGCGGGACACACGGTCATCCATGCGGGCAAGACCCTGAAGCTGCATCTCATTCCGAGCGGCATCATGTACCCACACATCACGCCGGTCATCGGTAACGGCTGCGTCATCGATCCCAAGGTGCTGCTCGAGGAGATGGACCGCCTCGAGGCCGACGACATCTCTACGCACCGTCTGCTCATCAGCTGCAACGCGCACCTGATCATGCCCTACCACCGTGACCTCGACGGTGCGAGCGAGCGCCGGCTCGGCTCACTCGAGATCGGCACCACGCGTCGCGGCATCGGACCTGCGTACATGGACAAGGCATCGCGCATGGGGCTGCGCATCCAGGACCTCATCGACGAGCACATCTTCCGCAAGAAGCTCGAGGCGGCGCTCGTTGAGAAGAACGACATCCTTGAGAAGGTCTACGGTCTGCCCACCTACACGGTGGACGAGATCGCCGAGGAGTACCTCGCGTACGCCGAGCGGATCAAGCCGCACATCGCCGAAACGAGCGCGCTGATCAACCGGGCGCTCGACGCCGATCAGTGGGTGCTCTTCGAGGGCGCCCAGGGCGCGCTGCTCGATCTTGACCACGGCACGTATCCGTTCGTGACTTCGTCGAGCCCCACCGCCGGTGGAGCGTGCACGGGCGTAGGCATCGGCCCCAAGCGCATCGACCGCGTCCTCGGCATCGCCAAGGCCTACATCACCCGCGTGGGGTCCGGTCCGTTCCCGACGGAGCTCTCCGATGAGATCGGGCGTTCACTCATCGAGGTCGGCCACGAGTACGGCACCACCACAGGCCGGGAGCGACGCGCCGGGTGGTTCGATGGGCTCATCGCGCGCTTCGCCGTGCAGGTGAACGGACTCACGGACCTGGTGATCACCAAGCTCGACGTGCTCTCGCACCTCGACAGCATCAAGGTATGCGTGGCCTACGAGTACGAGGGCAAGCGTTACAACGACCTGCCCGCGCACCAGACGGCATTCCACCACGCGAAGCCGATCTACGAAGAGCTGCCCGGCTGGAAGACGGATATCACGGGCTGCCGCACGTTCGAGGAGCTCCCGAAGGCCGCGCAGGACTACATCACCTACATCGAAGACCTCGCCGAGGTCCCCGTTGCCATGATCGCCGTAGGCCCCAGCCGAGAGCAGACGATCATGCGCCGGTGGGAAGACCGGGCGTAGAGGCGCTAGCGTGTGGGAGTACCCGGACGGTCGCACCAGGGCATGCCCTGGTGTGTCTTGCGGCGACCGCAGGTACCGCATAGGATGGCTCCCATGGAAGAGAATGCTGATTCTGTCGCAATGAAAGAGCCGGGCACCGACGTCGGTACCGTGCGCGAGCGTATCCTCGAGGCGGCCCTCCGGTTGTTCGTGGACAAGGGCTTCCATCACACCGCCATGCCCGATATCGTCCGCGCCTCGGGCACGAGCGTCGGTGCCGTATACCACCATTTCGGCAGCAAGGACGAGCTCGCCAGGGTCCTTCACAGGCAGCTCGTCGAACAGTTCGTCCGCATCGCCGATGAAGAGGTGTTGAAACTCGAGGGCGCGCGTGCCAGGATCCGCGCCTACGCCGGGATGCTGTTCCGCCTCACCGAGGAGGATCGCTACTTCGTCTCCTACCTGATATTCGCCCGGCCGGCCGCGGTCGTGGAGGACAACCTCACCGTGTGTTCGCGGGAGGGGCTCGAGGTCACGCGCCACATCATCGCGGATGGACGCAAGGCGGGGGAGATACGCGATCTCGACGACCGGGTCCTCTGCGGGCTGATCTCCGGCTCGATCATGCGCTTGATCGATCTTCGCCTCGATGGCGTGATCATCGAGCCGCTCACGAGCATGGTGGACGACACCACCGACGCGATCTGGGGCGGCGTCGCATCCTAGCAACCTGACCGTTCACCGAAAGCATCCTTAACGATGCTTGTTCACCGCGAGCAGAACGACTATTCTTTCGGTCGTAAACAGAACGACTATTCTTTCGGTCTGTAGGAGCCGTTCGAGTAACCACGGAGGTACGGCCATGCTTGATCGCATCAAGGAGCTTTTCGGGGAACGTGCAAGCGACGATGCACTTCGGCGATTCGTCTACGGGCACGACATGGGGGCTCTGCCCGACACGATCGGACGATTCATCGACAACGTCCCGTCGCTCGTGGTGCAGCCTGTGACCGAGGACGAGGTCATAGCTCTCGTCAACGCAGCGAGGCAGGCGGGCATCCCCATCGTTCCCCGGGGTGGCGCCTCCGCCGGCTTTGGTGGAGCCGTTCCCGCTAAGAGCGGGATCGTCGCGGACTTCGTGCGTATGTCCAACGTGCTGGCCATAGACCCGGCGGCGATGACGGTGACCGTCGAACCCGCCGTGCTCTACGCGCAGCTCGAGAAGCGCCTCTCCACCGAAGGGTTGCGGCTTCCTCTGTATCCGACCAGCGCGCTGTCTGCGACTGTCGGCGGATGGGTCGCCCAGGGCGGCGCCGGCATCGGCAGCCGTGCCGCAGGCAGCCTGCTCGACAATCTCGTCTCGGTGCGGGCGGTCCTCGGCGATGGGACCGTGCGCGACTTCTCAGGTGACGACCTTGAGCTCGTGTACGCTATGGAGGGGATCACGGGCATCATCACGCAGGTGACGCTGAAGGTGCTCCCCTCGGCGGAGATGACTCCCCGCCTGGTCGCATTCGACACCGCGAACGCCGCACAGTCGTTCGTGGATGCCACGGAGTCTCTCGGCCTCTGGCATGTCAACGTCCAGCCGCCGCACTTCGTCGCACTGAAGAACCGCGCCACCGGCGAGTCTCTACCGGAGGAGTGGCTGGTCTTCACGGCCTACACGAGCTCGGATGCCACGGACGCGGCGCTGGAGCTGCTCGCCCTGGATGCAGGCGGTCGCGTCCTGCCCGCACACGATGGAGAGCACGAGTGGGGAGAGCGCTTCTACCCGCTCAGGGGCAAGAAGTTCGGCCCGTCCATCGTGGCCACCGATGTCGTCATTCCGCTGGAGAAGCTCCCGCTCTTCGCCTCCAGGATCTCCGCGAAGTTCGGTGACGAGCTGGTGTATGAAGCGACCGCGATCGGGAGTGACGAGTACGCGATCATCGGTTTCATGCTTGCCGACGAGCGGAAACTCAGTTTCACGATGCTCTACTCGAACTCGCTCGCCGTGAACGAGGTCGCGAAGAAGGTCGGAGGCCGGGCGCCCGTGGCCGGCATGTATCTCACTCCGGAGTCGGAGGCGATCTTCGGCCGTCCGCTGCTCGAGCGCGTGGCGGCCTTCAAGCGTGCGACCGACCCCGGAGCCATACTCAACCCGGGCAAGGTGCTCCCGCTGCGTCTCGACCCCGACTCCCCGGTCAAACTCATCGCACGGGCGGTCGGGTCGGCACGGGGCGTCTCAGGAATCGGTGGTGCGCTCGGCAAGGTGATGGCGGGGAGCGGCAAGATCGCGAAGAAGATCTCCGACCTGCCGAACCACATGGAGGACGGCGCGTTCGCCTGCGCGAGCTGCGGTTTCTGCCGGAGCGTGTGCACGGTGTTCGCCCCGGATCCGTGGGAGGACAACTCACCGCGGGGCAAGTGGTACATGCTGAAGGAGTACGCAAAGGGCAACCTCCCGTTCGACCAGGCGCTGGCCGCCAAGATCAACCTCTGCACCACATGCAAGCGGTGCGACACGGTGTGTGAGGTATCGCTGCACATGGCCCATGAGTTCATGGGTGTGAAACCGTATCTGCTGGACGCGAAGGATTTCGAGAACACCGGCCTGGCGGGAGTGCGCAACAACGTCCTCACGACCGGCAACTTCTGGGGGGCGCCGAGCGAGGGAGCCGAGTGGCGCACCGGCGACATGCGGTTCTCCGAGGACAGCGGCATCGGCTACTGGGCGGGATGCTGGTCGAGTGTGGTGACGAAGAACTCGCCCCAGAACGCCGTGCACTTGATGAACGCCGCGGGTATCGAGCCGGTGTATCTCGGGGACGAGCAGGTGTGTTGCGGTCTGTATCATGCGCTCGGAGGCTATGCAGACGACTTCGCAAAGCGGGTGGCGGACAACCTTGAGCTCATGAACCGGCGTGGGATAAAGACGATCGTGACATCGTGCCCGGGCTGCTTCGCTACGTTCACGGAGAACTACGCGGGAGTCGCCGCCGAACTCGGAATACCGTGCGATATCGAGTTCAAGCACATCGTCGTCTACCTGAGCGAACTGGTCGAGCAGGGCGCGCTGACGTTCAAAGAGGGGCGGCCGCTCTCTGTCACGTATCACGATTCATGTCACCTCGGCCGGTGGTTCGGGCGGTATGAGGAGCCCAGAAGGGTCCTCAACGCGATCCCGGGCCTTGAGCTCCGGGAGATGGAGCACAGCCGTGAGGAGGCGCAGTGCTGCGGGCTCGTCGGTGCCTTCTACCACCTGCCGACGGTGCAGCACTCCGCAGTCACCCGGGTGACAGAAGCCGAGTCGACCGGAGCCGACTACATCATCACCAACTGCGCCGGCTGCGCCTCGCAGTTCAATGCTGCAACGAACGCGATGGGCACGCAGATCCGGCAGAAGGACCTGACCGACCTTGCAGCCGAGACCCTCGGCTACGACGTGTACGACCCCACCGACGCCATCGCGGGGGCGATGCAGGGTGCGGTCGAGATGCTATCGGGCTCGGTGACGGCTCCGCGCTCGTGCGAGATGTGCGGGGCCTGCAAGTAGCTGTCTTGCGGCGGAAGCAGGACGGACGTCTGACGCCCGTCCTGCTTCCGCGTGTGGTCACCCAGCGGCTATCCGCGAGTGCTCGCGGTGATCATCGGAGGACGTGCGTACCCTGCCGCCGCCCAGGATCCGTTCATCCGCTACAATCGGTGCACCACCGGACCCTAACCGCTTGGGGGTAGTTCACCATGCGTATCCTGGTACTCGGCGGCGGCGGCCGCGAGCATGCGATCGTCACCGCGCTCTCGCGCTCTCCGCATGCACCTGAGATCTTCTGCTCGCCCGGCAACGGCGGCACCGCAGCGCTTGCGATCAATGTCGAGATCAACGACGAGGACCCGGCGTTCATCGCCGAGTGGGTCGAGCGGAACCACATCGACTTCGTGGTCGTCGGCCCCGAAGCGCCGCTTGTCGTCGGAGTGGCCGACATGCTCGGCTTCGACGGCGTCCCCGTGTTCGGGCCGCGTGCCGCGGGCGCGCAGATCGAGGGCTCCAAGGCGTTCGCCAAGGACCTCATGGAGCGCTACGGCATCCCCACCGGCGGCTACCGACTCATCCACTCGTACGAAGAGGCCGAGGAGTACCTGCGCGAAGTGGGCGCGCCTGTCGTGGTCAAGGCGGATGGTCTCGCGGCGGGCAAGGGCGTCACGGTCGCGATGACCGTGGAGGACGCTCTCGGCGCGGTGCGCCTGTGTCTCGACGGCGCCTTCGGCCCCGCGGGTGAGCTCGTGGTGATCGAGGAGTTCCTCAAGGGCCCTGAGTGCTCGCTGCTCGCGTTCACCGATGGGGAGACCGTGCTGCCGATGCTGCCGGCGCAGGACCACAAG
>Ga0209066_10004512_pt1 | contig 15110 bp, 14 predicted proteins | sample All_14_2_FD_187198 | JGI IMG/M metagenome (GOLD analysis project Ga0209066, IMG submission 187198) | Freshwater microbial communities in response to fracking from Pennsylvania, USA - Allegheny Zone_MetaG_DW_15 (SPAdes) (version 2) ...
GGCATTGAGCGCGAGCAGGTTGGTCTGACCGGCGATGTCCTTGATTACGTTGGCAATGCTGGAAACCTGTCTGGCTCTTTCTTCCAGTGCATGGATGCGGGTCGAGGCGTCGGAGACGGTATTCGATATCTGCTGGATTGCCTGCGAAGCCTGGTCTACACGCGCCGAACCCTGGCCGGACAATTCAACTGCGGCGATCGAGTCGTGCGAGGTATCGCGGGCGCTGTCGGAGATGTGGTTGGAGCTGACCGTCAGTTCCTCGATTGCTGCAGCCATCGCCGAAGTGGCATCGGACTGTTGTTCAGCCGCCCGGGCGACGCCGTCGGATGCCGTGGCAATCTTCTCGGCGTTGTCGACCAGGCGGTTGGCGTCACCGTTGATTTCGCTGACCATCTGGCGCAACGAGGTGACCATGCCGCCGAGCGCATGCAGCAGGCTGCCGGCCGGTGCTTGGGCGATATTGGCCGTCAGGTCGCCGCTGGCCACGCGTTCCATGATTTCGGTTGCAGCCTTGGGCTCGCCGCCAAGCTGATTCAATACGCTGCGGCTGACCAGGAAACCGAAGAAAACCAGGGCGCCGAGCAGGACCGCAGAAATACTGCCGAGCAACCAGGCGCTCTGGCGGAATTCCTTGTCGACGTCATCGATGTAGATGCCGGTGCCGATGACCCAGTTCCACGGTTTGAACAAGGTCGCATAACCCAGTTTTGGCTCGGCTTGCTGCTGGCCGGCTCGCGGGAACCAGTAGTCGACGAAACCACCGCCGGCCTGGGCTGCAGCGATCAGTTCGCGGACGATGTGCTTGCCGTGGGTGTCCTGCATGTCGATCTTCGGCTGGCCTTCCATTTTCGGATTGGCACCATGCAGGAAATAGACGCCAGTAGTGTCGAAGCCGAAATAGTAGTCGTCCTCACCATAACGCAATCCGCGCAGACTTTCCCGGGCTGCGGTCTTGGCTTCTTCTTCCGATAACTTGCCACTGGTCGCCAGTTGGTGGTTGTGGCTGATGATGCCAGCAGCGACATTGACCAGATCACGAGTCTTCTGCTTGCGGTCTTCGAGCATGCTGTCCTTCAACTGGAACAACGAGACCAGGCAGAGAACGATCAATCCGACCAGGGTCAGCCCGATCAGGAGTTGCATACGTGTGGCAACACGCAGGTTGGCTAATGCGTTCATCATGAATCTCCCTGTCGCTAATGTGTGATTATTTGCACAGAGTATCAGCAAGTTGTGATTTGGTGATACCCGAAAATCGGTATTTTAACGATTTTATTTTATTTGTTGTTTTTACATTATCGTAACCGGAAACGCACCGGCAGCAGGGATTCTGCCGGGGCGTCGGATGGCAGTGTGCGCAAGCGGCGCACTGCCTTCAGCGCAGCCTCGTCGAGCAGGGCATGGCCGCTGCTTTCCTCGATCCGGGCTGCCACCACTTGCCCGCCTTCATCAAGGATCAGCAAAACCAGGGCTTCGCCCTGCAGTCCCTGGCGGATGGCTTCTTCCGGATAGAACAGGCCCTGGCGCTGCTGTTCGGAAAACTGTTCCCGGATGGCCTGGGTCCAGGTTTTTGCTGTTTTCTTGCGGTCGACCGCAGGAGCGGGCTTTTTTTCCACGGGCGGGGCGGCCGCTTCATGGGGCGGTTCGGGTTCCGGTTCGGGGAGTATGAAGGTCGGATTGGGGGCGGCTTGCGGACGGGGGCTCAGTGTCGCCTGCAGCGGCTGGCTGGCTGGTGGTTTGGCCGGTTTTGTCGGGGGCAGCAGCGCACTGGCGAACGGCAGCGCGTGGAGCAGCAGGGAAAAGCCGATGGCGGCAAGGAGGGGGCGAAGCGTTCGCGGCATGAGAGAATGTGCGTTGTTCAGTAGGGTCGGGGATGTCGATGAACGACGCGGTGAGAAGATTCAGTCTGGCAATGATAATCGGGATGGCAGCGGTTTTTCCTGCCCAGGCCCAGTGGTGGGGCAATGGTGAAGTGAAATTGCCGGATCCGGCGGGGTTTTCGAACCAGATGGAACTCGGCGACATCAAGCTGGCAACCGCCTGGCTCGATGCCGGCCTGCCGCCGGACTTCATGGGCAGCCGCATTGGTTCCGGCCTGATGATTGGCGCCTGGGAAGGCAATATCGAACTGATGCGGCTGTTCATTTCGCGTGGTGCCGACATCAACCTGCTCAATGCCAACGGTGAGTCGCCACTGGCATTGGCTGCCTGGCGCGGCAAGCAGGACGCGGTGAAATGGCTGATCGAACGTGGCGCACGGGTCAACGCGCCGGACAAGCAATGGTCGCCGTTGCACTACGCGGTGTTCGGCGGGCACGAGACGGTGACCGATTTCCTGATTGAACAGGGCGCCGATATTGACGCGCAGACGACCAATGGCTCCAGCGTCCTGATGATGGCGGTGCATGAGGGGCGTGAGTCGCTGGTGCGCAAGTTGATGGAAAAGGGGGCGCAGCGGGATGTGCGCAATGACTGGGGCGATGGCGCGCTGGAATGGGCCATGCGCAACAACAACCTGGGCATTGCCCGCATGGTCAGCAATCCCGAGGAGTTCAACATCGCGGTCGCGCAGCCAAAGGAAAAATGGGGGACACCACAGCGCTCGCTGGCGATGAGCAAGGATCTGGAAATCCTGCTGACGATGCGCAAGACGCTGGCGGAGCGCAAGATGTCCACCGAGGCGATCGACCGGCGGATTGCCGCCGAGCGGGTCCGATTGGCGCGCGAGCACTTTGATCGTCCCAGTCCGCAGCGGGCGTCGACGCTGGAGGTCAGTGCCAGCCGCAACAAGAGCAGTGACCAGTCGGTACGGATCATCCAGCAGAGCAAGCCCGTTCCCGGTGTGGACCCGAAGTTCAAGGTGCCGCCGGCGACGTATTTCGGCAAACCGAAGATGCCGCCGACGGCGCCGGTGCGTAATTACTGAATTGCCTGCCGGGGTGCGGTATGTCCCGGATTGCCAAGGTGGCCGGCGTCGTGCAGACTGCCGGAAAACAATGATGACGGAGTAGGCACATGCTTTACGCAGAACGAGACGTTGCTGGCCGGATATGCGACTTGCATCCGACGCCGATCGCCGGCGCCACGGAAGAACTGGCGGCGGACAACCCGGAAGTGCTGCAGTACATCCACGATCGCTGGCGGCAGAACGAGCTGACCGAGCTCGATCGCGACTTCGTGCGGGTTATCGAGGATACGATCGAACTGTTGATCGCCAAGCGGGTCATCCTGTTTACCGACCTGCCACCGAAGGTTCAGGAAAAGCTGATGCGGCGCAAGGAAGTCCGCCAGTTGCACGCGTTCAACGGCCTCGGCGCTGGCGGCGACGACATCATTCCTCTTTAGTCGTCTGCATTACCGCCCGGACCAGTTCTGCCAGCGTCCGGGCGCCCATCTTGTCCATGACCCGGGCGCGGTGTGCCTCGACGGTCTTCATGCTGATATTCAGTTCGTCGGCAATCTGTTTGTTCAGTTTGCCGGCAACCACCAGGTCCATGACTTCGCGTTCGCGCTGCGTCAGTTGTTCCAGGCGCTGGGCGATGGCGTCGGTGCGCTTGCGCCGGCTGGCGTTCTGGCAGTCGACGGCGAGTGCCCGGCGAATGCGGCCGAGCAGGTCCTCGTTGTGGAAGGGTTTCTCGATGAAGTCGCAGGCGCCACGCTGTAGCGCGGCCACGGCCATCGGCACGTCGCCGTGGCCGGTGACGAAAATGACTGGCAGGGCCGAGCCGCGGTCAGCCAGGTGTTCGTGCAACTCCAGCCCGCTCATTTCCGGCATCCGGACGTCGAGCACCAGGCAGCCGCGCATGCCGTCGTGGTAGGCAGCGAGAAAGTGCTCGCCGGATTCGAAGCAGGCGACGGCATAGCCCTCGCCTTCGAGCAGCCAGCTCATTGAATCGCGCATGGCTTCGTCGTCGTCGACAACGTAAATGACTTGTTGAACTTCACTCATCGTGTTCATCCTTGTCTTCCTGGGGGACGGTGAAATGGAACGCGGTGCCACCCTCGCGGCGCCGTTCCACCCACAGCCGTCCCTGGTGAAATTCTATGATGGATCGGCAGATCGGCAGGCCGATGCCCATGCCGTCCGGCTTGGTCGTGAAGAACGGGGTGAAGATGCGGTCGAGATCTTACTCGGGCAGGCCGTGCCCCTGGTCGGCAATGATCACCTCGACGGTGCGGCTGTCCTTGCTGCGGGCGCTGATGAACAGGCGCCGGGATTCCGGCGGCAGGCCGCTCATCGCTTCGATGCCGTTCTTGATCAGGTTGAGCAGCACCTGCTCGATCATGATGCGGTCGACGACGATGCGCGGCAGGTTTTCCGGAATGTTGACCACCAGTTGCGTGCTGCTGCGCTGCGCCTCGATGTCGGCAAAGGCCCGTGCTTCGTCGATCAGTTCAAGCAGGCCGACTGCCTGCCGGTACGGCTCGCCCTTCTTGACCATGTCGCGCATGCGGCGAATGATCTTGCCGGCGCGTTCGGCCTGGTCGGAGGCCTTCTGCATCGCTGCCAGCAGATCGTCGGTGCGGTAGTTGCCGGCCTGCATGCGCTTGACGCAACCGGCGCAGTAGTTGGCAATCGCCGATAGCGGCTGGTTGAGTTCGTGGGCCAGCGACGAGGCCATCTCACCCATGGTGATCAGTCGCGAGGTCTGGTCGAGGCGCTTCTGCTGTTGCAGGTTGACCTCCTCGATATGTTTGCGGTCGGTGATGTCGGCGGCGATCTGGACCTTGACGGTACGCCCGTCCACCCAGCGGATGGCGCGCTCGTGCAGGTGATACCAGTGGCCGGACAACTGGTGGCGGATTTCGCCGTCGAACAGTTCGCACGGCAGGTCTTCGGGCTTCAGCGTGGCGGGGTCGCGGTTCAGTTCTTCCGGCTCGGGGTGGCAGGGCTCGGTGACGACGGCGGAGTCGCGACCGACGGCGTCGAAGCCGAAAATGCTCTGGAATGCCCGGTTGGCGAAGAGGATTTCGCCGCTTTCCAGGTCGGCAACGTGCACGGCCGAATCGAGACCATCGATCACCGTTTCGAAACGTTCGTGAGCACGCTCCAGCTCGAGGCGGGCGCGGCGCGGCTCGGTGATGTCGTTCATCGACGCCATCCAGCCGATCTGGCGGCCCTGGGTGTCGATCAGCGGTGAGAAGTAGAGGCGGACGTAGAAGCGTTCCCCGCTCTTGCGCATGATCCGCATCTCGAAGCCGCCGGCCGGGGCCTTGCCGGCCAGCGCAGTGTCGATGGTGTGTTGCAGCGCGGCGAACTCCTCGGGCGGCCAGTACGGATAGGGTGGCTTGATCCCGACCAGTTCGCTCTCCTCGAAACCGGTCATGCGGCAGAAGGCGGAATTGACGAAGGAAATCCGCCCCTCCAGGTCGATGGCGCGCAGGCCGGTGATCAGTGACTGCGACATCGCCTGGCGAAAGGCGTAGGCCGCGCGCAGCTGTTCCTCGGTTTCGGCCCGGCGCTGTGCGTGGCGGCGCAACTGCAGCATGGTGACCGAGGTGATGCCGGTGAGGATGATGATCAGCAGCGTCGGCAGGAAGGTCAGCCAGACGCCGCCGCCGCGGTAGGCGACGATTTCCAGGCCGAGGCGGTTGTTCGGCAGGTTGAGGTTGATGCGCCCGGAAATCTGGCGGTCGCTCGGCTTGACCGAGGTGTTGCTGAAAACCTCGCGTTCCTGGGCGTCGACCACGCTCAGGCTGTAGCGCGTGGTGAAGGCGGTGGGCATGGAAACGCGCAGCAGGGTTTCCAGTGACTGGACGGCGATGAAGGCGCCCAGGTCAGCGCTGCCGCGCTGTACCGGAATGATGATGTCGTGCAGCGGCCGGCGGTCGACATCCGGGTAGTCCGACGAGACGACTTCCCGGCGAATGCGCAGGGCTTCCTGCAATGCGGCCAGGCGCACGCCGCTGAGGCGTTCGCCGACGAATGTTGCGGTCGACTCGTTCGGCGCCACCCATTCCACGTAGCCATCGGTGTCGACCCAGATGATCGCATGCAGTTCGGGATTTTCCCGGACGTGCCGGGTGGAGCGGACCTGGAAGGCCTCGTAGTCGAGTTGCAGGAATTCCTGGTCGCGTCCAAGTTCGCCGAGAAAGTCGATGTGGCTGAACAGGCGGTTCTCCAGCGTTCGTTCGGCCCAGTGCATGTCGCCTTCCAGCGCCGACTTCGCCGTGTCATGTTCGCGCCACTGCAGCAGACCGGTGATGATCAGCATGGCCAGCGCGAAGATGCCGACGGCAAGGTAGGGCGCGTTCCACAACCAGGTCTGGTGTGGCGAAGGAGCGGGAGGCTTGGGGAACATGACGGGATTCTTGGCCGACCCGCCGGGATCGGCCATTGGTACTTACCCTTACTTGAGCAGCCAGTCGGCAATGCCCGGCAGCAGCAGTGCCGTGAGCAGGCCGTTCAGACCCATCGCCAGGGCGGCAAAAGCGCCCATCTGTTCGTTGATCTGGAAGGCGCGGGCGGTGCCGATGCCGTGTGACGCAACGCCGAGCGAAAAGCCGCGGATCGCCGGATCGTCGATGCGGATCAGCGCGAACACCTTGCCGCCGATGATCGCCCCGAGCACGCCGGTAAAGATCACCAGTACCGCCGTCAGCGAAGGCAGGCCACCGATGCGCTCGGCGATGCCCATGGCGATCGGCGTCGTCACCGACTTCGGTGCCAGCGAGGCCTGGGTGGCGGTGCTGGCATCGAACAGGCGGGCGATCAGCACGGCCGAAACGATGGCGGTGGTGCTGCCGGCCAGCAAGCCGGCAGAAATCGGCAGCAGCATGCTGCGGACCCGGCGGAACTGCGTGTACAGCGGCACGGCGAGCGCAACCGTGGCCGGGCCGAGCAGGAAGTGCACGAACTGGGCGCCGTCGAAGTAGGTTTCGTAGGATGTTCCGGTCAACCCGAGCAAACCGGCAAGAATGGCGACGGCGATCAGCACCGGGTTGGCCAGCGGATGTTGCCCGCTGCGCAGGTAGAGCGCATGCGCAGCCTGGTAGGCGAGCAGCGTGATGGTCAGGCCGAGCAGCGGCGAGGCTGACAGGTAGACCCAGATTTCCCCGATCGGCGGCGTCATGCGGCGTCCTTGCGGGTGAGGCGCTGGCACAGCTGCATCACGCCGGCGGTAACGGCCAGCGTCAGTACGGTGCTGAGCAGCAGCGACAGCAACAGCGCAAGCCATTCGTCGCCGACCCGGTTGAGATGCAGGACGATGCCGGTACCGGCTGGCACGAAGAGCAGCGACAGATGCTTCAGCAGGTTCTGGCTGGTGGTGCGCAGTTCTTCATCGGGGCCGTCGCGCAGCAGCAGGATCAGGAACAGCAGCAACATGCCTGCGACCGGGCCGGGAACCGGCAGGGCCAGCCAGCGGACCAGCACTTCGCCGATCAACTGGCACAGCAGCAGCAAGGAAAGGGCGGCGAGCATGGGCGGACTCCGTGACAGAATGTCCGCCCAGTGTATTTGCGCCTTTTTGTTTTGTTAAGCCGGTAAAAAAGCGAAGGATATTTTACTTCTGGTAATTAATAGTCTTCGTCGCTCGACCACATTTCCTTGGTGAAGCGGATCACCCGGTTGCGCCCGGTTTCCTTCGCCTGATACAGGGCGATGTCGGCAAACTTGACTGCCTGCCAGAAGGTGGAGCTGTCGCCCGGGAAGTCGGCGATGCCGATCGAGATGGTCTTCTTCAGGACGATGCTGCCGATCTGTATTTTCAACGCCTCGACCTCGGCGCGGATCTTTTCGGCGATCTGGAATGCCTGCTAGGAACTGCTGTCGAGCAGGATGATCAGGAACTCCTCGCCGCCATAGCGGATGACCAGGTCGGAGGCGCGCACTGACTGCTTGAGCACGTTGGCCAGCGACTTGATCACGGCATCGCCGGCATCATGGCCGTGGGTGTCGTTGACCATCTTGAAGTAGTCGAGGTCGAGCATCAGGATGGCGGCGTGGGCGCGTTTGCGCTGGACGCCGGCAACCAGGGTTTCGACATATTCCTCGAGGAAGCGGCGATTGTTCAGGCCGGTCATCGGGTCGCGCAGCGTCGAATCGCGCAGGCTTTCCATCAGGCGTTTGGTTTCCAGCACTGGCGCGGTTTCGCGCAGGTAGACCTGGAGCAGCGGCGCGCATTCCTGCAGTTTTTTCTCTTCATCCGGGGCGCAGATGATCTGCACGATGCTGCCGACAGCACCGGACTGGATGATCGGGAAGCAGACGTGGCGACGGTCGCTGGCATCAGGCGGCGGCTGGAACGCGTAGCAGATACCCGGGTTGTCGATGCTGTCGACGACATGGCCGGTACGGCGGACGCGGCAGGCCTCGGGGCGGACCAGGATTTCCGGATCGCACCAGCGGCAGCCGTCGGCGGCCTGACCATCGACGATGATGCTCTTCATCTGCTTCTTGTTGCTGGCGATCTCGTAGAGCGAGAACTCCTTGCGCTCGAATTCCTTCATCAGCGTCGTCGACAGCCGTTCGTAGATTTCCGATTTGGTTTCGTCTTCCTCGATGGCCTGCTTGAAGTGCGCCGCCTTGGACAGGCCGTCGACCATCTCGATGGTCGCGTTCAGCAGGTTCTCCCCGGGGGTTGCCGTGCGCTCGGTCAGCTTGGCCACGCTCATGCCGATGCGGTTCAGGCCGGTGTCCAGAAAACGCAACAGGCGGTTCATGTCATTCGCGATCTGGCCGATTTCGTCGTTGGTCCGTTGCTTGACCTGGGCCTTGAAATCGCCTTCAAGCGCCCTCTGGACGGCCAGTTCGACTTCGGTCGCCGTCTCCGAGATCGGCCGCAGCAGGCGGCGCAGCAGCAGCACCAGCAGGATGGCGAAAACCGTGACGGCACCGGTGATGCCGGCAACTGTCGCCAGGGCTTTCTGGCGCAGCCCGTCGATCGACATGGTCATGGTCACCGCGCCGAGCACGGTGCCTTCGTCGACCTGATGGCATTGCAGGCAATTCGGTGTGCCGTGCGAGGTGGCGATATAGGGAATGGTGCCGCGGAAAATGGTATCGCCGTTTTCCTCGTAAACCTCGAACGAAGGCTTACCCCCTGCCATCACCTGACGCTCGATGGTGTCTGGCTTGCTCTCGACGTTGAGCCCGGCGCCGAACTGGCGTTCGACTTCCGGCGAGCGGACGACCCGGGCCGAGCGCAGGCCCCGCACTTCCAGCATGCGATTCAGGAAACTCTCGCGCCGGTCGATGACGCCATTGATCATGGCTTCCGTCAGATGGACACGAACCACCTCGCCCGCCGTCTGGATATGGTCGGTAGCCGAGGCAATCGAGAAGCTGCGGAATGCATACAGACTGATCGCCACCAGCACGGCCAGCAGGGTCGCGGCGATGGCGATGAAGAAGAGGGTGACCTTGGTGTTGAGATTCACGATGAGGTTCCGGCAACGCGGTTTCGGAAGAGCGTCATTATGTCCGAGGGGTAAGGCACGACCAAGGTCTTAGGTCGGTCGGTCCGAGCAAAATGCGGGTTTCTTGATCAAGGTCAATAATCCGCTACGGCTTGTCCCGGCGTTTTTGTCAGTTTGTTGCGGTCGACCGCAGAATTTCAATAAAAAACGCCGGGTTTCCCCGGCGTTCAGTCTCTCTCCGCTTCTTGTCTTTTTACGCCATCGCTTCGTACAGCGGCAGCGTCAGGAACTCCGGGTATTCCGGGGTCAGCGACATTTCGTCGAAGATGACGGCTGCCTTGTCGTAGCTGGCGGTGTCTTCGCCTTGAGCGGAAACGGAGGCCTTAACCTTGGCCAGTTCCTCGGCGATCATCGGGCGGACCATTTCGACGGTGACCTTGCGGCCGTCGTCGAGGACGCCCTTCGGCGAGACCACCCACTGCCACACTTGCGAGCGGCTGATTTCGGCGGTGGCGGCGTCTTCCATCAGGTTGTGGATGGGCACGCAGCCGTTGCCGGCCAGCCAGCTGCCGAGGTAGTGGATGCCGACGTTGATGTTGTTGCGCAGGCCGGCTTCGGTGATCGGGGCTTCCGGGCGGAAATCGAGCCACTGGGCCGGGCCGAAGCTGCCTTCAACCTGCTTGTCGAATTGGTTCGGGCGGTCGCCGAGGACCTTGACGAACTCTTCCATGGCGATCGGCACCAGGCCCGGGTGGGCAACCCAGCCGCCGTCGAAGCCGTCGTTGGCGTCGCGGGTCTTGTCGTGGCGGATGCCGGCCAGCGCCTTTTCGTTGGCGACCGGGTCGTTCTTGATCGGGATCAGCGCCGACATGCCGCCCATCGCCGGGGCGCCGCGCTTGTGGCAGGCCTGGACGAGGGCCAGGGCGTAGCCGCGCATGAACGGCACTTCCATGGTGATGGCGCTGCGCTGGGCCAAGCAGAAGTCCTTGTTCTTCTTGAACTTCTTGATGCACGAGAAGATGTAGTCCCAGCGACCGGCGTTCAGGCCGGCGGAGTGGTTGCGCAGTTCGTAGAGGATTTCTTCCATCTCGAAGGTGGCGAGGATGGTTTCGACCAGCACGGTGGCCTTGATGGTGCCTTGCGGCAGGCCGACGTGGTCCTGGGCCATGACGAAGGCGTCGTTCCACAGGCGGGCTTCGAGGTGGCTTTCCATCTTCGGCAGGTAGTAGAACGGGCCGGCGCCACGGGCGATCTGTTCCTTGGCGTTGTGGAAGAAGACCAGGCCGAAGTCGAACAGGCCGCCGGAGACGCGCTGGCCGTCAACGAGGACGTGCTTTTCGTCGAGGTGCCAGCCACGCGGACGGATCTGCAGCGTGGCGATCTTGTCGTTGAGCTTGTATTCCTTGCCGTTTTCGTTCTTGAACGACAGTTCGCGGCGGATGGCCTTGTACAGGTTCACCTGGCCCTGGATCTGGTTTTCCCAGTTCGGGCTGTTGGAGTCCTCGAAGTCGGTCATGTAGGAGTCAGCGCCGGAGTTGAAGGCGTTGATGATCATCTTGGCTTCGACCGGGCCGGTGATTTCGACGCGGCGGCACTGCAGCGCAGCCGGCACCGGGGCAACCTTCCAGTCGCCGTTGCGGATGTGGGCGGTTTCCGGCAGGAAGTCCGGCATTTCGCCGGCGTCGATGCGAGCCTGGCGGTCAACGCGGGCCTTGAGCAGTTCCTGGCGGCGGGCCTCGAAAGCGCGGTGCAGCTTGGCGACGAATTCGAGCGCTTCGGTGCTCAGGATGGATTCCCATTCGGGCTTGATCGGGGCGGTGATTTGCACACCGGCGGGGAGGTTGATGGCCATGATGAATCTCCGGTAAAGAGTGATGGAAATGTTTTGATGAGTGCATTCTATGGGTCTTCTATAAGACTGGAAAGGCGGCTAGAATCATTTCATCTTTTACTCTGGGTATTAAATGAGCCGGCTAAAGCAGATAGAAGCGTTTGTCAGTGTCGCAACTCGCGGCAGTCTTTCTGCCGCGGCCCGTCTCGAAGGCGTCACGCCGGCCATCATCGGCCGCCGTATCGATGCGCTGGAGGAGCGTCTGGGCGTACGCCTGCTGCTGCGCACGACGCGCAAGCTGACGCTGACTTTCGAGGGGCAGGCGTTTCTTGAGGATTGCCAGAAACTGCTCAACGACCTGGCCAATGCCGAGGCGGCGGTGTCGCTCGGTGGCGTGCAGGCCAGCGGTTATCTGAAAGTGTCGGCGCCGGCCGGTTTCGGTCGTCAGCACGTGGCACCGCTGGTGGGGGATTTCATGCGGGCCAATCCGGAAGTCCGGGTCAATCTGAACCTGAGCGATCGTCTGGTCGATTTGATCAACGAAAATATCGACTGCGCCATCCGTATCGGGGAAATGACCGACTCCAGCCTGATCAGCGTGCGCCTGGGCGAAATGCGCCGGATGGTCGTCGCCAGTCCGGCCTACCTGGTCGAGCATGGCGTGCCGCGCACACCGGACGATCTGGCGCGGCACAATTGCCTGTCGCTGGGGCAGCAACGTGGCTGGGTGTTCCGCAATCCGGACAATGGCGAGGTCGAGACGCTGAAGGTCGGCGGCAGTTTCGAATGCAACGACGGCGCGGTGTTGCACGAATGGGCGCTGGCCGGGCGCGGCCTGGCCTGGCGTTCGTTGTGGGAGGTTGGCGGTGATCTGAAGGAGGGGCGGCTGACGTCGGTGCTCGATGCCTGGCAGGCGCCGCCGATGGGTATTTATGCCGTGTTTCCGCAGCGCCGGCATCTGCCATTGCGGGTGCGCCTGTTCATCGACTTGCTGAAGGAAAACTACAGTCGGCCGAGCTACTGGGAGTTACGGTGAAAATCGCATGAAAAAGCCGGTTTACCGCGCACTTGGTATTTTTGCCGTGGCGCTCGGGCTGGTCGGGGTGGTCCTGCCGCTGCTGCCGACGACGCCGTTCCTGATCCTTGCGGCGTACTTCTTCGCCCGTTCACATCCGGAATGGGAGGCTCGCCTGCTCGCCCATCCGGTTGCCGGGCCGGCGATCCGGGGCTGGCGGGAACGCGGGGCCATTCCGTTGCTGGCCAAGCGACTGGCGACGTTGATGCTGGCCGTCAGTGCCTTGGGCGGCTGGTTCGGCTTGCCGGGAGACTGGCGCTACCTGCCGGGGACGATCGGCGCGCTCATCCTGCTGTGGATGTGGTCGCGCCCGTCACATTGATCAATCGCTGCCGGGGGTCAGGCGCAGGCAGCTGCCATCCGGCCAGACAACACTGTCGCGCCCTTCCTGCTTGGCTGCGTACATGCGCAGATCGGCCCGCTGGATCAGGACTTCCCAGTTGATGACGCCTTCTTCGTGGCTGTTGGCAATGCCGATCGATGCCGTCAGCGGCAGGCCATCCGGTCGCAGGCCGAGGCCGGTCTGGCGCAGGCGCAGCAACAGTGTCGCCACGTTGTCCAGCGGGGTGTCGGGCAGTACGGCAACGAATTCCTCGCCGCCCCAGCGGATCAGGATGTCGCTGCGCCGCAGGCCGGCCCGGACGTTGTCGGCCAGCGCACGCAGGCAGCGGTCGCCGGCTTCGTGGCCGAAACTGTCGTTGATGCTCTTGAAGCGGTCGAGGTCGATGAAGGCCAGGGTAAGCGGTTTGCCCGACATGTGGTTGAGGCGATAGATGAGCTTTAGCGCTTCCTCGCCGGATTGCCGGGTATAGGCTGCGGTCAGCGGATCGTGCATGGCCTTGACCACCAGCGTGGCCATGTAGTGGCACTGGCTCATGCCGGAGAACATGGCGACGCCCAGCATCATCAGCATGAACCATAGCGTGCCACCGTATTGTGCCAGCGTCAGTGTCTGTTCGGTCAGCACGGCGCTGCCCACGCTGAGCCCGATGACCGGGAGCGCCAGGAGCAGGGCTTCAAGCGCGGTCAGCGGGAAAATTGCCAGGCCGCCGAGAACGACTGTCGGCAGGTAGGCGTAAAGTTGGGCGACCAGGCGCTGGGCCTGGGTTTCGCTAGCCTTGGCCAGCATGTCGGCCGACAACAGATGAAACAGTGAGGGAACGAGCAGCAGGACCAGCAATGCGGCCAGTGCCTGGGCGTAGGGGCGGGTCAGTGAGGCTTCACGCGGCCAGGCCAGGGCAACGAAGATCGCCGCCGAGAGGATGCGCAGGCCGATCAGGTTGGCAGCGGTATGCAGGTCGAAAACCAGCAGGTCGATGATCGCGCACAGTGGCACCAGAATGGCGAACAGGCCGGCGATCAGCTGAACCCTGGCCATGATCACCGAGGCTGCGTGGCGACGCAGTTCGGAAGAGCGTCCGGCGGGCGTCAGCATGGCGATGATCTGGCCGCCGCTCAATTCGGATGGCGCCAGGATGTTTTCGCTGATTTTCGTCCAGAGACTGCTCACGGGGATTTTCCATCGATGGATGACCGGTCGTATTATCCCTGAACTCACGGCTCGCGGCTTTGATCCGTATCCGCCTGATGCAAAAAGGGCCGGCACCTCGTGAGTGCCGGCCCCTGCTGCTGCCGGATCAGGCAGCAAGGCAAAGCGGAGAGCTTTTTAGTGGAACTGTTCTTCTTCGGTCGAACCGGTCAGCGCGGTAACGCTGGACTTGCCACCCTGGATCACGGTGGTGATGTCGTCGAAGTAACCGGTGCCGACTTCCTGCTGGTGCGACACGAAGGTGTAGCCACGGTCGCGGGCAGCGAATTCCGGCTCCTGAACCTTTTCGACGTAAGCCGACATGCCGCGGGCAGCGTAGTCCTGGGCCAGGTCGAACATGTGGTACCACATGTTGTGGATGCCAGCCAGGGTGATGAACTGGTACTTGTAGCCCATGGCGCCCAGTTCCTTCTGGAACTTGGCAATGGTGGCGTCGTCGAGGTTCTTCTTCCAGTTGAAGGAAGGCGAACAGTTGTAGGCCAGCATCTTGCCCGGGTGAACCTTATGCACGGCTTCGGCGAACTTGCGGGCGAACTCCAGATCCGGCGTACCGGTTTCGCACCACACCAGGTCGGCGTAGTCGGCGTAGGCGATGGCGCGGGAGATGGCCTGGTCCAGACCCTTTTTGGTCTTGTAGAAGCCTTCGGCAGTGCGCTCGCCGGTCAGGAACGGCTTGTCGTTTTCGTCGTAGTCGGAGGTCAGCAGGTCAGCAGCTTCGGCATCGGTACGGGCGATGACCAGAGTCGGCACGCCATAGACGTCGGCAGCCATACGGGCGGCGATCAGCTTCTGCACGGCTTCGGTGGTCGGAACCAGAACCTTGCCACCCATGTGGCCGCACTTCTTGACGGAAGCCAGTTGATCTTCCCAATGCACGCCGGCAGCGCCAGCGCGGATCATCGCCTTCATCAGTTCGTAGGCGTTCAGCACGCCGCCGAAACCGGCTTCAGCGTCAGCGACGATCGGCAGGTGGTATTCGACGTGGCCGGCATCGCCCGGGTTGATGTTCTTGGACCACTGGATCTCGTCGGCGCGGTTGAAGGCATTGTTGATGCGCTCGACAACCTTCGGCACGGAGTCAACCGGGTACAGCGACTGGTCCGGGTACATGGCGGCGTATTCGTTGTTGTCGGCAGCGACTTGCCAGCCCGACAGGTAGATTGCCTTGATGCCGGCCTTGGCTTGCTGCACGGCTTGGCCGCCGGTCAGGGCGCCCAGGCAGTTGACGTACGGGGTGTTGTTGACCAGATCCCACAGCTTCTCGGCGCCGCGACGGGCCAGGGTGTGTTCAACAC
>Ga0209066_10004513_pt1 | contig 15109 bp, 17 predicted proteins | sample All_14_2_FD_187198 | JGI IMG/M metagenome (GOLD analysis project Ga0209066, IMG submission 187198) | Freshwater microbial communities in response to fracking from Pennsylvania, USA - Allegheny Zone_MetaG_DW_15 (SPAdes) (version 2) ...
GGCTGTTCGTTCTGTTCCATGTTTCTCTTTCTGGTAGTTAATCGTTTCAGGCTTCGCCGGCCAGCAAAGGCAGCAGCTTGCCGGCGGAGTCGAGCGCGTACAGGTCGTCACAGCCGCCGACATGGGTCTCGCCGATGAAAATCTGCGGCACGGTACGCCGCCCGGTTTTCTGCATCATTTCATCACGGCGCTCGGGATCGAGATCGACCCGGACTTCCTCGATGGCGGTCACGCCACGCGCCGACAACAGTTGCTTGGCACGAATGCAGAACGGGCAGACGGCCGTGGTATACATCAATACCGGCTGGGTCATTTCTTGCGCCCGCCTTTTTTCAGCGGGTAACTCGCCGCCACCCAGGCATCGACACCGCCACTGAGGTTGTAGAGCTTTTCAAAACCATTTTGTTTCAGGTCACGACAGGCCTTGTTCGAACGCATGCCGGCGGCGCAGCAGACGATCAGGGGCTTGTCCTTGTATTTTTCAATCTCGTGCAGGCGTTCGCTCAACTTGCCGCCCGGAATGTTGATCGCTTCCGGAATATGGCCGGCGGCGAATTCACTGGCCTCGCGCACATCGAGAATACGGGCATCCTCACGGTTGATCAGCAGGGTTGCTTCGCCAGGATTGACGGCAGTGCCGACCGGACGAAAGAACATCGGCCACAACAGGCCAAGCCCGCTGATGACGACAATCGCGACAAGCAGGATATTCTGGTTGATGAAATCCATCGGCATTACTTAATTCTCCACACCACAAAAAACTTCGCGCATCATGCCGACGAGCTGCAGGGTGCGCTGATCGCCCACCCGATAAAAAACGCGATTGGCATCCTTGCGCGTGAGCAGGACGCCCTTTTCGCGAAGAATGGCCAAATGCTGGGAAATATTGCTCTGGGACGTCCCGACGGCCTCGACGATATCCTGCACGCAAGCCTCCTGGTCGCCAACGACACAGAGAATCTTGAGTCGCAGGGGATGGGCGATCGCCTTCAACGCGCGCGCCGCCATTTCGATATGTTCCTGCTTGTCGATCAGGCTGAAGGAAGGAGCGTCCAAGATAAAACCTCAATTTGATTGAACGGTTGATTATAGAATAAGCCTTGCGATTCCAAGAACTCAATCAAGAATTTCCCTGATGCACTCCCCCAGACACAGCAAGACTTCCGGCGCCATCGCCCCGGCCCTGAAGCTGCCTGCCATGGTGCTGGCGGCCTTGCTGTTCACGTTTACGGCCCAGCCGTCATTTGCCCAGAAGGCAGCGAGCGCCCCCGAAGTCGCCGAAAAACGCGCCGATCTCGATGAATTGCGCAACCGCATCGAAGGACTGCGCAAGGAACTGTCGGCCAGCGAAGGAACACGGGCCGATGCGGCCGACCGGCTGCGCGAATCGGAACGCCAGATTTCCCGACTGCAGCAGAAACTGCACGAACTCGGACAGCAACGCGGACAACTGCAAAGCCGGCTGGAGACGCTGGAAGCGCAATCCCGGGAACTGGGCAAGACGCTCTCGCTCCAGCAGGCACAGACCGAAAAGCTGCTGCACCGCCAGTACCTGCGTGGCAACCCGGACTCCCTGCAGTTGCTGCTCAACGGTGACGACCCGAACCAGCTGGCCCGCGACCTGCACTACCTGTCGGCCATTGCCGCTGCACGCGCCGAACTGATGGGCGAAATCAGCAGCACGATCAGCCAGAAAAAGGCGCTGGCCGCCGACACCCGTGAACGCACCGCCGAGCTTGCCGAAGTGGAGAGCGAGCAGAAGAAACATCACGCCGAACTGGAAAAGCAGCGTCAGGAGCGCAAGGCCTTGCACGCCGAAATTTCCGACAAGGTACGCGCCCAGCGCCGTGAAATCGGCTCCCTGCAGCGTGACGAGAAACGCATGAGCCAGCTGGTACAACGACTTTCGCGCATCCTGGCGCAGCAGGCAGCCGCCCGCGCTGCCGAGGATGCGCGACGGCGACAGCAGGCGGCTGCCGCAGCCGCCCGGCGCGCCGAGAAACCCGGGCAGCCGCCCGAAGAAGCCCCTCCCCGCCGCCAGAATGAGCCGGAAAACCGTTACGAACCGGTCGCCAACGACGGCAGCTTCGCCCGCCTCAAGGGCAAGCTGCGCCTGCCGGTCCGTGGTACCGTTTCCGGACGCTTCGGCAAACCACGCGACGGCGGCGGCCAGTGGCGCGGCCTGTACATTCGCGCCGACAGCGGCAGCCCGGTCAAGGCCATCGCCAACGGCCGGGTCGTATTCTCGGAATGGATGCGCGGCTTCGGCAACCTGCTGATCATCGACCATGGCGATGCCTACCTGTCGATCTACGGCAACAACGACTCTCTGCTCAAACAGGTCGGACAGGCCGTCAGCGGCGGCGAAACAATTGCCAGTGTAGGCAATACCGGGGGCAATCCCGAATCCGGTTTATACTTTGAAATCCGCCACAAAGGGCAACCGATCGACCCCATGTCTTGGGCAAGTCTGAAATGAGCAAATACAAAACCTTGAGTCTCGCCGTTGGCGGCTTCGTCGCCGGCGCACTGATCACCCTGCAGTTGCCGGCCTTCGCCGAAAAGGACGTCAAACCCGGTCTGCCGATCGAGGATTTGCGTACTTTCGCCGAGGTTTACAGTGCCATCAAGCAGGGCTATGTCGAACCGGTCGAAGACAAGAAAATGATCGCCAATGCCATTTCCGGCATGCTGTCCAACCTCGATCCGCACTCCGCCTATCTCGACGCAGATTCGTTCAAGGATCTGCAGGTCGGCACCCAGGGCGAGTTCGGCGGCCTCGGCATTGAGGTCGGCATGGAGGACGGACTGGTCAAGGTTGTCTCGCCGATCGAGGACACACCGGCCTATCGCGCCGGCATCAAGACCGGTGACCTGATCTTCCGGCTGGACGAAACACCGGTCAAGGGCCTGAGCCTGTCCGACGCGGTCAAGAAAATGCGCGGCAAGCCGAAGACCTCGATCAAGCTCGGCATCCTGCGCAAAGGCGAGAGCAAGCCGCTGGAGTTCACGCTCGTCCGCGAAGTCATCAAGGTCCAGAGCGTCAAGTCGAAGATCGTCGAACCGGGTTACGGCTGGGTACGGATCACCCAGTTCCAGGAAACCACCGTTCCCGATCTGGTCCGGCATCTGAACAATGTTTACAAGGAAGGCGAACTCAAGGGGCTGGTACTCGACCTGCGCAACGACCCGGGCGGCCTGCTGCATGGCGCCATCGGCGTTTCCGCAGCCTTCCTGCCGCCCGACGTCAAGGTCGTCTCGACCGATGGCCGGACCGAGGATGCCAAGCAGGAATTCCTCGCCCGCCCGCGCGACTACCTGCGCGGCACCCGCGAAGACCCGTTGCGCACGCTGCCGGTCGGCGTCAAGAAAGTTCCGATGGTCGTGCTGGTCAACGGCGGCTCGGCTTCGGCTTCGGAAATCGTCGCCGGCGCGCTGCAGGATCACAAGCGCGCCGCCATCGTCGGCACCCAGACTTTCGGCAAGGGATCGGTCCAGTCGGTGTTGCCGCTGCCCGGCAACACCGCCATCAAGCTGACGACAGCCCGTTATTACACGCCGGACGGCCGCTCGATCCAGGCCAAGGGAATCACGCCCGACATCGTCATCGAGGAGTCGGCCAACGGCAGCAGCATGCGCATGCGCGAAGCCGATCTTGAGCGCCACCTGGAAGACAAGGGAACGACCCCCAAGGAAGAGGCGAAGCCCGCACCGGTGGCGAAACCGGCGACAAAGAACGAAAAGGGCGAGAAAAGCGACAAGGATGCCAAGGACGGCGACGACGACCTGCCGACGCGCCTGGAGTATGCCAGCAAGGAGGATTACCAGTTCCAGCAGGCACTGAACCTTCTCAAGGGCCTGCAGATCATGCAGGGCAAAAAGTAGCAACAGCCGAAATGGAGGGATGATGAGTAGCGCAGACCTCAGGAAAAAGCGGGAAATCCTGTTTTCCAGGTTCCCGCCCGGCCAGGTGCCGGAAGCGGCAGATGACCTGCAGCATCTGGACGAAGTCGACGTCGAGCCGAAGTACGAGAAACGTGCGCTCGGCGTCGCCTACGACCTGCAGCAGCACACGCTGGCCGAACTGGAAGATCACCTGGTCGACAAGGGCTTCCACCTCGACAACACGCTGATGAGCAAGCTGACACGCGCGCTCATTCACTATGTCGAGGAAACCCAGTTGCACAACATCGGCGCCCCGGAAAAACGCTTGAAGCCCTCGCCCGAGGAAGCCTACATCAAGGCCTGGGAACATCGTCCGCACGGCGACCACGACGATACGCCGCCGGAGTGGCGCGAGTACAAGTGACCGACGAGCAGTTACTGCGCTACAGCCGCCACATCCTGCTCGACGCACTGGGCATCGAAGGCCAGCAACGCATCCTCGACACGCATGCGCTGATCATCGGCGCCGGCGGCCTGGGCTCGCCGGCTGCGCTCTACCTCGCCTCGGCCGGCATCGGCAGGATCACGGTGGTCGATGACGACGTCGTCGACCTGACCAACCTGCAGCGCCAGATCATTCACACCGAAGCCCGCGTCGGCATGGCCAAGGCCGCATCGGCCCAGGTTGCGCTGGCCGCGATCAATCCTGCGGTCGACGTCGTCCCGGTGCAAAAAAGGCTGGCCGGCGCCGAACTCGATGCCTTGGTTGCCAGCGCCGACATCGTCCTCGACTGCACCGACAACTTTGCCACCCGGCACGCCATCAACCGGGCCTGCGTGCATCACCGCAAACCGCTGGTGTCCGGCGCCGCCATCCGCTTCGACGGCCAGGTCAGCGTCTACGACCTGCGCCGCGACGATGCGCCGTGCTATCACTGCCTGTTCCCCGAGGGTGAGGATGTCGAGGAAGTCCGCTGCGCCGTGATGGGCGTGTTCGCACCGCTGACCGGCATCGTCGGCACGATGCAGGCAGCCGAGGCGCTGAAGCTGGCGGCCGGCATCGGTGAATCATTGAGCGGTCGCTTGCTGCTGCTCGATGCATTGAACATGGAATGGCGCACGGTGAAATTCCGGCAGGACGCCGACTGCGCGGTTTGCGGCCCTAACTCGGGCGTGCGATCAGGCGAATATCCGGGCCAATCTGGCGCACATCACGAATCTGCAACGCCTGCTTGCCGGCCAGCGTAGTCAGCGCCGGCAGGCCGAACAGGCCATTGGCGTCGTCACCGATCAGACACGGCGCAAAGTAAAACAAGAACTCATCGACCAGCCCTTCGCGCAACAACGAGCCATTGAGCTTGCAGCCGGCTTCGGCGTGAACTTCATTGATGCCGCGCCGTCCGAGTTCTTGCATCAATCCGGACAGATCGACCTTGTCCTGCGAATTCGGCAGAAAAACGATTTCTGCACCGGTCGACCGCAATATTTCAGCCTTTTCCGGATTGTCGACGGCCGCGGCGATCAACACCGGGCCACCTTGCAGAACTTTCGCCGTCGCCGGCGTTTCCAGCCGGCTGTCGACGACCACCCGCAGCGGCTGGCGCGTCGTCTCGACTTCGCGCACCGTCAGGCTCGGGTCGTCGTCGCGTACCGTGCCGTAGCCCGTCAGGATGGCGCAAGCCCGCGCCCGCCAGCGATGGCCATCGCGCCGGGCGTCCGGCCCGGTGATCCACTGGCTGACGCCGTTGTTCAGCGCCGTCTTGCCATCCAGGCTGGCCGCCGCCTTCAGGCGCAACCAGGGACGACCGCGGGTCATGCGCGAGACAAAGCCGATGTTCAGTTCGCGCGCCTCGTTTTCGAGCACGCCGCTCGCCGTCTCGATGCCGGCCGCCTGCAACATGGCCAGGCCTTTGCCGGCAACCAGCGGGTTCGGATCGGTCATCGCCGCGATCACACGGGAAACGCCAGCCGCGATCAGCGCTTCGGCGCAGGGCGGCGTACGGCCGTAATGGCTGCAGGGTTCCAGCGTGACATAGGCCGTTGCGCCCCGCGCCCGCTCACCGGCAGCCTTCAGCGCATGGACTTCGGCATGCGGCTCGCCGGCCTTTGCGTGCCAGCCTTCGCCAACGATTTCACCAGCCTGAACCAGTACGCAACCGACGCGCGGATTGGGTGCAGTCGTCCACAACCCCTGCTCGGCCAGTTGCAGCGCACGCGCCATCAGCCGATAGTCGTCGGCGGTGAAACTCATTTTTTCCGCGGCGTACTGGCGGGAGAAACTTCGCGAATCGCCTTGGAAAAGGCGTCGACGTCCTCGAAATTGCGATAGACCGAGGCAAAGCGGATGTAGGCGACCTTGTCGAGCTTCTTCAACTCGCGCATCACCAATTCGCCCAGTTGCTGCGTGCTGATTTCGCGCTCGCCGGCGGTCAGCAGTCTTTCTTCGATATCGGCGACCGCCGCATCGACCGACTCGATCGATACCGGCCGCTTGCGCAAGGCCAGTTCCAGGCTGGCACGCAGCTTGGAACGGCTGAAGTCGGCGCGCAGGCCGTTCTTCTTGACCACCTGCGGCAGCTGGATTTCGGCCCGCTCGTAGGTGGTGAAACGCTTGTCGCAGGCACTGCACTTTCTGCGGCGGCGAACGATATCGCCTTCATCGGAAACCCGGGTATCGACGACCCCGGTTTCGTCATTGCCGCAGAAAGGGCATTTCATCGCGGCTTATTTTCCGTAAACCGGGAAACGCTTGCACAGCTCGGCAGCCTTGGCGCGCACCGTTGCCGCCACGGCTTCATCGTTCGGCGCATCAAGCACGTCGGCGATCAAGTGGGCAACCTGCTCGGCTTCGATCTCGGTGAAACCGCGCGTCGTCATCGCCGGCGAACCGATGCGGATGCCGGAGGTGACGAAAGGCTTCTGCGGGTCGTTCGGGATACCGTTCTTGTTGACGGTGATGTGAGCGCGGCCCAGAGCGGCTTCGGCTTCCTTGCCGGTGATGTTCTTGGAACGCAGGTCGACCAGGAAGACATGGCTTTCGGTGCGCCCGGAAACGATGCGCAGGCCACGCTCTTCACCCAGCACACGAGCCATGACACGGGCGTTCATGATCACCTGTTCCTGGTAGTTCCGGAATTCCGGCGATGCGGCTTCCTTGAAGGCGACGGCCTTGGCGGCGATGACGTGCATCAGCGGACCACCCTGCAGCCCCGGGAAGATGGCAGAGTTGATCGCCTTCTCGTGCTCGGCCTTCATCAGCACGACGCCGCCGCGCGGACCGCGCAGCGTCTTGTGCGTGGTGGTGGTGACGACATCGGCGAAGGGCACCGGGTTCGGGTAGAAACCAGCGGCGATCAGGCCGGCGTAGTGGGCCATGTCCACCCAGAAGATGGCGCCGATTTCCTTGGCGATCTTGGCGAAGCGCTCGAAGTCGATGCGCAGCGCGTAGGCCGAGGCACCGGCGACGATCAGGCGCGGCTTGTGTTCGCGGGCCAGCGCTTCCATCTTGTCGTAGTCGATTTCTTCCTTTTCATTCAGGCCGTAGGAGACGACGTTGAACCACTTGCCGGACATGTTCAGCGGCATGCCGTGGGTCAGGTGACCGCCTTCGGCCAAGCTCATGCCCATGATCGTGTCGCCCGGCTTGCAGAAGGCCATCAGCACGGCCTGGTTGGCCTGCGAACCGGAGTTCGGCTGGACGTTGGCGGCATCGGCGCCGAACAGCGACTTGATGCGGTCGATGGCGATCTGCTCGGCGACATCGACGTGCTCGCAACCGCCGTAGTAGCGCTTGCCCGGATAACCTTCGGCGTACTTGTTGGTGAGCTGGGAGCCCTGGGCTTCCATGACGGCGTTGCTCACGTAGTTTTCCGACGCGATCAGTTCGATATGGTCTTCCTGGCGCTGGACTTCGGCCTGGATGGCCTGCCAGAGTTCGGAGTCAACTTTTGCGAGGGTGTCTTGCGCAGAAAACATGGGGGAATGCCTCAAGCCGTTGAAAAGGGCAAGAATTTTATCACGAAGGCAGTTCGTCCAGCGCACCGTCCGCCAGATGCGCGGTTTCGCCCCAGGTTTCCACGGTCCACCGGCCGTCGACCGCAGAAATCCAGTTGATGCCCGCGTTCGGAATCAGGAAGTCGCGCGGCATTTCGAGCGGGTTGCCGCGCACGAAGCGGTTGATGACATCAAGCACGCCACCATGAACGACGACCACGATACTTTCCCCGAGATGCCGCTGCGCCAGCTCTTTCAGTTTGCCGGTAACCCGTTCGTACATTACCTTCAGGCTCTCGCCGTGCTCGAAGGCGTAATCGGCATTGCGCCCCTCGAACGCCGCATAGCCGTCCGGATAGCGGGATTCGGCTTCGGCGTAGGTCAGCCCCTCGAAAATGCCATAGCGACGCTCGCGCAATTCCGGCACCGGAACCGGCTGCACGCCGACCACCTGGCCGATCGCCTGGCCGGTTGCCCAGGCGCGCTTGAGATCGCTCGCATAAAGCGCGCTGATACCCGCTGCTTTCAACCAGCGCCCGGCAGCCTCGGCCTGACGCAAGCCTGCTGCGTTGAGGCCGATATCGATCTGCCCCTGGATACGCCGCTCGGCATTCCACTCGGTTTCGCCATGACGGACCAGACAGATCCGGGTCAGCACAGCCTCATCCTGTTGCATCGACATGCTCAGGCCTGCGACTGGAGAAAGACATCCATCCGGTTCTCGGCAACGCTGAACCAGGCATTTTGCGTGCGCCGGTACTTGTCGTAAGCCGCAAGAACTTTCTTGAACCCGGGATTCTTCGCCGCCTCGTCGGCATACAGCTGTTGTGCTGCCTTGTAGGCAGCCGACAGGATCGGCTCCGAGAACTGCTGCAGCTTGACGCCGCTCTGCAGCAGCTTGGCCAGCGCAATCGGGTTCTGGTGATCATAACGCGCCATCATCAGGACATTGGCTTCATAGGCAGCCGCCTGGAAAGCTTCCTGGTATTCGCGCGGCAACTTCGCCCACTCCGTCTTGTTGACGAAAAAATGAATCATCGGCCCCGGCTCCCACCAGCCAGGATAGTAGTAATTCTTGGCCACCTTGTAGAAGCCCAGGCGCTCGTCGTCGTAGGGGCCGACCCATTCTGCTGCATCGATGGTCCCGCGCTCCAGCGCCGGATAGATGTCACCACCGGCAATCTGTTGCGGAATCACCCCGAGTTCGGCAAATACCGCGCCACCCAGGCCGGCGATGCGCATCTTGATCCCCTTCAGGTCTTCCGGCTTGGCCACGGTCTTGCGCCACCAGCCCCCCATCTGCACGCCGGTGTTACCGCCGGCAAAGGACATCACGTTGAAATTCCCGTAAAAATCGTCGAGCAGTTCCTGACCGCCACCGTAATAGATCCAGGCGTTCATCTGCCGAGCGTTCAAACCGAACGGCATCGACGTCCCGAAGCCGAAAGTCTTGTCCTTGCCGACGTAGTAATACGAACAGGTGTGAGCGACCTCGACGGTCCCCTGCTCGACGGCGTCGAAAGCCTGCAGGCCGGGCACGATCTCGCCACCCTGGAAGACACGGATATCGAAACGGCCGCCGGTCATCGCACGCACGCGATCGGCCAGCACCTCGGCACCACCAAAAATGGTATCCAGGCTGCGCGGGAAACTCGACGTCAGACGCCAGCGAACAAATGGCAACGCCCCCTGAACTACAGGCGCAGGCGCCTGTTCGACGGGAGCCACCGGCACCGGCGCAGTACTCGCCGGCGGCGGGGTCTCGCTCTTGCCACAGGCGGCCAGCGATGCGGCGGCAGTGCCGAGAGCGGCCCTGGCAAGAAAATCACGACGTTGCATTATTGTCTCCTCCCGTCCAGGCGGGATGTTGGGGTTGGGCATGTGCGTGTATTTTTCCGCAAACCCGATGATTTTGCGAGCATTTGGCGCAGATAAGCATCCGCGCTTATCCTTGGCCGAAGAAATACCGATTCCACGGAACCAAGGAGCCGCCCCTGAATCCGCAGCCGGAAACCCTCCTGCAACATGTTGCTGCAGCCCGCTCGGTCGCGGAACTGTCGCGTCTGGCAGAAGCCCTGACTGGCCTCTGGCTGGCTGCCGCGCATGATCAGGAGCCGGCAGCGCTCGGGGTCATGGTCAGCGACGTCGCCGATGCCATCACCCGCCGCCTGCTGATCATGGCAGAAGAATGCATCGGCCCGCCTCCCGTGAGCTACGCCTGGATTGCCTATGGCTCGCAAGGGCGTCGCGAACTGACCCTGAACTCCGACCAGGACAACGCACTGGTTCTGGATGATCGCTACGAGCCGTCCCTTCATGGTGATTACTTCGCCGCGATGGGCGAAGCGGTTTGCGACGGCCTCGCAGCCTGCGGCTTCATCCATTGCCCAGGCGACATGATGGCCAGCAATCCCCGCTGGCGCATGCGTCAGGCGGATTGGTGCAGCACCTTCGCCGACTGGATTACCGCCTGCGACCCGCAGAAGGCCCGCCTTGCCGGTAATTTTTTCGACCTGCGCCACATCCACGGCGACCATGGACTGGTAGCGCCGCTGGAAAACACGATCAGGGCATTGTGCCCGAAGCACGACTCCCTGCTTGCGCACTGGGTGGCCAATGCCAACAGCGCACCATCGGCGCTGGGCATCTTCCGTCGCTTCATCACCGACCACAACGGCCTGCTCGATCTGAAACGCGCGGCAATCATTCCGCTTGTCGAACTGGCCCGCATCCATTGCCTGGCGGCCGGCACGGACACCTGCGGCACAACGCAGCGCCTGGTCTTGGCCGGCGGTCGGCGCTGGCTGAGCAGCGCGGGCGCAAAGGAACTCGGCGAAGCCTTTGGCTTTACGCTGGGATTGCGCGTACGCCAGCAAAGACTGGCACTGATGCAGGGAAAACCGGCCGGCAATCTGGTCGATCCGGCAACGTTGACCGCAGGCGAGCAGGAAAGACTGCGTGGAATACTGGGCTTGATCGCCCTGCATCAGCGCGCCCTGCTGCAGGCTTACCCATACATGACGACGCGCTGAGCGGGGCGAATCAGTCGCCGGCGATCGTCATCCGGTCGATCAGGATGGAACCCGTCTGCTTGCTGCCACGCACCTGCACGTCGCGACCGACGGCGACGATGCCGGCGAACATGTCACGCAGATTGCCGGCAATGGTGATTTCCTCGACCGGATGCACGATCTTCCCGTTTTCGACCCAGTACCCAGCGGCGCCGCGCGAATAGTCGCCAGTCACGTAATTGACGCCGTGACCGAGCATCTCGGTGAGCAGCAGCCCACGGTCCATGCGTGCCAGCAGGCCGGCAAAGTCCAGGTCGCCCGGCTCGATGATCAGGTTGTGGCTGCCGCCGGCGTTGGCCGTCGTCTGCATGCCCAGCTTGCGCGCCGTGTAGGTGGACAGGAAATAACGCTGCAGCACGCCGTCGGAGATCACCTCGCTGTCGCGCGTCGCCACGCCATCGCTGTCGAACGAAGCGCTGCCGAGACCGCAGGGAATGCGCGGGCGTTCACCGATGCGGACGAAATCCGGCATGATCTTCTTGCCCAGATGGTCGATCAGGAAGGACGCCTTGCGGTACAGCGCCCCGCCGCTCGCCGCATGCACCAGGCTGCCGAGCAGGCCAGCAGCCAGCGGTGCCTCGAACAGCACCGGGAATTCGCCGGTCTTGACCTTGCGCCCGCCCAGGCGCGCCACCGCACGCTCGGCGGCAATCCGGCCGACACTTTCCGGGCTTTCCAGCCGGCCCGCATTCCGGTGCGTGGTATACCAGTCGTCACGCTGCATCTGCTCGCGCTCGCCGGCGATCACCGACGCCGAAATATAGTGCCGAGAAGTCGGATAACCGCCCATGAAACCCAGGCTGTTGGCGGAAACGAAATGCGCCTGCTGCGTCGAAATCGTCGCCCCTTCCGAATTGTCGATCAACGGACTGGCATCAAAAGCGGCCTGCTCGCAGCGACGGGCGATCTCGATCGACTCTTCCACGGTCAACGCCCACGGATGGTACAAATCCAGATCGGGGCAATCCCTGGCCATCAGCGCAGCGTCGGCCAGACCGGCGCAATCGTCCTCGGCGGTGAAGCGGGCGATGTTCAGCGCCGCCTCGACCGTCTCGCGCAAGGCCTGCGCGGAAAAGTCGGAAGTGCTTGCATAACCCTTGCGCTGACCGGAATAGATCGTGATGCCGATACCCTTGTCACGATTGAATTCGATCGTCTCGACCTCCTCGCAGCGCACCGTCACCGACTGTCCGAAACCTTCCGAAACATCGACCTCGCAGGCACTCGCCCCTTTGTCGCGGGCATGTTTCAGGACATCCTCGGCCAGTTGCTGCAAGGCGGGGAAGGCATGGGAAAAAGCGGCGGTCTCAGGCATGGAAGCGGCGTCGTTTCGAGGAAAAGTCGCTATCATAGCAGCCCGCCATTGCCGCACCGGATGCACGCCATGCAAGAAGAAGATTTCACCGAAGACTACGCCCGACCGTCAAAAACCAAGCAGAAAGAGGTGATGCACGAGTTGCGCGACCTCGGCGCAGAACTCGTCGAGCTCTCGATCAGCCAGCTGAAGCGCATCGACCTGCCGGAGAATCTGCTGGCCGCCGTGCGCGACTGCCAGAAAATCACCGCCCACGGTGCCCGACGCCGGCAGATGCAGTACATCGGCAAGCTGATGCGCGGCGTTGACGACGAACCGATCCGCGCCGGCCTGGCGCTGCTGCGCGGCGAGTCGACGGCGGAAATCGCCCGCATCCACCGCCTCGAACGTTTCCGCGTCCGCCTGATGGAAGACGAAACCACGCTCACCGAAATCGCCAACCAGTGGCCCGGCGTGGACATCCAGCACCTGCGCCAGCTGCGCCGCAACGCGCTCAAGGAACAGGAAGGCAACAAGCCGGCGAAGAGCTTCCGCGCCATCTTCCAGATCCTGAAGGAGCTCGATGGCACCCCGCCAGCTACGGAAGAAGAGGCGACCGATGAATAAGGAACTCGTCGTCGGCCTGGTCTCGATCAGCGACCGGGCATCGACCGGCGCCTACGAAGACAAGGGCATTCCGGCATTGCGCGACTGGCTGGCCACGGCACTGGTTTCTCCGTGGCGGGCGGAAACCCGGCTGATCCCCGACGACCGCGAAAGCATCGAAAATACCCTGATCGAGCTGGTCGACCGCAGCAATTGCCACCTGATCCTGACCACCGGCGGCACCGGCCCGGCGCCACGTGACGTCACGCCGGAAGCCACGCTGGCGGTAGCCGACAAGGAAATGCCCGGGTTCGGCGAAGAAATGCGCCGAATCAGCCTGAACTTCGTCCCGACCGCCATCCTGTCACGTCAGGTGGCGGTGATCCGCAAGCAGACGCTGATCATCAACCTGCCGGGACAACCCAAGTCGATCCGCGAAACGCTGGAAGGCGTTCGCACAGCCGACGGCCAAATCAGCCATGTCGGCATCTTCGCCGCCGTCCCCTACTGCCTCGACCTGATCGGCGGCCCCTATGCCGAAACAGACGAAAAGGTGATCAAGGCCTTCCGGCCGAAATCGGCCGCCCGTAACAATTAGCCAGGCTCAGGCGGGGGGCACGATGCGATAGCGCGCCAGTTCATAGTCGCTCGTTTGCTCCATGATCAACAGCGGCTCGAGAACGACGCGGCGGCCGTCCAGCGTATACTCGAAAGATTCGCGGGGATCGAAGGTATAGGGCGGCAGGATGACGCGCAACTCACCCGGCAGATTGCCCTCAAGCAACAACAGCGATGGAATGCCGGCAACCGCAGCATAGCTCGAGGCCATTTTCTGCTTCAGTTCGGCCGCCTCAACCATACGTGCCAGGGTTTCGATGCCGACTCTGGCGTCGTTCGCCGACTCACGATGGTAGCGACGGACACAGCCGAGCAGCCAGTTCTCCCCCCCTTCAGGCTGAATCGCGAGCAGCGCACCAACGCGCAGCCACTCGCCGGGAATGTTGTTCAACAAAGCGCCAAAGCCACCGCGGCTGACATTCTCGACAACCCAGCTCTCGATCTGCAACCCTGCAGGCCGCCCGCCAAATTCGCCGGAAAACACCACAAACGCATTGACCAGGCCGTTGAGTACCGATATCCGATGCTTGACACGATGCCGGTCATGTTTCCGCTGCGGGGGAATCGGTGCCAGGTAGGCACACAGGTGGCGCAGTACCGGAATTAATGATTTCGCCTGATATTGCCCCCCGAGCATGATCTCGCCGGGCAAATCCCCGCCATGCTCCAGCGTCTGCAAAATCGCCAGCATCGCGCCATGCGCTGCACCAGGCTTGAAGAAACGCTGGCTTGCCTTCGCCTCCGCAGGCATTCTCGCCAGGCGCATCGGCGGCTGGGCCAGCGCCAGATCGGACCAATACACACTGTCGTGCTCGGCCACGGCGGAAAACTCGAAGTGGCTGAGAAAATGGGTAATGAAGCGCTCGGCCAACTCGATTTCCAAGGGCAGCAGGCTATCCATCGAAGCCGCCTGGAAGACCATGACCTTGCGGTACTCGTTGGCCGCCGAACTGTTACCCAGCGCGCTGCCAAGATTGACCAGACGGCTGTCCACGCCGGCTTCCTCGGCCACCATGAGCACCCGCCCGAGGCGCGCCCAGAGTTCCTTCGGGGTCGGGCCGTAATGAAACTGCTCCCATTTGACCACCGCCCGCAAGGCGCCGATCAGGCGGGTACAGAGCGCCGGCAGGACATGCTTGGTCACATCGGGGGTCATCCCCCGGGCCAGCATTCCGTCGAGCGCCTGCTCATAGACCCCGGCAAGCAGTTTCCAGAACCCACCGTTGATCACCCACAAACGCTTTTCCTCGGCTTTCGACAGACGCACCGTATGCAGGTACTCACGCGCCAGCCGGCGCAGATGCGGCACCGCTGCATCCTCCAGCATGCGTGCCGCTTCATAGCGGCGGTCCACGGGAAAGCTCTCGGCCACCAGCAGCGATTCGAGCCAGCCGGCAATCTCGTCGAGCGCCTTGAAGGCATTGTCTTTCGGCAACTCGCTGACGATATGCTGCAGTTCGCGAGCGTCCGCCAACGGATGCCCGTTACGCTTGTCAAAAAGCCCGCCCAGACCACCCATCTTGTTCAACAAGTTGCTCTCCCGAAGTCACTCCACTGCGATTCATTCTAATCCAAACGACATGGACGGCGAAAACCTCCCGACGACCTTGGGTTAGAATACTTCCATCCCCACCCTGAACAA
>Ga0209066_10004514_pt1 | contig 15107 bp, 14 predicted proteins | sample All_14_2_FD_187198 | JGI IMG/M metagenome (GOLD analysis project Ga0209066, IMG submission 187198) | Freshwater microbial communities in response to fracking from Pennsylvania, USA - Allegheny Zone_MetaG_DW_15 (SPAdes) (version 2) ...
GCCGATGTGGATTATGCGCGCCGGACGATCGACGCCGGAGAAGAATCCGTCGCGGGCATGGCCCGGATTTTGAAGGTCGGGCGCAATACGCTCGGCCGCGCCCTCAAGCGGCAGGAAGGCCGTGGAGGATCATTGTCCTGAAAACCCCTCGGGGGTTGCTAAAGGTCTGAAACGGGGCTGTGCGGCTCGGAAATCGCGCCAGTGGGGGCGTTTCCGCCTCCACTGCCCTCTCGATCGGGGCGCCGCCCTATCGGACTGGCTTCCCTGGAAAGCCATGTTTTCGACCTATCCCCAAGCGCGGCACTGAGGGCTGGGCGCTGCCCTGTAATCCTGATCCTAAACAAACAAATTGCGCCGACCGCGCTAGCGGTCGTCCATGTTAGGCGGGTCGAAGCCGCGCCCTCTGCCCTGAGTAAAGTGCAGTGGTCTGAAATTATCCACAGGGTCGCCTAGTGTTAATATATGGGTTAAGAATCGTGTTACGGGTTTTTGGTGGCTTTGTATGCCGTTGAAAATAAAGTAATAAATGGAGTTTTCTTAGCCCCAATCGTCAACGAAACCCCGAATCCAGTGACTCCAGAACCCCGAATCTGCGTCAACGAAACCCCGAATCTCATCCAAGCGTCAATGAAACCCCGAACTTTTCCGTTGCGTCAACGAAACCCCGAATCTACGGTCGGCGTCAATGAAACCCCGAATTGAGCCTAGCCGTCAACGAAACCCCGAATTGAGCCTAGCCGTCAACGAAACCCCGAACGGCAACGGTGATGGCGGGCGACCGGCGCTACTGCCTGATCGCTACCCTACCCCCGATCTGTTCATCTGCGATGTTCTCGACGCCATCCCCAAGGACGATATGGCCTCGATGGAGCATCCGATATTCTCGCTTGCCACCAAGCCTGATCGCCGTGTGTTCCGCTATGAGCATAACGGCAACACAGTCGAAATCGTCCCCAGCGTCAAAGGGCTGGCGACGATCCACGACAAGGACATATTGATCTACTGCATTTCGCAGCTCATCGCGAAGATGAACCAGGGCGAGAAGCCTAGCCGCACCTTGCACCTCACCGCCCGCGATCTGCTGGTATGGACCAACCGGCAAACCGATGGCGACGGCTATGATCGGCTGCGGAGCGCGTTCGAGCGCCTGGCCGGGACGCGGATCACAACCAACATCAAGGCCGATGGTGAGGAAATTACCGAAGGTTTCGGTCTTATCAATGAATGGCGGATCGTGCGGCAAACCCGCTCCGGCCAAATGTCGGAAATCAAGGTCACGCTGTCGGAATGGCTGTTCAAGATGATCGAAGGGCGTAGCGTCCTGACGCTGCACCGCGATTATTTCCGGCTCCGCAAGCCGCTAGAGCGCCGGATTTACGAGCTGGCCCGCAAACATTGCGGCGCGCAGGAAAAATGGTCGATTTCGGCGGAAGTTCTACAGAAAAAGACCGGCGCTAGCAGCCATATGCGCGTGTTCCGCTCGATGCTGCGCGATCTTGTCGCCCACGATCACCTCCCCGATTACGCCGTGGAAATGAACGGTAACACGGTCACATTTCGCAACCGCGAGGCGTTAGGTGCGGCCGAAGCGATCGAGCCGGAACCCGAGCGCCCCTTTATCGACCCGGAAGGCTTCCACGACGCCAAGAGCGTTGCACCGGGCTATGACGTTTACGGACTATATGACGAATGGGTTTCGTGGTGGAACGACAGCGGACGGCCAGAGCTGAAAAGCCCTCGTGCCGCCTTCGTCGGCTTCTGCCGCAACCGGCACAAGCGCAGCCCGTTACGCTAGTATAGGCGTATACAAATATACGCCTATACTAGCCGACAATCCGGCTGCGGCCTTTCTTCACGAATAGATCGTCCAGTGCCTCACCTAGCAGCTTCTGAACGGTCGTTCCTTCCTCGGCTGCGAGGATACGGAGCTGGGTGCTGACCTCCGGGGGGAAGTGTCCACCGATCAGCTTAGTTCCCTGTCGGCCGCTCGGCGCAGTCCTTTGCGGGGAGTCTACCGGCGCGATCGCCGGGGCGGGCTCGCCGCTGGTCATAGCGCGGTCAAGCATCGCTTGCAGGGAATTGCCGCCCTTCGCCATCATGCCGCCTCCGCTTCATTGTATATTCGTATAGTTGTATACTCGTATAAACGACGGATTTCATCGGCCGCCGGTCCCTGCGGCTCGAACTCCTGCACCGCCTGCCCTGCGGCCTGGGCGCGGAAAAAGGCTTTGCGGCTGCCGATCGTCACCGGGCAGACGGTCGCCCCCAGCTCGGCCACGGCCTTGATCGCGTCGGCCGTTTCCTGACCTTGCGGCGGCACAAAGGTAAGGACAACGGCAAAGGCGCGATCGAGCTGGCGCACAATGTCCAGCGTGTGCGTCATGCTCATGGTGTCGAATACGGCCGTCTTGGTCGGGATCAGGATGAAGTCGGCATGACGCGCCGCCTCATAGGCCACGTCCCGCGCGACCGCCGCGCCGTCGATCACGACAAGATCGGTTCCGGCGTCCTCGCAGGCTTTGAGCATAGCAGGCAGGCGCACGGGCTGAATCGACGCTACGGCGGGCGTATCGATCTGACGCACGTCCTTCCAGAACGAGGCCGTCGCCTGCGGGTCCAAGTCGATGATAGCCGCAACCTTGCCCGCCTGCTCGGCCGCGACCGCCAAACAGGTTGCGAGCGTCGTTTTCCCAACCCCGCCCTTTTGCGAGAGGATGGCGAGAACCTTCATTCTACACTCCTACAGGTATAACTTTATACTTGTATACTCCTATACGAAGAAAAGGGAATCCCCGAATTGCAAGGGTATCAGGTGCGTCGGCGTCATTGAAATGACGATAGCTCGATCCGGCCGCGTCAACGGAAGCACGGGGAAGGAAAGGGGCCATCAGGATTGGGGTCTTGAATGTAAGGCGGTTCTGCATTACCTTGGTTTGATATGGAGGTAATGACCATGGCGACATTAAGCGTGACCGCGCGGGGCCAAGTAACGTTTCGGAAGGATATTCTGAAACATCTCGGTATTCAGCCCGGCGGCAAGATCAGACTCGACCTGCTGCCCGATGGCAGGGCGGAACTGAAAGCGGACCAGCCAAAGGGTTCGTGGCGGGCGCTGCACGGGATGCTCAAGGGGAAGGGCGACGGCCCCCGGTTCACGATCGAAGAAATCAACGATGCTATCGCGGAAGCGGGCGCTGCTGCCGGCGTGGCCGGTCTGGACGATAAATGAAGATCACGGCCGACACCAACGTCTTGCTGCGCCTAGTGCTGGCGGACGACGAAGCGCAGAGCCTCGCCGCCGTCGAAGCGATGGAAAGCGCGACCCACGTTGCCATCAGCGTGCATTCATTGTGCGAACTCGCCTGGGTTCTGGAACGCCTCTACAAGAAAACCCGGCCCGAAATTGCCGCCGCGATCCGGGGCCTGATCGAAGCGGAGAACGTCGTCGTCAATCGCCCTGCGGTGGAAGCGGGCCTGGTCATCCTCGATGCGGGCGGCGATTTCGCGGACGGGGTGATCGCCTTTGACGGCCGATTCCACGGCGGGGAGACGTTCGTGTCCTTCGACAAAACGGCGGTCAAACTGCTGAAAGGGCAGGGAGCCGCCGCCCTGCTGCTGAAATAGCCATGCGCGCAGTATTCATCCGGCATGGGGAAAGCACCGGCAACGCCGGTGTTCCCTGTCACGATCTGGCGACGATCGAGCTGACGGAGCGGAGCAGGGGGCAGGCGCGGCATGTTGCGGCGAGCTGGGACAAAGCGCCGTCGCTCATCGTGACGCCGCCCTATGCCCACACCTCGAACGCTATTGGAGCGAGGCGGACCCGGCCTATTACGACGGGGAAGGAACGGAGAGCTTCAATGAGATGGGCACCTCCATTTACCGGTTATTTTTCCGGCGACGGCACGGTGACGGTGCGCATCTTGGCACCTACGCCAAAGCCCATTCACTCCGTAAATCCCCCAATACATAATTCGCAAATTATTAATTGAGATGCTTAATGGTGTCCGCAATTTCTCTCGGGAAGGGGCATCATGATCAATTCCGTCTCTAATACATCTTTTCTACGCCAGAGCGCTGTTCCGCTCTCGACTGCGGCGAAAGACCTGACGTTTGCTCAATCTCTTGCATCCACGTCATCCGATGGAACTCTGGTGACGATCTCAAATGATGCCAAGGCAAAATCCGCCACGCAAACGTTTGATTTCGATGTGAATTACAACAACATTGACCATACTCAAGAAGAATTTAAGGCGCATTACGCTGAAGGCGCACGACTCATTAGCGAAATGCAGGGCCTTCCTGAAGGACAATTCGACTTCACTCGCATAAGCGCAAAACAAGCACAGGTGATATTGAAAGATGCCGTTCTCAATCATGGGGCATCTTTGGATAATACCGGCGGCCTCCAAGGATATATACTTGATAATGTAGACTTTTCCGGAAAAATCCCTGTCTATTCAGATATCCCAAAGGATGCGATTGCCCACATCAAAACACAGTTGGTTTCCACCCCGGGTGTGGACGGCGGAGCCTTTCGGATGCCCCAAGAAACACTGGATTGGCTTCAAACGATGCAAAGCCATGCCGCATCCAAGGTTGAAATGTCCGTGAATGATGTCCTCTCAGCATTATCCGGCCGAAAAAACTCGGGGTAATCATCATAGTGGATAAACCCATATTGCACCAGACGGGCGAACATGACAGGCTCGCCCTCCTTTATTGACCATGAAGGAGGGGGCATATGTTCAAAATGAAAGTATTCGCAGCCGCAGTCACTTCAGCAGTAATGCTCGCTTCTGCGGCTCCAGCACTCGCTGCCCCTGCGTTGACCAGTGTCCAGATCATCGAGGTGGCATCGACGCAATACGGCGGCCCGGAAGCAATCAGTCCTTCGCAATATCTGACTGCTGGAGATCACGGCGGCGCCCAAGTCCGCATCACCGTTCGCGAAATCGGCTACGCTCAAACCGTTAGGACCGTTACGCTGGATGGCGTCATCGTCTCCAATTCCGCCGTGCAAACCTGGCCTCTATGCGGCACGGCCCTGGCTCCGACACGCACTTGCCCCAATGGTTCCATCTACATTGGCTTCGACCGCCAATATCAGATCGACGGCAGCAGCGGCGGAAAGTACTCGGTGACGGCGCGCAACGCCTCCTCGCCCTTCAACGCAATCACCGACTGGATTCAGATTCAGTAATCTCCTGTAGCGACCAATCCCGATCGGGATTGGTCGCTAACTTGCGCGTATCCAAGTATGATCAGCCCACCCAAGCCGCTAGCTCGATCGTCATCAACGCTGATCTGACACGCGAGCCAATGTGCTTGCGAATTCTCGTTCGAAGGGCCGCCATCCACGATCAGCAGGAGCACTGCAGGTCGGATGTCACCGGGTAAGGCACCCGTCTATGAACCGGCCTAACGTTAGGCGGCCTCTCTTTCAGCTTGGGGCGCAATGCAAGGAAATTTGGCCGTGGGTGGCTTCGGCCTTGTGCGCGAGCGTGATTTACGCTCCATCAGCATCTCATGCCCAATCCCGCTCGGCGACTGACCCTGCGATTGGAACGGCAGAAATCATCGTAACAGGCCGGCGGCCCCGCACCATTGCCGAAAAGGACGTAGCCGAGAGCATTCCACCTGACGTAATCAAAATTTATGCGACCGACAGCATCGGTGAGCTGCTAGGCCGCCTTTCGGCACGCTTTGGCCCCAACGTCTCAATCATAGTCAACGGGCGGCGGCTCGCATCCAACGATGCGATCGAGGCATTACCCCCGGAGGCTCTGGAGCAAATTCAGCTTCTGAATCCCACCAAAGCGCGCGAGTTCGGATTTTCCCCGGCCCAAACCGTGATCAATCTTGAATTACGGCCAAAATTCCAATTTTTTGCGGCGGAAGGTTCTGGGTCAATGGCGACGGACGGGCGCTGGCGAGGCGGAAACTTCAACGCTGCGCTATAGCCGAATCCGGAACGATCAGCGCCTGACGGCCGCACTGACCCTTTTGCATCAAGGTGGCATTCGCCAACGAGATCGCTTTGCATCTACTGCCTCCCAAAACGATCGCAGCCTGATCCCCTCCCAGGACGCGATCACATTTACCAGCGGATATGGGCGCCCGCTTGGCGAACTTAATCTCGATTTCAGTGCTGACGCCGGCCTGTCTCGGTCCGAAACGCTGACAGGGGTAGTCGCTGACGTTTCCGGCACCGGCGACTATCAGGGGTCACTACACGAAAGTGAGTTTTACGTACGCTAGGGGAGAACCTCTCGTGAACACGGGCGAGTGCTGTCATGCGGCCAGGAGCGATGACGGTGCGCGCAGCGGGCGGAGTTGGCCGGGATCTGGGCGGCTTTCGACATTCCAGCGATAGTCGCCGGTGAGCGAGATATGCTCCCATCCCAGTGGGGCGATATGGCGAGCAATGTCTTCCGGGATCGCCAGCGCCCCGACTGCCTGTTCGAGATAGCGGGTGTTCCACAGGATGATGGCGGCCACAAGGAGATTGAGGCCGGAGGCGCGATAGGTCTGGTTCTCGAACCGCCGGTCGCGCAGCTCGCCAAGCTGGTTGAAGAAGAGCGCACGGGCGAGCGCGTTGCGCGCCTCGCCCTTGTTAAGGCCAGCTTGGGTGCGCCGGCGTAGGTCGAGATCGCGCAGCCAGTCGAGCATGAAGATCGAACGCTCGATCCGCCCGACCTCGCGCAAGGCCAGCGCCAGTCCGTTCTGGCGTGGGTAAGCGGACAATCTGCGCAGCATTGCCGATGCGGTGGCTGTGCCGCTGCGGATCGAGGTAGTGAGACGCAGCAGTTCGTCCCAATGGGCGGCGACATGCCCGATGGCGACCGGATCGCCAGTCATGCCGGTCAGCAGCGGCCCCGCTTCCTGGCCCGGCAGCAGATGCAGGCGCCGGTCCTTAAGGTCGCGTAGGCGCGGCGCGAAGCGGTAGCCGAAGAAAGGCATCAGGCCGAACACATGATCGGATGCGCCGCCGGTATCGGTGTAGTGCTCTTCGATCGACAGGCCGGTGGCATGGTATAGCAGCCCGTCGAGGACATAGGGGGCCTCGCCGGCGGTCGCCGCGATCACGCGGCTCGCGAACGGATCATATTGATCCGAGATGTGGGTGTAGAAGCTGACGCCAGGTTCGTTGCCGTTGCGCGCGTTGATGTCGCCGATCGCGGTGCCGCGGCCGCCCGCATGGAAGAGCTGACCGTCGCTCGAAGAGGTGGTGCCGTCGCCCCACAGCGCGGACAGCGGCACGGTGCGGTGGACGTCGATCAACCGCCCCAGCGCCTCACCATAGGCGGCTTCGCTGATATACCAGTCGTGGAGATGGGCGAGCTGACGCAAGGTTGCGCCCTGACAGGTCTCGGCCATGCGCGTCAGGCCGAGATTGATGCCGTCGGCCAGGATCACGGTCAGGAGCGCGTTGCGGTCATCCGCCACGCGACCGGAGCGGCGATGGGTGAAGCATTCGGAAAAGCCGGTCCAGCTATCGACCTCCAAAAGAAGATCGGTGATCTTCACGCGTGGCAGCCGATCATAGGCGATGCGGCGCATATCTTCTGCGCCAGGCGGCGTGATTGCCTTGAGCGGCGATATGACCAAGCCGTTGCCGTCAAGGCGCACCTGGGGCAGCTCTCCCTGCCGGGCGAGGATCGTCACCCGCTCGATCACGGTGTCTAGGCTGGCGCGGCGTTCGGCGATGAAGCTTTCGAAATCGGTGTCGATCGCCAGCGGCAGCGGTCCCCGTGCGCGCATCGCGTCGAAGGTGGCAGATGGCAGAAGATAGCTGTCGAAGGAGCGATACTGGCGGCTTTCCGCCACCCATATGTCGCCGGCGCGCAGCCGGTCGCGCAGTTGGGTGAGTACGCAAAGTTCATAGGCGGCGCGAACGACCACGCCATTGCGCAGCACGAACGGCCGCCATGACGGCGGCACGAACCGGAGCGGCGGTTTGTCGGGCAGGCGGCGGCGTCCGGTGCGATAGATGTCAGCCACGAGGCGGACCGCATCGAGCAGCCCCTGCACCGCGCCCGCTCCGCGAAACTCGAAGGCGTTGAGGAACGGCCCGATCACGGAGCGCAGTGAGCGCTGCCGCTCGATCAGTTCGGCCGTGCGGTCGATCGTTTCCGGCGCGATCAGCAGCTCGGCGTCCGCGACCGCCGGTCCCAGTCTCTCCCAGTCGATCGAACCGATGGCGGCAAGAGAATCCACGCCCTGCGCTCGTGCGTCTAGCAAGGCCCGGCACGAGCCGCTGAGCAGGCGAAGCTGCGCCTGCAATGACCGGATCGTGCCGATCGCCTTATCCTTGGTCCGGTTCTCGGCCCGACGCATCATGCTCCCCAGGAGCTTGTCCATCATCGTCAGCACAGAATCGGTCAGGCTTTCCTCGAGCCGGATGCCGGCAGCAGCAAGGATCGCATGCCGACGCTGGTCGGGCAATTCCGCCAGATGCTGCGGCGTGATGCGTGCCGCCTCGTCGGCGATCCGGTCGAACGCCGTCTGCGGGATCGTCGCGGCGCGCGATGCAGTCAGGCCCAGCGCGCGAACGTGGTCAAGCCGGTCGATCAGTCGCAGGACATTGCGCGGTGCTGGGGACAGCGGCGGGTTGCGCAGCCATGAGAGCCAGGTCGCGCTTTTGTCGTCGCGCCGCGACAGGAGGGCGTCGAGCCGTGCGCGTTCGGGTTCGCCGAAACCCCCGGCGAGCACGTCATGGACCAGTTCCCCGGCCTGCTGCCGCGCCCGTCGTACGATCGCCTCGATCACCGTAACAGGCGGCAGCAGCAATCGCCGACGTCGCATCTCGCCGATGACTATGCTGGCAAGCCGCGAGGGCTGGATGACGGTCTGCGCGATCGGCATGGCGAAAGCGACCAACGCGTGGAAATCCGCGCGACCGAAAACGAGATGACCGAAGCGCCGCGACAGGTCGGCAAGGTGCGTTCGCCGCGTCTCGTCGCGCCGGGCATAATCGCGCCATGACGCGGGCGACACATCCAACTGACGGGCCACGAACGCGAGGATCGGCATGGACGGCGCTTCGCCGGCTTCCAGCACGCGCCCCGGCCAGCGCAGATACAGCATCAGCATCGCATAGCCGAGGCGGGTGGCGTCGCCGCGACGGGATGCGATCAGTTCAAGGTCGTCCCGGGTCAAGGTGAAGTGGCGGGCGATTTCGCGTTCATCGAGCGAGGGATCATAATGGTCCGCAAGCATCTCACGGGTCAGCAGGTGTCTTCTGGCCAAGCTCGAACCCCTCCATGTCGCTGTCCGTCAGACGTCCGTTGGACGGCCACCGGGAATGTGTCCGTCAACTCTGGACCTTCGATGGCGATTCGGACAAGATCGCATGATGATGGGAAAACGGACACGATGGGGCGGCCCGTGGCGCTGATCGGCTATGCGCGGGTCTCCACCCCCGACCAGAAGCTCTCGCTCCAGCATGACGCTCTGCAGCGAGCAGGATGCGATCGTGTTTTCGATGATCAGGCGTCGGGAGCCAGGGCTGACAGGCCGGGCCTTGCCGAAGCACTGGCCTATTTGCGCGCCGGCGACACGCTGGTGGTGTGGAAGCTCGATCGCCTCGGTCGCTCGATGAGCCACCTCATCGAGAAGGTTGGTGAACTGGCGGCGCGAGGCATCGGGTTCCGCTCGCTAACCGAGAATATCGATACCACCACACCGGGAGGGATGCTGGTGTTCAACATCTTCGGATCCCTCGCGCAGTTTGAGCGCGATCTGATCCGCGAGCGCACCCAGGCGGGCCTGCGCGCCGCGCGCGAGCGCGGCAGCAAGGGCGGGCGCCGCCCCGTCGTCACCCCCGACAAGTTGCGCAAGGCGCGGGCGCACATCGCAGCGGGCCTCACTGTGCGCGAGGCTGCCGCTCGCCTGAAAATCGGGAAGACCGCCCTTTATAAAGCGTTGGAAGGCGCAACAGCATAATAACTATGGCTCCAAATGTCGATCCGATCCGTCACCATGTTATACATTCCCGCGTAGACGCACGCATTCGGGTTATCATCGGCATCTACATAACCTGTTTTGGGATTGGCTTTTTCAATCATGCGCGAGACTTTGCAGCATACGGATGGAGGCCCTATGATTGGGGGCCGTTCCTACTCGAGCTATTCTGGACCTCACTGATATTCTTAGACGCGCTTGCTATTATGCTACTTCTTTCGCGTTTCAGGCGTCACCTCAAGGTTTGTGCGCCAGACAACGATTTGGCAGACATAATGCGAACATCGGCTAATTAGCGAGCTTGAGGCGCGACATGGGATCGTTGAGCTGGCGGAATTCACCGCCAGGCGGACGCTCCGCCTGCCCTCAAAGGCAGCCGCCGGGCAGGCTACGCCGCGGGGTACGATGCTACTGACATGGCCAAGCCTTCGCTAACGAGCGTTCAGCTCCGGCCACCATATGAACACTCATAAAATAGCTATTCTGCTCCGCCCAGCGTAAATATGCCGCGCGCAGCGCCGATCGGTCATAGCGTGGAGCGCGGCATTCCGCTTTTCGCGCGACGATCATCATGTCGAGCACGCCTTGGAGGTAAGCGCCGCATCGCGGCTCATTCGCTTGACAGCTTACGAACAACGCCGAGCCCGTCGCCGACGCGGGTTCGGTTTGGCCGATCGCACTATCAGGCAGGGCGGCCAAAGCGGCGCATAACAATATCCATCGCCTTGGCCGCATTTTCGTCTCCTATTCCGCAGTATCATTTCGGAAGGGGCGCACGGCCCTCGACGGCCGGCGCCCCGTGCTGATCCATCATTCGCGGCCGAGCACCTGGCCTTCGGGCGTGACGAACAGTTCGATCGTCTTTCCGTCGCTGTTCTTGCCCTTGATTTCATAGAGCGTGCTTCCGTCCGCCTTTCGGGTGACTTGCTCCGCTTTGCTTATTGACGCGAGTTGCGCGCGTGCCGCGTTCATCGCGGCCTCGGGCACCTGAGCAAGCGGGATGTCTCGTTCGCTGTGCTTGCCGATTATCCGGTTTTCGTTCGCCTCGTGGTTTTGCGCGATCGCCACGCCCGCGATCGCCAGCGCGGCCGCGCCCACGCCTGCGACAACAGTGAGAGTTCGTTTGCTAGCCATGTTCCATTCCACTTCCTGCATAAGGGCCGTGGGGTCGGGCGGGCGGCGGTTACGGCCCAATGAGCCGTCGTCCGAGTTCAACTCCTCTGATTGTTCATCCTGTCGAGCGCCGCGCGCAGCCCACGGGCGAGCTTGGCTGCGTCGTCGTTGGCCCAGAAGTGCATGAAGAACAGCCGCGGCTCGTCGTTTAGCATATGATTATGCAGCGCCGTGACCTCGATCCCGTTCGTCCGCAGCACGCGCAGGACCGGATCGACCTCGTTTGCGACAAGTACGAAATCGCCGGTGATGGCGGCTCGGCCGTCCCCGGTTGGCTGAAAGTTGATCGCGGTCGCCGTGCCCATCGTCGGCGGAGTCTCCATATCGCCGTCCATCAGCCGCTCGGCGCGCGGAAAGCTGTATTGGAGGATGCCACCGGCCGTCTTGCCCTCACCGCCCATCAACCGGTTGAGCGCGGCCACATCGAGGTCGAGCCGCGATGCGGCTGCGCTGGCCGAAGGCGATTGCGGCGCGGCGAGCGGGGTCCGACTGGCTGATAGCGCTTGCCGGAGCGCGGCCGCGAGCTTCACCGGGTCGCCGTGGCCGGCAATGTGCATGTACATGGTCGCAGGCGAAGAGCGGAGCAGGTGATTGTGGAGCGCGGTGATCGTAAAACCGCTTGCGAGCAGGCGGCTCAAAACGGGGTTCACCTCGTCGTGGGTCAGCACGAGATCGCCCATCACCATCGCCTCGTCGCCCATCGGCTGAAACGCCGCCCAAGAGCCGAGCGCGAGGGAGGGCTTGATCGTCACCCCATCCAGCGTGACGCTCAGGTCCGAACGCGGGAAGCTGTAGCGGTGAACGCCCCCCGGCTGTTCGGCCCCCGCTCGTCCTATCGCCCGGTCGACAGCCGACCAGTCCGGCGCTGCCCATGCCGGGCTTGCCAGCAGGAGGCTGGCGAATCCCAAGGCGATGGTCTTTTTCAGCATAATTGATCCTTCATCAGCGCACTCGACACGGAAAGCCTCACGTCATGCGAGCGCGCCGCCGGCGAGCCGCGACATTGCGCTCCGGTTTCTTTCTTCGGGATAAGCAGTCCTATGCTCATGAGGCTTGTGATGCAACCCTTACACTTGTAGGCTAGTGACGATACAACTATGACAAACACACAAGCTTCCCCTTGGTTGCTCCTGATCCCGCAGCTTCCGGCTAAGCCTGCCTATTTGCGGGTGAAGGTCTGGCGGCGTTTGCAGGCGATCGGGGCCGCGCCGCTCAAGAACGCCGTCCATGCGCTCCCCAATCGCGAGGACACGCGCGCGCTGTTCGAAGAACTGCATCGCGAGATCACCGAAAATGGCGGCGAGGCGCTGATCCTCGAAGCGCGCCTTGTCGGCGGCATGGGCGATGCGGAGCTGCGCGGAGTGTTCGACGCTGCGCGTGACGCCGACTATGAGGAGTTGGCACGCGAGGCGCGCGCGCTGTGTGAGGGCGAGTATGTCGCGGCGGCGGATGTGGGCCGCCTGCGCAAACGCCTGAACGAGGTCGCCGCGATCGACTTTTTCGGTGCGCATGGTCGGCAGGCGGCACAGGCCGCCATCACCGAGGCGGACCGCCGCTCTCACCAACATCCCGATGTGAGCGGCCCCGGTGCGCCCGAGCTGACCCCGGCGGAGCTAAAGCGCCGCGTTTGGGTGACGCGCCGCCATGTCCATGTCGATCGCATCGCGTCCGCCTGGCTCATTCGCCGCTTCATCGACCCCGAGGCGAGCTTCAAGTTCGTCGAGGGCAAAGGATATGTGCCGGAGCCTGACGAACTGAGGTTCGACATGGCGGACGCTGAGTTCACCCACGAAGGCGACCGCTGCTCCTTCGAGACCTTGGTGTTCCTCACCGGTCTCGAGACCGACCCCGCGCTGCGGGCGCTCGGCGAAATTGTTCACGACCTTGATATTGCCGATGCTCGGTTCGAGCGCCCGGAAACTCCGGGAGTGAGCGCGCTTATCGCCGGCATCTGTGCCGGCACCGACGACGACGAGGAGCGGATCGCGCGCGGATCGACCGCGCTCGACGGATTCTATGCTCACTTCACCCGGCGAAAAGAGGACTAAAGATGGAGGCCAGCGCACGCGCTGAAATCGCAGTCGAGACGCTGCACGAGCACGGCATCAGCTTTGGCGAGGCGGTGCGCGTCTGGATCAGGGTCGCGCTGCTCAGCTTCGGCGGACCGGCGGGCCAGATAGCGGTGATGCATCGCATCCTGGTCGAGGAGAAGCGCTGGATCGGCGAGGAGCGGTTCCTCCACGCGCTCAACTATTGCATGCTGCTGCCCGGCCCTGAAGCGCAACAGCTAGCTGTCTATATTGGCTGGTTGCTCCATAAGACCAAGGGCGGCCTGGTCGCGGGCGCGCTATTCGTGCTGCCCGGCTTCCTCGCGATTTTAGGGCTCAGCTATGTCTATGTGCTGCTCGGCGAAGTGCCGCTGGTCGAGGGATTGTTCTTCGGATTGAAGGCCGCCGTGCTGGCGGTGGTGCTACAGGCGGTGGTCCGGGTGGGTTCGCGTGCCTTGAAGAACAACGTCATGCGCGGTTTTGCCGCGCTGGCGTTCGTCGCGATCTTCGTGCTCGACGTGCCCTTCCCGCTGATCGTGCTTGCCGCCGCGCTGATCGGCTTCTTCAGTGGCCGCGCTGGTTACGCCGCATTCAAGGGCGGCGGCGGACATGGTCCCGCCGGCGCTGAGATAATCCACGACCGCGACACCGCTCTTGGCGAGGGCCTTCCCGACCATGCCCGGCCGAACCTCTCTTGGTCGCTGCGCATCTCCGGCGTCCTGCTGCTGCTCTGGCTCGGGCCGGTCGCAGCGCTGCTGTTCGCGTTCGGCCCCGACGACGTGTTCAGCCGCATCGCCACCTTCTTCAGCCAGATGGCGGTGGTGACCTTCGGCGGCGCCTATGCGGTGCTCGCCTATGTCGCGCAGGAGGCAGTCGAGACCTATGGCTGGCTCCAGCCCGGCGAGATGCTCGACGGGCTCGGCATGGCCGAGACCACGCCCGGGCCGCTGATCATGGTGACGCAGTTCGTCGGCTTCCTCGCGGCCTTCCGCGAAGCGACCGGGCTGCCGCCGCTCGTCGCCGCGACCTTCGGCGCAATCCTCACCACCTGGGTTACCTTCCTGCCATGCTTCCTGTGGATCTTCGCCGGCGCGCCATTCATCGAGCGGCTGCGCGGCAACCGCGCATTGTCGGCCGCGCTTTCGGCGATCACCGCCGCAGTGGTCGGCGTGATCCTCAATCTGGCGGTCTGGTTTGGTATCCACACTCTGTTCGAGCAAGTCCGCGAAGTGCCGTTCGCAGCCGGCACCATCGATCTCCCAGTCCTAACGTCCGTCAACTGGCCGGCGCTGGCGCTCGCGGTGGGTGCGATACTCGCCATGTTCCGGTTCAAGGCCGGCATGCTGCCGGTGCTCGGCGTCTGCTCGGTCCTCGGGGCCGCATATGTAATGATCATCTGAAGGAGTGACGCGTGACGATCGACCATCTTTCCCGACGCAGTGCAATCGCAACTCTTGGCATCGGAGCCGCCGCCATGACTATCAACGAAGCCTCTGCGCAGACGCCGGCCGCAGCGCCGGCGGCTGTCCCCGCCTTTGCCGGAAATCATCAGGTCAAGCCGCTCAGGTTCAATCCCGCCAGGCTTCACGGCCTCTCCGAAAGGCTGATCACATCGCACCACGAGAACAATTATGCGGGCTCGGTCAAGGCCCTGAATATGATCGAGACACGACTTGCCGCCGCGCTCGCTGACACGGACCTGCCGCCGGTGGTCTATGGCGGATTGAAGCGCGAGGAGCTGCACCGCACCGGCTCGGTCGTGCTCCATGAGGTCTATTTCGACGGGCTCGGCGGCAACGGCCAGGCAGCCGGTTCCATCCGCGACGCGCTGGGCGCGGCGTTCGGCTCGTTCGACCGCTGGGAAGCCGACTTCCGCCGTACCGGGATGAGCCTTGCCGGCGGATCGGGCTGGTGCGTGCT
>Ga0209066_10004516_pt1 | contig 15100 bp, 14 predicted proteins | sample All_14_2_FD_187198 | JGI IMG/M metagenome (GOLD analysis project Ga0209066, IMG submission 187198) | Freshwater microbial communities in response to fracking from Pennsylvania, USA - Allegheny Zone_MetaG_DW_15 (SPAdes) (version 2) ...
CGGGGCGGCCCGGCTATGAGGCGCTCGAAGGTTCGGTCGAGTGGCGGGGCGAGAGCCTGCTCGATCTCGACCCGGCGGCGCGGGCGGCCAGGGGCGTGTTCCTGTCGTTCCAGTATCCGATCGAGATCCCCGGCGTCCCGGCCCTGACCTTCGTGCGCACGGCGCTGAACGCCCAGAGGCGGGCGCGGGGCGAGGAAGAGGTCTCGGCGCCCGCCTTCCTGAAACAGGTCAAGGCGGCGTCGAGCGCGCTGAAGATGGATTTCGACATGCTGAAGCGGCCGCTCAACGTCGGCTTCTCCGGCGGCGAGAAGAAGCGGATGGAGATCCTGCAGATGGCCCTGCTGGAGCCGTCGCTGCTGATCCTGGACGAGACGGACTCCGGCCTCGACATCGACGCCCTGCGGATCGTGTCGGAGGGGGTCAACGCCCTGCGCTCGCCCGACCGGGCCATGCTGGTGATCACCCACTATCAGCGGCTGCTGGACTACATCAAACCCGACCGGGTGCATGTGCTGGCCGCAGGCAGGATCGTGGCCTCGGGCGGGCCAGAGCTGGCGCATCAGCTGGAGGCGGAAGGGTACGACAAGTATCTGCCGGTGGCGGCTTGATGATCCTTCTCCCGCAAGGGGAGAAGGGCATGAGTATGGTCGACCTGCGCAACCCCTCGACCGTCCCGTCCCGCCGGACGGAAGCGTGGAAATACTCCGATCTGCGCCGATACCTGCGTGATGAGCCGCCAATCTCGCCCAAGCTGGCGGAGGGTGAGCCGAACGACGGGCCGTTCAAGGCGCTGACCACTAACGAGCTGCTGATCGCCAACGGTCGGATGAATTGGTGGTCCGAAGACGATCTGACCGAAGGCGTCGAGATTTCCAGTCATGCCGCGCCGGATGCGCCGCGCATGGCGGACCGGATGCCTATGGCCGCCCTGGCCGCGGCCAAGGCGCTGGATGACGTGTTCATCGTCTCGTTCAAAGCCGGCGCACCCCGGACTCTGGCCCTGCGTTGGCTGTCGGACGCGGTGAAGACCGGCCACCATGCCCGCGTGGGCATTGTGGTCGAGGCCGGCGCCACGGCCACCTTGCTGGAGTCATATGAAGGCTGGGGCGAGGCCTATCTGGCCAATCATCTGGTCGAGATCGTCGTCGAGGACGGCGCCACGCTGGAGCGGATCGTTCTGATCGAAGAACCCGCCGACGCCGTCTCCATCGCCTCGGCCGAGGTTCACCTGTCGAAGGGCGCGACCTTCGCCCAGACCAGCGTCGCGTCGGGTACCCGGCTTCAGAGGCTCGAAACCCAGGTGAACCACCCGGGTGACGGCGCATCCGTCCGCCTCGACGGCCTCTATGCCCTGTCCGGCGAGCGCCACACGGACCTGACCAGCGTCGTTCGCCACGGCGGCCTGAACGGCGTCACCTCGCAGCTGACCAAGGGCGTGGTGCGCGACACCGCGCGGGGCGTGTTCCAGGGCAAGATCGTCGTCGAGCGCGGGGCCGACGGCACCGATGCGCGGATGGGGCATCACGCCTTGATTCTGGGAGAGCGGGCCGAGGTGGACGCCAAGCCGGAGCTGGAAATCTATGCCGACGATGTGCAGTGCGCGCACGGCAACACCGTCGGCAATCTGGATGAGAGCGCCCTGTTCTATATGCAGCAGCGCGGCATTCCCCTGGACGAGGCGCGGGCCCTGCTGACCCAGGCTTTTCTGTTCGAGGTCGTCGACCGCATCGCCCATGAAGGGGCGAGAGAGGTGGTGAGGTCATGGCTGACGGCACGACTTTGACCAATCCTCACCCGCAGAGCGAAGCGGCGCGGGGGAGGGGGACCGCGCGCAGCGTGGTGGAGGGGGCGACCCCTGACACGGTGCTCGCGTCCGCCCCCTCCACCACTTCGTGGTCCCCCTCCACCGCTAAGGGCGCGGGAGGATTTGACCCCTACGCCGCCCGCGCTCAGTTCCCGATCCTGTCGCGGACGGTGAACGGCAAGGCGCTGGTCTATCTGGACTCGGCGGCGTCTGCGCAGAAGCCGCGGGCGGTGATCGACGCCCTGACGGCGGCGATGGAGGGCTCCTATGCCAACGTCCACCGCGGCCTGCACACACTGGCCAACGAGACGACCGAGGCTTTCGAACAGGCCAGAGAAACCGTCGCCCGCTTTCTGAACGCGGAGAGCCCCGACCAGATCGTCTGGACCAAGGGCGGGACCGAGGCCTTCAACCTGGTGGCGGCGGGGCTGAGCCAGAGCCTGAAGCCCGGGGACGAGATCGTCACGACGCAGATGGAGCACCACGCCAACATCGTCCCCTGGGCCATGCTGAGGGACCGGTTCGGCGTCGTGCTGAAGTGGGCCCCCGTGCTGGACGACGGGTCGCTGGACATGGCGGCGCTGGCACAGCTTATCGGGCCGCGCACCAAGCTGGTCGCCGTGACCCATATGTCCAATGTGCTGGGCACGGTGAACGACGTCCGCGCCGTCGCCGACCTGGCCCATGCGGCGGGGGCTCTGGTGCTGGTCGACGGCTGCCAGGGCGCGGTGCACTGCAGCCCCGACGTCCAGGCGCTGGACTGCGACTTCTACGTCTTCACCGGCCACAAGCTGTATGGCCCGACCGGCATCGGCGGGCTGTACGGCAAGCGCGCGGCGCTCGAAGCCCTGCCGCCATACCAAGGCGGGGGCGAGATGATCGCCACGGTGACCGAAGACGGGGTGATTTACGCCGGCATTCCGCATCGGTTCGAGGCCGGGACGCCGCCGATCCTGGAGGCGATCGGGCTGGGCGCGGCGCTGGAATGGTTCATGGCCTTCGATCGCCAGGCCGTCGCGGCGCATGAGCGGGCGCTATACGACCATGTCGTGGATCGCCTGTCGGGGCTGAACTGGTTGCGGATCGTCGGGGAGGCCCCGGGCAAGGGCGCGATCCTAACCTTCACAGTCGAGGGGGCCCATGCCCACGACGTGGCGCAGATCCTGGACCGGTACGGTGTTGCCGTGCGGGCCGGCCTGCACTGCGCCGAGCCGCTTTCCAGACGATTTGGCATGACGTCGAGCGCCAGGGCCAGCTTCGCCCTATATAATGCGATCGAAGACGCCGACGCCTTCGTGGACGCGCTGATCAAGGCGCGAGAGTTCTTTGTGTGACGGATATGGACGATCAGAGCATCAGCACCAGCGAGACCTTTGCCGAGGCGTGGGACGCCCCGACGAAAAGCGCCCTGTCTCAGGACGAGCTGAATCGGCTGACCGACGACCTGATCGAGGCGTTGAAGACCGTCTATGATCCGGAGATCCCGGTCGACATCTATGAGCTGGGCCTGATCTACAAGGTTGACGTGTCCGACGATCGCGACGTCCAGGTCGAAATGACCCTGACCGCGCCGGGCTGTCCGGTGGCGGGCGAAATGCCCGGTTGGGTCGAGGATGCCGTCAAGAAGGTGGAGGGCGTGAAGTCGGCCCGCGCCAATCTGGTGTTCGATCCGCCGTGGGATTCCTCCAAGATGAGCGACGAGGCCAAGCTGGCCCTGAATATGTTCTGAGGTGACGCCATGACCGAGCTTCAGACCACCCTTCGTCCCCGCCGTCCGCGCCCCAAGGCCGTGACCCTGACCGATGCCGCCGCCGCGCGCGTTCGCGACATCATGGCCAATGCCGAGAAGGATTACGTCGCCCTGCGTGTCGGGGTGAAGAACGGCGGCTGCGCGGGCCAGGAATATACCTTCGCCTATGCCGAGGCGGTTCAGCCGCTGGACGAGGTGGTGGAGGACAAGGGGGTCACCATCCTGATCGATCCCAAGGCCATCCTGTTCCTGATCGGGTCGGAGATCGATTACGAGACGTCGAAACTGGCGTCCAAATTCGTGTTCCGGAACCCGAACCAGACCGATGCCTGCGGCTGTGGCGAGAGCGTCACCATCATTCCCGCCAAGGCGCTAGAGACCGACTGAATGATCCGGCTGGAAGGGGTCACCAAGCGCTATCGCAGCGCGGCGGGCGAGCGCGTCGCCTTGGACGACGTCACACTGAGCGTCGCCCAGGGGCAGGTGTTCGGCGTGGTCGGTCGGTCGGGGGCGGGCAAGTCGACCCTGATCCGCACGATCAACAGGCTGGAGACGCCCGATGCCGGGCGGATCTTCGTCGGCGATGAAGAGATCACTGCGCTGAAACCGGCCGCGCTGCGTGCCGCGCGGCGCCGGATCGGCATGATCTTCCAGCATTTCAACCTGCTGAATGCCCGCACGATCGCGCAGAACGTGGCTTTTCCTCTGAAGCTGGAAGGCCGGCCTTCGGTAGAGGTTGACCGGCGGGTGAACGACCTGCTGGCGCGGCTGGGCCTGGCCGACCATGCTGCAAAATACCCGGCACAGCTGTCGGGCGGACAGAAGCAGAGGGTGGGCATCGCGCGGGCCCTGGCCTGTGAGCCCCGTGTCCTGTTGTGTGACGAGGCGACCAGTGCCCTGGACCCCGAGACGACGGACGAAATCCTGACGCTGCTGGATCAGTTGAACCGCGAACTGGACCTGACCGTCGTGCTGATCACCCATCAGATGGAGGTAGTTCGCCGCGTCTGCGATCGCGTGGCCGTTCTGCAGGACGGCCGGCTGGTCGAGGAGGGGGCCACGGCCGACGTCTTCCTGCACCCTAAGGCAGCCGCGACGCGCGCCATGCTGGCGGAAGGTGAGGGGGGCGAGACCTATGACGCCTCGGTCGTGCCGGCGGGCGGGCGGCTCGCCCGGCTGACGTTCCGCGGGGCCTCCACCTATGCGCCCGAACTGAGCCGGATCGCGCGATCGGTCGGCGTGGACTACTCCATCCTGTCGGGCCGCATCAGCCGCATCCGGGGTGAGCCCTACGGCCAGTTGATCGTGGCCTTTACCGGCGGCGATGCCGAGGCGGCGATGGGGCAGCTGAGCGCTCGCGGCGTGACGGTGGAGGCGGTGGCGTGACGGCTACCCCAGCTTTCCGCTCATCCCGGCGAAAGCCGGGACCCAGTTTTTTCGTGAGGCACGGCGTCTGGGATGAACAGCCTTGCGGACGTCCTGACAACGATCGCCCAAAGCACTGGGTCCCGGCTTTCGCCGGGATGAGCGGCAGTGGAGGTGCAGTCTGATGAACACCTTCTTCGTCAATGTGGACTGGGCCGAGATCGGTCGTGCCACGCTGGACACCCTGCTGATGCTGGGGGGTTCGATGGCTCTGACCGTCGTCTTCGGCATTCCCCTGGGTGTTCTGCTCTATCTGTCGGGCAAGGGGCGGCTGGCGGCCAACCCTATCTTGAACGGCGTGCTGTCGCTGATCGTCAACATCCTGCGGTCGGTGCCCTTCATCATCCTGCTGATCGTCATGCTGCCGGTGACGGTCCTGATGGTCGGGACGTCGCTGGGGGTGGCCGGGGCCATTCCGCCGCTGGTCGTCGGGGCCGCGCCCTTCTATGCGCGGCTGGTCGAGACGGCCCTGCGCGAGGTGGACAAGGGCGTGGTGGAGGCGACCCAGGCCATGGGCGGCTCGACGTTCCAGATCGTGACACGCGCCCTGATCCCCGAGGCCATGCCGGGCATCGTGGCCGGGGCTACCGTGACGGCCATCGCCCTGGTCAGCTATACGGCCATGGCCGGTGTCGTCGGGGCCGGGGGTCTGGGCGACCTGGCGGTCCGGTTCGGCTATCAACGGTTCCAGACCGATGTGATGGTCGTGACCGTGGTGCTTCTGCTGCTGCTGGTGCAGGGGCTTCAGATGATCGGCGACCGTCTGGTCGCGCGTGTTTCCCACCGCTAGTCAAAGGTGCCCGTGATGAATCGCCGTTCCCTGTTGCTTTCCGCCGGTGCTTTGAGCCTGGCCGCCTGTGGCCAGCCGATCGAGCCGAAGTCGGGGGCCGACGCGCCGCTGATCGTCGGTGCGACGGCCGTGCCCCATGCCGAAATCCTGGAGCATCTGAAGCCGATCCTGGCGGCCCAGGGCCTGGAGATCGAGATCCGGGTGTTCAACGACTATGTCCAGCCCAATACTCAGCTGGTCGAGAAGCGGCTGGACGCCAACTATTTCCAGACCAAGCCCTATCTGGACGAGTTCAATGCGGCGCGCGGCGCGACCCTGGTCACCGTTGTGGGCGTCCATGTCGAGCCCCTGGGGGCCTATTCGCGCAAGCATCGCACGCTGGCCGATGTGCCGAACGGGGCGCAGGTGATCCTGCCCAATGATGCGTCGAACACTGGGCGTTCGCTGCTGCTGTTGCAATCGGCGGGGCTGATCACGCTGCGCGATCCAGCCAGCCCGCTGCAACTGGTTCGGGACGTGACCGGCAATCCGAAGGGCCTGCGCTTCCGCGAGGTGGAGGCAGCCACGATCCCGCGGATCCTGGACCAAGTCGATTTGGCCGTCATCAACACCAACTATGCGCTGGATGCCGGGCTGAAGCCCCGGACCGATGCCCTGGCGATAGAGGGCGGCGACAGCCCCTATGTGAACTATCTTGTGGCCCGACCCGACAACCGGGACGATCCGCGAATCCAGCAGTTGGCGGCGGCGCTGCGGAACCAGGATGTCAAGGACTTCATCGCCTCCAAATATGACGGCGCGGTGATTCCGGCCGCCTGATTTCGTCAGGGGGCTGCGGCGGGTTGGGCCGCCCTGGCCGCCTCGTCGGGAGCCAGGACGCGGACGGCAAGGGTGACCGGGCTACCCGTCGCCTCGGCAACCAGTTCGGCTGTGCGGGTCTCTACGGCGGCTTCCAGCCGGGTCAGGAACTCCTCCTTGCCAAGTCCTGTGGGAATGGGATCGAGGAACTCGAGCGTCGCGGTCCCTGGCGTCTTGCGGAACGCCTCCTGTGGCCAGAACAGGCCCAGGTTCGAGGCCAGGGGCACCACGGGCATATTGAAGTCGCGGTACATATGCCAGACACCCGAGCGATAGCGGAACTTCTCGCCGACCTTGGCCAGATTGCCTTCGGGATAGATCAGTATACGCCGACCCTCCGCGTGGGCGTCGGCCCCGCGCTGCTTGAGGGACTTTCGCGCTTCGCGACCGCCGCAGTTGTTGACGACGATGGCCCCCAACTTCTTCAGCACGGTCCCGAGCAGTGGAAATTTCTCCAGGTGGTCGCCGGTGACGAAGGCTAGGTCGTCGAACTGGTCGTAGGTGGCAAAACCGTCACCCCAGGATTGATGTTTGGAGGCAATGATGAAGGCACCGGCGGGAAGACGATCCCGTCCTCGGACCTCGATGCGGATACCCGCCAGAATCCGCATGGCCTGGACCATGCGCTTCACATACCGACGGATGATCCATGCGGTCGCGCCGCGCCCTGGGGCCAGGGCGGCGAAGGCTGCCGACAGGCCATAGACGATCGACAAGGTCCAATAGGCGAAGGCAAAGGCGAAGCTGTGCATAGGCTGACTATCGCATGGCCTGTGCCGTCGTCAGGCCGATTCTTCGATCAGGCGGCAGCCTTGTCCATCGCCTCGGCGGCCGTGACCTGATTGCGACCACTGCGCTTGGACACATAGAGGGCGGCGTCGGCGCGTTCCAGCAGGGCACTGGCGCTTTCGCCACGCTTGCGCTGGGCGAAGCCTGCGGAGATGGTGACCGCACCCAGATCGTCATTGGTCGAGCGGCGGCGCAGGGCGCGCGAGGCGATCTCATGGCGTACCGCATTCAGCGCCGCCTCGACGGTACCGGCATTTTCGCTGGGGAAGATCATGGCGAATTCCTCGCCGCCATAACGCGCCGCCATGCGGGGCTGGCGCGCCACGCGGGCCAGGACGCTGGCGACATAGCGCAGGACCTGATCGCCCGTCTGATGCCCCCAGGTGTCGTTGAACCGCTTGAAATGGTCGATGTCGATCACAGCCAGGGTCAGGGACCTGGCATCGGCGTCCTCGGCCTCGCAGACTGCGGCCAGGTGTTCGTCGAAGGCCTTGCGATTGGCCAAGTTGGTCAAGGCATCGGTCATGGCGTCGCGCCGAACCTGTTCCAGATGCTCGCGCAGCTTGGCCACCTCGCGCGTCGAGGTCTCCAGCTTCTTCTCCAGGGCGGCGTTTTCGTTCTGAACCTTGCGGGTCGCACTGGTCAGGGTGGTGACCAGGGACTTCAATCCATCCGGCGCCTCGGTCTTTTCGATCACGGCGCTGGCGTCCGCCAGGGTGTCGCCATAGGCCGATTGCGACTTGTGGGCACGGGAAATGGCGTCGGCGACACTGGCCAGTTCGCGATCCAGCACACGACCCGCATCGCGAATCTCTTCGGACAGTCGGCCGCGCGGCAGGTACTCGGCCGCCAGCATATCGGAGGTGGCGTCGGTGAACGGCTCCTGAGCGGCCAGGAGGCGACGAATCTCGCGACCCAGCGCCCCTTCCGGATCGCCCAGATAATGAAGCCAGAGCTCGAAATTGACCGGCGTCGGCCAGACGTTGGCGGCCTGCATTTCGTCGACGACACGGCGAGCCAGGCCGTAGGAGTCCGGCCCGCGCAGTGTTGTCTCGACTTGAGGCCGCATACCCATCCCCCCGGAACGACCGCGTTCGGCAGTCAACGGGCGGATGCTAGACCCGTGTTCCGTAACGACGGGTTAAGCGTAGCCGGAAATGGCCGTTACTCTCAGGCCTTGATGAGGACAGGACGCCGCAGGAAGGCCGGCACGTCGTCGTCACCGAACGGCTTGGCGCGGCCCTTACTCGGTGCCGGTTCACGATCCGCCGGTCCGCCACGGCGCGCGGACTGACGCAGGTTCGCGTCCTGAACCGGGCGAGCGGGGCGGGGCGCGGGGGCGACCGGTTCCGCGGCGGTTTCGACGGCTGGCGCAACCTCCACGACTGCGGCCACGGGTGTCGGCGCATCGCCAGTCTCGGCCGCCAGGGGTTCGGAGCGGGCGCGGCCTCGTCCCGAACGCCCCCGCACCGGACGGACGTCCGTCGAGGTCTCGCTCTCGGGCTTGACGGCCTTGGGTGTGGCTTCGCGACGGTCTGGTTCACGTTTGGCGACGGGGCGGCTGTCGCCCAGGTCTGCGGGGTCGAGGACCAGTTCCTCGGGGGCCATCTTGATCAGCTTCAGCACCTTATCCAGCGCCTTGTCGTCATTGGGCGTGACGATCATGAAGGTCTGGCCCAGCTTTCCGGCCCGTCCCGTGCGCCCGATGCGGTGCACATAGTCGTCGGCGTGGTGCGAGACGTCATAGTTGAAGACGTGGCTGACGTCGGGAATGTCCAGGCCGCGCGCCGCGACGTCGGAGGCGACCAGCAGCTTCAACTCGCCCGAACGGAAGGCGGCCAGTGTCTTGGTCCGCAAGGACTGGTCCAGATCGCCGTGGATCGGGGCGGCGTCGAAACCGTGCTGCTTCAGCGATTTGGCGACCACATCGACCTCGGTCTTGCGGTTGCAGAAGACGATGCCGTTGCGGACGTCGGCTCGGCCGATCAGGGCCCGCAGGGCGGCACGTTTGGTCTTGGGATCGGATGTGGGGATGCGGACCAGATACTGGGTGATGGTCTCGGCCGTCATGGCGGGGCGCGAGGCCTCGATCCGGGTCGGGTCCTTCAGGAACTGGGTCGTCAGGCGCGTGATCTCGGGCGGCATGGTGGCCGAGAAGAACAGGGTCTGGCGCTTGGGCGGGGTCAGTTTGAAGATGCGTTCGATGTCGGGGATAAAGCCCATGTCCAGCATCCGGTCGGCCTCGTCGACGACCATCAGCTCCACGCCGTTCAGCATCATCTTGCCGCGCTCGAACAGGTCCAGCAGACGACCGGGGGTGGCGATCAGCACGTCCACGCCCTTGTTCAGGGCCGCGACCTGGTCGCCCATGGAGACGCCGCCGATCAGAAGGACCCAGGTCAGCTTGGTGCCCTTGGCGTACTTCTCGAAGCTCATGGCCACCTGGTCGGCCAGTTCGCGGGTCGGGGCCAGGACCAGGGCGCGGGGCATACGGGCCCTGGCGCGGCCCTTGGACAGGCGTTCGATCAGCGGAAGGGTGAAGGCGGCGGTCTTGCCGGTGCCCGTCTGGGCGATACCGAGGACGTCGCGTCCGGCCAAGGCCACGGGAATGGCCTGGGCCTGAATCGGGGTCGCCGTCGTGTAGCCGGTGTCAATGACCGCCTGAAGGGTCGTGGGCGAAAGGCCCAGTTGGGAGAATTCTGTCATATAGTCCTGGAAAGGCCTGGGAACGCCGCACGTTCGGGCGTCATAACGTCGTGAGCTGCCGGAACCGCCCGATTGGGCGTGGGGGCGGCGCGCATCGCAGTCCTATCCCGAGCTTGGCGCTCATATAGATGACCCTGCGGCAGAGTCAACTATTGGGCTGAGAGGGCAAGGGTTGGCAAAACCTAACCGATTGTTAATAGTGGGCTCCGGGAAGGGAGACGTCGTCATGAGGAAGATCGCGATCGCGGTTGCGGCCTTGGTGTGCCTGGCGGCCACGCCTGGCTGGGCCGATATCACCAGCGCATTCGGCAACACGGTGCTGTCCCGCTATCCGGATGGGGGCTGGGTCAAGCACTGGTTCAATCCTGACGGGACGTATGCGGCGCAGTTCTCGGACGGACGCCGCCTGACGGCGCGCTGGCGGGTGGAGGGTGAGCGGGTGTGCCTGACCAATATCCGCCCTAATATGCTGATCCCGCGCTTCTGTTCGCCTATGATCCACGCCGAGGTGGGAGAAACCTGGACTTCGCGAGACCCGCTGGGCCGTCGCGTCCAAAACGTGCTGCTGGCCGGCCGGCAGTAGCCCGGCAAAGGTGAGTCCAGCAGCCTATTGGGCGATGCGGATCAGTTCATCCGCCAGTTCGGCGGTCAGATAGCCGTCGGCCAGCCGTCCCGTCGCAGCCTGCCAGCGCCGCAGGGCGTTGCGCGTATTGGCCCCGACCACGCCGTCGATGCCCTGGGTGTCGTAGCCCAGCCGCGTCAGCGCCGACTGTGCCCCGATCCTCTGTTCGCGAGAAAGCGGCGCGTCATTGGGCCATGTGGCTACCAGGCCCGGCTTGCCCATGACCCCGTCCGCCGTCAGTCCGATGGCCAGAGCATAGGAGACCGAGTTGTTGTAGCGCCGGATCACATAATGGTTGGGCAGGGCCAGGAAGGCCGGGCCCCGCGCGCCCTGGGGCAACAGGATGGTCGCGCCTTCCGCCGCCTCGGCCGTGCTGGGGGCACCGCCATGAGCCAGGGTCACCCCGCGCTGCGCCCAGTAACTCCAGGGCTGGCGGTCGGCCTCGGCTAAGGAATAGTCGAACCCGGCGGGCAGTATCACCTCATAGGCCCAGCCCTGTCCGCGTTTCCATCCCGCCTGGGCCAGCAGATTGGCGGCCGAGGCCAAAGCGTCGGCGTCGGAACCCCAGATGTCGACCTTACCGTCGCCGGTCTGGTCGATACCCAGACGCAGATAGTTGTCGGGCATGAACTGGGTCTGGCCCATGGCCCCGGCCCAGCTGCCCTTCAGCCCGCTGCGCTCGCGCCGCCCGTCGACGACGATGTCCAGCGCGTTCTTCAACTGATCCTCGGCCCAGTCGCGGCGACGTCCGTCATAGGCCAGGGTGGCCAGGGACCGGATCACGTCATGATCGCCCTGGACCGCGCCGAACGCGCTTTCCTGGGCCCAGATGGCGACCAGGATCTCGGACGGCACACCGAATCGCTGGACCACGTCCCACGGCACAGCGTCGATCCTCTGGCGCGCCTGGGCCACGCGCGTCGCGCTGACGGCATTCTGGACATAGGCCCCGGCGGGGCGGCTGAACTCCGGCTGGTTGCGATCCAGGCGTACGACCGACGGATCGGGGGTGACGCCCGCCAGTTCGCGTTCGTATTCGGCCCGGCGCGCGCCGCCGTGACGGTTCAGAAAGCCTTGCTTCCAGCCTTCGAAACCGGCTTCGTCATAGACCTCGGCCCCCGGTGCCGGCGTGGTCTGGCCAGGTGTCGCGGGCTGATAGGGGGGCACGGCGGCGGGCGGCGGCGTGCCGGGTCCGGTCATCATCGGCGGTTCGGGCAGCATCGGCGCGCAGGCGGCGACGGACCCGATCAGAAGAAGGCGGAGGCTGATACGCATGGGTCTAGGCTACCGTCCCCCGGCCAAATGCCGCAATCACAAGCGTGCGAGGGCCGCGATCGTTGCCCCAGCCTCTTCAAAGGGTCCATCAAGGATCGTGCCAATCGGACCTTGCCTTGGCGGTTGACGCTTTCCGCTGTCGTCTCTATACGCACCGCTCCGCCGCGAGGTCCGCCCCGCGGCTCTTTCATTTTGTTTTGCCTCGTGGGGCGCTCAAGGATCGAGCCGCCACGTGGCGAGTGCCAGCGCATCAAGGATTCGACCATGAAGGTCCGCAGCTCGCTCAAGTCGCTCAAGACCCGCCACCGCGACTGCAAGGTCGTGCGCCGCAAGGGCGTCGTCTATGTGATCAACAAGACGGACCCGCGCTTCAAGGCGAAGCAGGGCTGATCGGCGGCGCGTCCGACGGGCGTGCCTTTCCAGCCATCCACAGGTCGCGGACGGTTGTCCGCGGCCTTTTTCGTGTCCGACGTTGAGCCTGTCGATCCGGCATGGTTAGCGTCTCGTCCGACAAACTCGTATCGCGCTCAAGTCGCGACGCTCCGCGAGCCGAGCATAACGCCCTCGTTAACAATGCGCTCAAGTCGCCCGAAGGGCGGTAGCGCCAAAAAGGAAACACCATGGCTGATGATGCGGCGTTCGACGCCAGTCCCGACGTCCTGACCTCCGCCGCCCAGGGCCGTCTGCGGACGATCATCGAGCGGATCGAGCGCCTGGAAGAAGACAAGGCCGCCGTCATGGCCGACATGAAGGAGGTCTTCGCCGAGGCCAAGGGCGAGGGCTATGACGTCAAGATCCTTCGCAAGGTCATCCGCATCCGGAAACAAGACAAGGCCAAGCGCCAGGAGGAGGACGCCATCCTGGACCTCTACCTCTCGGCCCTCGGCGAGATCTGATCCTGAAGCGGACGGGGTTCTCGTCCGGGTCCAAGGGGGGCGGCGACACGCCGCCCCGCACGTCTTCCCTCACGCGCTCAAGTAGCCTGAAGGGCGGTAGCGCCTCTCCCTTCGAGGCTGAGAGAAAGGCCAATCAGCGCGCGGCGCTCAATGCGCTGAAGCGGGCCAAACGTGCCGCCGAAAAGGCGGGCATCCCTCTATCGGAATGGGAAGGCGAGTTCATAGCCTCCGTCGCCAACCGCATCCAGACCCACGGCCGCGCCTTCGGCGATCCCGAAAAGGGCGCGCCCGGCCAGGCCCTGTCCGCCATGCAGGGCCGCAAGCTGAAGGAAATCACCCGAAAGGCCAAGGGCGAGGAGCCGAAAGGCCGTTGGGCGCGCAAGCCGAAAGAGTGACTGTCTCCTCCCTGTCGCGCAGCGATGGGAGGGGGACCGCAGAGCTGTGGAGGGGTCCTTTCCGTGGCACGGGCCCAAAAGGGTCCCCTCCGTCACGGCGCGCAGCCGCGCCGCGCCACCTCCCCATTCGCCTTCGACGAACAGGGAGGAGACAGGGGGTGCACGTCTCCTCCCCATCCTTGATGGGGAGGGGGACCACGAAGTGGTGGAGGGGGCCTTTCCGCACCACCGGCACCAGGGAACCCATCATAGCGCTAAGCGACGGGTGTCACCCCACCTCTTTCAACTGCCCTTCCAGGCCCTGTTCGCGCACCTTGCGGTACAGGGTCGAGCGGCCGATCCCCAGGCGCCGTGCGATCTCGCTCATATGGCCGGCATAGACCTCGATGGCGTGCTGGATCAGGTCGTGTTCGATTTCTTCCAGGGTCCGCAGATGGCCCCGGTCGTCCAGGATGCGGATCGGCGTATCGGGCAGGGGCGGCAGGTCGGCATAGGAGGCGACGGCGGCGGATCGGTCCGGCTCGGCCTCCATCGGCGCCGCCTGACCCGAAATGGCCGGGAAATCATGCGGCTGAAGGAAGGGCGCATCGGCCAGGATGATGGCGCGATAGACGGCATTTTCCAATTGCCGAACGTTGCCGGGCCAGTCGAAGGCCTGAAGCATGGCCAGGGTCTCGGGCGCGCAACCGGCGATCCGCTTGCCCTCCTCGACATTGAACCGGGCCACAAAATGCTCGACCAGGGCCGGCACGTCCTCGCGCCGGTCGCGCAGGGACGGGGCCTCGATCGGAAAGACATTCAGGCGATAGAACAGGTCCTCGCGGAAAGCGCCGTCCGCCACCCGCTGGGCCAGGTCACGATTGGTGGCCGAGACGATCCGCACGTCGATCCGCACCGACCGCTTGGCCCCCACGGGATCGATCTCGCCCTCCTGCAACGCCCGCAGCAGCTTGACCTGCATATCCAGCGGCAGTTCGCCGATCTCGTCCAGGAACAGGGTGCCGCCGTCGGCCTCCTTGAACTTGCCCAGATGCTTGTCGCTGGCCCCGGTAAAGCTGCCCTTCTCGTGCCCGAACAGGATCGACTCTACCAGATTGACCGGCAGGGCCCCGCAGTTCACCGCCACAAAGGGCTTGCCCGCCCGATCCGACGCCCCGTGCAGGGCGCGGGCGATGACTTCCTTGCCTACCCCGCTTTCGCCGGTGATCAGCACGGGGATGGTGGACTTGGCTGCGCGGGCCCCCAGGGCCTTGACCATCCGCATCGGGCCGCTGTTGCCGACCAGATCGTCGAAGGTGGCCCGCCCGGCGACGTGCTTTTTCAGCCGTCCGACCTCGGCCGTCAGCTGCGTCAGCTGCAGGGCGTTGCGGACGCCGATCAGCAGGCGCTCGGCCGCCACCGGCTTGACGAAGAAGTCCTGTGCCCCGGCTTGCATGGCCTTGACCACCGTCTCGATGCCGCCGTTGCCGGTCAGCACGATCACCGGCGTGGACACCCCCGCTGAACGGATTTCGGCCAGGGCCTCCATGCCCGACATCTTCGGCATGACCAGGTCCAGCAGCACGACATCGGCCCCGCCGCCCTTGGTCAGCCGGTCGATCGCCTCGCCGCCACTCTCGGCATGGACGACGACGAAACCCTCGCGGTCGAGCACGGCCTGGATCAGGCGGCGCTGGGTCGGATCGTCATCGACGACCAGAACGGTCTTGGCCATGAGGGGCACCTTCGTCTTCACCAGTTGGGGCCGTCCGCCGGGTCGCGGACTGCCTCGTTTCGGGACGGTTTTAGGC
>Ga0209066_10004517_pt1 | contig 15098 bp, 15 predicted proteins | sample All_14_2_FD_187198 | JGI IMG/M metagenome (GOLD analysis project Ga0209066, IMG submission 187198) | Freshwater microbial communities in response to fracking from Pennsylvania, USA - Allegheny Zone_MetaG_DW_15 (SPAdes) (version 2) ...
CGCCGGGCCGGGGCTGGGCCTGTGCCGCTGTCCGCCGCGCTATGCCGCACGGCGGGCACCCGCGACCGGCAGTACCGCGCTTGTATACCTTGTTCGGCCACTCATGGCCGCACGTCGCGCACAGCCACCACACCTCGGCGTTGCAACCCACCCTCACGTCATAGGGCGTCATGTCACCGTTGAGCGTCGGGTGCCATTCCGCGGCCACCTCCGGGCACAGATCAGCCAGCGATTGCCCCGGACGCGGCTTCAGAATCGCGGTCATTGCACAGATTGTCGCCCTTCAGGGTCCAAAAATGTATGTGCCGGCTACTGCATAGGCCGGAAACGAACACCGTCTCACTCGCGTGTTCGCCGGTGCGCCGGCATTTCACACGCGTGCCTTCACGGACTCGAACCCGCGACGACCAGGTTTATACGCTGAGGTCGAGACCAGGACGTCGCTCAACGCTCATAGCCGTGCTGGTGTGAGTGCCTGGCTGCACGGCCGTCGGTGTGCCGGACGCAACGCGAGTCCGTACTCATGAGCAAGTGAGGCCACGACACTGCGCGACACTTGTGTGCGCGCCGCGATCTGCGCCAAGCTCAGTCCCTGGGCTTCGTAGAGTTTTTCGAGCACGTCGCAGGGGAGTGCGCGGCGCGCGCGGAACATCGAGGGAGTGCGGTCGGTACCCGTGCATCCCATCCCACGGAGTCTCGCGGTGGGGGATGGTCGCCAAGAACCGACCGGATGACACCAGCGGTGGTGTTCAGTGCGCCGGCTGCCACCGTCATCGACCGACCCTCGGTGACGATCATGCGATGCAGTCGGGCGATCGAGGCGGCGCTCCAGTGCACTGGTCCGCCGACCGCAGCTGGGAGGCTGGGCTGCCACGACACCGGCTCACGATGCAGACCCTGGTCGTCGAGGAACATCCTGCCGACCTCGACGAGCGTGGCTACAACGTCCGGGGGCAGTTCGCGCGGCAACACCGCCAACGCCGAGGCGAACTTCGGGGAGTTGATGGCGTGGAGACAGTGCCTTGCGGGGGAGCCAGTGAGGCGCTCGAACAACCAGCACCGGTGCAGCTGGACCTTTACACCACGCCCCGCCAATACTCCTTGCTGCCAACTGATGTCACGCCATGCCGCGTCGGGAAGTAACTCTTGATAGGAGAGTTGGCGTCGGCGGGCGTAGTCGATCGGTGGTGGCGTCCGATCAATGTCGTCGGCGAGGCGGGATAGGGTGGCGAGGCAGTACGACCACCCCGGGTGGGCGTGCAGGTGCTGCAGCGCACGTGTGACGCTGCGCGGCGGATACGGATTGCCTAGCCGTGCGCAGGTCTCCTCCAGGCTGATCGGGCTACCGACCAAGATCAGGGCGACGCTCAACGCATGCCGGAGCCGTTCAAAACCTAACCCCGGCAGGGCAAAACGATAAGCGACTGCTGGCCACACGAGCGCCGGGACGCCGTGATACCGATCCGATGAACACCGCCCCGCAGATTGGCTGCTGATGACGGCCCGGAGCTGCTGGACCGGACCACCCGCGCACTCCAGTCCGAGGCCGGCTGGTGTTAAGGCACCGCTAACCATATGGGTGCGCAGGTGGCGCGCAACAGCGTGATGGGCTTGCGGCACTAGCACTGTGCGCAGCAGCTGTGCCGCTTGATCCGGGCTGTCGCAGTCGAGGATCGGGACGGCCAGCGAAGCGCCGAGTGCGGTGGTGTCGGCACAGGTGCTGTCCCTGTTCAGTGCCCATGTCGGCGCGGCGTTCAGGTTGCCGGGTGAACTTGGGCTGCACGTGGCGTGTTGCAGTAGCTGTTCACCGAGGACGCGCAGATCCGTAACGTAGGTCAGCGCGCTTACCGAACCGTCACCGTAGATACCTCCAGAGGCAACTCCGGCCGCAATGACGTTCAGGATCCGACGTTGCGCACTCAGCACGGCGCTGTCAACCGGCGCATCGGCGGTTATGGCGTCGGACAGCAGGGCACCGCACCGCGGGGGAGTAGATCTGCGACGCCCGCCTAGTGCTGGGCGGTCACACCTGCCGGGTTGGGGGACGAGGTTCATCGGTGGCGCTTCGATGCGCTGCCGGCGTCGGCACGACGGGCAGCAATCGGTGAGCAGGCAGTGATGGGTGGGGCAGGCGAACGCCCACCGCAGACGCCACCACAACGGCCACCGACCGCCATTGTCTCGAAGGCATCGCGGGCAGAACCGTGAGCCCGGCATCAGCAGCGTTCGGATGGCGGCCATGGCGTATGGCACCGGCAGTTGGGATGCTGGGGTCATCGCCCACAGCGTCTGCGGGGTGATACCGGTCGTGTAGGCCAGGGCGGTCATTTGCGCGGCGGTGATTGTGGTGATCGGCTGGCGTGCCCCGGTAGCGCGGCCCGCCAGGTATCCGGTGGCCGTCCCGATGTCGCCCCAGGTGGCGTCACTGTGGTGGGCGAGGGCCTGCAGCCAAGAATCAAGCGCTTCACCGGGTACCGGCATGGTGCGCAGTGGCAATGTCCGCAGCGGCGGGGACTGTCCGCCACCGGCCGTGCGAAGGGCCCGTAATTCCGTCGGCGTCATGTGATCCACCTCGCATGCATCAGGCGTCTGCAAAGGTCACATCTCAGATTGCCCTACTTGTAGGGCTGACTTCTAGTAGTGGGCGTTGACTACTTGAAGGTGTGCCGACCCGCCCCCATCAGAACGACCCGAAACGGGTCGCGGCATGGGAGACACGGCGGCGCAGAATCGGTGTGCGCATCAACCGCCTGCGCGTCGAGAACGATTTCACCTTCGAAGAACTGGCCGAGCGCTCCGGGGTGTCGCGCAACGTGCTCATGGATGTTGTGCACGGCCGGCGCGGCATTCTGCATGAGCGCCTCTTCGACATCGCCCAAGCCCTCGATGTCACCGTGGTCGATCTCGTCGACGGCATCACCTAAAGGCCTCAGGCCGGACGGGCCATGAGCCCCACCGCCAGCACCCTTCCCCTGCGAGTCGCCCCGCTGCCCGGCGAGTCCCTGGAATCCTGGTTGCAGGCCCTGGCCCACCGTCACCGCGCGCAATGGGGCGAACTGCTCGACGTGCTGCTGCCCGCACCCGATCCTCGTGCAGGCAGAAAGCGGCCGCGCCGATTCACCTATCGCCTCACTCTGCGCGTGACCGATGAGGAAGCTGCATCGATAGCTCACGTCACCGGCGCTGCTGTTACCGACATTCACGCGATGACTTTGAGTCATTATGCCGGGCGCGCCACCGGGATCGAACCCGCCTCTGGCACCTACACACCGTTCCCGTGGGGACGCACGCACGGATCGCGGTACTGCCCGCAATGCCTGGCCGACACCTCAGGGCGGTGGCAACTGGCATGGCGGCTGGGATGGACGCTCCTGTGTCCACTCCATCGATGTCTACTACTTGATCGGTGTCCACAATGCCAGCAGGTGCAGCGCGTGCAACCGCTGCCGACGACACTGATACCGCAACCCGGGACCTGCCTGGGCTCAGCCCTGCCCAACGACACCCGCACCAAGCAGTACTGCACCGCCCCACTGGCCGACCAGCCAACGCGCGCGCTGCCGCACCAGCACCCCGCGGTCGAAGCGCAACACATCGTCAACGACATTATCGAGCACGACGTCGCTGACTTCGGGGTCTACCGCACCCACCCGCAGCCGGCACGGGCAGCGCTGGCCGATATTCGAAGCCTGGCCCGGCGTGTCCTCATCGAACCGGAATCGCCTGCGCTGACCGCACTCGTACCCGCCGATATCGTCGCTGCCCACCGACACGCCAAACGCCGCACACCCGGACCCGACTATCACACGGGCTCCCACGTCCCTGCCGATGCCGCCACCACCGCCGCCGGCATCATCGGCGCGCTGGCCGTCCTCACTTCCGACACCATCGACGCCGCCGGTGACCGATTCCTGATGCTGCTGTCGGCCAGTCGCGCCCGCGGCACAACTCTCGTCGCCGCCAACCTGTCGCTCGGAAAGAAAACACCGGTACTCAAAGCGGTCCAACTCACCGCGCTGGCACCGGAAATGGGTGTCGGCAAACAACTGAACTACCGCATCGGCACCGCCAAACCGCGTACACCGATCTCATCGACTGCCCAGTCTCAGAGCGCCATGGCGCGGCGGCTACCCACGATGCTCTGGGCAGACTGGAGCCTGCGCCTGACCCCGCCCCGCTACACCCAGAAAGTGGCACGCCAGGCGCTATCCGCGGCCGTCCTCATCACCGGAACGCACCAACAGCTCAGTCATGCGCTGACCGCACTGCACAGTTCCCAATCCAAACAATCGGCCCACGTTTTCGTCAACGACCTGAGCCGGCAACCCTGTTGGCCCGACGTTCGCTCAGCGATCATCGCGCTGCACGACCGTCTCGCCGATCACGAACCGCCCATCGACTACACCCGCCGGCGACAGCTGAACTACCGCAGGCTGCTCACCGAGGCACACTGGAGAACCGTCTGCACTACAGCAGGTATCTCGACGGGGGCGGTACGCATCGACACGGCGCGGTTCTACCTCTACGAGCGCATCAGCGGTATGCCCGGAGTCACTGCCGGACAACCCTGGTCGGCCGCCGTGGACACACAACTCCTCGTGCGATTGTGCCGCCAACTCACCCCTCAGCTGGCCGCAGCACTCGATGATTATGCCGGCGATTTCCTCGCCTCTCAGCACGTCACCGACGAACCCGTCACATGGACCCCCGACACGGCACTGATCGCCGACCTGACGCTACCCGGTACCGCAGCTCTAAACATCGACATGGCATTGCTGCACCACCTCGTTCGGGACGGACATCTGTCGGTAGCGGCCGCTGCCAAGCGACTCGGTACGCCTACCGGCTACGTCCGTCACGCCCTGGTCACCTCACCAGCCCCAGCGGCGAGAGCCTACGAACGCACGTACGGGCCTAAGGTGCAGGAAGTTCTTAACCGCGGCGAACTCTACCGACGCTACGTAATTGAGCACCAAAGCATGCGGGCCATCGCTGACGACCTGGGATACTCCAAGCGCACAATCTGGAAAGCATTGCAAGCCTACGGGATACGAGTTCACGACAAACACGGTCGTTAAGCCTGTCGCCGCGCGCCGATACATCGTCGTCGCCCAGAGTTGATGGGGCGGGCCCGGAAGGGCAGCTGGGACGACTAACGCAGACATGCTGCTCGTGCGTGGCCAACTCGACACCCATACGGTCGGCGCTTCCGATAAGCCACTTCCGGGCACGCCCCTGCAGAGTACTACTAGTAGTGTTGATGTGATATCTCGACACGTCGTTTCTGCCCGGCCGTACCTTGTCCTCACCAGCTGATTTCATCGCCCAGCTCACGAGTGGCTGGGCACGTACGCCAACCGGCGCACCCATGCGGTGACCACACGATTGGGCCGCGACTGTTACGTCAGCCTCGGCGGCAACGCGTATTCGATGCATCCTGAGGTGATCGGACGGATGGTCACCGTGCGTGCCGCTCTAGATGTACTCGGCCATCAGGTTGGTTGCAGTCGGCTGACTGGTGGTAGACCGTCGAGTGCGCTGTGGCGTCGTTGAGTGTTGTAGAACTCGACCCAGGGTGCAAGGGCTTGGGCGCGGTCGGTGTTGGATGCGAACACCCGCCGGTAGGACCATTCGCTTTGCAGGGTGCGGTTATAGCGCTCCACCTTGCCGTTCTGCCATGGGCAGTGCGGCTTGATGCAAAGATGTCTGGCGTTCAATTCATCGACGACCGCTGCGAACGCTGTTGAGCGTCGATAGCTCAGATGGTTGTCGGTGATCACCCGTTCAATGCGCGAAATACCATGGGATTGAAAGTATTGCGCCGCTCGCGTGAGAAACCCGGCGCACGTCGATCCCTTCTCGTCGGCGTGGATTTCTGAGTAGGCCAGCCGGCTGTGGTCATCGACCATCGAGTGCACGTAGTCGTATCCGATGCCGCGGGCGCGGACGTCTTCGCTACGCCCGTGCGCGCGCCAACCACCCCCGTCAGGGATGCGGCCGAGCTTTTTGACATCGACATGCACCAGTTCGCCTGGGCGCTCACGCTCATAGCGCCGGGCCGTCGCCTTGGACGCTTTGATCACCGCACCGGTCATCGGATCACAATCACGCAGGTAGGGCACATCGCGTCGGCGCAAAATCCGGGCAACAGTTCGGGCAGGAATGCCCAGCTCAGGGCCCAGCCAGTCCTGCCCGCGCCGATGCTTGCGGCGCGCAGCGACCACTTGGCGCTCGACCCGTGCAGGCGTCTTGGTCGGGCTGCGATGTGGTCGACAGGATCGGTCCTGCAGTCCGGCTTCGCCTTCGGCGGCGAAACGGCTGATCCAGGTGTGGACGCATTTGCGGGAGATGCCCATCGCCTCGGCGGTATGGGCTTGCTTCCAGCCCTGCTGATACCGCTCGACGATCAGCATTCGACCATGCATCGTGGTGCGGGCATTACGGTGGGACACGAGAACCTCCGGGTTGGTGCTGGGCCTTAGACAAGCCACACCTCACCCGGAGGTTCTCTTCACATCAAGCCAACACGCCCGCAACCAACGTCATGGCCGGATACATCTAGCACCTGGTCTCGGTCAGAACGGTGTCGGCACGATCTTCGGTCGGCTGTCGGTCGCCGCCGCGACGACCATGGCGAAGTGTTCGTCTGGTAAAGCGGCGTGCTGTGCAAGTTCGGCGGTAGTGACGTTGTGTTCAGCGAGAAGCGCGACCGCGGTGCCCAGAAGAGACGGGTATTCCGGAGGACCCAACGGCCCGGGTTCCGGCGTACCCCAAGTAGAAAGCGTTATGTTGGCCCGCCTATACATCGAATCCGAAAGTAGGCCCAATGTCCGCGCGCGATAGACGAGCGCGCGCAAACTTACACCCCACCGCCTCTTCGCCGCGTGGAACGCATCCCAGTCGAGAGTGCGGGGAAGGTCGTCAATTACTTGATCAGCTGGCGCCAGGAACGCGGCAGCGAAGTCCTGGGCTTGACCCTCAATCAGCTTCGAACCCGGTTCTGCGTCTGGATGTAGAAGCAGGTGCCCGAGCTCGTGAGCGCTGTCGAAGCGGCTGCGTGCCTTGTCGGCCTTCGTCGAAGACAGCAGCACAACAGGACGACGGGTCGCCGAAGTTGAGAATGCATCCACCCGGTGATCGAACTGGTCACTGGGGTACCTGAGCACAAGTACGCCTTGGGCCTCAAGCAGTCTCACCACATGAGGGACAGGACCTTCCGCGACACCCAGCATCTGCCGGGCTTCAGCCGCCGCGCGTTCGGCGTCAGCTCTAGAAATCTCGCCCACGTATCCCTTCAAGGATGGGAGATCCGCCGGCGGAAGATCGACATAATCTTCGATACCAGACAAGACTTCCAAGGCGAGGTCAGCGTATGCCAACGCCTGTTCACGACTTATCGCAGGCGTAGCTCGCAGGGAGCGAAAGTGTGCTGCCGAGGCCGGTATCGTCTGATCACTCACGCTGCGTTGCAGGAACTGTCCGGGCACGCCGAGGCTGAGTGCGAGCTCAGCCGCTACTGCGGTAGTCGGACGGTACTGGTCGCGCTCCAACTGAGTAATAGCTGTGGGCGAGATATCAACCAACGCCGCGAGTTCGGCACGCGACATCCGGGCCATCCGCCGGGCGATGGACAATCGTGCACCGCTAAAGGTTGATACCGACCCGCTGACTCGACGTCGACGTGCCGCGCGCATTGCATCACTGATGTCGCTCATTCTCCAGCTGACTTCGGCCTCGGCTTGAGTCGCACCTCAGGTGTTGGCGCCGGTCGCCGTTCAAAGCTATCAGTGCTGGAATCCGTTGATTCATTGCGACCACGGGTTGCATTCCCGGTATCACCTCTATGCCACCATAGTTGTTGCGTTGCTAACCAAGGATAGTCGGGGCTTTCCGTTGGGATTCCGAGCCACCCTGCGGTGTTCGGGCTCGACCATCCCCCTGCCCAAACAAGAATAACGTCGCGGAGCGCTTTGGGGTCGCCCTCTGCAGGGAACAAGCCGTCAAACAGTGTGCCGCTACCGATCTGAAAAGGGTTATACCGAGTTCTATTGTTTCGAGCGGCCGCTCGACGCACGTCGCTTTCTGCCGACCAATCGAATTCACTCCAGTCCGGCTCCGCCAAAGTGACCATGGGCCCGGCCTTCTTCACTAGCAGATTGATGCCACCAGACTGGACTAGCAGCGAGCCATTCGGTGCAGTTACATGCACGTCTCGACCAATCTTGGCGGTACGGGCCGGGTGCCATATTTGCCGAAGAGCGAGCTCACGGAAGTTTTCCGCAGCTGTGATGCCTAACGATCGCGGAGTATCGCCTAGATCGCTGGGCTCGTATCTGGCTGTGTTAGCGCGCCATACAGAAGCGGCGATCGTTTCTAGTAGGGAGATCACTTGCTTACCCTGTAGGTGCTCAACGATTGCTGCGAGCTGCTCACTGGCAGCTGCGTCCCACTGCGTCATGTGAACAGTGAAGCACATATGCGCAGAAATGACAGGAAATGAAGTACCGGCGTGTCCTAGCTGAGAATTCTGAAGTGCACCCAGTCCGGCCGGGAGCGATACTTCGGCCCGTTGCAGATTAAGCGCGTTATGCCTCGATAGGTGTCGCGGGCCGGCTGTCCGAGGTGCGTGTCACGTCTTCAGCGCGGGCTTCAGGGCAAGGAGAGGACCAGCGCTGCCGAAGTTCACAGCGACTTCGGCAGTGCTCGCCGCACGGTCTTTGCCTCCGCGATCCATGTGATCCAAGCCGGCATCACATCGCTCGGTTTAAAGTTAGATGGAAACGCCAGAAATGATCGGGCGGATCTGATTGTGTGCATGTTGACGTCTGCAGCCGGCATAGTGCGAGCTGTCCCGTCGCGCTGAAGACTGATCGCCAGACGCGGCGTCAGGGCGATAGTCACTCCTTCTGCGGCCCACAACGGCGTATTCAGCCCGAACTCCGCCAAGTGTGGATTGTGTTCGAACGTACTCGGTGAATCTGGCCTGATTCCATACTGGGCGGCGAATGCGTCGGACACCACCAGGCATGGGTCGGGGTATCGTATTGCTTCCCAACGCATTCCCAAGAGGGCGTGTGTTACAGAGTCCCACCTATCCTTCGGCCTGATTGAGTGGTCGTCGCGCAGGTTCCATGCGTCCAGGACTCCCATGACGCCGGCACGCAAGAGCATCGTTTGAAGCTCACCCATCGTCCCCTTGAACGGATCGCCCTTCTTAGACAACCCTGCTTTTGCCGCCACGTATCCGAGGTAAGCCCTGCTTCGAGATTCTTGGAGACTGGCGAGCCATGCAATGGCCTCGGCGAGCCCCGGGGGGACGATCGCCATGTCCGGACTGTTCTCGATTGCGGCAATTGCAGCGCTTGCGGCACCCTCAATGTTGCTCATGGCTTGCTCAAGCGATGATTGGTCCCGCTCTCCGTCTTTCGTGACTATGGTGTGTCCGTTGTTGACGTGTCCCATTTCACGCGGGCTCGTTAGTCGCAAGCGCTCGTCTCGCTCGATTGAGAAGTGCCAGAGACGGCCATCGTGTGCGAATCGACGAAGAAGCATCTGCGGTACGAAGTGGTGTTTCGTCGGTGTAGATGGCACAACCTGGATCGTACGACCCCTTCCGGCGTGAATTCGCGATCGGGATCTTGTTGCAGCCCTTCCGAGCCCACTTGAAGGTGCGCAGTGATGATGGTCGACGCAGCACCGGGCCGGCCGCGGCGCTGTGTTGCAAGGACCTTGACTCGACAGCAGTGGTGCTGTCAGTAGTGCCAGTCCTCCCAATGGATCAGGTCCGCGACCCCTAAATCGCCTAGTGCGATGCGGATTTGCCCTGCGGAGACGCCTCCATAGAAAGGCGAAGCGATCTGTCTAGCGTCGGGCAGGTCGCGGGTGACCAACCCGACAACGCGGCCGTCCTGAGCAACGACTGGTCCGCCGCTGTTTCCGGGTCGGGCTATCGAAGAGTAGAGGAAGAACTGTTCGTCCTCGCGGGACCTCACTGCCGGATTGACCACCTCACCTCGCTGAACGACGAGGTACGGACTGTCGAGTGTTGAAATCGGTGGATAACCGAAAACGTATGTCTCGTCGGACCATTGTGGGTCTCGAAACGCCACACCCGAGAGTGCCTTAAAAGGTGGACCTTTCGTGTCAACGGGGATGACTGCGACGTCGATTGTCGGGTGTATAAGGGCATCATCTGTGCGAAGGGTGATGTGAAATGCTGTTTGCAATGCGCCTTCCGTAGGCGTGTGCGGTGCCGGCGCGGCGATCGTGGCATCTAGCGTGCAGTCTCGTACAACGTGTGCGTTGGTCAAGATATGGCCAGGATCCAACACAAGGCCGCTGGCATTCGTCACGTCGCCATCGGGCGTAGTGCCGGTCATGTGTGCTGTAACGGACCCGTATTTCTCGATGATCATCGTGGGACCCAGCGCACGCGATAGCCAAAGACTGCCGCCGCGTTGAGCATTGGTGATCGAACTGGGGATCGCTTGGTAGGCATGCCCGAGCACGCCATCTGTTGCTCGACTGATCCCGTGGTCGTACAGAAGGTCTGCACGAGCCATATCCCGCAGGAGTGGGTGTATGAGAACGGAATGCAACTCGGTGAAGAAGGTTTCATCGGCAAGCAGGTGTTGGCGAAAGTCCTCACCCGTTAGTGAGTTGTCGCGGTCATAGGCGGGTTTGCCGAGTGCATCGGCGTAAGGGTTTGGCTGTGCAGGATCAAAGAAGCGCATCGCTGCCTGCGCGATTCGTACGCGAATTTCGAGGAAGCCGGGAGCATGCGGGGGAAGGACCATTCTAGCGGGCTCAGCTCGGATCACGACAGGTTCGTTGGCCCCATGGGATCCGCTCGCTTCCGTCATCTGTCCAGCTTAAAGCCACACACCTGGCGAAGTTTGTACCAGACGGGCACTGTGGGTGGCCTTCAATACGCATACATAGAGGCGCTAGTGGAGCTGCCGTCCGCGTTATGGTCCTCCGCGCCGGAATGAACAGACGGTGATGTAGGCGGCCACTCGGTCGGTCTGAGAGGTCTTGACAGGTGTCGTCGGCGACGAGGTGGCATGTGGCACCGTCGGCTGCAAGGTGTCGTTGGGGCGGGAGGCGGCTCGGGCGGTCCTTGAGGGCTAGGCGCCGCCGGTGCCTGCGGTGGCGCTGACGCCGCGCTCACGGCAGTGCCGGTCCCCCAAGCGGTGCGGCAACAGGTGAGTCGTCCGTTGGCGCGGAGGGACTACGACCGGGGAACGGGGACACACGTAGCGACCGCCGCCCTGGTGGCGGCGGTCGCTACGTCGCCTTTCCTACGAACGCAGCGCCTTGAACTGAGCTTTGTGCCGGATCGCGCCCTGCTCAATCTTCATCAGCCCCTGCCGTGCGGACACGACGTATCGCGCGGCAAGGTCTAGTTGAGCCTTTGCATGTAGACGCTGATCGACCGGCACGTCGCCATTAGGGAATTCAGACCAAATGGCGTTGATTGCCCTCAATTGCGCGCTGATCTTGCCGATATTGATCGGCGTCGGCGCAAGCAAAGGACGGGCTAGCTTGTCGAGTTCGCGTGCCTCAATGTCCAGGCGAGCCCCGAGGTCGCGTCCGGTCATCCGGTCTTCCATAACGCGTCGCGGCTTGTCGAGCATGTCCTCGATGTGTTCGAGCTTCGCGTCCAGTTCCGCCCTCAACGCTGCTTGGTTGCGACGGACCGGCTCACGCCGGGCATACCAGACGTTGTAGATGCTCAGACTAGTACCAATGCCACCCAGCACAGTGGCAATCAACGTGTAGACCCACATGACGTGCACACTAATCAGTATGGTCGCGGCCTGCGCTGATGACATCCTGCACCGATGTGACAGCACGCAGAATACCCAGACCGCGGCTCTAGTTCTGCTTCAATGTCAGAAACGTAGCGGCTCACTGGAGGAATCAAACGTGTCGGAATCGTCGACAGGGGGCGACACCGTCGTTCTCAGCATTACTAACAATGACGGCGAGGCACCGTTACTAATTCCGCAGCTTGCTTCTAATTTGATGGATCTTCACAGCTTGGTCTTTGTCTCGACCCTTGCGACCTTCTTCGAATGGGAGGAGCTCAAACTCGGTGAGCCCCGCAGTTTCAAGAGCGTCTACGAAGGCGCGTTATCTGCATCGCTAGGTTTCAACGTTGAGAAGCTTTCGTATAACTCACCGCTGGATGTCGTTGTCGCAGCCAAAACGGCGATACCAGTCGCGGTTGAGTCTGCGAGCAGGCTGGTCAAACTCGTAAGCGCTATCGAAGACCTCCGCGTGAAGCATGCTCGCACCAACAACGAAGTACTCGCGGAGAACATCATTCGAGACGAACTGAAGCTCGAACGATTCAGCAAGAAGCAAATTTCCAAGGCTGAACGGGACATGTTACAAAGCGCAATCGCGGGTGCGGCACGCGCAGCGGATAGAATCGCTTACATTCACGTACAGCTCTGAACGTCGAACTCTTGCAACTGTTTTGATCCTGGAGATCGCTGATAGCCTGCCCATCCAAGCTCCGAGCTGGTGATCGATCGCCCGATTTCTTTCGGTGATCCGGCCGACCGCAGCCTGACCACAAGGGGGCTCGCCGCATGAAAGGCTGCCTGGCATGAGGGTGGCTGCTTACCAGGGTCCGTATCTGCCGTTTGGGTTCGGCCAAGCCGTCGAGTTGATTCAACGACAACTTCAGCAGTGCGAGGGTGAAGGCGTCGAGCTGTTGTGCTGCCCGGAAAGCTTCCTCGGTGGGCTCGCGTACGAGTCGGATGGCCAGTCTCCTGCAGATGTCGCACTGAGCGTAGGAGAGTTGGCGTGTCTGCTCGCGCAAGTGATGTCCTCGCCGGTTGCTTCGGTTATCGGCTTCACTGAGCGCGCAGAAGCCGGAAAGCTCTACAGCTCAGTGGTGGTCGTCGCCGACGGCGCAATACAATTAGTGCAGCGCAAGGTGTATCCGGGCTATCGCACAGCGATCAGCGCCGGAACGGAACTACCGGTCATCCCGTTCCGCGACACGGTGTTCGGGATCCTCATCTGCGACGACATCTGGTACGCCGAACCAGCGCGGATACTCGCGAATAAGGGTGCGGAGCTGATTTTGGTGCCGACCAATAGCGGCCACCTTCGCCGAGACAGCACCTTGAAGAACAGGTTCCGCACCAGGGGTGAAACGTTGGCCGTCGCGCGCGCCGTCGATAACACGGTGTCGATCGTCCAGGCGGACGTCGCAGGGAGCAACAGGGGCGGTTCGCCCTGGGGTGTAGCCGCATCCTTGACCCCGACGGCGCGGTGCTCGCCGCCGCCGACTCCCAGGCTGTCGGGCTCGTCATTGCCGACATCGAGCCACACTCGCGGCCGTTCGATCCGCGCGGCTGGGACGCCCGCACGAACGCCGCGGTGAGTGGGGAATACGCCTCGATGTTCGGGCTGGGCGAGCCGTCATCGCCGCCGCCGGGCACGAAGTAGCGCGTTATCCATGGTGGCTCTCTGGTTTAGGACACCGCGCCACGACTGGCACCACCGTACCGTTCTGACTTTCGCCACTTGGATGACTGAAACCACCGCGCCACCCGTGTGACAATCGGAAAAGGCGCAGTTAGGAGAGGGGAGGTTCGCCATCCAGTTTGACGATCGACATCTCCGACGCTGGAGTTGCAGGCCGTGTCGGGGAACGAACGAACACCCGCTCTGACACTGCTGTCGATGGTCAAAGTGGATGGCAATCTCTCATCTGAGATGGCAATCGATGGCAACGTTGCCATCTGAATGACGAGTGATGTAGCTGAACTTAGGGTCGTCATCCAGCGAGACTGACGGTCCGGCTGGCACCGACGAGGCGGGTGCGGCTGTAGCCACAACACTTGGCGAACCAGCAGTTCAACGGATATCGCCTTGTAGCGGAGCCGCAAGGGAGCAACTGACCCCACACATCACCCATCACGAGGGTGACGCGGTGCCGCGATGTGTAAGCCGCACAAGCGTCGCGGCGCCGGTCGAGCCGCGAAGGAACCCGTTGCGGTTCTGCGCGACCTTGGCTAGCGCCACAGAGTCGGTCGTCACGATTTCGGTGGGTAAACCCGGCGCAGACGTGGTCGCAGCCGACGTTTCACGGACCTCCATTTAGAACGGCGGATTATCGACGCCAACCGGCCACGGATCGTCGGGACACATTTCCGAACGTACTGGCATCTCTACTTGGCTTTTCAGCCAACGAGATCCACGTAGCCCGCCGGTTGATGCGCTGCTGACCGTCCGATCGGTGTGGCTTGGCGCATAGAGCTTGACGACTCAGTGCGCCGTCTCGAAAGCCTCCAGGACGGCCGCCGGTATCCGTCCGCGGTCGGACACGTTGTGTCCGTTCTCAATTGCCCACTTTCGGATCGATCGAGTCCGTTCTGCTCCAGAAGCGGTGAGCGCGGCGGGTTTGGTTTTCGTCCGTTGTCCTGTTGTTTTCGAGGGAGTCTTCTTCTGCTTCGGTGCACGTTTGACTGATTTGCGTGTCGCGCGCGCCTCGCGCGTTCGCGCTTTCTTCGCAGCGTCAATATAGCGGGCTACGTCCTTGTCGAACTGGGCGCCGTTATCCCGTGTCAGGACAAGCGTGTAGTCCTGTCCGCGGTATGAAAACTCTATGGTGTCAACCGATTCAGCGTCTATCGACGTTCCTTCTAGATCGTCGACGTATTCGATCGTCACTATCTTGCCCACAGATGTCTCTCCTCGATTGCATGAGTGTTCTGTAGAGACTATCGCGCTGGGGGACTGCCCTCGGTGCGGCTGACTCCTGCCCAGCCGCGATTCAGCCCATGCAGCGTGTTGGGCCTACCCACAGGGTGTCGGATGGCCAAAAGTTGTGAAAAGCGGCCAACGAGTTGAGGGCGGATCGCTAGTGGGGTGCGTGTGGTGCTGCGCGCTGCTGTCTCGCCGGCACCTCCAGCTGCGGCGGCGATCGCGACTTGGATGGTTCCACCAGCTGCACGGCCGAGGGACCGGTGCACGCTCGCGAAACCGACGCTGTGGCGGCCGTGGACGTAGGGAACATCGGTTCTGATCGTTTTGGAGCCGCCCGTGGTCGCGCAATGGTCTTACGACAGCAAGAT
>Ga0209066_10004518_pt1 | contig 15095 bp, 14 predicted proteins | sample All_14_2_FD_187198 | JGI IMG/M metagenome (GOLD analysis project Ga0209066, IMG submission 187198) | Freshwater microbial communities in response to fracking from Pennsylvania, USA - Allegheny Zone_MetaG_DW_15 (SPAdes) (version 2) ...
TCAATGGCTGGGGAGTAAAGTACTTCTCCATTAATAAAGATGGAAATGTTGTGGTTACTCCAAAAAACAACGGTGTTGAAATTGACCTCCGTGAACTTGTTGATGAATTACAAATTCGCGATGTTTCTGCCCCAATGTTAATTAGATTTACGGATATTCTCGATAATAGAATCGAGGATATGTCGCGCTCATTTAAGACTGCTGCTGAGGAGTATGGTTATCAAGGACAAAACTTTATAATCTACCCTATTAAGGTAAACCAAATGCGCCCTGTGGTTGAGGAGATTATTAACCACGGTAAAAAATTCAATATTGGTCTTGAGGCTGGTTCTAAACCAGAACTTCACGCAGTTATTGCAAGTACCCCCCATAATGATTCGCTAATTATTTGCAACGGATATAAAGACGAGGATTACATTGAGTTAGCCTTACTTGCCCAAAAAATGGGTAAAAAGATATACATTGTTGTGGAAAAACTGAATGAGCTTAAGCTTATTGCAAAAGTATCGCAGCGATTGAAAATTAAGCCTAACCTTGGCATTCGCATCAAACTGGCTAGTTCTGGTAGCGGAAAATGGGAAGATTCTGGTGGAGATGTTAGCAAATTCGGATTAACATCCAGCGAACTTCTTCAAGCTCTCGATTATCTTGAAAACAACGACTTAAAAGACTCTTTAAAGTTAGTTCACTTCCATATTGGTAGTCAGGTTACCAAAATCCGCCGTATTAAAATTGCGCTTCGCGAAGCCTCGCAGTTCTACGTTCAACTTCATCAACTCGGCTTTAAAATTGAGTTTGTTGATATTGGAGGCGGACTTGGCGTTGATTACGATGGAACACGCTCATCGAGCAGCGAGAGTAGCATTAACTACAGTTTACAGGAGTACGTTAACGACTCCGTTTCTACCATGGTTGATGCCAGCGATAAAAACGATATTCCACATCCAAACATTATTACCGAATCGGGACGTTCGTTAACGGCGCACCACTCTGTGCTGATTTTTGAGGTTTTGGAAACCTCATCGCTACCCACTTGGGCTGAGGATGATGATATTACTGAAAATGACCACGAACTGGTACAAGAACTTTACGAGCTTTGGGATAAACTAAATCAACCTCGAATGCTTGAGAGTTGGCACGATGCGCAACAAATTCGTGAAGAAGCATTAGACCTTTTCAGCCTTGGATTACTCGATTTAAAAACACGCGCGCAAATTGAGCGTCTATTTTGGTCTATAGCAAAGGAAATTCATCAAATTACAACGGCTGTCAAGCATGTTCCGGACGAGTTCAGGGTACTTCCCAAACTCCTTGCCGATAAGTATTTCTGTAACTTCTCGCTTTTTCAATCGTTGCCAGATACTTGGGCTATCGACCAGATATTCCCAATTATGCCTATCCAACGCCTTAACGAAAAGCCCGATAGAGCGGCAACTTTGCAGGATATCACTTGCGATTCGGATGGTAAAATTGACAACTTCATATCGACCAAAAATATTTCGTACTACTTGCCTGTACACTCAGTAAAACAGAGCGATTCGTACTACATTGGAGTATTCCTTGTTGGTGCTTACCAGGAGATTTTGGGCGACCTTCATAACCTGTTTGGTGATACCAATGCGGTTCACGTTTCTGTTACCGACAAAGGCTACGAAATTGACCAAATTATTGATGGAGAAACAGTTGCAGAGGTTCTTGAATATGTTCAGTACAACCCAAAGAAATTGGTTCGTACACTGGAAACTTGGGTAACGTCATCGGTTAAGGCTGGAGTTATTTCTTCGAAAGAAGGGAAGGAATTCCTATCCAACTATCGTTCTGGATTGTACGGATATACCTATCTTGAGTAGAAGTAAGATTTCTTAACTTCAAAAAGCATATTATTACCCCGAACTTGTTTCGGGGTATTTTATTGTTACGATGCCGGTGGCATCGAATGTCAATAGAAATGATTGATATTAAAGATTATTCGACTCCGGCTGGAGTCGAATCGCTAAATGTGCTTTTGGCTATAAATATTCAAACCCTCTGGGTTTGTCAAATTACTCCACAGACGTTATAGCAACTTCTTCAGCTTTAACCTCAACTGCTCCGCAGACGATGGACGCGAAACAATCTTCAAATTCTTATCCACCAAAAACATCTTAGGAGTCTCATCAACATTATAATTTAGGATGATAGGATTATCGTATTCAGCCTTAATCTGCATATTTATCCAAGGAAACTGCTTATCGGCAACAAATTTTTTCCATTGGTCAACCTCCTCATCTATAGAAATGGCCAAAATCTCAAATCCTTTTACCTTGTAATCATTATAAATACTAATTATGCTTGGCATCATCTCAACGCAGTGCGGACACCAAATTGACCAGAATACTACTAGTTTATACTTAGCTTTATCGGCCGATAATTTAAATTGCTTACCACTTATTGGTTTTACCTTAAAATCGGAAGATTTATTACCAACCGCAAGATTCTTTTCAAGGACCAAACGAGCCATAAACTCATTGTCGCTCTTTAAAATTGATGCTGCTTCGCCCCCATTATTAAGCAAATAACTTAGTACGCCAAAATAATCGGTATCCATAAATCCACGGCACAGGGAACCAACAATCTGTGAGCGGATACGCTCACTCATTTTCATTTTCAGTAGATAATCTATCTGCAAAGCAAAAATGGAGTCCTGCTGCTCCTTATCGTAAATATCATCGCAAATTGAATTTTCGAGGTAATCCCAGACGTTCTTGATAAGTAAAGGTGTATTGAGTAATCTATCATCGTTTAAATTCACTCCATTCCACCAATCCTTTACCAATAAGGCTTTGTATGAGCACTCACTGGTTGCTCCTACAACAAAAGGCCTTGTATCCAAACATATATAGTTAGATACAAAAAGCGAAGAATCAACCCTAGATAACTCCTGCGATTTCTGCGAAAACTCAAACTCAACCCGCTGCTTTTCGTTTCTAAGTTGCTCTGCAAAGGGTTGCTCTGGCGTATAATAATTCAGCAACGAGCCAAGCATCCATAAATGCTGCTCCGACGACCGTTTCAACTTTGAGTACTCTATAAACACCTTATTTTCCTTCGATAGTAGGACCTTTAGACTATCCTCAACTGCAAAAACAACGGTTTCGAACTTAATCTCCGGCTCATTGGCCACAATAAAATCGAACGAACTCTGTTTTCCCACAACCATTCTGTATAAGCCCTGATTTGCATTGGAGGGTAATGTGAACTTGTAAACACCATCCTCGTTTGAACGACAAGAGTCAACAACTTCAATTTCCTTACCTACAAAACGCGAAAGTTTTGCCTTAGAACCAATGGATTGTTTTACCTTGAGTTCAATTGTGGTTTGTGCAAAAACACCAAATGATGAGAAAAGCAAGGCAATTAATGCAATGTTTGTTTTAGAAATCATTTTAATAATAGATTTACTATTGCTTAACGATAAACTTCAAAATCTTCTGTTTTAAATCAGCAGGATTAAAGGGCTTCAGCACAAAATCGTTCATACCTAAACTGAATATCTTACGTTTCACATCCTGCATTGCCGATGCACTCAGCGCAATAATTGGAACAGCCTTTTTTGTAGAATCCTCCAACTTACGAATAGCCTTGGCTGCCTCGTAACCGTTCATCTCTGGCATCTCCAAATCCATTAAAACCAAATCGTAGTCAGTTCTTTGAACCATCTCCAATGCCACTAAACCATTCTCAGCGTGCTCGTGATTAATACCCCAATTAGAAAGGAAACGCTGTACAATTAAGGTATTCAACTCATTATCCTCAACAATAAGCACATTGTACTTATGACCTTTTTGAAGTTCCGCTTCAAGGTTTATTTGTGGAGTTTGAATTTTGTCCTGAGGAATAATATCAAACTTTAAATCGAAATAAAAAATTGAACCCTGACCAAGAGTACTCTTCAACTTAATCTCACCCCCCATTATCCCTACAAGTTTCTTGGATATCGCTAAACCAAGTCCAGTTCCCCCAAATCGGCTCATCTGCCCGTGAACCTGAGTAAACTCCTGAAAAATTAAATCCTGCAAATCCTTCTCTATACCTATTCCAGTATCGGAAACAATAAAGCGAATTGTGGCCGTTTTACTGGTTTTCTTATTTAGATTGAAGTTGATAGATACGTTACCCTTGCTGGTAAATTTAATGGCATTCCCAACTAAGTTTGTGAATACCTGATTAAGTCTAACCCTATCGCCCGAGAGAAATTGCGGTATTTCCTTATCAATATGCCCAACCAACTCCAAACCTTTTTCTTTTGCCATCTGCGTAAAAGAACTGATAAGCCCAGCGTGCATCTGATGTAAATCTATTTCCGATTTTATCAAGTCCAAGCGTCCCGCCTCTATCTTGCTAAAGTCAAGAATATCGTTCAGCAACGCAAGTAAATTCTCGGCAGAGTATTTCAACGCCTTTAAGTGCGATAATTGCTCTGGCATTGGCTTTTCCTGAAGCAGCAAATTGGTCATACCAATCACTGCATTCATAGGTGTACGAATCTCGTGGCTCATTGTGGATAGGAAACGTTCTTTGGCCCTACTGGCCTCCTCGGCCATCTCCTTGGCAATAAGCAGTTCCTGCTCTTGTCTTTTACGCAAGGAGATATCGTTCATAGCCACCAATAAGCACTTGCGCCCCTGAATATCTACCACCTCTGCCGATAAGAGCATTGTTAATTCTTCCTTAGCCTTATTTCGAATCTTAATTTCCTGGTTACTAACCCTACCATTATCCTTTAAATAGCTTACAAGATCTTCTCTTCGGTCAATATCAACATAAATATCTAATGTCTTTGAGTCCTTTCCAATAACATCCTCCTTAGTCAATCCAATCTTCTGCAGAAACGCCTCATTAACATCAAGATAAATTCCATCCTCCAAAGTGCTTATGGTCATCATCACCGCGGCTGTATTGAATGCTTTGGAAAACTTTTCCTCCGATGCCTTCACAACCTTTTCGGCCTCCAAGCGCGGACTAATATCCTGAGCTATGGCAAAAATAACATCGCGGCGGCTCCAAACGCCTTTAATCATCCTAACATCAACTGGCACGGATTTTCCATTGTGAGCCCTCATTTCTGAGGTATATGCTCCCCTAGAACCATTAAAGACGTTACTCAAAGTAGTTGAAACAACATTCTGATCCTTTTGATGAAGTTTACTGAACGACTCCAAAAGCAATTCGTGCTCCTTATACCCTAACTTATTTAAAACTGATTGGTTAACCTGCACAATGTTCCCATTATGGTTTATAATAAAAACGAAATCACCAAATGCGTTCACTAGCAAGCGGAAATTCTGCTCCTCCTCTATAAGGTTATTCTCAGCCTCCTTTTGTTGGGTGATATCGTAACTTGAACAAAGTAATGCAGGACGCCCATCCCAATCAATAATTGAAACGTTGGACTTTATCCACTTTAAGTCGTTAAGTTTTGTAAGTATTCGTAAAGTAAAACTATTGGATTTTCGAACCTTTATCTCGTTAAAATCGTTCTGAAAAAGCAGTTTTATTAGTTTTCTATCCTTTGGATGTACAATATCCAAGAACAAAATCTCCTTGACCTCAAGTTCATTATAGCCTGTTAAAAGACTAAAACTAGGATTACAGAATACCACCCTATGGCTTTGAATCACATAAATGCTACTTTCGTTCTGAAACAACAAACTCCTAAAAAGTTCATTCTCAGCCTTAAGTATAGCATTTACGTTACTTGAATTCTCGTTGGTTCTCAAACTTGAGCAGGTTAAAAAGATTGCAAAAGTTATAAAAAATGTAGATACGTTGTGCCTAATTCTGAAAGGAATTGAATATTTCAAAGAATATAGAGGATTGAGATGAAGTTAGAGGAATTTTTTATGGTTCTATTTGATAATTCAAAACAACACATTGTCATTTTGACATCAACAAAATACAAAATATGTCATTTTTACAGAGAATCATCATTGGCATACACATTGAAAATAGTTTAGTACAGCAATAAATTGAATGTCTAACTAAATTTTGGAGGAAAAAGTTATGATACCAATGTTAAGACGCAGAAACACTCTGCCCAGTTTCGTTGATGAGTTCTTCGGTGACGACCTATTCAACCGATTTTTCAACGAAAACGAGAATGTAACTGTTCCTTCGGTGAATATCAAAGAAGGAAAAGAAGATTTCTCGATAGAGGTTGCCGCACCAGGTCTCGACAAGAAGGATTTCAAGGTTGATTTAAACAACAATGTTCTTGAAATCTCCAGCGAGAAAGAATTCAAGGAGGAGAGCAAGGACGAAAAGGTTATGCGACGCGAGTTCCGCTACTCATCGTTCAAGCGCACCTTCACACTTCCCGACACTGCCGATACCGATAAGATTAAAGCCTCATACAAGGACGGAATCCTAAGCATTAACATTCCTAAAAAGGATGAGGCTAAGGTTAAACCTGTAAAACAAATTTCTATTTCATAAGAAGGAAGCCCAGCTTATCTGGGCTTCCTTCTAATTTAGAATCTGCTAAAAATCAAATCTATTTTAGTATCAATAACTACTAATACTATTTTTCTTCGTATCTCATACTTTTTCCATGATGAAAAAGTAAGCAAAAAATCTAGGCAAAACTATGCTTCCACCCGCCCTGCAACAAGTCAAGAATTTCTGCAAAAGTAGGCAAGCCCCTTTTGCGAAATTCTATAACTTCTTGCATTCACGCTTACGCTGGCTCGCAGTTTTGCCAATCCCGCACACATGCATTTTACAGTCAAATTTTTAGGATTCATATAGTTTCAAACTAACACCATATGATTGACTTTTCAGTAGCCTTTTTCAAGAGGAAACATTCTTCGTATTACTCTAAATTCCTCCATCTACTTCTAACTACCTGTACTCCATATGCTCCTGGTCGGTAATCTTCTCACAGTAATGGCACTTTAACGATACATTCTTTTTATCGGCCACCTTAAATTTAGGAGTTACATTCTCGAAATTGGTGATACACTTAGGATTCACACATTTTACAATACCCTTAATTTCATCGGGAACCTCAACAAGCATCTTTTCCACTACCACATAGTCCTTAATGATATTCAACTTGGCGTGTGGGGCAACAATTGCAATTCGGTTAATCTCCTCGCGCTCAAAATACTTATCGGCAATTTTCACAATGGCCTTTTTACCAAGCCTTTGACTCTCAAGGTTGGTTCCGAATGTAATAAGATTCGGAATTTTATCTAAACCCAATATAGATATAACCTTGAAAAGATTTTGAGCAGGTATATGGTCAATCACAGTTCCATTCTGAATGGCACTAACGCTTAAATGTTTTTTATCGTTCATAGCTATTATCCTTTAATATTTTACTTCAAACCAAGTATTGATGCCATAATCGCCATACGGGCATACACACCATTAAGAGCCTGTGTAAAGTAATATGCTTTGTTGTTGTCATCTACGTCAATATTAATCTCATTTACACGTGGAAGTGGGTGTAAAATCCGCATATTTTCTTTAGTTCCCTCTAGCATATGATTGCGAAGTATGTATGCATTCTTAACCTTCTCATAATCCATTGGGTCGGAGAAGCGCTCCTTTTGTACACGCGTCATATAAACAATATCTGCATCCTTAATATTCTCAGCCAAATCTGTATGCTCTTCGAATTTCAAACCTGCATCCTTCAAGAACATCTTATACTCTTGCGGCATTTGAAGCTCCTTTGGAGCAATAAACACGAATGAAGCGTTGAATTGCGACATCGCCATAAGTAGGGAGTGAACAGTACGTCCATACTTCAAATCGCCCACCATTACAATCTTTTGATTGTTAAGTGTACCCTGAGTTTTTCGAATTGAGTAGAGGTCGAGCATTGTTTGGGTAGGGTGTTGGTTTGCGCCATCGCCAGCATTGATGATTGGCACAGGAGAAACCTCGCTTGCAAAACGTGCACTACCCTCAACAGGGTGACGCATCACAATTAAGTCCGAGTAGTTAGCCACGGTAAGGATAGTATCCTTCAAACTTTCGCCCTTTGAAACGCTTGTGGATGATGCCTCAGAAAAACCAATTATGCGTCCGCCAAGCCTATTCACTGCACTCTCGAAGCTCAAACGGGTTCTGGTTGAGGGTTCAAAGAATAAGGTGGCAACCACTTTGCCGTCCATAATTTTTTGCGAGGGGTTCTTCTCAAACTCCTCGGCCAAATCGAGCACTTTGAAGATTTCCTCCTTGCTCAGGTCGTTGATTGAAACCAAACTTCTGTTCTTCATCTTTATAATTTATTTTGGGTTGTTATCAAAAAAAAGCCCCGACGACAATCGGGGCTAACTATTCTATACTGTTGACAAATACTCCACGTTTACTGATTCAATTTTCTCAACTCTCGAAATAAACTCATCGCTTAAACTCTTTCGAATAGTCACCTTAATTCGGCAACTATTATCGAACTGCTGCTCATTAATGTCGATATTCAAATCCTTAATAATCCGCATAATATCGTTCATTACAAGATAGCTGAAGTTGATATTGAAAATATCATCCACGGTTTTAGTAATAACCGTAGCATTCTGCAATGCATCCTGGGTTGCCGATTTATAGGCATTAATCAACCCCGATACACCAAGCTTTGTTCCACCAAAGTAACGCACCACAACCACCAAAACATTGGTAATGTTGAAACTCAAAAGTTGACCGTGAATTGGCTTGCCAGCAGTACCGGAAGGTTCACCATCATCATTCACTCTCCACTTCTCGCCTTTAGCACCCAGTATGTATGCGTAACAGTGATGACGGGCATCGTAGTATTCCTTTCGTAAATCCTCAACAATTACCTTAATTTCATCCTCAGTATAAACTGGTCGAGCAATAGCAATAAACTTACTGCCCTTCTCGCGGTAAATCCCCGTAGAAGTTCCATCAATTGTGCGATATGTATCCTCGGCCACCATTAACTATACGCAAGTATTACAATTGATACTACTGAAAGCAAAATTCCAGCCCAATTTGTGCGGGTTGGGCGCTCCTTAAACAACATCAAACCGAGAAAAACACTGGCCACAACAACACCAATATTGTTTATTCCGAACAAAATTGAACCCTGCATCTGTTTACCAGTAAGTGCATCGGTATGGTTTAAGGCTGCTATCATAAAGTACATTGAGCCAAAATTAACCAAGCCCAGAACAAATCCAAGTATCCAGGTTTTAATATGCTTCAAATTGTTTGCTGCAGCCTTATTGAAGGGCAAAATTGCAAAACCAATAGTTCCAGCAATGGCAAAAACGGCTGAGTTGAATATGGGATTCAACTCATTGGTAACAAAAGTGGTTTGGGCATACTTAACCGACGAATCGATTATTCCAATTCCAATAAATATTATCAACGGCAAGTATAATCCTGCACTTCCGTGAGTTAATTTCTCCTTCTTATACGTGGTAAGCAAAACCGAAACCAGAGCAAGTACAATTCCAATTATTTTTATTGTATTCAAAGAGTCGTTTGCATCAATCCAAACTGAGAAAAGAATAGGAAGAATTACAGACATTTTTGCAGCAACCGATGTTACAGCAACACCTGCACGTTGCGTGCTTAATCCTATTAGCCTAAACACTGAGATGAACATAGCTCCCAGTATCAGCATAAAAATTACTGTACCAATATTTAGATTTAATAGGGGTTTTACGTCACCGTTGGCCAAAAAAAAACCTGCTAAGCAGGCGGTGATATAATTGACAAGAATTGCACTAAATGTATTTACCTTTAAGCGTTCTGCAAATTTAAACGTTACCAGAACAGCAGCTGACGAAAGAATACAAAGCAGTAGGTAAATCATCTCATTAGGTTTGTGCAAAATTATTGGATTTTTGAGAACCACCAAAATTTTGAAATCACCTTTTTCGAAATATGGTTAACAAATTATTAACAGGGCTCTAAAAGCAATGGATTAATGCTCAAACACTCAGCATATTAATCACTGAATCTATTTTACCGTCCTTAATATCAACAACAATTGAATTATTGATATTCCACTTCTGTACTACATTTTCTACATTTACTTTCCGCACAGTTACAATCACAGGATTTTTACCTCTTTCAACAACCGTGGAAAAAGCATTAGCCCAGACTTCACCCTCCAGCTCCATTCGGCCAATTTCATCAATAATAATTACCTCTCCCTCTTTTGCTTGCAGCAATTTCTGTTCTCCTTCACGTATTGCATCAGCATTAAAATCGAACGATTTTTGAGGAGTTCCGCACTCTGCAATTCGGGTCGAGAGTTGCATTATCCTTTTCTCTGGCAAAAGAACCAATTCGTAACCTGTGCGCAGAGTCGCTTCACCCTGCCCCAGTGCATAAAAACCGGCACAATCAATCTTCTTCCCATTTAATTCATTTACAAGATTTTGCACAAAGGTTGTTTTTCCCTCACCCCTTTCTCCAACTATCAGTATAAAAGGACACTCGGTTTTTGATTGATTGGTAGGTGTGAGTGTATCGTTTACTAGGTTTCTAATTTGAACTACGGGATTTCCTCCCCTTAACTCAAGACTTTTTATTCTTCCCATATACTCGGGTAGCGAGTTAAACGCCAACGATGTCGCCATATAGGCAGGCTGAAAAATCCCTCCAGCAAAGAAACCCTTGATGCTTGGCTTACCAAGTTCTGTCCCAATTGCAGCAAACGAAACTACCACCAAAAATGCTCGCATCATTATTCTTGCGCCACTTTCAACCCAGGTTAAGTCTGATAAAGAGCCAACGCTGATAATTGGAACAACAAATGAGAATAGAATAATAGGAATTGTAAGCCCTAATTTCTTGAAAGGGAAACGTGCCCGTGGGTAAAAAAGCATTGTAAAACCAATATATACAGAGGCAATAATCAACGATGCGTAAGTAGGCAATTTTGAGGTGAAAGTTAAGAATAGCACTAAAAAAGCAAGATGAATTGTGAAATATACCACAGGGAGAATAGATTTATCGGGCTTTGGAACAAATTTCACACTATTCATATCTCCTATACTCCAATCGGTTCGCTTAATTTTACGACCAATGGAGTAGCCCAAAATAACCGCTAAAAAGCCAAAAAGAAGATACAAGCCACCCACTCCTATTACTGGCCAGTAATTTGGAGTTGAACTAACATTGTCGGTACTAATCTTGAAAACCGATAGGTACAAATCGTAAATACTGGAGCCGTACATCATAAACAAACGGGTAATTTTGAAAACTGGGACAGTAAGTACAGCTAGTCCACCACCAAGCATCAAGCCCCATAGATTTGCGCCAAGGAGCAAAACTCCCAACTCCATAAAAACACCCTCAAGCATTATTCCTATCATCGGTGTTACTATAACAGCACTGGGCGATACCGATTTAAGCATTGCACAAACCAGTGCTGCACGCCAGTACAAGCCACGCTGGGGCTCCTTTATCGATATTGCTGTCATAATCATTACCCCAGCAAAAGAGAGCAGTGTGCCAGCAATTAACGGTAGCATAAGATTATGCAAAACGCTACCCAAAATAATCTCTAATGAACCCCAGAATGTTCCAGCAACAACTGCTTTTTGCCAAAGTGGCGATAGAGTATGGTTCGGCTTACTTGCCATTAACTAAAGGGGTGTTTTTGATATTCACAATAATTAAGTAATCGATAGCCAGCATAAATAGAAGAAAAAACTCAATATCCTGAAAACCAATAATATTCATCACAATGGTTGCAAGCATAACTATCAGGGTAATTTTTCGGTATTTATCTACACTGCTCAAGTTGGTTTTATTTCTTAAGTAGAACCTTACCCTATGCCATACAAATGGGATAAATGATAGATAGAAAAACACCAAACCAACCTTGTAGTTAACCAACCTAATAAGGCCTGCAACAATCAATAGTCCAACTGTAAAGAGGATTAATTTACGCTCCGAGAATTTTTTTTCAGCCATCACATTAAACTAAACTGTTATAAACAATCAAAAAAACGGTACTAAAATTGTTAGCAATGATATAAAAAAAAAGCTTGCCATAAATAGCTATATTTGATGTTTAATTGTTAATAGACAGATAAAATCATCGTATAATGAAGAAATTTACAACACTCTACCTATCGATAATCATTTCGTTATCAGCATATTCTCAGCAATTAATACCTAACAAAGAGATAACCACCAACGAACTCTATTATCACGTAAGTATTTTGGCTTCAGACACTCTTCAGGGTCGATACCCTGGAACAACGTACGATAAAATTGCTGCAAAATACATTAAGGACCAACTCACCTCATATAACCTTAAGCTGCTCGGCAATAAAGGTTATCAGTTTTTCACTATCGAAAAACCCTCGCAAAAGCGTTTCGAAAATACTCACCTGATGATAGATGGCAAAAGGCTAACCTACGGTATCGATTACACCACATTGCCCTCTAGGGGAAGCGATTCGCTTTGCAACAATGCAATTTTTGTTGGGTATGGCAATAGAAATGACTATAAAAATGTAGATGTAAAACGTAAATGGGCTGTATTCTTTAAGAACGATGACACGTCGAAAAATGAAAACGAAATGGAACTTTTCGATTTTCGAAAAATTGATATTGCCAAGGAACAAAGCGCCGCTGGCATAATCATTTTAGATGATGACGACAAGAACAACGCTATTTCGCTGGAAAATACTACCAAGGATTATGGGATGCCGATTTTTATCCTTAACAAAAAATCATCGGAAAATCTTTTAAAAAGTTTGGGTGATATCCCATCAGTTAAACAATACATAAAATCAGGAAACCAAAATATCTACCAAAAACTCCCCGTAACAATATGCGGAAAGGTTGGTAAATCGTTCGATGAAATCAACACCCAGAATGTAGTTGCAATGCTCCGTGGCTCAGACCCTAAACTGGCCGATGAGTACATTGTGATTGGTGGTCATTACGACCATTTGGGATTAGGTGGAATGAATGCAAATAGCAGAATGCCCGATACTGTTGCCGTTCATAATGGTGCCGATGATAACGCCTCTGGAATATCCTCAATTCTTGAAATTGCTCAGAAATTCGCCTCGGAACGCAAAAATATCAAGCGCAGTATTGTTTTCATTGCATTTGGAGCAGAGGAAATGGGTCTAGTCGGCTCGCAGCGCTTTGTGGAGTCCGACATAATTCCTGTTTCAAACATCAAGGCGATGATTAACCTTGATATGGTTGGACGATTAGTTGAGAATAAACTGGAAATAAGCGGTACAAAAACCTCGGTTCAATCGGAGCAGATTCTTAATGAACTCAACGCTGATAGTACTTTTAAACTGGGACTTACACCAAGCGGATTTGGTCCATCGGACCACGCATCGTTCTACGCCAAGAATATTCCTGTATTTTTCATCACCACTGGAATTCATTTAGATTACCATACACCGTTGGACGATATTGATAAAATCAACGCCGAGGGCTTGCAAAAAGTAGCCGATTACACCTACCGATTGGCACACAAACTTGCCAATATGGATAGTTCGCTAACATTCACCAAGTCTGGAAGCAGGATGATGCCTTCGCGCAATAGTGGTAAGTTAAAGGTAACTCTAGGTATTATCCCTGATGTTAGCGGCTCATCAACCAATGGGTTAAAAGCTATTGGGGTTACCGACGATAAGCCTGCGGCTAAGGCTGGAATGAAGAATGGCGATGTTATTGTCTCAATAAACGGCAAGCCCGTAACCAACATTAACGACTATATGGAAAGATTATCGGAATTAAAGCCCGATACAACAGTCACGGTTGTTGTTGTAAGGAATAACGAGAAAATAACCTTAACGGTAAATCTATAGTTACTTGGTAATTTGAATGAGTTATTGAGAAATTGAGTGATTAAGTTTATTTTAATTATTATATTTCCCAACTTTTAACTAAACATCTATGCTAAAACGAGTTTTACTTTGGATTTTTGCTGTTGTAATTACACTTTCAGCCGCCGTTTTTCAGCGTTTAACAGGTCCAACCCACCCAAAACGTGTTGAGTACAAAATTGAAGACTCAACCTATAAGGTTAAATTGCCACGTAGCGGAGAGAGTACAATGGATTGTATTGTATCGTTATTATTGCCCGATACAGCAAATGCAACGCTAAACTTTAGGCGCTACCCCACCAACGATGATTTTACTCGGGTGCAATTTGTAAAGTCCGATAACGGAAAATTTGAGGCACTGTTGCCCAAAATGCCTGCTGCAGGAAAGTTAGAGTACTATATAGAGATAAGTACCGAAACCCAGAACATCCCTCTTTTCAAAGAAGAACCAATAATAATCCGCTTCAAAGACCCCGTACCTGCATGGGCTTTAATTCCTCATATCTTCATTATGTTTTTTGCAATGATGTTCTCCAATATTGCAGGATTAACAGCAGCATTCAATGTAAAATCATTCAAAACCTACGGTTTAATTGCTATAGCAACTTTGTTTATTGGTGGTTTTGTTTTTGGTCCAATAATTCAGCAATACGCTTTTGGACAAGCGTGGACTGGCTTCCCATTAGGCCATGATCTAACCGATAATAAAACTCTTATTGCATTTGTAGCTTGGTTTTTTGCTGTGGCTATGAACTGGAAAAAGGATAAACCTTGGGCAACAGTAATAGCATCAATTGTTACTATTGTTATCTTTTCAATCCCTCATAGTTTAAGGGGCTCCGAACTTAACTACGAATCGGGCAAAGTGGTAACAGGGTTTATTATGAATTTTATTCGATAGTCAAATGCTAAAAACTAAAAAAGCTAACCATTTAGGTTAGCTTTTTATTTTTTACACAAATATTAGTGTTTGTGCTCACCACATTTTTTTGTGCTATCTGCAGCCTGACCTGCGCAAGGTTTATTGCAGCTATCTTTTTTCTCTGTACAAGCTGTGCTATCTTTCTTTTCGCAGCAAGCAGATGAATCTTTTTTCTCACAGCACTCAGTTGTAGCTTCAGCCTTAGTCTCTTTTGAACCACAAGAAGTTAAAGCAACAGCACCAACTAATACGATGCTCATCATTAATACACTAATTTTCTTCATTTTTTAAACGTTTTTGGGTTTATACTATCAACCACAAAGTAAATAAAATGTTTAATC
>Ga0209066_10004519_pt1 | contig 15094 bp, 11 predicted proteins | sample All_14_2_FD_187198 | JGI IMG/M metagenome (GOLD analysis project Ga0209066, IMG submission 187198) | Freshwater microbial communities in response to fracking from Pennsylvania, USA - Allegheny Zone_MetaG_DW_15 (SPAdes) (version 2) ...
GGCCTGACCGCCGTCGCCGTGCTCGCCTTTTCCCGCCTCGGGCTGACCGGACTGCTGGGCAAAATTGGCCTGAAACCCGCGTCGACCGCAATGATTGTCCGCCTGGTGCCGCTGTTCGTGGTGCTCGCCGGCACCGCCGCCGTCATTGGCTGGAACCTGGATCATCGACACGGCGTGGCGGTGGTCGGCAGCATCGTCGAAGGCCTGCCCGGCCTGAACCTGTTCCTGCCGGCGTTTGCCGAACTCAAGTTGCTGGCCCTGCCGATCCTGCTGATGGCGCTGATCGGCATGGTGCAGAACATATCGATGGCCCAGGCGCTGGCCATCCGGCGGCGCGAGCGCATCGACGCCAACGCCGAACTGGTCGGCCTGGGCAGCGCCAACGTGGTCTCCGCCTTCTATGGCGGCATGCCGGTCGGTGGCGGCGTCTCGCGTTCTGCGGTCAACGTCGCTGCCGGGGCACAAACGCCGCTGGCCAGCATCATCTCGGCCCTTGCCATGCTCGCCATCGCGGCCGGCGCTGCGCCCCTGTTCGCCCGCCTGCCGCTGGCCGTGCTGGCCGCCAGCATCATCGTCGCCGCCATCAGCATGATCGACCTGCGTGCCCTGCGCCAGGCCTGGGATTACGACCGGGCCGACGGTATCGCGGCGCTGGGCACGGCCAGCGGTGTCTTCCTGCTCGGCCTGGAAGCCGGTATCGGACTCGGCATCCTGTTCTCGCTGGCGACCCTGGTCTATCGCACCAGCACCCCGCACATCGCCGTCATCGGGCGCATTCCGCACAGCGAGCATTTCCGCAATGTCGAACGCTACGAGGTCGAGACCATTCCCGGCGTGATTTTCCTGCGCATCGACGAAAGCCTGTTCTTCGGCAACCTCGACGCCGTCGAATCCCGCCTGGCCGGCGAACTGGAAAAAGCCGGCGACACCCGCGATGTGGTCCTCATCATGAGCGCCGTCAATCGCGTCGACACAACGGCCATGGAAGTCCTCAGCGACCTCAACCGGGAACTCGCCGGCCGCCACATCCGCCTGCATCTGGCCGAGGTCAAGGGGCCGGTGCAGGATCGCCTGAGCCCAACCCCCCTGTGGCAGCAACTCTCCGGCCAGGTATTTCTTGCGGTCAACGACGCCTACGAAGCACTAAAACAGGCCACACCAACAAACAGCCATCGTTAAAATACCCCCCATGCCTACTCCCATCAAACGCTCCGTATTTTTCATCTCCGACGGCACAGGTCTGACTGTCGAAGCCCTGGGTCACAGCCTGCTCACGCAATTCGAAAAAGTTGAATTCCGGCAGATACGCATCCCCTTCCTAGACAGCACCGAAAAAGCCCAGGATGCCGTCGCCCGCATCAATGCCCAGGGCGAAGCCGACGGCATGCGCCCCATTGTGTTTACCACCCTGATCGATCCGGGGCTCGCCGACATCGTCCATCAGGCCGACGCTTTCTGCATGTCCTACTTCGAAACCTTCCTCGCCCCGCTGGAAAACGAACTCGGCCTGAAATCCAGTCACACCGTCGGCCGCTCGCACGGCACCGCCGACAGCTCGGACTACAAGAACCGCATCGAATCGATCAATTACACACTCGCCCACGACGATGGCATCACTGACCGCGGGCTGGAAGAAGCCGACGTCATCCTGGTCGCTGTCTCGCGCTGCGGCAAAACGCCGACCTCGCTCTACCTGGCCATGCAATTCGGCCTGAAAGCCGCCAACTTCCCGCTGATCCCGGAAGATTTCGATCGTGGTCGACTGCCCGGCACACTGGAAAAGCATCGCAGCAAGCTGTTTGGCCTGACCATCCAACCGGAACGCCTGGCACAAATCCGCGAAGAACGCCGTGCCGGCAGCACCTACGCCTCGCTGGCCAACTGCCGCTACGAAATTGCCGAAGCCGAAAAAATGATGCGCCGAGAAGGTATCCGCTGGCTAGACTCCTCGACCAAGTCAATCGAGGAAATCTCAGCTACAATTTTGCAAGTGTTGAATTTGCGCTAATATTTTTGCTGTGGTGCAACAAAAGCCACCCAATAGATTGACAGAAGCATGCTTGGTGAGGGAATATCAACCTCAACAACCTGATTTGATTTGAACTGACCCGAAGGAGCCCAATTACATGATCCGCAAAGTATCCACAATCCTCGTCGCTGCACTGCTTGCAGTGTCCAGCGTTTCCTCTTTTGCACAAGGTACTGGTACTGGTGCTGGTGCTGGTGCTGGTGCTGGTGCTGGTGCCGCTGGAGCAGGCGCAGGCGGACTAGCCATCGGCACAATGACCGCTGCCCAAATTGCTGCGCTGGCAGCGGCAGCGGCAGCGGCAGCGGCAGCGGCAGGTGGCGGTGGCGGTGGCTCTACCTCTACCTCTACCTCTACCACTACGGCAACTTCGACTGCAAAATAATAAACACCCTCGGTTTCAACTGAACCCTGCAAAAAAGCCCAAGACGACTCCTTGGGCTTTTTTCTACCTTGCTGCAAGAAACGCCAGCACGCAAAAAAGGGCGGCATTTTTCAGACACCGCCCTTGACCCGCCTAACAACCGGCACCCACACCGGCAGACATCCAGTTGATGCTTATCGACGAACGCAGAAATAACCGCCGTTCGGAAAGATAGAGCCATCTGCGGCCCTGGCTTTCTGATGATAGCCAATGGCCTTGAACTGCATGCTTTCAGTATTCAGGCTGGAACAAACCTTCTCACCGTTGGCAGCCAGTTCTGCCGGCACCGGACCAAAGGCAGCGGGATTGTCCCAGGTGTTCTTCTTGGGATCCTTGGCATCGACCACCAGCATCGGCGGAACTTCACCAGGCTTGTCACCAACCGACGGCGTCAGGGCACAGGATGCCAGCACGCTCACCGCAAACAGGGAAACCAACGCCACTTTCACTGATTTGATTTGCATATCAACTCCTCGGAATTTAATTAAAAAGACTGATCGAAAACCCAACATCGGCCACCGCATCTGCTGGGCACCAATTTTGCCAATCGATTTTTATTCGACATCTGCATTCTAGGGGCTGAGCAGGCGTGAATCAATTACATATGAATCAACCCGGGCGATAAGGCTTGGTAATTTCCATGCTGAACGCCGACAATCCAGGCGCCACATGCTGCTCGCTACGCCAGACAAAACGATCCGCATCAACCCAAAAACGGTTAACAAATGACCATTGCAACGCATCGGCACGGCAATGCTCCTCCATCAGACGCAAGCGCATCACCCGTTTGCCAAGCTGCATTTCCGCATCAGCCCCCAAGCGCAACACCGATTTCACCGGCACCCCAAAACGGTTACCCGGAACAATGTCGAGCTGACGCTGATAACTAGCCCCCTCGATAGGCTTACCATCCGGCGCCAGAAAATCCGGCTGAGGAAACGACGTTCCGGCCAGGTTATCGGTAAACCCTACGGTACGAACCAGACGGCCATAGCGAGTAACGAGTACGCCACGATCCGCCGAATACCAGTGCATTTCATCGTTTTCCACCTTGGCTAACACCACCAGCACACGCTGGATATTGGGTAACTGCACCGCCATCGACGCGTAAGGCAAACTTTCCGGGTAGTCCTGATCAAAACTCGAACGGTTCCCGAAGCTGCTCCCCACGGCCACTTCCAGGGTTTTCATGGAAAGATTCCGGCCACAACCTGCGCTCAGACAGGCGGCACCAAAGGCTGCAAGAATATTTCGACGTTTCATTGAACAAAAGTCTCTAGGGCTGATCACGCTGGGCTAACAACAGGGAGGCATATGCTAAAATTGTGGCTTTGCTTTTCACGAGAATCTTCGCCATGCGCGCTACTGAATGTCCGATGATACCGAATTGGCTTAAGGGAGTCTCCCTGTCGTTTGTATTTGCTGCCATTCCAGGGAGCGCCTTGCTGGCACAAGAGGGAGGCCCCGCATCCATGGCAGCGGCAATTTCCGCTGCCCAGGCGCAGGGCATATCGGTTGAGGCACTGCAGCAAATGCAGAGTGGCGAATCGGCCAGCACAGCCAAGAACGCACCTTTATCCAAAGCGCCGGGAGAAAACAATAATCGCCAACTAGTGGTCATTCCCGGATTTTCTGGCAACCTGCGCCCATTTGGCGAGCAACTTTTTTCCCAGCACCTGGGAAAATATGTCACCCCGACAGACCTCCCCGTGCCGGCTGATTACATCATCGGCATCGGCGATACTGTGGAAGTGCGCTACTTCGGCAAGGAAAACCGCGTCATGCGCCTGCCGGTTGAACGCGACGGCAGCATCACCATGCCGGAAATCGGCGCCGTCTCAGTCGCTGGGCTAACGCTGGAAAACATGGGCAGCATGCTGCTCGAACGCATCAGTAAACAAAAAATTGGCGTCGAAGCCACCGTCAGTATGGGGCCCTTGCGCTCCATCCAGATTTTTCTGATGGGTGATGTCAATCGCCCCGGCGCAGTCACGACCGACGCGCTGACCACCATCTCCAATGCACTGATGTTCGGCGGCGGAATCAGCGCCTCCGGTTCAATGCGCCGAATCGAAGTCCGCCGCCAGGGCAAGGTCGTTTCCCGTATTGATCTGTACAACAGCCTGCTCAAAGGCAGCGACGCCGGTGAACTGCGCCTGCAATCCGGTGACGTCGTATTTGTACCATCTGTCGGCAAGCGCGCTGCGATCGACGGCGAAGTTCTGCGCCCCGCCATCTACGAACTGCTGCATGAAAAAACCACCGGCGATCTGATTCGCTTGGCTGGAGGTCTGAAACCAACAGCCTACGCCGAATCCAGCAGGATGAACCGCATCGGTTCCGACTGGCAGCGCAGCACCAGCATCATTTCGCTTGCCAGCCAGGCAAACCAGAGCCTGGCGCTACAAGACGGCGACATTTTTGAAATCCCGCAGGTCATCCAGACTCAAGCCCCCTCGAAAGCAGACTTCCGTTTTCCAACCATCACTCTTGAAGGCCAGTTTCTGGCTGCCGGCACTTACAAGTGGCACGAAAAACTGCATCTCGGAGAACTGGTTCCCCGCTATGAACAAATCAACCTCAATGCCTATCGCCCATTGGCTGTCATTGATCGCCTGGATCTGCTAACCGGTTCCCGCTACTACAAAACCATCAACCTGCTGGATGTAATCATCCACAAAGCCCATGTTCCGCTGCTGCGTGACGACCGCGTATTCACTTTCAGCCAAGGTGAAATCGAGTTCCTGTCAAGCACTCTGGTCCAGCAAGCACTTGCCGGTCGCGGAATGCCGGCCAATACTGCGTCACCCGGTATCGTCATTGACGCGGGTGCTGCAGTCACGAATCGATCTGCACTGGAGACAACCCGCAAAGCCTTCGACATCGGCAGCAAGAACACAGAAGCCAGCGGGAGGATCGTCGCTTCTGTTGACACCTGCCGCAGCCTGATCGAACTCTCACACATTATTGCCAACGAAGGCACGGATCGCTTCCGCTCTGCCGTATTTGCCGGTGCCTATGCCGAGGATGGCCTGCAAGTCGTCAAATCCATGCCCTGTCCGGATATTTTCGAAAACAATCCACGCATGTTGCCCTTCCTGCTGGAAAATGCCATCACCCTGCGTGGCGAGATCAAGGACCCCGGCGTGCTGCCCGTACCCGAAGGCCTGACACTCGATATCGCCCTGCGCAGCCGCGGCGGACTAACCCGCTCGGCCGACCTGAAAGGCATCGAGATCAACAAACTGGTAGCCGGGGAAAAGGAAACCAAAGTTGTCCGCGAACGCGTCGCCGATACTTCAGCACTCGACAAGATCGCGCTGGAGCCGGGTTACATCGTCCAGATCCGCAAACGGGCAACTGAACAGGACACTGGCCTGGTGCGAGTGAGCGGTGAGCTTTTCCACCCCGGTGTCTACGAAATCCGCAAAGGCGAAAAGCTCTCAGAACTTCTGGCACGCGCCGGTGGGCTGACGCAATTCTCCTATCCACAAGGTACCGTTTTCCTGCGCCCACGGATCAAGGAAGAAAAACGCCAGTTCTATGCCAAGGCTGCCAACGACATCATGCAGAACGCCCTGTTCTCGCTGACCCGCGAGAAAGTAGACGGACAAGGCGTTGGTAATACCAATGCCATCTTGCAGATCGCCCAGCAGATCAAGGCCACCAACCCGATCGGCCGCATGGTGGTTGAATCCGATCCAACGGTACTGCAGGTCCGGCCGGAACTAGATGTCATGCTTGAACCAGGTGACGAAGTGCATATTCCCCGCCGTCCAAATACCATCCTGGTCATGGGTGAAGTGCTCAATCCCGGCGCCCTGCAGTTTGTGGCTGGCAAAAAGGCTGACGAATATGTGCGCGAAGCTGGTGGTCTGAGCCAGTTTGCCGACAGCGACTACATCATTGCCGTGTATCCGAATGGCCAGGCCGAGCCGATCAAGCTGTCCAGCTGGAATTTCACGCCGACCCTGCTGCCGCCCGGTTCAGCCATCTACGTCTCACGTGAGCCGATCACAACAACTTCGATTGACATCCTCAAGCTGACACTGCAGATCGTCAAGGACCTGGCACTGACCGCCGCTTCGCTCAGCGTGATCGGCAGCAACTAAGCCCACGCTGCACGAAACACGGACAATGCGTGTCGCCAAGACCACACGCCGGGCGAAGCTGCCCGGTGTGTTCCGCCTCAGCCCAATTGCAGCCTGCCTGATACTACCGGCACTGGCCTGGGGCCAATACGTGCCGCAACAACCGAAGTTTGATACCTACAGCGACTTCGGCGGCATCGGTTTGCTGCAGATGCCAACAGCGCGATTCTCTGAAGAAGGTGCCATCAGTATCAGCACCGGCCTGGTGGAGCCCTACCAACGCACCGCCGTCACCTTTCAACCGCTCCCCTGGCTGGAAGGCACACTGCGCTATACGGCAGTGAGAAATCGTCTCTATGGTCCTCAGGATTTTTCTGGAAAACAGAATTACAAGGATCGCGGCATCGATCTCAAATTTCTTTTACTCGAAGAGTCGAAGTACCTGCCACAGGTTGCCGTGGGTTTTCGTGACGTTGGCGGAACAGGCTTATTTTCCAGTGAATACCTGACCATCAGCCGACGCTATTACAATTTCGATTTTTCGCTCGGTATGGGCTGGGGAAATCTGGGCACGCGGGCGCATGTCAAAAACCCCTTTGGTTTCATCTCTGATCGTTTCAAATCTCGCCCAAGTAACGCAGGAACTCCAGGCTCTGTCTCCAGCATATCTTTTTTCCAGGGAGAAATGGTTTCCTTGTTTGGCGGTATTACCTATCAGACCCCCATTCCTGGCCTGACATTAAAGCTGGAATACGACGGCAACGATTACAGTCAGGAAGCCCTGAACAATCCACAGAAAGTCCGCTCACCCATCAACATCGGCGCCGTCTACTCTTACAGCGACTGGCTGGATTTTTCCGTGGGCTACGAGCGTGGCGACAAACTCATGGCTCAAGTGGCATTGCGCGGTAACATTCACAAAGTAAGCGGCATGCCAAAGAACGACCCGACACCAGAAGCTATCCAGCCACGCAATCTGAATGTTGAGATCAACGATTATTTGAAAAAACAGGAGCAGAGCAAGCCTAGCAACACCTTGCTACGCATGAGCGAATCACTCGGCCAACTTGATTACCAGATCGAATCCGTTCAATTCCGCGGCAAGGAAATGATTGCCACCGTAGCCCAGCCCACTTTCCGTAATCGAGCCAAAGCCATCGGCCGTGCCGCCCGCGCCATGGCCAACGCAGCCCCGGCAGATATCGAACTGCTGACCATCGTAGATCTGCAAAACGGCGTGGAAACCCAGCATGTTTCATTGATGCGCAAGGATCTGGAAAAGGCTGTTCGCCACGAAGGCAGCCCGGAAGAAATGGCAAAAAATCTGCGCGTCACACCGCCCGAAAACCTGACCAGCGACCACCGGATCCGTAACGACAGCCTCTACCCAAGTGCAAGCTGGGGCTGGGCACCAGCCATGCGCCACCACATCGGCGGCCCAGATGATCCCTACTTCTACGAAATTTACCTGCGCGGTTTTGCCGATCTTCAGTTGACCCGGAATTTCAGCCTGAGCGGCGAAATAAACGTCAACGTCAAGGACAACTTCGACGGGCTCCGGCTTGCCTCAGACAGCGTTTTGCCGCATGTCCGGAGTGACATAAAGGAGTACCTCAAGGAAGGCAGCAATGGCATCACCCTGCTGCAAGCCGATTACCAGACCAATCTTGGTAGCGAAAGCTACGCCCGCGTTTCAGCGGGATTGTTCGAAGACATGTTTGGCGGTATCGGCGGAGAACTCCTGTATAAGCCTTTTGGTCAGCGCTGGGCAATCGGCGCCGACCTGTATCGCGTACGCCAGCGTGACTACGATCGACGCTTTGCCTTCCGCGATTACGAAGTCACCACCGGCCATGTCGACCTGTATTACCAGCTGCCTTTTTACGACATCACTGCCCAGCTAAGTATAGGCCAGTACCTTGCTGGCGACCGGGGTGCCACGCTAACGCTCTCACGCCGATTCGAAAGTGGTGCAGAGTTTGGTGTCTTTGCAACGAAAACCAATATTTCTGCTGCTGAATTCGGTGAAGGTTCGTTCGACAAGGGCGCTTACATTACCGTACCCTTCGACCTCCTTTCCTATTTCTCAAACCGCAGTTTTATCGGCATTGGCTGGCGCCCGCTGACCCGCGATGGCGGTCAACGGCTGCACCAAAGCAAGCGGCTCTACCCCATCGTTGCCGGAAGCGGACGCGATGCCATGCTAGCTGACTGGTCGAAAGTACTAGATTAGACGTTAAAATGCGTAGTTACCTACTCAAGCCCCCAACCCGACAGGACGCAAGATGAGCGACAACAACCTTCCCGAAACGATCATCGACGACGACGAAATCGACCTCTTCGAGCTTTGGGAAACGCTGGTAGAGGGCAAGTGGCTTATCCTTGGCTGCGCTGTTCTCTGCTTTGCTCTTGCCACCACACTGGCCTTCATCATGACTCCCAAGTACGAAGCCAGGATTGTTGCATCCTTTGCTGAGGAAGGAAAAACCAGTGGCGGCATGGGGGCGTTGGCAGCTCAGTACGGTGGACTTGCTGAAATGGCGGGGATCAACATCGGCGGCGGAGGAAATAAGGACGCCTCGCTCGCCTTCCTGAAATCCCGTGGTTTCATCGAGAAATTCATTGAACAGGAAGGACTTTTGACTATTCTCTTCGCCAAGGACTGGGATACCGAAAAGAAACAGTGGAAAGTAACCGGGGATGACGTTCCCACCCTTTGGAAAGCTTACGAAATATTTTCCAAGAAAATCATGGACGCCTCCATGGACAAGAAAACCAACCTCGTAACGCTCACCATAACCTGGAAGAATAGAGAACAGGCAGTTTACTGGGCCAACGAACTGGTACGCCGCGCCAACGAAACCTTGCGGCAAAAAACCATCACCGAAACACAGTCAACTTTAGATTTTCTTCAGAAAGAGCTGGAGAAAACCAGCATCGTCGAAGTTCAGAACACCATTTACCGGGTGATGGAAACTCAGGTGAAATCGATGATGATGGCCAATACCCAGGAGCAATTTGTATTCAAGATCATCGACCCGGCAATTGCCGTTGATGAAGACGCCTTCGTCAAACCCAAACGCCCGCTGATGATGGCACTCGGGCTGGTAGGCGGCATTTTTCTGGGTATCGTTATTGTATTCATACGTAAATTCATCGCCAAACAGAAGGCAAAGAAATGAAGCTAGCGTTCCCCAGCCTGCTGATTGGCTTAGTCATCACCTGGTTAGTCGCCAACATCCTAGCCCCCGCTCAATTCAGTTCTTATATCGTTCTCACCCTTTCTGGTGAAACGAATGCGCACATACTGCAGCGCAATCTTGCCAACGAATCAAACTGTCGAAAACTCAATCAAGCAGTTGGTAGCGCGCTGGTCCTCGGTTGTCCGACTTGCCGCATAAAGCAGAGCGAATGCATCAAAAACCTTGATGAAACCAAAACGCACTGGCTCGACGGACCAGTCCTGGATCACCCCAGCATCCCGTTTCACAACGGGGTTATCGTTTTTGAAGGCAGTGATCAGAACCTGACTGGAACAGCTTGCGCGGCAATGGAGTCGCAGACCTCCAACTTGCGCAAGCAAGACCGCCTGACCTGCATTACCTCGGGCAAAAGCCGCTACGACATCGATACAAGTACGCCACTTATAAGCGATTCGCCAACAGCTTACCTATTCATCGGCATCGCAGCTGTATTTATTGTCTTATTGCTAACTCTGTACAGCCGGAAAAACAAATCGATCTTGTCGGGAAACATTGAGAAAGTCGCATTTTTAACCACCGATGCACTCGTACTGGGCGCAGCCTTCCTTGCTGTCAACATCCACGCAGCCATCGACTTGCGCGGACTCACCACCCACCTGATCCTGTCGTTGGTAACACTAGCTTGGTTCTGGGTGATCAACGAGCACTATGCCCGTCGCCGTCCTTTCTGGGATGAACTACGCGAAATATTCCGAACCCTTGGCATCATGCTACTGCTGGCCTGTACCGCAATCCTGCAAACCGAATACGACCTGGTTCCGGCACTGGTACTTTGGATAAGCACATTTGCCCTGATTCCGCTAGGCCGCGCAAGCCTCAGGGCATTCATGCATAAACTGGGCATCTGGGAAAAACCCGTGATCATCGTAGGCACGGGAAACAACGCCAGGGAAGCCTACCTGGCCGTCCGCCATGAGAAAAACCTGGGTTACTGTATTAAGGCTTTTGCGGCGCCATCCTGGCAAAAAGAGGTGCCAAACACGCTGCAGATCGGCCAAAAAGAATTTCCAGTCGTTCATTTGAATGAAGCCCCCGAGGAACAACTGACTTCGCTTGGTCGGCCGCAGATCATCATCGGCCTGGACTCCCTCGCCCCCCAGGAAAATCAACGCCTGATCAAAACGCTGTCGCGCCTGCAGCACAATATTCACATCATTCCAACACTGCGCGGCCTGCCCCTCTTTGGCACCCAGCTTTCGCATTTTTTCAGCCATGAAGTACTGTTCATGACGGTACGCAATAATCTTGCACGCCGCAGTTATCGCTGGATCAAACGCAGTTTCGATATATTTGTTTCACTCTGCCTGATTGCGCTGCTATCTCCCCTGCTGATCGCCCTGACCATTCTGATCCGACGTAGCGGCGGCACAGCGTTCTACGGGCACCAGCGCATTGGCCAGGACGGAAAACTCTTCAAGTGCCTGAAATTCCGCTCCATGCGCCCTGACGCCGACAAGGTACTCAAGGAACTCCTGGCCAATGACCCGGTAGCCAAAGCCGAGTGGGATAAAGACTTCAAACTGAAGAACGACCCGCGCATTACCCCGGTTGGTCACTTCATTCGCAAAACCAGCCTCGACGAATTGCCCCAATTGTTCAATGTCCTGAAGGGCGAAATGAGTCTGGTTGGTCCACGCCCGGTCGTCAAGGATGAACTGGAACGTTACGGCAGTGCCTCCGTGTTCTATCTGGAAGCAAAACCCGGCATTACCGGTCTTTGGCAAATCAGCGGCAGAAATGACACCACCTATGCCGAGCGGGTTTCTCTGGATTCCTGGTATGTGCAGAACTGGTCGCTGTGGTACGACATCGCGATCCTGTTCAAGACCTTTGATGTTGTATTCAATCGGCGCGGCGCTTATTAACTCAAAATGCGATCAAGCAAAGACCGTGCTTCAACAAGCACGGTCTTGAGGTGCGCCTCACTGAGAAAGCTTTCGGCGTAAATCTTCGAAAATATAACCCTCGAATAAAACCGGTTTTAGCGTAAAACTAACTTATAGAAACTTGTCTGCATCCTCAAAGGATTTTGCAGCTGTATCCTTTGCTGCGAGTTGCGGAGCAAAATCAATAGGCCAGTCAATACCCACTAACGGGTCGTTCCACAGCAAACTGCGTTCATGCTCGGGAAACCAATAATCAGTGGTCTTGTATAAAAACTCTGCCGTCTCACTCAATACGACAAAGCCGTGCGCAAAGCCGGGAGGAACCCAGAGTTGTTTGTGATTTTCCGCATTCAGGATTTCCCCAACCCATTGCCCAAATGTTGGCGATGATTTCCGGAGATCAACAGCCACGTCAAAGACTTCCCCTTGAACCACTCTGACCAGCTTTCCTTGCGCATGCTGAATCTGATAATGCAAACCACGCAGTACCCCACGCGCAGATTTGCTATGGTTATCCTGAACAAATGCAACATCCAGCCCAGTCAGTTGATTAAAGTCACGAGCGTTGAAACTTTCGAAGAAAAACCCACGAGCATCACCAAAAACCTTGGGTTGCATCACCAGCACATCCGGTATAGCCGTTGGGGTAATAGTAAAAGGCATGTCTGGTACTCACTTCAAGAGGTTTAGCAAATATTGCCCGTAACCATTCTTGGCTAATGGTGCTGCAAGCACTTGCAACTGCTCTGCCGTAATCCAGTCATTTCTGAACGCGATTTCCTCTGGGCAGGCCACCTGCAAACCCTGACGTTTTTGCAGGGTCGCAATGAAACTTGCAGCTTCCAAAAGGCTGTCATGCGTTCCAGTATCCAGCCAAGCGTAACCTCGCCCCATGATTTCTACGCTGAGTTGCCCTTGTTCCAGGTAGCGCTTGTTAACATCGGTAATCTCAAGCTCACCGCGATGAGATGGCTTGATATCTGCAGCGATATCACAAACCTGTTGGTCATAAAAATACAAACCCGTAACCGCGTAATTGCTCTTGGGGTTTGCCGGCTTTTCTTCAATGCTGAGGGCTCGTTGCTGGGCGTCGAAATCAACGACACCATAACGCTCTGGATCGTGGACATGGTATGCAAACACTGTTGCCCCCTCTGTTCTGGAGCTAGCGCTATCCAATTGCCGAACCAGATCATGACCATAGAAAATGTTGTCGCCAAGCACTAGAGCACTTGGATTCCCCCCAACAAAATCGCGGCCAATGATAAAAGCCTGTGCCAAACCATCCGGACTGGGCTGAACTGCGTACTGAATGTTCATCCCCCAGCGCTGGCCATCACCGAGCAACTCAGCAAACCGTGGCGTATCTTGCGGCGTACTGATCAACAAAACATCACGAATACCGCTCAACATGAGCGTGCTAAGCGGATAGTAAACCATGGGCTTGTCGTAAACCGGCATCAACTGCTTGCTGACGGCCTGTGTAACCGGATACAAACGTGTGCCGGAACCGCCGGCGAGAATAATCCCTTTTCGCTGTGACATAATTTTTCTCACAAAATTTGATCAAGAATATGGTCGATCCCAAGACGCCAGTCTGGCAAATTCAAACCAAAACTCTGTCGGAATTTACTTGTATCGAGTCGAGAATTAGCCGGCCGTCTTGCCGGCGTAGGGTACTGCGTGGACAATATAGGCAGTATTGATTCAGGTGCCACCTTGATTGGATATCCCGCAGCGCGAGCCCGCTCAATCACGTAACAAGCATATTCATGCCAGTTCGTAACACCACTAGCGACAACGTGATATAGACCCAGAGGAAAGTCATCACCAGAATGCGTCACAGCTTCCCGAATTAGATGAGCACTGAGGTCAGCCAGTAAAGCCGCCGAGGTCGGTGCACCAAACTGATCGGCAACGACATTCAGCGCTTCCCGCTCACTAGCAAGACGCAGCATGGTCTTGGCAAAATTTCCGCCATGAGCCCCCACCACCCAACTGGTCCGCAAAATCAGATGCTTGGCCCCACAAGACTGGAGCGCAAGCTCTCCGGCTAGCTTTGATGCTCCATAAACGCTCTTGGGATTTGTGGGGTCCGTCTCGGTGTAGAAAGTAGATTTTTCACCGTCAAACACATAATCGGTGGAAAAATGCACGACCAACGCCCCTAGCTTTGCTGCTTCTTCACCCAACACCCGTGGTGCAGTCGCATTCACTGCATAGGCCAGGTCAACATCACTTTCGGCACGATCAACCGCCGTGTAAGCAGCCGGATTGACAATCACGTCCGGCGAAAAGTCGTTGATCAAGCCACGGATTGCCGCTTCGTTGGCCAGATCACATTCTGCCTGGTCGACTGCAAAGACTTCACCGAGGGGAGCCAATGCCCGCCGAAGCTCAAACCCGACCTGGCCGTTCTTGCCGCTTAACAAAATACGCATTTTCAGGCAGCACCGTACTGCTTGTTTACCCAATCCCGATAAGCACCACTCTGTACGTTAGCTACCCACTGCGGGTTATCAAGATACCACTGTACAGTCTTACGAATACCAGTTTCAAAGGTCTCCGCTGGTCGCCAACCGAGTTCACGTTCTATCTTGCGGGCATCAATTGCATAACGTCGATCATGGCCTGGGCGATCGGTAACGTAGGTAATCTGAGAAGAATAGGAGACACCGTCTGCACGAGGGCTCAGCTCATCGAGCAAGGCACAAACCGTTTGTACAATCTCGATATTTTGCTTCTCGTTCCAACCGCCGATATTATAAGTATCGCCTAAACGCCCAGCCTCCAACACCCGCCGAATTGCCGAACAGTGATCCTTAACATACAACCAATCACGAATCTGCTGACCATCGCCATAAATAGGAAGCGCCTTACCAGCGAGCGCATTCACAATCATCAATGGAATCAATTTTTCCGGAAAATGATAAGGACCGTAGTTGTTGGAGCAATTTGTGGTCACCACCGGTAAGCCGTAGGTGTGAAACCAGGCACGCACCAAATGATCACTTGCCGCCTTGCTTGCGGAATACGGACTATTGGGTTCGTAAGGATTGGTTTCTGCAAAGGGAGGATCATTCGACCCAAGCGAACCATAAACCTCATCTGTGCTCACATGATGAAACCGGAAAGCTTCTTTGTCTGCCTGATCCAAACCTGACCAGTACGCTCGTGCAGCTTCCAGCAACGTGAACGTCCCCTCAACGTTTGTTTTAACAAATTCCCCCGGACCGTGAATGCTGCGGTCAACGTGACTTTCTGCAGCAAAATGAATGATGGCGCGAGGACGATGTTCAGCAAGTAACTTGTCGATCAGCGCCCGATCACAAATATCGCCTTGGACGAAAAAGTATCGCGAGTCATTAGCTACAGATGCTAGCGATTCAAGATTTCCAGCATAA
>Ga0209066_10004520_pt1 | contig 15093 bp, 11 predicted proteins | sample All_14_2_FD_187198 | JGI IMG/M metagenome (GOLD analysis project Ga0209066, IMG submission 187198) | Freshwater microbial communities in response to fracking from Pennsylvania, USA - Allegheny Zone_MetaG_DW_15 (SPAdes) (version 2) ...
TACCCGCGCTACATGGGCCACGCCAGCGGCGGCAACCCGATGGTGTTCAATGTGTACACCGACGCCACGCACGGGACGGTCTGGGGCGATGGCTCCGTGGGAGGCCTTGTCACCCACGGTCCCTTGATGAGCGGAAGCGCGATATTTCAACGGTAAAAAGCGCGATATTTCAACAAAATTTTATTTGCTGTGAGCGCAACAAAATTGCGCCAAGAGAAACACAAAGGAAGAGCCGCCTTGTTTGGCGGCTCTTTTGTTGTCTGTCAGACCCAGCCAAAGCCCTTGGCTGTCACGCCCGCCAGACCCGGCGCCATGGCGATGAGTGCAGCAAGCAGTAACCGGAATTCGGTCACGTCGCGGCGCAGTTCGCTCAAGTCAAAAATCATCGAAGCCGGGAAGATCGCCAAATGCGTGTTTGAGCTTGGCATAGTCTTCGGCAGAAACCTTGGTTGCCCACAACTTCTGATCGACAAGCGATGTAAGCGATGTGGGCGATGGGTTGCTCATGAGAGCATCAACATCGAAGCCTGGAATATCTCCAAAAACCAGTTTCAGCTTGGCTCGATCTTCTGCACTGATTTCGGTTGACTGCAACAGGGTAGACGAATTGTTCACAGGCAATGCCGATGCCGATGCCAAGTCAACCAAGCCGGGGAGAGCGGGCGTGTTTGTTAACGCCACGCTGTGCAAAACAGTTACATCACCGCTGGAAAGGTCAAAGCTGAAGACGGGCGAAATAAATCGATATTCACCAGCATGGATCATACTTTGCGCCCGTGGCGTCCATTTGATATCGGTAATGAAAAGGCCTTCTCCATTTCGATATTCGAGCCCGTGGTACCACCCTGCAGCGGGCGCTGGTTGACCGTTCTTCTCCTTCAGCAAGCTTTGATGTTCATAGTCAATGAATTGCGGTTCTACGCCTTCACGCCACTTCTGTATGAGCCTTTCGGCGATAGCTGCATCCATTTTCCAGTGTGGAACATTCACAGGGCGTACATCACTGGTACGAAACAGGCCGTCAGGAATAATCCGAATTTTTGCACCGGGCTTGAGTGCAGCGGGTTCCAGTGGGGTGATTACAGCGCCAGTCATGATCGGCCCAATGCATAAGAAGACAGCCCTTGTGCACCATTGATGATGGGGCTTGTCAGGGTGTTGATTTCAAAAGCAATACCACTAAGTTCGTTATCCAAACTTGCTATTTTTAGCTTGATTTCTTCAAGTTCTTGACGTCGATCATCCAGCGTTTTTGGTTGCGATTCTTGAATATGCTTTGCTGAAGGGTCCGCCATTTTGTCCATCAGCAAGCAAAGCTTTTCCTTCATCACATCGCCAAAGAAAAAATACTGCCAACTATCGAACTCACCATTTCCCATGAAAATGGGTAAGTGCCATCCGTTGCCGCTTATGTTGTCGGCTCTGGCTCCATGTGTGCGAGGGCGACCCAGGACAAATTCAGCATCTTCAAAATTCATGGGTGAACGCGCACGCGAAACACCACCAGGAATAGGGTACCTCTGGTCTGGGACTTTCAGTCGCTTCATCAAGTTGAATTCAATCAAACGATTTCCATAAGTTTCTGCACGCAGGTCTATCATCTCGCACATGAGCTGCTTGATTTCGCTGTGACTGAGAGGCATGTCATACAGCGCCGCCGCCCGTTCGAGCAATGCCGCCTTCTCTTCTTGGATAGATGCGCGCTTTTTCACCAGAGAAGCGATCGCCCTTTGTATGCCGACAACGGCCTGTTTTGCATTTGACAGCGCGGCGTCAGATTTCAATTTATTTTCCATGTTCATGCTTTCATTATTGAGGGTTGATTGAGGGTTTCATTCACAGGCATCAGCGGCTCCTCTGCACAGAAAAGTTGCGCTGCATCGCCCGGCTGGTCTTGCTGTTCGGGTCGCCCAGGCGGGCGTCCATCAGGGCCACGGCCTCTTCGATGATCAGGGCGCGCTCGCCGTTGCTCATGCGCTGCTCAGTCACCTTGCCAATCTTGGCGCTGGTGTTGTTCACGATGGTGATGACCGACTTCTCACCGCCGCCGCCGCCCGTCTTGGCCAGGTCGCGGATCACATCGGCCTGCGCGCGCGGCAAAATCATTTCTTTGGCGTGCGTCTGAACCACCGGGTTCACACCGGCCGGGATGTCGTAGCCGCCCTCGGCACTGGCTTCTGCGATGGCCAGACCAGCGGTCACGCCCGCACTGGCGTATCCCATTGCCTTGATGAAGCCGGCCAGGGGCAAGCCAGCAACCGGCCCAAGGCCGACGGGTGGCAACGCCAGCGCGGCGGCTGCAGCGACGTTGGTGCTCAGAATGATCTGCGCCACCGCCAGCGCTTTGCTGGCCAGGAAAGCCACTTTTCCCAGCGCCGTTTGCTCCATGCCGGCCTGTTTCAGCAGGCTGTACATCTGGTCGGTGGCCTGCGAAGCCGCGCTCAAAGCCATCTGGTCACTCTGCGACGCGATCGACGCCATGACGTTGGCGTGCCGGCGCTTTTCCTCCTCAATCAGCCCGTTGGCCAATGCTTCGCCATCCAGGCGCGAAGCGTTGTAGATGGTCAACTCGGTCAGGCGGGCGGCATGGGCTTCGGCTTCAATCTGTGCCTGCGACATCAGGGACTGGCGAATGCCCTCGACGGCATTGGCGTTGCGCTGGTCCGCAGCTTTCTCAGCGCCCGCAAAGAACTTGTCAACTTCCGTGGTGCGGCTCGTCTGGGCGCTCCCCTCCTGAATGCCCAGCACGATGCCGCCGATGGCCTGGTTGGTTTTGACCTTGGCCAGTTGAGCCCGGGCCTCGGCCACCTTGCGCTCGTTATCGATACGGTCTTTGCCGATCAGCTTCTCCCGCTCCAGGCGTTCAATTTCCTGCTCCAGCGCGGCCGCCTGGGCTTCGCTGTTGAGGTTCAGAAATGCGAGCTTGGAGGCGTAGTAGTCGCTCTCATCGATGAGGCCCGCACTGCGCATGGCCTGCATGACCTTTTGGGCGTCGTCGTAAATGCTGACCAGCTCGGCAGACTTCGTCTTGATGCCGGACAGATCCAGGGCCAGCTGGGCCTTGGCGATATTTTTCGGGTCCATGTTGGCGGGCCCTTTTTGCCCCGCCGTGGGGGCGAATTTCTGGCGGATGGTGGCTTCCACGTCTGGGCTGAACAGGGCGCCCATGGATTCGCGGGCGGCCTTGAGCTCTGCCGCCATCTTCTGCGCGCCGGTCTGGTTTTTGGCCCAGAAGTCGGTGACGGCTTTGGATTGGGCGTCATATTCCGCGCGCTGGGCGCGCAGCAACGCGGTGTCGCCGTCCAGTGCGTAGGCGGCGGCTTTGGCGCGCTGCAGCTCCAACACCAGCGCCTGCGCTTCGGCCAGCTTCATGCGCAGGTATGGGCTTTCGGGCTGGCGGGCGAACTGGGCTTCCAGCTGGGTCAAGGCTGCGTCGGCGTTTTTTATGCGGGCGTCAAGGCCCGCCGCCTGGCTGGCTGCGCTCTGGAAAGACTCGGGCAGCAGGGACACGCTGGTGTTCAGGCCCAGGGCGCCGCCAGTCAACGCATTGAGGGTGCCGTTGAGCAAATTGGCCGATGCCGACAGCACATCAAACGGAGCGCGGGCGATCATGTAACCCAGCCCGGTGCTCAGTTCGCCCACCATGCCGGCGCCGGACGAGCGGGCGGCGTTCATCCGGTCGACCAGGGCGCCCAGGTAGCTGTCAACACCCTGGATTTCGCTGGTCATCACCTGCGACACGCCTGAGCTTCCGATGGTGCGAAACAGCTCGTCCCAGCTGTCGGACAGGCCGCTGATGACGCCGTCAAGCGTTTTGGCCCGTTCGATCATGGCACTGCCGAACTCGTTGTTCCCGATGTTGATCAGGTACTGGTTGATCTCGGCCGCGTTGTTGCCAATGTTGGTGGTCACGCCCTGGAACGTGAGCGATACCCGGTCGCCTTCCTGCTTGGCCTTGATGCCGAATTCCAGTAGGCGTTCAAACTGGCTCGTCGATGCATCGGCCACAGCCTCAATCATCTGGTTCAGGTCTTTGCCCATCGCAGACGCGGTGTTGCCAAAGCTGGTGAGCGCGGCCTGCGTGGGGTCCAGGCCCAGCGCCTTCATCTTCACGAAGCCGTCCACGGCTTGCGCCAGGCCAAAGGGTGTTTCTTTGGCGAAACGTTTGAGCCACTCCATCTCGCGCTCGGCAGCGGCAGAGCTGCCGCTGACTGTGACCAGGCTGGAATTGAGCACGTCAAATTCACGCTGCACCGCCACCATCTTGCCCACGAAGCCAGCGCCTGTGGCGACACCCGCAGCCGCCAGGGCGGTGGCGGCCATGGTGGCGCCGCTGGCCAGCAGCTGCAGGCCAGCGGCGCCCGCTTCGGCGGACTGGCTGATGCCACGCATGCCAGCCTCAACCCCCTCGCTGGACCGCGCGGTGCCCTGCAGCGCCGCACCCGTCTTGCCGGCCTGTGTGCCCACACCCTGCAGCGCATCCTCGGATTGCTGCGCGGCCACAACCACGGCCCGGGCATCGGCGGTGATCATGAGGGCGAGTTTCATCGTGCTCATATGGCTATCCATTTTTTTAACACTTCGAATAAGTGAACCAGTTCAATTTTGATGCGCTGTATTCAGACCCTTGGCACGGTGTGCAGCCAAAATCTGCCGAACACGCATTTCAGTCACGCCATGCTTTCGAGCAAGTTCTTTCGAGTTGTGCCCAGTGAATTCGGCAACGATAGCCGAATTTTTAGCCTCAACCATGGGGCGTACCCCTTTGGGAAGGTAGAAAGCTTGTCCGCCAAAATCTGTAGCCAACTGATAAACCAACTTAGTGGCACACAATCCCAATGCATTGTCTGAAATTTTAGAAAATTCCGGATTTTCCCGAAGGGTGATGTAAATCACCTCCGACATACTGACCCAAATTTCAGGTGCACTCGAATCCATGTGCTGGAAAACTGGTTCAAGATCACCGACTTTGCAAGAGCCGATATCCGTTTTTTTGTAATCTGTGAATTTCATGTGCCAAGTATCTAAAACCCTTTGCACAATTTCCAAAAAAACGTTTTAGAACAGGTCGCCACCATGGTACTGGTGGCAAGACATGTTGCGGAGCCGTGGTTCCGCCGCTCAGAAAGCACAATGGGCGCAGCCAATGTGATTGGCGCGCCCCTTGGTGGGTGGGTGAAGCGTGTGGGTCGTCAGGGCCGGGCTTGCAGTTCGGCGCTCATTGCGTTGCCACCTGGGCGCCGTCGCCCGCTTCGGTCAGCTCCGAATGACCGGGCGCCCGGCGGCTGGCGGCTGGCGGCTGGCGGCTGCGCTCTTGGTCTTGGTGGCGCGCACCACGGGGCCAGCGGCCTCGTTCGGCGTGGCGGGTATGGCCTTGGGGGCCTTGTCGGGCGCTGGTGTCGTGGCCTGTGCGGTGGCTTCTTCCTGGCGCACCCACCGAGCTTGCTGCCCACCTTGGCTGAAGGTCAACACCCACGCATAACCGTTGTGTATCAGGGCGGCATTCAGGGCTTGCACAATCACCGCCCGTTCGGGGTGGTGTTCGTCGAACGCCTTCAAAAACTGATTCACCGTTTCATTCAGTTCATCCAACGTCATGGCTTGACCGCTCACGGCCCGCATCAGGTCGGCAAACAGCTCAAGGCTCAGATTGCCATCGGTTAAGGCCTCTTGCATGTCCGCTGCGGTGGTGTCTTTTGCGCCCTGCCTTCTGGCATGTTTGCCAGAGACTTCCACCCACTTTTTCACCACCAATTCATAGGCAGGATCAAGCGTTGCCAAGTGCGACAGGGCATCGTCGATGTACTGTGCCCGCCTTGGGTGCAGGGGCACATGGTCGCCGCTGGCGACCTCGATCACGGCCAGCCAATCGAACCAGTTCATGGGCTTGTCCACGTCTTGGGTCAGTTGGTATTTGTGGTCAATTGCCTTGCGCACGGCATCAAGGGCGGCCTCTTGCGCGGCGAAGAACTCGGACAGGTCTTCAGGGTCGCACGGCGCTTCAAAGCCCTTCATTTGGCCGAAAAGTCGGGCCATCATGTTGAGCTGGCGCTGCACGCCGTGCAGGCGGTTGTATTCGTCTTCAGTGATGAGGAAGTTCATGGCAACGCTCCTCAGTGCGTGAAGTGGGCATCAACGATGCGCAGGGTGGCCAGCGCCTCGGTGGCGCGGGCCAATTCGCTGTTCACCAGGTCATGGTCGGTTTCAGGTGCGAGCAGCTCGCGCGTGATCCGGGCCAGAGCGTTCAGGGCCTGGGCGTGCAGTTGGACGGTATCGATGCCAGAGGCAGCGAGCACGCTGGCGCTGGCGGGCGAGCCCAGCGGCTCAAGGCGCGTGGTGGGTTGTTCCAGGTGGAACAGAGGGTTGGTGCTGGATGCAGCGGGCGTGCTGCTGGATGCGAGAGTGTTGACCATGATGGCCCCTTTGCGAACAGGTTCTAAACCTGCCGCACTCCCCGTCAAAAGAGGGCGGCAGACCGTGCAGGTTGACGGACCGGCGCAAAGGAACCGGCGCACCCTTGCGGGTGCCCCGCACGGTCCGCCATAAACGGTGCCGTGCCCCAGCGCAGCGCTGGGATCGAGAAAAGAAAAACCGCGAACACTGGTGTGGGCGCGGCTGCTGCGCCTTTGCTTACCGGAGGCCGTCAAACCCCATCTCCGATGGAGACGCCGCCATAGTACACCAATATTTGCCAGCGTGAAAGGTTCTTTTCTGTAGCGAAGCAAAAGCGGGCAGAAGGGGCTGGACAAAAGCGACAATTTGTCGCTTTTGTCTAGTCATGCCGCCCACCTTTGGGCATCACACCCAGCATGCGAAGACGCATTCGCATTTGCAAACCGGCCAAATTGGCCGGTTTGGCATCCGGCAAAGTTGCTGTTGAACCGCAACTTTGCCACGCCTGCGTGGGAGTCACGCCGAATCGCTCAATTTGAACGTTTTGTGCAACCACACCGCCGCCCATCCCAAATTGGGACGGAAGTTGCCCCACGCGCGCAGGCATCGCCCCTTCAAAACGTGCGGCGCCGCACGTTTTCCCCCGCGCGCGCAGGGCATCACCTCCAAGTCCCTCCAAAACGGAATTTGAATTCCGTTTTGGTTGCCCCCACGCTCGCAGGGCATCACCCCCAGCAGTCCGAAGACGCGCAGCAGCATCTTACGGGCTTCGAGCATATCAAGGGATTCGCCCGTGCTGGCGGGTTTGCCGTACCTTTTTCCATGTCCCTATCAAACCTCGACCGTCGAGGTTCTTCATGCCGCTAAGTTGTTGATATAGCTTGTTTTCTTTAACGGAGGCCATCTTTGAAACCTCGACGGTCGAGGTCAGGTTGCCCACCATGCGTAGGATCGCTTTTCAAACTCGTCGTCAACGACTACTTTGAAAGCAGGTTGCCCACCATGCGTAGGATCGCCCCTTCAAAACGTGCGGCGCCGCACGTTTTGAAAGTTGCCCCCTCACGCGCAGGACATGGCCGCCTTCAAAAGTTGCGACGTCGCAACCTTTGGGGTTGCTCCCACGCGCGCAGGGCAGCGCCGACATCGAAAAGTTCCAAATTGGAACTTTTGATATTGCCCCCACGCGCGCAGGGCATCACCCGTTTCACCTCACCGCTTCGCTGTAGGCATGAGGCCCAGTCGCGCATAGAAATCGTACAGCATGGCCCTGGCTTCGAGCTGTTCCATCGACTCGCCAGGGTGGTGAACTGGCGGCTCGCCGTCAAGCATGCGCAATAGGTCTTGTGAGGCTTTGGACCAGTCGCGGCCTAGACCTTCGCCAACGATGAGACGTGCCTCGCCTAGCAGATGGCCCAACGCATCGCGCAGGGCGGCAAAGATGCCGTTGGCCCAGTCGTCCACCTTGTTGATTTCCTCGCGCAGCACGGCGGCGGTGCGGGCGTTGTTGATGGCCATTTGTGCCTGTAACCAGGCGGCGACTTCGGGGCTCAGGTCGGTGGGGATGTGGCTCATGGTGTGGACCTCATGAAGGTGGGTTGCTGAGGCCTCCATGTTCGATTTGTCCGGCCCGCAACACCAGACCCAGAGCGGGTTTTTGTTTGGAAGGCGGTGCGCGGGGGCCGCTGCCAGGATGTCCAAAACGCGCGGCATTTTGGAAACGGTTTCGACTTTTCAGCTCCCGCAGGGCCTGAGCACTCCAAACCGTTTTGGGTGCATGTATGTCCTGATAGAAAAGGGGCTTTTATGACGACACGTCCCAACTGGTACCAAAACGTCCCAAAAAACTACACTTTTCTGTGGCGCAACTCTTTTGCGCCTTTTCACCTCAACACACCCCGACTCACCCCGGAAAAACCCGATTTATCGCGCCGTTCCCTCTTTGAATATCTCAACTCCATTCACCTTGAACGGCACCGCCCACCACGTGGTGTATGGCCGCATCCCGGCCAGGCAACACCTGCTCAAGGCTGGGAGCTTCTCCAGTGCACTCACCGTCACCGTGAGCTACGACCTGTAACTGTGGTGTTGCGCGCACCCGGGCCACCTTGGGCGGGTATCTCGCTGGCGCAGCCCTTCACACCATCCAGGCTGCCTGCAACTCGGCCGCCGCCAACGGGCGGCTGAACAAATAGCCTTGGTACTGGTGGCAGCCCAACTGCAGCAGTTGGGCTTTTTGGGCGGGGGTTTCCACGCCTTCGGCAATCACCTTCAGCTCCAGGCTGTCGCTCAGGGCGACGATGGTGCGCACAATGGCCTGGCTGTTGGCGTTGCTGTCGAGGTCGCGCACAAACGACTGGTCAATCTTGATTTTGTACAGCGGCAGGCGCTTGAGGTAGCTCAGGGACGAGTAGCCGGTGCCAAAGTCGTCCAGTGAGAAGGCGATGCCCATGGCCTGGAGCTGGGTCATTTTCTCAATGACCTCGTCCACGTTGTTCAGCAGCAGGCTCTCGGTCAGCTCCAGTTCGATGCGGTGCGGGTTGGCCCGGGTCTGCTCCACGACGTGCTTCACATGGTCGACAAAGTGGATGTGGTGAAACTGCTTGGCGCTGATGTTGATGGCCAGCCGCCAGGCGACCACGGGTCGCGGCGTTGGCAGGTGTTGCCACTGGGCCAACTGGGAACAAGCCATGTGCAGGATGTCCTGACCCAGCGGCACCATCAGGTCGGTGTGTTCGATGGCGTTGATGAAGGTTCCGGGGGGCACCAGTCCTTTGTCGGGGTGTTGCCAGCGCACCAGGGCCTCGATGCCGCAGAGCTGGCCATCGACATCGACCTGGGGCTGGTAGTGCAGGATGAATTCCTTGTGCTGGATGGCGCGGCGCACGTCTTGCAGCAACTCGGCGTGCGCCTCGGCACGGGTCTGCATGTCGGCATTGAAAAACCGTATTTCATTGCGGCCGCTGTCTTTCGCGGCGTACATGGCCATGTCGGCCCAGCGCAGCAGGTTGTCGGGGGTGCCTGCCGCGTCGGTGAACAGCGCAATGCCCATGCTGGCCGTCACGGTGTACGGGCGCTCGGCCAGTTGCACCGGCTGCCCAAAACAGACTTTGAGCTTGCGCGCGGTGCTCAGGGCCTGGTCGGCGGCCTGATCGCGGTCGCTGTCCAGGTCGGACAGCAGCAGCACAAATTCGTCGCCGCCGATGCGTGCCAGGGTGTCTGTGTTGCGCAGGGTGTTGCTCAGCCGGGTGGCGATGCTGCGCAGCAGCTCATCGCCTGCTGCATGGCCCAGCAAGTCGTTCACTTCCTTGAAGTGGTCCAGGTCAATGAACACCAGTGCGCCATTGCGCCCGTTGCGTTGCGCCAGAGCCATTTCTCGCGCCATGCGGTCGAGCAGCGCGCGGCGGTTGGGCAGTTGCGTGAGTGGGTCGAAATAGGCCAGGCGGTGGATTTCTTCGATGGCCTGGCGCTGCTCGGTCACATCGGTGGAGATGCCGCACAGCGCATACACCTGGCCGTTGGGGTCCAGCAGCGGCAGCTTGACCGACAGGTACACCTGCTCGGTGCCGCTGCCCAGGTTCTGGTTGATTTCTTCGGTGGTGAGCCGGACGTTCTCTTGCAGTACCCGGCTGTCGTTTTGCCGGATGTTGTCGGCAGTGCGGCGGTCAAAGAAGTCTTCGTCGCGCCTGCCCACCACCTGGTCCGGGGTGGTGCCGAAAATCTGGGCGACCTTGCGGTTGACGTAGCGGTACCGGAAATCCGTGCCTTTGATGTAGATGGCGGCGTCCACGCTGTCGAGAATGGTGTTGAGCCGGGCCTCGCTGGCGCGGATGTCGCGGGTTTTGCGGGCCACTTCGCGGCGCAGCCAGGCCACGGTGAGGGCCAGCAGCGCCAGCACGCCCACACCGGCCAGCATGACCCAGACCATGTGGCTTGGAATACCGGGCTGAGTTTCGGGACTGCCCCAGCGGCGCAAGGTGGTGTGGTAAGGCGAGTTGGGGTCGGTTTTCCATTGCGCCAAGTGCCGATCAACCGCTTGCAGCCAGGCGGGGTTGGCATGCAGGCCGCTGACCACATGCAGGGCGGCTGGCTGAAACATGATGGGTGTGCCCCGCAGGTGGTGGCTGGCGGCTCTCCAGTCGCCGTAATGCACATTGGCCAGCGCCACGTCGGCGTGCTGGTGGTCCACCAACGCAAAGGCCTGGTCCAGGCTGTCGGCCGCCACCCAGGTCGCCCGGATATTGAAGTTTTCCAGCAGGTTGGCAAAAAAGGCCTGCTGCACAGCCCCTTGCAGGTAGGCCACGCGCTTGCCTTCCAGGTCCAGGATGGAGTCCACCTTCTGGCTGGGGTGGCGGTACACCTGCGACCAGCTGTGGATGGTGGGCGTGGGCAAGAAACGAAACAGGGTGTCGCGTTCGGGCGTGTGGGCCACATCGGGCATCAGGTCGATCTGGCCGGTCTGGAGCTGGTCCAGGCAGTCTTGCCATGCGCAGCGCACGGCTTGCAGCGTCCAGCCTTCTTGCCGGGCCACTTCGCGCAGCAGATCGCCAAAAATGCCTGTGGGCTGCTGGTCGCTGCCCATGAAAATTTTGGGTGGGTTGTCGTACACCCCCACACGCACCACGGGCGAGCCCGCTGACTGCGCCCAGGCCAGAGCAGGGGTCAGTGCCAGCCAGCACCAGACCAGCCACCACGGTGCGCGGGTACGTCCTCTGAGCATGCGGTGTCCTTGTTCGGGGTGTGACGGTGCCAGCCCTGCAGTTTAGTGGGCCACGGATGCGTCAGGAGTGTGCATGCAAACCTGATTGCGACCGGCTTTTTTGGCGGCGTACATGGCCGCATCGGCCTGCTCCAGCAGGGTCTCGGCTGCGGTGGTGTGGCCTGTGAACAGCACCAGCCCGGCGCTGGCGCTGCATTGGTGTTCCACCACCACGTAGGGGGCTTCTTCCTGGGCCAGGCGGTAGGGTTGGGCCAGAGCGTTCAGCATTTTCTGGGCCACGTGGCGTGCCGCCTGGCAGGCCTGCTCACGGGTGTTGCCCAGGTCGCACAGCAGCACCACAAACTCGTCGCCCCCCAGGCGGGCCACGGTGTCGATGCCACGCACACAGCCGACCAGGCGGCGGGCCACTTCCACCAGCAACAGGTCGCCAGCGCGGTGGCCGTGGGTATCGTTCAAAATTTTGAAGCGATCCAGGTCCAGGAACACCAGCCCCGCCCAGGTGTTGTTGCGCAAGCTGCTGGTCTGCGCTTGGCCCAACCTGTCGAGCAGCAGGCGGCGGTTGGGCAGTTGGGTGAGGGTGTCGTGGTAGGCCAGGCCCTTGATGGTTTCTTCCATCTGGTGCCGCTGGTCGATGTCGTTCAAGAAGTTGAGTGTGGCCACTTGCCCCTGCCAGTCAATGCGCACACCACTGATTTCAAACCAGCGCAGGCCCGCGTGCAAGGTGTTGATGCGGGCCGGGTATTTCAGATCGTCGCCAAGACCAGCCAGCCTGTGCTGGTGGTTGTGCTGCACCAGCGGCCAGTCTTCGGCGTTGATCAGGCGCTCAATGGGGGTGCCTGGCATGGCGCTCGGTGCGTAGCCCAGCAACTGGTGCATGCGCGGGTTGGCGTAGCGGATGGTGCCGCCTTGCACAATGCAAATGCCCTCGGTGGCTGCATCAACCAGTTGGCGGTAATGCCGCTCGCTGGTGGCCAGTTGGTCTTCGGCACGCTGTTGCATCATCAACAAAATCCCCACCGACAGCATCAGGGTGCTGGCGAGCGAGATCAAAAAAGTGACCGCCTGTACGGCACTGGATTCGTTGTAGGTCGCAATGTTGATCCAGCCGGTGGACACTGCCACAAAGCGGACCAGCATGACCAGCATGAAGAGCCCCACCCCTACGCCCAGAATCAGCGCACCACGTTCGGTGCCGGGGGTGCGGCATCGGTGCAGCAGCACCAGCAACAAGCTGGCTTGCCCGGCGTACAGCCAGGAATGAATCAAAAAGCGCGTATGAAGGTCGTGCAGCCACACCAGGTTGACGGCCAGCATCAGCGCCATGGGCGCATACAGCGCGAATCGGTTGGGTGGGCGGTTGGCAAACCGGTACAAGCCATAGCCGTACAACGACATGGATGCACTCACGGCCCCATTGCCCAGCACGATGGACCAGCCTTCTGGCATGGCAGAGCGCAAGATGAAGAACGAATACCCCACCGCCTGCAGGCCCAAAGCCGCCGCCCAGGCTTGAAGATCAGGGTATCTTCTCCACGCTGCGATGGCCAGCGACAACGCCATGACGGCGGAGGCCAATGTCATGACAACAAAAATGGTGGGGATGTGCATGGTTCTGTATCCAAAATATCAAAACCATTCTTGCCGTTTTTGTGGCCTGTGCACAGGCGGATTCACCCCGTGGCTGTCAAACGCTCGGCATGTGTGCAGTTTTTTGCTGGGGTGTGTGATGCCCGTCGGTGATCGTCTGTGCATTTCCATGCAAAACGGCGCCCGAAGGCGCCGTTCATGTTGTGAGTGGGGTCATGGGTTCGCAGAGAGCCCTCACCCCAACCCTCTCCCGCCAGCGTGAGAGGGAGCCAGCCGGGTTCAGGCGGCCTTCACCTTCAACCGCCAGGCGTGCAACAGCGGCTCGGTGTAGCCGCTGGGCTGGGCCAGGCCTTTGAACACCAGGTCGCAGGCGGCCTGGTAGGCCATGCTGGTGTCGAAGTGACCGGCCATGGGCTGGTACAGCGGGTCACCAGCGTTTTGCGCGTCCACCACGGCGGCCATGCGCTCGAAGGTTTCCTTGATTTGCGCTTCGGTCACCACGCCGTGGTGCAGCCAGTTGGCCATGTGCTGGCTGCTGATGCGCAGCGTGGCGCGGTCTTCCATCAGGCCCACGTTGTGGATGTCGGGCACCTTGGAGCAGCCCACGCCCTGGTCGACCCAGCGCACCACGTAGCCCAGGATGCCCTGCGCGTTGTTGTCCAGCTCTTGCTGTTTCTCGGCGTCGCTCCAGTTCGGGTTGGCGCTCACGGGAATGGTCAGCAGGCCGGTGAGCAGGTTGTCACGCTCGGCGTTGGCGTCGATCTTTTCCAGCTCTTTCTGCACATCGCTCACCAGCACCTGGTGGTAGTGCAGGGCGTGCAGGGTGGCGCCGGTGGGGCTGGGCACCCAGGCGGTGTTGGCACCGGCCTTGGGGTGGGCAATTTTCTGCTCCAGCATGGCGGCCATCAGGTCGGGCATGGCCCACATGCCTTTGCCGATTTGCGCCTTGCCGCGCAGGCCGCAGCTCAGGCCCACCAGCACGTTGTTGCGCTCGTAGCTTTGAATCCAGGCGCTGGTTTTCATGTCGCCTTTGCGCACCATGGGGCCGGCGTGCATGGCGGTGTGCATTTCGTCGCCGGTGCGGTCCAGGAAGCCGGTGTTGATGAAGGCCACGCGGCTGGCGGCGGCGGCGATGCAGGCCTTCAGGTTGACGCTGGTGCGGCGCTCTTCGTCCATGATGCCCAGTTTGACGGTGCTCTCTGGCAGGCCCAGCAGTTGCTCCACGCGGCCGAACAGTTCGGCGGCAAAGCCCACTTCTTTGGGGCCGTGCATCTTGGGTTTGACGATGTAGACCGAGCCGGTGCGGCTGTTGCGGATGGGGCCGCTGGCCAGCTGGCCGTGGCCTTGCAGGTCGTGCAGCGCGATGGTGGTGGTGACCACCGCGTCCATGATGCCTTCGGGAATTTCTTGGCCTTCGGCGCCCCACAAAATGGCGGGGTTGGTCATCAGGTGGCCCACGTTGCGCAGGAACAGCAGGCTGCGGCCGTGCAGGCGCACTTCGGCGTCGCCCTGGGGGCTGGTGTACACGCGGTCGGCGTTCAGGCCGCGCTTGAAGGTCTTGCCGCCCTTGGCCACGTCTTCGGTCAGGTCGCCCTTCAAGATGCCGAGCCAGTTGCTGTAGGCCAGCACCTTGTCTTGCGCGTCCACGGCGGCCACGGAGTCTTCCAGGTCCAGGATGGTGGACAGCGCGGCTTCCATCACCAGGTCGCTCACGCCCGCTGCATCAAGCTGGCCGATGGGCGTGGCGCGGTTGATGATCAGGTCAAAGTGCAGGCCGTTGTGCAGCATCAGCACCGACGAGGGTGCGGCGGCATCGCCCTGGTAGCCCACCAGCTGGGCGGCGTCTTTCAGGCCGGTGGCGGCGCCGCCTTGCAGCGTCACGTGCAGTGCGCCGTTGGCAATGGCGTAGCCGGTGGAATCGGCGTGCGAGCCGCTGGCCAGCGGGGCCGATGCGTCGAGAAATTTGCGGGCGAAGGCGATGACCTTGGCGCCGCGCTTTTCGTTGTAGCCCGGGCCTTTTTCGCAGCCGTCGGCCTCAGAAATGGCGTCGGTGCCGTACAGCGCGTCGTACAGGCTGCCCCAGCGCGCGTTGGCGGCGTTCAGGGCGTAGCGGGCGTTCAGAATGGGCACCACCAGCTGCGGGCCGGCCTGCAGCGCCAGCTCGGCGTCCACGTTGGCGGTGGTGGCTTGGGCGTCAGCGGGCACCGGCACCAGGTAGCCAATGGTTTCCAGAAATTGGCGGTAGCCGGCCATGTCGGTGATGGGGCCAGGGTTGGCCTGGTGCCAGGTGTCCAGCTCGGTCTGCAGGCGGTCGCGCTCGGCCAGCAGGGCGGCGTTTTTCGGGGCCAGGTCGGCCACGATGGCGTCAAAACCTTGCCAGAACGTGGCTTCGCTCA
>Ga0209066_10004521_pt1 | contig 15092 bp, 10 predicted proteins | sample All_14_2_FD_187198 | JGI IMG/M metagenome (GOLD analysis project Ga0209066, IMG submission 187198) | Freshwater microbial communities in response to fracking from Pennsylvania, USA - Allegheny Zone_MetaG_DW_15 (SPAdes) (version 2) ...
CTTAAAACATTGTTATTTTTCAAGAAAAGTTATATGTTTAGCACTAAATTCCAAAACCTATGAGCCGTAAACTTAAAATCCGTCAGAAAATACTACTCTATATTCTGACCTTTACAGCCTTATTATACATTGTATCTGTTGGTTATATCCTTTACAATTCCCGTAAAACCATTTACGACGATGCTATTCTTAAAACCCAGCTTACTGCTAAAGTTACTGCTAACGAAATTGCTGGGGTTTTTGAGCGAGAGCTGTCTCTGGTAAGAACACTATCGCAGGCATTTACTGTATATAAGGATATGCCCCACGAACAATGGAAAAAGTTATTCCTCGATATGTACCTTCCAGTTTTAAGGGAAAATCCACAGATATATTCACTTTGGGATAGCTGGGAGTACAAATCATACGTTCCTGGTTACGATAAGGATTATGGTCGATTTGTTATTACGACCTGGCGTGAAGGAACTCAACTAAAATCGTTATACGACCAAAGAAGTATAACCGGAGATCCTGAAATTTATGGGAAATACAAGAAAAATGGAATTGAAGCTATTTGGGAACCATATACAGATGTTGTTACCACTGGAAAGTCGGAAGCAAAGTTAATGATAACATACATGTCTCCAATTTATTTAAATGGTACTTTCAGTGGAATTATAGCAACAGACCAAGGCTTGGAAAGTTTGCAAGAATTGGTTTCAAAAATCAAACCTGTTTCAGGAAGTTACGCTTACCTTATCTCCAATACTGGAATAATTGCTGGTCACCCAAATAAAGAGTTGATTTTTAAAAATATTTCCGAGGCATTCGCTGACGAAACTCAAAACCAAAATTTGCTTGAGCGAATAAATAAGGGCGAGGAGTTCAACTACATCAAAACCGATGAAAACGGCAAACAACATTTAATTTGCTATGCTCCTATCATTGCTGGGAAAACAAACACACCATGGGCTTTTGTACTCTCGGCTCCACTCGATGTAATTACTGCGAGTGCAAAGAGAACCCTTTATATCTCCCTTGGAGTTAGTATCATAGGTTTATTCTTAATGGTGTTTGTTCTGCTTTTCATTTCCGATAATCTAACCAAGCCAATTAGAAGGATTACTGAAATCTTGAAAAGAATTGCAAAAGGCGAAATTTCAAACGAATTAATTGTAAATCTCAACACTGGCGACGAAATAGAAGAGATGGCCATTGCACTTAACACATCAATTGAAGGTCTAAACCAAAAAACAGATTTTGCAAATCAAATTGGAAAAGGTAATTACGATTCTTCCTTAGAACTATTGAGCGAAAAAGACGTTCTCGGCAAATCGCTTCAATATATGCGCGAAAGTTTGCGTAATGCTGCTGTAGAGGAAGAAAAACGTAAAGTTGAAGACCAAAAACGCTCTTGGGCAAATGAAGGGTACGCTAGATTTGGCGAGATTCTTCGCCAAAACAATAATGACCTACAAAAACTTTGCGATAGCGTTATTGTTGGTCTAGTTAAATATGTTGGCGCAAACCAAGGCGGAATTTTCCTTTGGAACGAGGAGGATAAGTACAATCAATATTTCGAACTAGTTTCAGCTTTTGCTTGGGATAGAAAGAAATATATCACCAAACAACTAGAAAAAGGTGAAGGTTTGGTGGGTGCTTGCGCAATGGAGCGTGAAACTATATTTATGACCGAAGTCCCTGACGATTACGTGATGATTTCGTCCGGTTTAGGAGAGTCTAACCCACGCTGTGTAGTTCTTGTTCCTCTCAAACACGAGGAAGAGGTGCTTGGCGTAATTGAAATGGCATCGTTTAAAATTCTTGAGAAGTTCGAAGTTGAATTTGTTGAGAAGATTGCCGAGAGCATTGCATCTACAATACTTTCAGTTAAGATAAATGCTCGCACAAAGATGCTCTTAGAGCAATCGCAAATGCAGGCCGAGGAGATGAAAGCGCAGGAGGAAGAGATGCGTCAGAATATGGAGGAACTACAAGCAACTCAGGAGGAAGTTACACGCAAATCTGGCGAGATTGAAGGATTCCTTCACTCAATTAACTCATCGGCATACGTTATTGAGTACGACCTAGGCGGTAACATTATCAATGTAAATGATGCGTTCCTTCAACTAATTGGCGTACCCCGCGATCAGATTGTTGGCTCACACCACTCCAACAACCTTGTTCTTACAGAACAACAGAAAAAAGAGTACGGTATTTTCTGGGATAACCTGAAGGCTGGAATGGCAAAAAAAACCAAATCAAAAATCAGTTGGCAGGGTAGAACTATTGAACTGCTTGAAACCTACATTCCGGTTAGAGATACTGAGGGTAGAATAAGTAAGGTTATGAAATTAGCCTTTGAGATTGAGGAGTTTAACAACTAACAAATTAGTACATCAAAAGAAAAGCGGCCTCTAAAGCCGCTTTCTTATTTTATAATCCTATTAATGTTTTATCCAAGTTATTACCTCCAAACATTATCGTCTCCGGATTTTCTATCATTCGCTTAATGTCCATTAGGAATGAGGCTGAGTCTTTGCCATCGATTATTCTATGGTCGTACGATAAGGCTACATACATAATTGGTCGGATTTCAACCTTGCCGTTAACGGCAACTGGCCTGTCGACTATATTATGCATTCCCAAAATGCCCGATTGGGGTGGATTTAATATTGGAGTTGATAGCATTGAGCCAAAAATTCCGCCATTGGTAATTGTAAATGTTCCCCCATTCAACTCATCCAGAGTAATTTTTCCAGAACGGGCTTTGTTTGCTAATTCTTGAATTCCTTGCTCAATTTGAGCAAAACTCATACTCTCAACATTTCTAAGAACAGGAACCATTAAGCCTTTTGGAGCCTGAACTGCAACGCCAATATCGTAGTAGTTAGGTGTAACAATTTCCTCACCATCAATAAAGGAATTGGTCATAGGATGAAGTTTTAGCGCTTCAACCACTGCCTTTGTGAAGAACGACATCAACCCCAGCTTAACTCCGTACTTTTCCTTGAACTCTTGCTGATACTTTGCGCGTATTTCCATAACTCGGCTCATATCTACCTCGTTGAAGGTTGTTAGCATCGCCGTTTGGTTCTTAACCGACACCAAGCGTTCGCTAATCTTCTTCCTTAACTGCGACATCTTAGTGCGCTCCTCTACCCTTTCGGTTAAAACCCTTGATTGAACAGGTATTGAGGTTATTTGGTTAGATTGATTCTTAACCAACTCAACATCGTGGGCAGTAATTCGTCGCAATCCATTTATTATATCATCAACTGAAAGATTACTGTCAGCCATAATCTGTTTTGCCAAAGGCGTAACTTTGATATTTCCTTCAACTACCGAGACCTCGGTTTTTGGAGTAGTTTCCTTTGGTTTAACTTCATCTTTTACCTGAGGCGCAGGCTCATATGATGTGTTTTTTGCCTCTGCACTACTAGCTACTGAAGTGTCAATTGTACAAGCAATGGCATTTACGGCAACAGTGCTACCTTGCCCAACCAGTATATTTATTTTTCCAGATTCAGGCGCAATTATTGGAAGAGATGCTTTCTCCGATTCAATTTCGGCAACCTCTTGGTCTTTACTGACTATTGCCCCATTTTCAACCAACCAGCGGGTTAACTCAACCTCGCTAATTGACTCACCGGGACTTGGAATTTTAACTTCAATAATCATTTTTTAGAGTTAAAGTGAAAGGTTAAAAGTTAAGTGACTTAACATTCTTACTTCTATATTCTGTTTTCTAAATTCTTTTTCTCAAGGTACTCGTGCTGCTTTTGGCGTTCGAATCGTTTAGAGCCTTCCTCGCATTGCAATCCGCAGTACTTATTCTTAAGTTCACAGGTACATTTACGGAACACCTTGCCAATAATATCGGCCTGTTCAATGGCGTGAATCTTACTTAAACCAACAGCCGGGCTTCCACTCGGTGCCCTCGAAATCAACTCCAATGGTACTTGTGTAAGATATTCCTTGATAAAATTCCAAGCACCCATATTTTGAGGCTCCTCCTGAACCCAAAGCCATTTCTTAGCATTGGGATATCTATCAATAACTCGCTCTATTTGGCCTGTAGGGAAAGGATAAAGTTGTTCAACCCGAACAAGTGCAATGTCTTTCACCTCCAACTCCTGCTTACGCTGCAACAAATCGAAATAGATTTTCCCGGAGCAGAATACAACCCTACTAACCGATTTCTCATCAACATTGCTATCGTCAATAACCTCGTGGAACTTACCGTTGGTTAGTTCACCAATATCCGATATAGTTTGTGAATGGCGTAACGCACTCTTGGGCGTGAATACTACCAACGGAGTTCGGAAATCGCGCTTAACCTGACGACGCAGAATATGGAAAAAGTTTGCTGCAGTTGTACAATTTGTAATCTGCATATTGTTTCGGGCTGTTAGCGTTAAGAAACGCTCAATCCTTGCACTGGAATGCTCAGGCCCTTGCCCCTCGAATCCGTGAGGAAGCAGCAAAACCAATCCCGATTGTAATCCCCATTTATCCTCCGCAGAACTGATGTACTGGTCAATAATCACCTGTGCAACATTATGAAAATCGCCAAATTGCGCTTCCCAAATTGTAAGCGCTTCGGGCAATGCAACGGAGTACCCATACTCAAATCCCATCACACCGTATTCTGACAACAGGCTGTTAAGCACTGTGAATTGTGCCTGATTTGGGTTTATATGATTCAACGGGAAGTACTTCTCCTCAGTATTTGCTACGTTGTAGGCCGAGTGTCGATGTGAGAATGTACCGCGTTCCGAGTCCTGTCCACTTAAACGTACAGAATGTCCCTCCAGCAATAAAGTGCCAAAGGCAATTAACTCACCCAAAGCCCAATCCACCTTTCCCGATTTGATTAACTCAGCACGCTCCTCAATTATCTTTGTTAACTTTTTGAAAAACTCCTTATCGGCAGGCAATGTGTTTAAAGCCTTTGCGACCCTATTGATACTATCTACCGAAACTTTCGTTTCTGGCGATTCAACAAAATCGGCAGAATTTGAGAATCTAAAATCCTTCCAGGTTTCGGGTAAAAACTTCAGAATCTTTATTTTGGTGTTGCTCTTGGCAATTTCCAAACGTTCCTCGAGCAACGTATCGAATTTTTGCTTTTCCTCCTTCACTTCGTCGGCATTGATTACGCCTTTATCAATCAATTTTGATGCGTAAAAATCCCTAACGTTAGGATGCTTGGCTATTAAATCGTACAAAACTGGCTGAGTAAAGCGTGGCTCATCGCCCTCGTTGTGTCCATATCGCCTATACCCCAGAATATCAATAAATACATCGGTATGGAAAGTCTGCCTGTACTCCACGGCTATACGAATGGTGTGAACTAATGCCTCTGGGTCATCGGCGTTAACGTGGAAAACAGGACAACGTGTAACCTTTGCCACATCGGTGCTGTACGTGCTGCTTCGGGCATCAATGTAATTGGTTGTAAAACCAACCTGATTATTTAGCACAAGGTGAATTGTTCCTCCCGTGGTATAACCCGCAAGCTGCGACATCTGTATGGTTTCATAAACTACACCTTGAACTGCCACCGCTGCATCGCCGTGTATTATAATAGGTATCAACTTGCTGAAATCGTTGTTGTAGAATTTCTCAATTCGAGCACGCGAAATTCCCTCGGCAATTGGGCCAACGGTTTCCAAATGTGATGGGTTTGGCACAAGGTTTAACCGAACACTTTTGCCTTTATCGGTTGTAATTGTATTGCTGTAACCTAAATGGTACTTCACATCGCCCAACGATGATTCATCATCATACTTTTCGCCCATGAATTCAGCAAAAACATTCTCGTAGGGCTTACCCATAATGTTGGTTATGACATTCAACCGTCCACGATGCGCCATCCCTATTACAAACTCCTCGGCGCCAAACTCTGAGCCGTGCTCAATGGTAGTATCCAAGGCTGGAATTAATGCCTCAATACCCTCTAGCGAAAATCGCTTTTGTCCAATAAACTTACGATGAATAAATTGCTCAAAGCCAACGGCAAGAACTAAGTGATGAAAAATATGTTTTCGCTGTTCGAAAGTAAACTCGGTTTTATTGGCCGATTTTTCAATTCTTGACTGAATCCACTCAACATACTTGGGGTCTCGCAAGTACATATACTCCACTCCAATGCTACGGCAATAGGTGTTATTGAGGTGTTCTATAATTTTTTCAAGAGTTGTTGCTCCAATACCAATAATCTTACCTGCCTGGAATGTTTTCTGTAAATCGGCAGTGGTTAATCCAAAATTCTCAATATCCAAGGTTGGTGTATGTTTCCTACGATTACGGACTGGATTTGTTTTAGTAAATAGATGTCCACGTAACCGATAACCCTCTATTAGTTTAATAACTTTGAATTCGGAGTCCGAAATATCCATTCCAGAGTCCTTATAATTGGCTAATGCAAATTCAAAACCTAAAAAAAACTTTTGCCATTGCAGGTCAACAGAGTTAGAATCTGCTTTCCACGATTGGTATAAACTTTCTATTGCCTGTGGGTCGATATTGCTTAAGTATTTATCCATTTTTAATATTTTTAGTGACTAGTGACGGGTGAATTGTGACTTTACAACTACATTTTAAGTAACTTGTCATTTGTCACTTGTCACTATCTTTAGCATATCCAAACAATTTTTTCTCCTTAATGTTCTTTACAACGTAATTTGGCACCATAGTTTCCCATCGGTTATCGCCATTGTGAATTAACTGTAACACCTCGTTTGAATCTATGCTAAGCCACTCCTGTTTAACATTTTTGAGGTTTACAATAAGAGCATTCTCAAGTAAGTATTGGTAAATATGCATTACATCGGGAGCCAGCGCTATATCATCGGTTCCCATTAGTTTTTTTGTCTGCCTATTTAGTGCAGGATAGATATAGAACTTGGTTCTGGATGGAAACATTTTTCCGACAGCCTCAAGCAGTCCTCCGGCCAGCCCTGTATAGTAATTCTTATCCATAACCTTAGCAAAGGTTGGAACGCCCATAATGATTCTAAGGTTTTTATGCTTAAACCGCCCAAAATACTCCACAAGTTTGTAGAACTCCTTAAAGTTCGATATCATCACATTTTGTCCCATTCCGTTGAGAATATCAACCCTATCAAGAAAATCTCGCTCGTTGATTTCTCCCTCGTCGAGTAAATTGTTTAGAGTGATTTCTGAGATTTGAAGAGTATTCTCCGATGTAAAGGCTGCATTCTGTTTAAAATGCGCGTATGACGATTTAAGAATATCGAAACCAACGTAGGTGATTGGTCTGAACCTACCACGTAGCAGCAGGGCATTCTTCTTATATAGCATATCATCGGGCTCCTGAACCTTTCCAAAACGGTCGAAAATGATTGCTGGAGTCATCCCATTCTTCACCAACTGCACGCTGAGCAACCTGTTATCAACCCACGATAAATCAGGACCAGTCATACGAGCCATTGTTATCTCTACCCTATCGCTCGACAAGTTATCCATCAACGACTGCAAAAATACATTGGGTCTATCGTGATAGTTAAAACAAGCATATATCAAGTTTACACCAAGTGTTCCCAGTGTGTACTGCTGAAGAATTGCATCGTTTTCGAGTAGTCGAACGTGAATTACGATATCGTTCGGACAACCAGCTTTGCTAAGTTCAAAGCGTACACCAAGCCATCCATGTCCTTGATTATCTTTCTTAAAGTTCAGTGTTTCAACAGTATTGGCAAATGCAAAAAAACGAACACCCTCTTTCCTATCCTGACCAATAACCGTAAGCAATTCATCGTACTCAGTGCAGAGCATTTGCTCTAAACGGGTTAGGCACACATAACGGCCCTTATCGCCCTTGCTGTAGAGGTGGTCGCTAAAGGTTTTATCGTAAGCCGAAATGGTTTTTGCAATTGTTCCAGATGCACCGCCTGCCTGAAAAAAAGTACGGGCAACTTCCTGTCCACCGCCAATCTCAGCAATGGTGCCATATTTTGATGAATCGAGGTTAAGCGATAAAGCTTTACGTTTGGTGCTGTATATTTCCCGCTCCATAAAAGGGTGGTTTTTGTACTAAATTACAAAACCCTCCCGATTTTGTTCAATAAATTGATAAATATTAATCTGCCTACAAACAAAAACGCTGTCAGGGTTCAAAACCCTGACAGCGTTGGATACTAATAATTAAATCTATTGAATTAGGCGTATAAGTGATAATCTGCGGATGGCTACAAACCCAGAGGGTTTGAATGTTTATAGCAATGAGCATATAAAAAATTCGACTCCAGCTGGAGTCGAATAATTCTAATTCACAATGAATTTCTATAAACATTTGATGTGGCCGGCATCTTTTAAATATCAGCAAAACGTCTAATTCAATAAATCTATTTTCCTACAGGATTATTAATCATTGGATGCTGAGTTGCACTAAGTTTTAGTGCTTTACGAAGGTTATCAACCTCCATAAAAACTCGTGGACGAGTTTTAAGTCCAACGCCAGCACAGAATAGGTTTATATTCTGCGATACCATTGCAGCATCCATTGCAGCCCAAGGCATTTTTTGCGATTCGTCGCCGCGAGTAAAACGGGAGATATCCGAAACCATTACACAGAAAAGAGGTGCATTGGCAAAGTTCTTTTGAGTTCCAGCCACCATTGCTCGGTTATCGGCCGCATCAACTAAAATAAGTTTATGATTTTTAGCATCGTATAGGTACGAGCCCTGTTTCATTACAACATAAATATCAACATCCTGTGAGTTCATTGCTGTTGGGGCAGTTCTTTTGTTCTCTGTAGGCCTGTTAATTCCATTGGCAGCCCAAAGTAAATCGGAAATATCCTGCAAGGACAATTCCTCTGATGAGAATTCCCGAACCGACGCCCTATTGGCAAATGCCTCCATTACGGTTTTACCTTTAACCTCGGTGGGTTTGTTAAGGACAATTATTGAATCGGTTTGCGCATAGGTTGTGGTAAATATTGATACAGCAAGGAATAGTAGTAGTGGTTTCATAGTTATTGAATTTAGGTTTTGGTTTTGACTCTGAGTATCGCAAAAAGATTAATCATTAGGGTTTATAATGATTTAGTTTCATACCAATATTTCTTTTGTTGCGATGCAAATATTCCATATCATTTCAAACAAACGCCATTACTTGCATCGCATTTCAACGTATCCCTTTGTAATCCCCGAGTTGAAACTCTGGGCTATGACTAGAGCACTTTCAGGGCAAAAAATTTTAAAATTACAAATTCATCATTCTAAATTCTACATTACTCATTATAAATTAATCTATAGAACTCAAATCCCGAATAATGTAGACATCGTAATCGCCCAGAAAAGTAAAACCAAACTGCTTATACAGGTTGATTGCCGCTAAGTTTGATTGATGAACTTCCAATTTTACCTGATATCCTTTTTGCTTTACAAATTGCAACGATTCTTTAACCAATAATCGCCCAATTCCTTTACGTTGATAATCGGGATGTACACCAAAGTGGTGCAAATGGATTCTTCGTCCATCAAAGGTCATCCAACTTGTACCAATAACCTTATCATCAGCATTAACCGCAACAAGCATTTTACCACCCATTGCAACACTTTGTAGAATGATATCAAGATTATCGCCACGCTGGGGATTTCCAAGATTTGTTAATCCCCAAAGTTCAGTTAAGTCATCAAAATCGTGCCTGTCGAAATCTCTGATACAGATTTCTTCCATTGATGCTAGAATTAATCAATTTTTACAACGTATAGCTGGCCTGCCTCGTCCTTAACAACCTTAACCTTCTCGCCTTTTTCAATGTAGCCAAACTCAGCCATTGCATCGAACCACTCATTATCAATTTGAACTTTGCCCGAGGGGCGTAAAACAGTTATAGCAACACCTTCCATTCCAACCTTACTCTTTATATTAAGGTCAACTCCAACAAATCCATCTTTGCCCGATAACTCAGAGTGCAATGCTAGGTTTGGAAACATAGATGATGTCAGGAACTTTTTACTCAGCAAAATTCCTCCTGTCAATCCAAGAAATACTGCGGCAACCACAACACCGAATGGTTTAACAATAACTATTATAGGGAATGAACCAGTTCCCTTGAAAAGTTCATTATCAATCATCGCAAGTGTTAAGCCTGCAACTATCAAAATTATTCCGCTAATACCTGTTATTCCAAATCCAGGAATAGCGAATATCTCGACCAAAACTAAAACTACACCTATTATAAATAGTAACAATTCCCAGTGCTCCGCCAAACCCTCCAGGTAATGTGGTGCAAAATAAAGTATTGCTGCAAGCACAGCCAATCCAAGAGGAAATCCAATTCCAGGCGATTGAAGTTCAAAGTAAATCCCTCCAACTATTGCCATTATAAGCAATCCCGAAACAATTGGGTTTGTAAGGAATCCAATAAGTTTATCGAGCAACGATGGTCTAAACTCAGCCAATTTGTACTCTGTTACTCCTGCCTGTTTTAGCAAATCGTCAACAGTTTCGGCTTTTCCTTCACAATATCCGTGCTTAATGGCCTCATCGGCTGTAAACGTCAAAACCTTTCCTGTATCAATTATACCTTCTATATATATGGAAGGGTCAACCATTGCCTCGGCAATATGTGGGTCGCGACGCCATTTAAGAATTGTATCTTTACCTACAACAATTGTATCCTGTCCTTTTGCCTCGGCGGTTGCACGCATTGTGCTACGCATAAACGACTGAAACTTATCGGGCACAACATTTCCCGATTGGTCAACCACAGTAGCAGCACCAATACTTCCACCCTTACGCATATAGATGCTATCGCAAGCAATGGAAATTAACGCACCTGCCGATGCTGCCTGATTATCGATAAAAACCCACACAGGAATTTTACTATTCAGAATTTTAGTACGGATTGAATCTGCCATATCAACCATACCGCCATAGGTATTCATATGGATTAGGATGATATCGGCATTTTGCTTATGAGCCTCGTCAATACCAACTTTAACCTGTCGCCAAGCAGCAGGCATAATGTTTTCCTTGATATTGATTTTGTAAACCAACTTGGAACTACTATCGGTTTGAGCACTAGAAATCAATCCCGATGATAGGAATAATCCAATAATTACTACAAACTTGAGCCAATTTAAACTTGAAATATTCATTGTATATTTTTTAATCTTGTTTATAAGGTCTTTACATTCTACATTCTACATTCTACATTCTACATTCTACATTCTACATTCTACATTCTACATTCTACATTCTACATTCTACATTCTACATTCTACATTCTACATTCTACTTCCATCTTCCAACTCTCAAAGCCACTTCCTCTTCTTAAATATAAATAGTGTTGTCAAAGATGATAAAAGCATTAAAACCAAGGCAAAAGGATAACCAAATTTCCACTTAAGTTCAGGGAATAGTGTAAAGTTCATTCCGTAAACCGAAGCAATAAGTGTGGGTGGCATAAACACCACCGAAACTACGGTAAATATCTTTATAATCTTGTTCTGCTCAATATTGATAAGACCCAAGAAAGTGTTCTGCAAATACTCCAAACGCTCAAAGCTAAAGTCGGTATGGTTAATAAGTGAACCTATGTCGCGAGTCATAATGTTTAACTTGGGATAGGTATCGTTTGGGAAACGCTCACTTTTAAGAATTCCGCTTACCACACGCTGCTTATCCATAAAGTTCTCGCGGATTAGCATTGTATTTTCCTGAAGTTTACTAATCTCTAAGATTAACTCCTCATCTAACTCCTCGGCAATTCTAAGTCTCTTAGTTAAAGTAGCGATTTCCTTTGCCAATGCCTCAACCATATCGGCATCTAAATCGATACGTGTTTCCAATAGAGCTATTAGGGTATGATACCCAGTTGGATAAGCTTTGTGGTTGGAGTAAACTTTGCGAATAGTATCTGAAAAGGCCTTTAAATCTAGTGTTCGCACTGAAATTAATATCCCATCCTTCAGCGTAAACGAAACAGGTTCAGTTATATAGATATTATCCCTATTGATAAGAAAGTTTGAGTTGGCAATAATCAAATTTTCGGTCTCAAAATACCGCGACGAACTCTCAATCTCCTCTACCTGCTGACGAGTTTGAAGGTTTATATTGAAAAAAATCTCTACGGCTTCCCGTTCATCGTCCGTTGGATTAGCCAAGTCAATCCAAAGTAAATCCTCATAGTCGATTTCTGCCAAGCGCTCAGCATCAATCTCGTGAACAATTTTGTTGAAAGCCTTGTAGAAGATTGCAATCATAGGCAGATTGTGTTATAAAGTTATCACTATAAATTTACCTCTTTAACTTGATTCAAGAACATCTCAATGGCCTTTTTCTTTCTATCATCCAAATTATAGGAGATATTCTTGTTTAAATAATCAATGGCCTCGCTCCTATCTATATACTTTAAGTTAAAGTTATCGACCGATAAAGGAATATTCTGTAACCCAAGACCAAGAGCACTATTAAATGAATCGATAAAATCATTATCCAATGGCTTCACCGAAGCCCAAACGGCAAAGACAAAAGGTAAGCCAGTAAACTTGAACCACTCCTCTGCTAAATCGTAGCAGTACTGATAGTGCTTCTCGGAATTAAAAACTCTATCGCCAATAATAACAAGACCTTCGTGCGGATCTAGCCCATTAGCATCCTGTGATGGCGAAAAGGGCATCCACTCTGGCGAAATTTTCCAAAACTTCTTACTAAGAATCTTTACCAAGTTCACAGAGGTTCTGGATTGGTAATCGAGATATATCCTTTCAATTTTTTCCAAAGGAGAGTTACTGAATAAAGCTACAGTACGTACCGCACCAACAGCACCAATACAGCAGTTGGATATAATCTCGTACTTTGGAAGCGACAACAATGCTGCAACAGGAATAATTCCTATATCAGACTCATTTTGCTGTAATTTACGTGCACACTCGGAAGGATAATCAAAAGTAATATCGATGTTATGTACAATATCAGAATGCTGCAAGCCGTAAACAAACGGAGCAGTGTTTAAATACGAAATAGCCGATACTCTTATTTTGCGGGTCATCATCCATATAGGTTAATCAACCTTTGATTATGCTACGAAGTTAGTAATTTCATCGCAACATCAAACAACTATTTCCTCATCAATATTTGTTAAATAACATTTTAGTTCTACCTCAAATTTCTGTATATCGGCTTAGTTTGCTAACTTTGAGCAAATTTTTATGATATGGCACTTACATCGCTAAATGCAATTTCGCCTATCGATGGTAGGTATAGAGATAAGGTTGATGAACTTCAGCAGTACTTCTCGGAGTTTGCACTTATAAAATATAGGGTTTGGGTTGAAGTGGAGTATTTTATTGATCTTTGTAAAATTCCACTACCACAACTAACTAACTTCCAAAGTATCAATTTCGATAGGTTAAGAAAAATTGTTGCAGACTTTAATGAAAGCGATGCTCAACGAATAAAACAAATTGAATCCGTTACCAACCACGATGTTAAGGCGGTAGAGTACTTCCTCAAGGAGAAATTTGATGCATTAGGATTATCGGAGCACAAAGAGTTTATCCATTTCGGGTTAACTTCGCAGGACATCAACAATACGGCATTCCCAGCAATGCTCCGCGACGCTATCCAAAATGCGTACTACCCATTAATCAACAATCTCATACAAAAACTCAATTCACTTGCCAATGAGTGGGCCGATATGCCAATGCTTGCCCATACACACGGACAACCAGCATCGCCAACCAGGCTTGGAAAAGAAATTAGAGTATTTGCTGAACGATTAGAGGTTCAACTAAAGCAACTACAGTCAATTCCGTACTCCGCGAAATTTGGTGGCGCAACAGGTAATCTGAATGCACATTTTGTTGCTTATCCAACTATAAATTGGGTTGATTTCGCCAATAACTTTGTGAACGTGTCGCTAAACCTAAACCGTTCGCAAACTACTACTCAAATTGAGCATTACGATAATATGGCTGCTCTTTTTGATGCCACAAAGCGAATCAACAACATCTTAATCGACCTTTCCAGAGATATTTGGACATATATATCGATGGAATACTTTAAACAAAAGATTAAGCAAGGCGAGGTAGGATCATCCGCAATGCCTCACAAGGTTAACCCTATTGATTTTGAAAATGCAGAAGGAAATCTTGGAATGGCCAACGCAATACTGGAGCATCTTGCGGCAAAACTGCCAATATCTCGCTTACAGCGCGACCTTACCGATTCTACTGTAATGCGTAACATTGGTGTTCCTTTTTCACATTCAATTATTGCATTCAAATCAATATCAAAGGGATTCGATAAACTAATTGTAAACACAAACGCCATTAATGCTGATTTGGAAAACAACTGGATGGTAATAGCCGAAGCAATCCAAACAATCCTTCGACGTGAGGGTTACCCCAATCCATACGAGGCATTAAAAGAGTTAACAAGAACAAACAAATCGATAACTCAAACTGACTTTATACAATTTGTTGACAGTTTGAACGTATCAGAAAGCACAAAAAAGGAACTTAAAACTATCACCCCAATGAATTATCTTGGAATAAAGTGAACACCCTTTACATAATAGTTATAAAACTTTTTTTAACTAATTTTGACCGTAAGATTAATAAAAACTAAAAATGAAAAAGTATACAAAGCTTTTAAAATATCTCTTTCCATATAAAGCTCATGTAGGCGTTAATGTTGTTAGCAATATTTTTGGTGCCTTATTCTCTTTGTTTTCTCTTGCAATGCTTATCCCATTTTTACAATTGCTATTTGGGAATGTTCCTCTGGTTGACGTTAAGCCAGAGTTCGAGTTAACTACTAAGGCAATGACTCAATACCTTAACTATATACTAAGCGATATAATTCAAACATACGATAAATCATCTGCATTGCTCTTTGTAATTGGAATTGTACTTATCGCTTCTTTTCTAAAGAATTTTTTCACCTATCTAGCATTGTACTATTTAGCCCCAATTAGATCAGGCGTGTTACGCGACATCAGAAATGAACTATACCGAAAAATCATTGATTTACCATTAGGATATTACAGCGAAGAAAAAAAGGGGGATATTATCAGTAAAATGACTAATGATGTGAATGAAATTGAGGTTTCAATTATTCGTTCACTT
>Ga0209066_10004522_pt1 | contig 15091 bp, 15 predicted proteins | sample All_14_2_FD_187198 | JGI IMG/M metagenome (GOLD analysis project Ga0209066, IMG submission 187198) | Freshwater microbial communities in response to fracking from Pennsylvania, USA - Allegheny Zone_MetaG_DW_15 (SPAdes) (version 2) ...
CTTAAATATACATAATAAGATTGTGTATATTATCGGTTCATTGTGTGAAAATATGTGAAATCAGTCCTTATGAACACAAACGCCAATCAAACCCGGTCCGGTGTGAACTCCCAATGCCGGAGAAACAGGACCGATAAACACATTGGACACCTTATGCAACTGAGATACCATCTCAGCTTTGATATCCTGCGCATCTTGAGGTGCATTTCCATGAGCGACCGACAAAGTGACCGATGATGCATCTTTGGCATACTCCAATGCCAGCTCGACCACTTTTCTCAACGATTGCTTACGACCCCTCGCCTTTGCGACTGTCGTATAAATACCCTCCTCATTGCATGTGATGATGGGCTTGATATCGAATGCCGATCCAATCATGGCAGAAACCTTGCCGATACGTCCGCCACGTTTCAGATATTCCAATGTAGATAAAACAAAGAATATTTTAGTATTCTCGATCGAATGTTTCGTCAATCTTACGATTTCATCATAAGCAACCCCGGCCTTCGCCAACTGAGCCGCTTTGATCGCAGACATCCCGCTGCCAATGCCGATATTTTTTGTATCCAATACGTCCATCGGAATCGGTGAATCCATGGCTTGCAGGCGAACCATGTTGAACGTTCCGGAAAGCCCGCTCGATAATAACACACCTAAAATGCGCGTATACCCTTCCCCTCTGATTTTTTCTAACAGATCCGTCAAATCAGAACCTAAAGGCAAAGAAGTTGTCGGAACTTCTGTTTCCAATCCTTCATACACTGTTTCAGCATCGATATCAACGCCATCGCGATAACTTCGCGCTTTATAGTTGACTTGCAGCGGTAATACAAAAATACCCAGCTCTTTGGCAATTTCTGCCGGAACATCACTTCCCGAATCAGTTAGAATGGCCACTTTTTCTTCAATCATTTTTTTCTTCCTCATTGACTTTCTTTTGAATATACACGGTCGTCAGACGCTTGGATGCAAACGTCAGCGCCGCCAGTTTCATGATGATGTTATCCGGCTCAATCAACCCTTCCATCAACGCGATCGGCTGACTGGATTCACATTGTTCACTTACCAGAGAAACGGCACTTTCTATTTCCCGGGTAAACAGATTATATGCATTCTTCAGTCCCAGCAAACGGATTTCTGTCATTACACCTGCCTGAATCTGTGCGATTTCAAAGACATCCTTCAACACGGCGATCGCAAATATATAGGCCACATGCATCCGGGTATACCGCTTACCGATAGGCTTGGGAATAAGATTCAGTTTGACATAATTATTGATCATTGCTGCGGTCACCGGTTTGACACCGATAGGCGACAAATAACGGTCTACCAGATTCAACACTTGATCCATATACAAATCAATATCCGGCAACTCTTCCCATTGGGGTAAATGAACACTTACTGACGACATAGCATCACTTCCTTTTTTTTATTCTAATATAATAATCATAATTAGTCAATCTGGTTATCATAATTATAAAAGGCATGGAAAAAAGACCGTCTCCGGTCTTTTTTCAACTATTTATAAGGGGAAAGAATATCTGTATGGTATTCAAAAGGGGATATTATGTAGGAGAAGAGGATCCATACAGTGCAAGATCTCTCTTGCAAGATAAATATAACAAACAAAGTCGGTTGAAATTTGTACAAATTATGTAAAAATATGTGAAATGACGAAATTACCTACGAATTTCAACTTTCCATTGGCTTCCGTAACGGATTTGGTACAGTTGCGCAAAACTGCCCTGACATACAGCAAAAGCAAGGACCATCAGTTCATTGACATAAGCCACAGGCTTCCCTATCTGAACCGATCCAAATGAAGAGCGAAACGGCAAAGCTTGTTGAAACACAATTTCATCATTATAACGGATGATTACATGTATATCATCGGATAATGTAAATCCCGCATCGTAAAGCAGCTGAACCGGAATATTTGACCACACATTGCCAAAGTTGGGATCATCGATTTCCAGATGCCCGAAAATCATGTCATCATTAATCCCATAAGTCAATGAAGGTAACATTGTGACATCCTTGGGATCAAAAGACTCGCCCAGCTGCTGGAAGGTCAACTGACCCGATGCAAACCTTGCGCCGACATAACCGAAAATATCGCGGCCGTGAAAAATGCTGGTGCCGGTAGTTGATGGCAATCGCAAGTGCGGATGCAACTGCCGAATCTCGGATATACCTTGATCTTGTGCGATGTGGGTCAGAGTGCCGTTATCGGGAGTGATCACCACATAGCCATCCTTTGTCAATGCGGCGACGCCTTTTCTTGCTGTACCGACACCCGGATCGACCACCGTGATAAACACGGTACCCTTGGGCCAAAAACGCATGGACTGATGCAAACGATATGAGGCCGACCAAATGTCATATTGAGGAATCTCATGAGTACCATCGGTAATATCCAAGGTCGGATCAATGGTTTTCATCACGCCTTTGGTAGACATGATAGCCCCTTCTTTGTAAGTCCAGTCGGTAATAAGTACGATCAATGGTTTCATGACTCACCTACACATTGGCGATGGCAATCATCGCTTCAATCATCATGTTCAACATATCTTTTAAATAAGACACTTCAATATACTCATCTTTCTGATGGGCAAGCATCGGTGTCGCAGAGCGGGGATTCTTGATCCCATAAGGCACACATACCCCGTCATACATTTTCGCATATGTGACACCTCCGCTGATCAATGGTAACGATTCACGGTCATTGGTGTATTCCTGATACACTCGGATGCACTCCCGGATAAACGGATTGCCCATATCGGTCAACAATGCCCGGGCATCATAATCCAACGTCACTTCGATGTCGTTCAATAACTCCTGAAGGTGAGCTGTCAAGGATGCGGAGTCTGCGCCTAACGGATAACGCACATCCACTTCTCCATAAAGAGAGCCGTTTTCAATGCGCAAAACATGTAACCCGCTAGTCAGATCTCCCATGACAGGATGATGGAAGTTCCCATCAAAACCATGACCATACGCATTGATAAACGTGCGGTACAGCGCTTTGATTTTTGCATCGATCACGATATGACGCAAAACGTTCAGTGCATCGACGATTGCATTGTGCCCCATATCCGGAACCGAAGCATGTGCGGCTTTACCGTATACCTCAACAAGTACGCCCTCCTCGATTTCCTCTGCTTTATAATTCACTTTTAAACCATCCGCAACTTTCGTTACAAAAGCCAGTCGCTCACGCACGATAAACTGCGCTTTATCACAAATGACATTGCATGCCGTGCCAGCGGAAAAGCGGATGAGTTTGGGATGAGAAAAGTGGCTCTTCAATGTCCACATCAAAGCACCCTTTTCCCCACCGCTGATCGGATATGCGCCATCGGGAGTAAAGGCAAACAGCGGTTGCCCTTCCTGGCGAACATATTGACCCAAATCTTCCATCGTGCGCTCTTCATCCATGCCAAATACGGCACGCAGCTGATGTTTCAAAGGAATCTTGTTTTCCTTTATGTAAACCATCGCCATCATCGTTGCCACTAATGCCGACTTCATATCCTGCGTACCGCGGCCATACAGTTTTCCATCGATGATTTTCGCTTCGAATGGATCGACGCTCCAGTCATCTCCGACACCGACCACATCCATATGAGAGACGGCTTCGACCCGGTTTTTCCCAGAACCCAATACCCACGCAAGAGCATGACCCTTAGCTTCGATCACATCAAAACCCCACTGCTCTCCCAGTGACTTCGCCCACTGATAGCCCTGAGCAACACGGTGTCCATAAGGTTCACTCTCACTGACCGTCTCATGCTGGTAGATGGTCGGTATTTTCAGACACTCCGCAAGCACATCCATATAACGCTGAAAAAATTCATCATTTACTCGGATCATATTACCTCCATACGATCGGACACCACATATGTGTTTGTGGCGGCCAGACATTGACACTGATGATATAGCCGATGCTGAAAACAAAGAGAATCAAGGTAAAAAACTGAAATATCTTATCGGCTTCGGTCGGTTCATGCTCACAGTAGTATGTGCGCTTTTTGTGTCGGCCGTAGCCACGCAAATCCATGCCATTGGCAATGGTCTGTACCCGATCAAACGAAGTGATGATCAGCGGTACTAAGATCAATACCATTTGTTTTAACCGCTCACTGATTTTGGTGCGCTTGGCATCCATCTCCACACCGCGCAGCTGCATGGAAATTTTGATGTTCTCATAATCCCGGGCAATGTCAGGAATATAACGGAAGCCCAACGATACGACCGTACACACTTTATATGGCACTCCTAAGGAATATAGCCCGGCCGCAAACTCACTGGGAGTGATGGTGGTGATAAACCACAATGAAACCATGAAGTTCGTCAGCATTTTGATGAGCCGGACAAACAAGTACCAGAAGGTTTCCACCGGAAAAACGAAGTAGTCACTTAGTCTGCCGATGATCGTCAGTTGACCGCACCAATATTCTCCGACAACCGGATTGGCCACGTAGAACAAGAAGATGTTTAACAGATTGAAAAAGAGAACGACACTCATGATCAGTTTGACTTGTTTCCAGTTGGGTTTGGCACTGATGACACCAAGCAACGTAAGAATAAATACAGGCAATATCAAGCGTAAATCAAAGGACATCGTAATGAATATAAGCAATGTGACAAACAGGCGCACTTTGGTCGTACCGCTGAGCTTGTGTAAAAAGGTATCCCCCGGCACGACATTGATCAGAAATTTATCTTTCATCGCTTGCCCTGCCGTTCCAGCGTGATGAACTGATCGATCAGCGCTTCGGGAGACCGGCCGATCCGATTGGCCAGGCTGTATAGCGAGGTTTGTTTCAGATTGGCGCGTTCAATGATTTCGGGATCGGACAACACCTTATAAACCTGATCGTCACATATGCATTCGCCATCCGCAAACACAATGGCCCGATCGGTGTATTCAATGGCCAGATGCATGTCATGAGTAATAAACAAAATCGTCAGATTCATTTTTTCATGCAGTTCTTCGAGAAATGAGAGAATTTCGGTGTAGTGACGGTAATCCTGTCCGGCCGTCGGTTCATCGAGCAATATCACGGTCGGTTTCAATGCAAGCATAGCCGCGATCGTGATACGTTTGCGCTGTCCGTAACTGACCGCACTGACCGGCCAATTGCGCATGGCATGCAGATTGCATGTCTTAAGTACTTCATTGACCCGCTCTTCAATCTGTTCATCCGTCATCTTGCGCAATTTCAACGCCAACCCGACTTCATCCTTGATGATGTCTTTGACCAGCATCTGATTGGGATTTTGCATGACATAGCCAATCATTGCACCCAGTTCTTTGATCGTCATCTGACGGTAATCACTGGCATTGATATGAATAAATCCTTGATCAGGCCGGATGACTCCGCAGAGCATTTTGGCCATGGTACTTTTGCCTGCACCGTTTTTTCCGATGATGGCAATCTTCTCACCGCTGTATATATCAAAAGTAACGTTTTTCAAAACATTGACTTTGTCATAAGCAAAGGAAACATGGTTTACTTCGATCAGTTTTTGTTGATATTGCTTGTTTACGGATGCGACATATCTGTCCTTGAAAGCTTTCAGTTTCTCTTCAAATCGGGAAAGATTCATCGTGTGCACATCACACGGACCATCGCTTGCCAATACTTCACAACCCGCATGTTTGAGTGCGGACAGATAGAGTGGCTCCCGTATGCCATAAGTGGAAAGCAGATTGCTGACCAGCAGCTCATCCGGGGTCGTATCGGCGACGATGCGGCCTTCATCCATCAATATGACACGGTCAATCGGCCGATGCAAAACATCTTCCAAACGGTGTTCGATGATGATGACGGTTTTGTGATTGAGATTATGCAGGTCATCGATCAGTTCGATGGCAGTTTTTCCCATTGCCGGATCCAGTGAAGCCAAAGGTTCATCAAACAGCAGTATCTGAACATCTTCATGGATGACACCGGCAAGTGAAACTTTCTGTTTCTGACCGCCCGAAAGACGGTATGGAACAGCAGCCAAAAAATCCTGCATCCCGACCACGGTTGCGGCATCCAATACTTTCGTTAACATCTCCTTACGCAAGACATTTTCATTCTCGAGGGAAAAGGCAATATCTTCACCGACACTTAATCCGACAAATTGGGCATCTGAGTCTTGCAAGACCGTTCCGACTTGCTTGCTTAAATCAAAAATGCTGGCATTGATCGTCTCAATGCCAGCAACTTGACAACTGCCCTTGATTTCCCCTTCAAAAGAGAATGGGATCAGACCATTGATGCAATGCGCCAGAGTCGATTTCCCGCTGCCCGAGGCACCCAGGATCAACACTTTCTGATGCTTGTAAATTGTCAGATTGATATCGTGTAAAGTCGCTTCCGTTTGTGATTTGTAACGAAAAGTGAAATCTTTAAACTCTATCAATGGTTCTTTCATTATTCTCTGCTCAGATTGGTGCCTTTGGCATAACGTCTGGCCAAAGCATACAACAGCGGAATGCCCGCCAATACAAGCACGGAAATATTGCTCAGCGTAGCCGCAAACGATTGCATAAAGGTAATCGTCAGTTCTCCGCCATAAAGCAAGACGGTCATGATCGGCGTAACGACACCGAAAGCGATCATATTGGCCAAAACGGCGATGACTGCGAAAATCACGGCATGCTTAGCATCAAACTTGCCTTCTTTGATGTTAGCTCCGTATACCGGTAGCATACCGACCAAAAAGCCCAACACGGCATTGCCGGTCGACCAGTCAAACCAATATCCCCAACCACCCAGTAAATCCGCAAATACGTTTCCAAAGAAACAGGCCACTGCGGCTGGCAAAGCACCAAACAAACCACCGACGATGACCGGAACCAACATCGCTGTCGTTAAGCGGGTATTGGTAAATACCGTGATGGAACCATAATTCATCAAAACCCCAAACAATGCGGCACCGATGGCAACAGCTACGACAGTAGGTGTATCCCATTTGCCCAGAAGAAGACTGCCTAAACTTTTTTTCATATACGATCTCCTTTCCCCAGAGTGGCTATATGCTAACCATAATCAGATTATAGGGCAAATAACTCAATATTTCAATCAATGTTCAAATTTTATCATCTTCATTTTCATTGTTTCATTTGTTACAAACGAAACAAGCGATTGCGTTTGTGAAGCGAGCAATCAGGAAGCAATTCCAACAAGATATTTGAGTTTTGATTGACGGGAATAAATCTTCATGTAAGGTTTGATGGATGCTGACTCATCAGTTGCTCACACATAAGGACACGCGACACTCTTATAAGTGTGACTTTATAAACAAAAAAGCGGGTCAAACCCGCATCAGATATTCTTGATTTTCGGCCGATAAGCCAAAGACAATATTAATGGAATCGCCAGAGAAACGGCAAAAATCATCAGCGTCGTGTCATATCCCAGACTGTTGACCAGAATTCCGGCTAATAACGGTGTGATAAATGTCGGTACCCCGTTGAAAAGCGCCATGCCCAGCATCTGCCCGGTCGACTTCAAATGTACCGGTGTTTCATCATCGATCAGAACTTTCTGAGCGATCATGTATAGCGGAAAGGTCAGCATTTGCATGCCAGAAACCGCAATCAGCAGAAACGGTGTCTGAACGATGGCATATAAAACAAACCGAAGAATATAAAAGATGATTGAAAATATAAGAATCTTCTTGCTTCCGAGCTTTATAAGCATCCAGCCGCCCAAAAAAAACAGCGGTAATTCCATAATGGCCTGAAACGACCACTTAAACGCGACGTCATCATTGCTTCCGCCCACAAACAGGATTTTATCAATGACCGTATACATATCCGCGGTCATGACGACGCTGACCAATACGAATATGACCATTAACATAATATACGGTTTGTGTGACAGCAGCTGTCGGATATCACTGAAACGCAGCGGCGCTTCCGTTTTGACTTTCTTGGCATCCGGCAACGTGCTGGCAATCCCGTAAGTAATCAATGCGGCAACGGCCATAAACAAACCGAGATACTGATAGCCAAAGGATGTGACCAGAAAGGATGTCAACGGCGCACCGATCGCCCAGCCGATAGCACCAAAAGCACGGATCATTCCAAAGTTATCGCGGACTTTTTTACCGGTTTCAATGGTCCAGGTTTCCAACAGTCCGTTGGTAACCCGAAACAGACCGCCCACAAAGGATACGGCAATAAAATGAAAAAAGAAGACTTGTGATGTGACATAATACATCAATACCGAGGATATGGTGAATACGATCCAAAACAAGCCGAAAAACCGCTTGACCGTATGATATCGGTCGCATAAATACCCGCTCCACAGCTGTCCGAAAAAAGCCACAAAAGCAATCGTTGACAGGATGATGCCTCGTTGCAATGGATCATATCCGACATAAATCAAAAACGGGATCATTTGGGTGAATGCCAGTGCCAAACTGATGAAAGCCACTAAATAAAGCACAAAATTAATCGCAAATATTCTTTTTTCGTTCATTATCCTACCCCAATTCAGCCGATAAAGGTTATTTCTGTTATAACTATATCACAATCGACATCGAATGGGTCCACTAAAATTTCATCGACTTCCTGAAATGAAAAGGCAATACCGATTTTTCTGGCCGATGTCTGTTTTAGATAGCGATCATAATAGCCTTTGCCAAACCCGATGCGATGCTTGTTTTTATCAAAAGCCACGATGGGAACAATGATAACTTCGAGCTCATCTGGATTTATCTTGTCGTCTGTCTGTGGTTTTAATATCCCAAATCTGCCCATCGACAGGTCTTTAAATGACGAGATTCTGAAAAAGTCCATGGTTTCACCCGTGACTTTTGGAACATATATGGAAATATCCTTATCCCAAAACCAGTGTTCCATCAAGCCGTAGGTATCTACTTCCCCGCGCGTCGAGCAATAAATCCCGATCCGCTTGGCATTACCGATGGCCATCAATACATTTTCCTTGATTTGTTCTTCCATTAATAAGCGTAAAGACAGGGGGAGTTCCTGTCTTTTTTCTAGCATCTCTTTTCGGATATCGGCTTTCATCAACCGATGGATCCTTCCATCTCTAAACGTAACAACTGATTGAGCTCGACCGCATATTCCATCGGCAGTTCACGGGTAAAAGGTTCAAGGAATCCCAAGATGATGGTTTCAGCCGCCTGTTCTTCCGTCAGTCCGCGTGACATCAAGTAAAACAATTGCTCTTCTGAAATCTTGGATACCGATGCTTCATGCTCAACGGTTGATAAATGGGTATTGACGATGTTGGTCGGCAAGGTATCGCTGCGAGAAATATCATCGAGCAACAAGGTATCACATTCGATTTTCGATTTTGCGCCATAAGCATTGGCATTGTGCTTGATCATTCCGCGATAATTCACTGAACCGCCATTGCGGGCAATTGATTTTGAGATGATCGTACTGGATGTGTTTGGTGCAGCATGTATCATCTTTGCACCGGCATCCAATACCTGACCTTTCCCGGCGACTGCGATGGAAATCGTCATGCCGCGGGCATATTCCCCGGCTAAAAAGCAAGCCGGATATTTCATGGTGATTCCGGAACCGATATTGCCGTCGATCCATTCCATGACGCCGTGATCCAATACTTTGGCCCGTTTGGTTACCAGGTTCAAGACATTGGGCGACCAGTTTTGAACGGTCGAATAGCGGCATTTCGCATGTTTATGGACGATGATTTCAACGACTGCCGCATGCAAAGAATCTTTCGCATAGATCGGTGCCGTACAGCCCTCGACATAATGAACGTCCGCACCTTCATCGACGATGATCAGCGTGCGTTCGAACTGACCCATCGATTCGGTATTGATACGGAAGTAGGATTGAAGCGGTTTGTCGAGTTTGACTCCCGGCGGGACATAAATAAATGATCCGCCAGACCAAACCGCACTGTTAAGCGCAGCGAATTTGTTGTCATTAAAGCCAACGACCGAAGCGAAATACTTCTTGAATAAATCAGGATACTGGCGCAAACCACTGTCCGTATCCAGGAAAATAACGCCCTTGTCCTCCACTTCCTTTAACATGTTGTGATAGACGACTTCCGATTCATATTGCGTTGACACCCCGGCCAGAAACTTCGCTTCCGCTTCGGGGATGCCGAGTTTGGCAAAGGTATCTTTAATTGTTTCAGGGACATCTTCCCAACGGTTCTCCATCCGTTCACTCGGCTTGATGTAATAAGTATAATCATCAAAATCGATTTGAGAAAGATTAGCTCCCCACGTCGGCATTTCTTTCGCCATAAAACTCTCATAAGCTTTCAGGCGGAACTGTGTCATCCATTCCGGCTCGCCTTTGAGTTTGGAGATTTCTTCGACGATTTCACGGCTGATGCCCTTCTTCGTCCTGTATATACTTACGTCTTTATCAGAAAAGCCGTATCTGTATTCATCTTTTGGTATATTGACATTGTTCTCAGTCATGTTTACCCTCACTTTCTTCAATGATCTGTTTCATTGCATTCCAGCCGATGGTCGCACATTTGATGCGGTTGGCCTGTTTGCCAACTTGATAAAAAGCAATCGCTTCCTCCAGCGGTTCTAAATCAACATTCTTCAGATCGATCATATCAAAATAGCGGTCGATCAATATTCTGGCTTCATCAATACTCTTCCCCTTTAACAATTCGGTCAGAATTGAAGTCGAAGCCGTTGAAATCGTACAAGCCACCCCGTCAAAGCAGATGTCCGTGATTTTGTCATTTTCGATCGTCGCCCAAACTTTGATGTCGTCGATGCATGATTCGGAAGCCATATGGATCATATGGTTATGATGTGCATCACCGGCATGTTTGTTGCGGGGATATTGATAGTGGTCCATGATGATTTGACGTAAGAGCATCGGATCGGTAATGTCCATCGTTGTTCCTCCTGTTAAAAGAACAGATCCACGCATTTCTCCAGGGTGATCTCACGGATGACTCGGACGAAATGATCGATTTCTTCTTTGGTGTTATAAAAGTATAAACTTGCCCGAATGGTTTCGGATGTCTGTAACATATCCATAAGAATCTTGGCGCAGTGATTGCCGGCCCGAACCGCAATTCCTTGGGAGTTGATGTACGATGCGGCATCCTGAGCGAAGATATCTTTGACATTGAATGTAATGATACCGGTCGCAGCCTCGGGGTTGTAAATGGTGATATGTTCCATGTCTTTGATTTGTGACATCAGATACTTGCGAAGTTCGTGTTCATAAGTCATGATATTTTCCATGCCGATGGCCGAAATATAGTCGATGGCTGCTTTAAATCCAAGAACGGCTTCAATGGCCGGAGTTCCGGCCTCAAATTTATACGGCGGATTCTTTAAAAGAATATTTCCGCAAATGTCGAAACGGGCATTGCTACCACCACCCAGCATAAAAGGATCCATCTGCTGAAGAAGCTCATATTTTCCGTAAAGCGCTCCGACACCGGTCGGCCCGCAAAGTTTATGAGCGGAGAAAGCCAGATAATCAACATCCCAGTCTTCCACATCCGTGGCGATGTGTGGTACGCCCTGAGCACCGTCAACCACAAGGATTGCGCCATATTCATGAGCGATTTTAGCCATTTCTTTGATCGGCGCGACATAACCCAATACATTGGTGATATTGGCCAGGGTCACGACCTTGACCTTACTGTGCATCGCCGCTTTGAAATTTTCCAGCGTAAGTTCACCGTTTTGGGCTAAGGGGATATATTCGAAAATTGCGCCGGTCACTTCCGCCGCTTTAAACCAAGGTAAAATATTGCTGGCATGTTCAGCTTCCGTTGAGAGGATGACATCGCCCGGTTTTAGGAACTTCTGTCCCCAGCCGTAGGCGACCAGATTCAGCGCCGCACTGGCACCGGAAGTTAAAACGATTTCGCGCGGTTGGGCATTGATGAACCGTGCCACGGTTTCACGGGCAGCCTCATAGCCCTCCGACACTTGATAAGAAAGGTCATAGTCTCCACGATGGACATTGGCGGTTTGCTCGGTGTAATATCTGACGACCGCATCGATGACCGTCTGCGGTTTGAAAGTCGTAGCCGCATTGTCAAAATAGATCAAGGGTTTGCCTTGCATCGTTTTACCGTTGAGCATCGGAAAGTCCTGACGGATCTTATTTACATCAAACATGACTCGCTCACCTTCTTTGTAATTTCCAGACTCAACCGTTCTTTGATATTTTCATCATCAATGACCTCGATGATCGGCAGTAAATATCCCAAGGTTATGAGCTTGAGCGATTCACTGCGCGAAAGACCGCGGGATTGAAGATAGTAAACCTGATTCAAATCCGGTTGTCCCACAGAAGCCGCATGGGACGCTTCAACGTCGTTTTCGTCAATGATCAGCTTCGGATTTACCGAGGTTTTCGGTTTTTCATCAAAATTCATGACACGGCTGATCTGATGGGTTTTTGCCCCTCGCGCAGCCTTATATATATTACCGATGATATCAAGGGTATATTCACAGCCCTTTAAGACGATGCTATAGTTATCGATTTGAGCACTTGTGTTTCCTTTATAATGCAAAGCAGAATAACTGGCGATGAGTTTCGACTGAATCAGTGAAGCTCCGCGCACATTGAGCACTGCCCCTTCTTCTAAAAGATGATAGACACTGTTTTTGATATGAAAACCCAAGGACAGTTCGCCGATGGCCAACTGTAGAGCGGAATATCGTTGTAAACTGAATGACTCATTGATCAGCAGCTGGTGCTCGGACTGATTCATGATCAGCATCGACCACGTAGAATCCGCTTCAATGGCGACCCGCAGGTTTAGCGTGCCATTGCCGTTGATCGTCAAAAATACGCTTCCTTTGGAACGTTGAGGTGCGATAATGGTCAGGTTGCTTTCGCCATCGACCACATAATTAATGGATGTCAGCGCATCATTGGCTAAGGTCAGCGACTGATGCGAGGTCAGATTGAGCGTGACCTCACGCATTTTTCGGTCCTCTCGGTTCATTGGCAGCGCAAGCCCCAATGCTACCGACTACCGGACGAACCGTCTCTTCTTTGATGATATTTACACCGGTTTCCTTCGCGATCCAGTCATATCCTTCGGTATCGATACGGTTGACCAGAGTGGCATCCGAACTCATGACGATACGGCCGTCAATCAGGATATGGGTATGTGTCGGGATGATCAGATGAAAGAAACGTTCGTAGTGAGAGACGATCATCATACCGACATCGCTCTTTGAGGCCATATCATTGATGACATTAGCTACGATTTTCAGTGCATCAACATCCAATCCGGAATCGATTTCATCAAGCATGGCAATTTTCGGATTCAGCAGCATCATCTGCAAAATTTCATTTCGCTTCTTTTCCCCGCCGGAAAATCCGTCATTGACATAGCGATGAGCCATATCGGATTTCATCTGAAGTTCGCCGATCGCCTTTTCCATCAGACGGATAAAGCTGAACAAAGGAATCGGTGTTTCCCGACGTGAGTTCAGCGCAGCTTTTAAGAAGTCGGAATTGGTGACTCCGGATACTTCCTGCGGGTATTGCATGCCTAAAAACAAACCGGCTCTGGCACGTTGGTCAACACTCATCGAAAGCAAATCTTCACCGTCAAAAGTGATGGTTCCCTGGGTGATTTCATATTTGGGATGTCCCATGATGGCTGAAAGCAAGGTCGACTTGCCGTTTCCGTTGGGACCCATGATCGCATGAATCTCATTTGAATTGATTTCCAGCGATACCCCTTTTAATATTTCTTTTCCTTCAATTTCAACATGAAGGTTCTCTATTTTTAATTGTGACATTTTTATCATTCCTTCCTTGTACATCATACCTAAATTGCGTCATTTCTTCAATCATAGTTATCTGAAATTGCAGTCTTATTATACCATAAACCGTTTTGAGTGCGACCACAGACGCACCCATGTGATGAAAAATTCGGTTTTATGCAATATATTCAATAAGGTTTGTGCAGCTTGACGCAAATTTGTTGCAAGCTGTCGCCGTTTATTGCAATGATGTTAAAAATAAACTATAATAGTAAAGATTTCAATAAAGGAGGTTTCGTATGCTCAATACGATAAAAAAGCACTGGTTCATCGTTTTGGTCGGTGTTTTGTTTGTGGCAGCAACCGTATATTTCGCCTATGATATGACGAAAGGTTTCTTGCCTGGTAAAAATGTTAGCGGCAAAGACGTAGTCTTTGAAATTAACGGACAAAATGTAACAGCAGATGATTTATATGAACGCTTATTTGATGACTTAGGGAATTCTGCTTTGTACACCCTTTTCGAAAGAGCTGTGGTCGCTCAGTCGTTTACGGCGGATAAAGATATGATCTCTCAAGCGAAAATCCAGGCGGAATCAACCATCGAGAACTTTAAGAGTTACTATGGCGAAACCGCGTATGAAGCCGTATTGCTTCAGGCGATCAAAGGTGTCGGTTATACTTCGATCGATGATTTGGATGAGTACTTCTTACATTTGACCATGGTAGAATCGATGACGAAGGCGTATTTCGATACCAACATGGATAAATACCTGCCGGAGTTCGTTACAGCGAAAAAGCCGCGTATCGCCCGTCACATTTTGGTTAAGATGGATGATCCGACCAAACCGACGCAAGTTGAACAAGCCCGTTGGGATGAAGTAAAAAATGCGTTGGCCGGCGGTGAGTCCTTTGAAGATGTGGCTAAACGTTTATCGGATGATACCGGTTCTCAGCCGGACAGCGGTTTGTTGGGCTATGTTGATTCAGATACGCAGTTTGTTCCTGAATTCTTGGCAGCAACGTTAGCTTTGGGTTCAGGCGAAACCAGCGAATGGGTTCGTACGACTTATGGTTATCACTTGATCCGCGTCGATTCGACGGATTTGGCCGAGCTGAAAAAACAAGACGGATTCTATGCTGCTTTGAGCAGTTATTATCCGAAAGCTGTTTTTCAGATGATTTGGGAAAATGCCGAGAAACTGGAAATCGATTTTAAGGGTAATGATGACATCAAAGCCCGTCTGTTAAGCTTTATGAGCATTGAGGAGGCTGAATAACATGAAAAAATTTCTGATTATCGGCGTTCTGGCACTGGCGTTGGCCGGTTGCGGTGATGCTTATGCAAAGATTACCAATG
>Ga0209066_10004523_pt1 | contig 15091 bp, 18 predicted proteins | sample All_14_2_FD_187198 | JGI IMG/M metagenome (GOLD analysis project Ga0209066, IMG submission 187198) | Freshwater microbial communities in response to fracking from Pennsylvania, USA - Allegheny Zone_MetaG_DW_15 (SPAdes) (version 2) ...
TCCTGCTCCTGCTGGCGCAGCGCCGTCTCTTGCGCCTTGGCCTGTCGGGCCTGGAAACGGGCCCGCATGTTCGTCTGAAGCGCGGACTCCTTCAGGACGTCCTGCTCCTGCTGGCGCAGCGCCGTCTGCTGAGCCTTGGCCTGACTGGCTTGGAAGCGGGCACGCATGTTCGCCTGCAGCGCGGACTCCTTCAGGACGTCCTGCTCCTGCTGGCGCAGCGCCGTCTCTTGCGCCTTGGTCTGACGCGCCAGGTAACGGGCCCGCAGGTTCGCCAGGAAGCCCATCTCCCGCAGGACCTCCTGCTCCTGCTGGCGCAGCGCCGTCTCTTGTGCCTTGTCCTGCCGGTTGGAGAACCCCGCACGGAGGTTCGTCTGCAGGTTCCCCTCCTGCTTGACGTCCTTGAGCTGCTTCTTGTAGTCAAGGAGTCTGGTGACGTCCTGGGGGAACAGCTGCACGCCCTGCGCGCGTAGGTTCAACAGCGCCTCGGGCTTGACCTTGCCGCCGCGGTTGAACCACTGCTCATACTCGTTCTGCATCCGCTGGCGAGCGGAGCGGACGGTTCTCAGGGTCTCCTCGACCGCACCGTCCCCGATCGCTTTGCCGATTTTGCGGCCGGATGCCCGAGCCTTCGCGGAGGACCCCGCCACCGACTTCTCGATGGCGCCCGGCAGCTTGGTCAGCGTCTCCTCGATCCCGGAAACGGCAGAGACCAGCTGGGTCTTGGCGGATTGGACGTTTGCCTTGAGGTTCTTGACCGTGGTGTTGTCAAGGGCCTGCACCGCCGCCTTCAGGTCCTGGAGGGCCTCCAGGGCGGGCTTGATGGCGTCGACAAACGGCTTGCTGTTGAGTTCTAGTTTTGGTCCGTCCACGCGCGTCCCCGCTATGTCTTGGGCCGCGTGGCCTCCCAGTGGTCATGGAAGGTGCGGTCCAGCTTCTGGATGATCCGTAGATACTTGGCCCTGTCGGACACGGAAGCAATCCCCAGCAGCTGGCACAGCGCGAGGATCTCCGACACCTGTATGGGGTCTGGCGAAGCCACCCCCATGGTGCGCGCGGACGCCAGGTGGTCGTACGCGTCCAGAAACTCGAGGTCCTGCTGCCTGAGCTTTGGCCGGTTCAACAAGGGTGGCGGGGCCACCCCTGTCTTCTTCCGGCGTTCCTCAAAGGCCTTGAGGGAGCGCCCCCACTTCAGGCGCCACAGCAGGTACTCCGTCAGCCGTTTCCCTGCTCGGCCTCGGCCTTGACGCGGAAGGCCTCGACGGACTCGGAGAGGGTAATGATCTTCTTGCGGAAGTCCTTCACGCCCAGCATCGTGCGGGCCATCTCAGGGCTGTAGTCCACGGGCTTGCCCTTGAACTGCAGACCGGACCAGCCCAACAGGATGGTCTTGGCCATGACGTCGATGGTCAGCTTCTGGGCCAGCGTGTTGGCGGCCTCATCGTTGCTGTCCAGAGCCATCTGGTTCTGGTCCAGCACCTTGCGCAGCTCGGCAAGGTACTTGTCGTTGCCCGCGCGGGCGACGCGCACCTTGGCGGTCGAGGAAAGGTCAAACTCGACGCCCTCGACTTCGGCTTTTTCGTCGGTGGCGTAGGTGGCAAAAATGTCCATGGTTTTTCTTCTTCTCAGGGGTTGAAGCTGACCCTCCTGGGTCAGCCTATCGTGGGGTGGTCTGCGCCACCCTCAGATTCAGGCGGCGATCGCGCGAACGATGCGGATGCCTCGGCCGGTCGTGCCGTTGTAGAAGGCGTTGAACGGAAGAGTCAGCATGGTGTCGTCACCGAGGCCGCCAGCGTTCAGGCCTGCGTCGCCAAACTTGACCTTCTCCATCTCGATCAGGTAGCCGTTACCGTACTGGTCGGCCATGCCCAGGGCAAGGCTCGTCTGCGTGCCCTTGAGCCACTTGTTGTAGTAGGTGGCGTTTTCGACGTAGATCTCCAGGCTGCCGCCGACCTCGCACTCGCCGAGGCCCACGCCGGCGTTGCCGAACACGCCCACGGCCTTCTGGCCCCGCAGATTGCGGCTCATGTTGAACTTGGCCGACTTGATGAAGCCCGCCGAGGCCGACAGGATGCTCGAGCCGTTTTCGTAGATCGCGCCGACGTCGGTCACAGCGTTCATCACGTCCAGCGTCTGGGAGGCCTGCAGCGAGCCGGGCATGCGAGTCGTACCCTGCATCGTGTGGTCCGAACCACCCAGGAATCCCATGGAGCCGGTGATGATGGAGCCCGTGTCCAGGGACAGCTCGAGGGTGCCGGGGCGCATGCCGGAGAAGGTCAGGAACTGACCGATGTCAGTCATCTGGTACTCCATCGAGAACGAACGCTGGGTCACACCGTTCTGAACGACAGAGGCAGAGATCGCGTAACCCGCGCCCAGGGCACCGAGGCCGGGGGCGGCAATCGGGGTGCTGGCGTCCAGGGTGACGACAGTGGTGGACGACGGGGTGCTGGCATGGGTCTTGAACCAGCGGTCGGCAAAGTAGTCTTTGACCGCCTGGGAGGCGCCGACAGGGGGAACCACCTTGAACCACTGGTTCAGGCCAAGGTTCGTGAAAGCGGATGTCGTGGTGGGCGCCACCGCAGCGGTGATCGTGCTGGCCGTCGTGGTCGCCGAGAAAGCCGTGCCCAGGCCCAGGGTCCCGTAGTGCGACCAGGTGCCCATCATCACGCCTTCGATGAACGGGTCGTACTCCTTGCCAGACAGCTCGAAGTTGAAACCGCCGTCGATGTTCAGGTCAGTGATGGTCTGGTCCGTGGACATGCCGTGCGAAGAAACCTCCGCCGACTTGACCGTCGAAGTCGCCGCCTTCATGGTCGGCGTGGTCATGCGCAGCTTGGTGGCATTGCCAACCGTCGGAACCACGTTGGTGGTGGTCTCGGCGATGTAGGCCAGCTGGCCGTAGGCGGAAGAGGCAAAAGGCATGGAGTGCTCCGGTTATTCCGTGTTTCCGGAGCACACTGGGAGACTCCCAGCGAAAAGGCAATCCCCCTAGTTCGTGTCTAGGGTGAATGGAATGAGCACACCGACCTTGTGCCAACCCTTGAGGGTGGTCGGGGTCATGCGCTGCGGGAACGCCAGAGAGCCGCCCCCCAGATACCGGGTGCGGAACCTCTCGATCAGGCTGTCGACCAGGGTGTCCGCGTCGCCTGTGCCATCGCCCTGCCGGGTGTACACCGAGAGGGCCACCGCACCGGTGTGCCGGCCCATCGGGCGATCCCCGGTCGTGGCCGGGCGCCCGCCGTAGAAACGGACCTCCATGTCGACCCAGGGGGAGCTGATCTCCTGCTCGCCCTTGACGGGACCGTTCTCGTAGACGATGTCGGTGGTCGGCGCGCTGGCAAGGGTCCAGGCCGCCAACTCCGCGGCAACCGCCGACTTGAATGTCTTGGTGTCTCCTGCCATGTCAGTCCCACGATGTGCCGACGCGCGGCAGCTGGAAGCCTCTGCGGCTGAATTGGGTGGCCACGATGATCATGCTCTCCTGCACGGTCTCGTAGGGCTTGTTGACCTCCCGCAGGTGCTGGGACCAGTACCCAGCGTTCTGGAAGGCGGCCATGTAGTTGAAGCCGTCTGGCCCCCCGCCGGGCTCCCCGACGCCCAGGTCGTCATCCCCGCTGGTGCCGTTGCAGATGAACACCTTGTCCCCGCTGCGGATCTGGTCCTTGATCGGGCGTGCCCGGTTCCGGGCGATCCGCATCCATCGCTCGTCACCCTTCTCGTGAACGGCCGAGGGGAAGAATGCGGACGAGGACATGTACTCGGGCTTGTCACCCAGGTTGTCGTCAAAGTCGAAGTTCGGGGACCCGATGCTCAGGTTCCAGTTGGCCACGGCCTTACCTGTGTACTGCGGCGTCTCCCGGAGGATCCGCTTGAAGACCTCCCAGACGTAGTCGCGGAAGGTCTGCACAGCCAGGCCCTTGTACTGGTTGGCCCAGAAGCCCAGCTCACCCTCGAACATCCGGCGGTTGGCCACCAGGCCCATCAGGACCTCCCGTGCACAGTGACGGCGCCGCCCAGGTCGTCCACAGAGAGCACGCGCCAGGTACGGCCGTAGGCCTGGACAGTGGACGAGGTGTCTACCACGGAGCCGGCCGGCAGGGCAAAGGTGTCATCACCTTCCTGGTACCGCTCCTCCATCTGCCCTTCGTACTCGAACAGGTTCTGCCAGCGGATGCGAGCGGCCCGGGTGTTGACGGAGGCGCCCAGGGTGTGCCGGCCCTGAACCGGGTCGAAGACCCGGGTTCTCAGCACGGCGTCCACCGGGCTGTGATCCAGCTTCAGGCTGTAGGCCGTCTTCAGGCCAGACGGCAGCACCTGCACGGAGAGGGCGAGGAAGGCCTGGTCGGCCACCCACAGCACCTCGTGCTTGGCCACGGCCACCGAGGGGGCCATGTACAGGTTGTAGAACGCGATCACGTCGGAGGACGACTCCGACTCCTTGCCCGTCTTGACCGGCTCGGCGGCGACGTAGGCCTGTGCCCGGGTCGTGCCCGCAAGGTACTGGGTCAAGGTCGAGAAGCCGAACTGCCCATCCGCGGGCTGCAGAACGTACTTGTCCCGGTGGAGTTCGGCAAGTCCGTCCCGCTCCCTTCTACCGGCCAGCCACACCGTGTCGAAGATGCGCAGTGCCCCGTGGGTTGGGATGGTCGTACCCGGCGCCACTGACAGCACGCGCCGGTAGGCCGCTCCGGCATCCCGCTTGGACTCGTCGTACGGGTCCACCTGACCCATGCACACCACGGACCCCTTGTAGGCGTCCAGAACTGGTGTGCGGTCGAAGTAGGCCGAGGCCTGCGACAGCTTGAGCATGGTCAACCCGTCACCGGGTCGTACGACCTGGCGGATGCAACCAGCCCGATGGTCACGGTGCTGGAGGTCGAGGAGGCCCCGTTGAACGCGTCGAAGGCGGTCTTCAGGTCGGCCTTGTAGGCCGCAAGGTATTCGTCGATGGCTGCAAGGGTCGCCTTGAATGGCTCACCCGCGAAGCGGCTCGTCGAGGCCTTGCCGTCGCTCACGTCCTTGGGTGCGAACGTGGGCAGCGACACCCCAACCTGTTTGGCTACGGTGTAGACACTGAACAGCCGCATGGCTTCGTACAGAGTCTGCTCCGAAAGTGTCCGGCTCGCCGGCGCCTTAGCGGCAACAGAGGAAAAAGCCGCATTCAAAGCCGTGGAGAGGCGCGAGACCTCTCGCAACAGACCCATCTCGTAGACCGGGAGAGCCAGCACCCTGTCCGTCAGCTCGAGGTCGTTCACGCCCAGGGCGCTTCGGACCTCGTCGTAGGAGCAGTAGGTCGTCAATGACATGCGGAACCCCTGGAAGGATTAATCGAGCTCGCCCACCAGCACCTTGCCAGCGTCGATCTGGGCTTTGAGCCAGAAGTCGACCTCCATCTTGGTGGGGGTGGTGGTGATCTCTTTGTTGGTCAGCATGTGCACCATGCGGCCGGACGCCACGCGCACGTAGGCTTTGGCGGGGGCCTTCTCGGCCGCCTTTTCGGCGACTTCGGGTGTCTTGTTGAGGGTCAGGGTCTTGTCGGACATGGGGTTCTCCAGGGTTGCATGGAAACAGGGGCGAGCTGCTTCCGCGTCTCGCCCCTGTTCAGGTACGCCTATCAGGCGTAGGTCAGGACGTCGAAGGCTTCGTCGAACAGGCGGTACAGGATCTCGCCGCGGTCGACGCGCATCGCCGTGCTGCGCTTCAGGGCAAACGCTTCGATGGCGCTGTACTGGGCGGTCAGGCTGTTGATGCGGTGGATGGCGTAGCGCTTGTCGAAGCCCATGATGGTCTTGGCAGGCCAGTTCGGGTCATCGGTCAGGAAGATGCGGACATTGGTCGGCCACTTCGGGTTGATCACGCTGAACAGCGTGTCCATGCGCTCGCTGGTCGGGTTGTCGGTCTGCACCGTCGGCTTGCCGGCGCGGCGCTCGATCGCCAGGGCACCGTTCAGGTCGGTCACGACGTGGGTGATCGTGCGCTTGTTGGTGTCGGCAGACAGCCACTTCAGCCAGGCTTCCTGGGTCAGGCCCGAGGTGGCCGCGGGATCCAGGGCCAGGGCGGTCTTGACCTTGCCGGCGATGGCCGACAGTGCCAGCATGCCCAGGTCGGTGTCACCCTGCAGCAGCGACAGGATGTAGCCGTTGGCGCGCTCGTTGGCTTCCACTTCGGACTGACGGCCGACAGCAAGGCCGACCAGGTCGATCGTGGTGCTGCGCATGGCCTGCTCGGAGATCTCCAGGCCGATGCCCCAGTTCGGGATGCGCATCGACTTGTCCGAGGCGGTGATGGTCATCATCACGTTCGGCAGTGCCAGCTGCGACACCGGCGCGCTGCGGGCGGCTTCCGGGCGGGCGAAGTTCAGGACCGGACGTTCCCAGCGGTCGCCGTTGATGGACTCGTCCACGGCCAGCATCTGGTTCAGGGCGTTCGGGTTCTCGCTGCGGTTGACCTGCAGCTTGTCCTCGATCACGTCCAGCACGATGGCAGGGAACAGCAGGCGGGAGGCCGGCACACCGTCACGGGTGATGGTGCCGGCGGCGCCCTTCTCGGGATTCAGGATCTCGCCCACGGTCGAGGCGCGGAGGCCCGCGTCACGGTCGCTGCGCACGAAGATGCCCATCTGCTCGAGCAGCTGCTCGTAGGCAGAGCCGTCGCGTTCGGCGTTGGTGGGGTGCACATGCTCCAGGTGCTGGCGCAGGGTGCGGCCTTCGGCGGCAGCATCCTGGTAGGTCTGCAGGCTCAGGTCGGCCTGGACTTTGTCGCCGTTGGCCTGCACGATGATCAGTTGGTCGCTCACTTTTTGTTTTCCTTCTCGAGCAGGTTGAAATCAGGCGACGCGTTCGATGAGACCGGTCTGGCCCACCGCACCGGTGCCGTCCATGGCCACGACGCGCCATTTGAAGACCAGACCGCTGGCGGCAGCCGTGGCCTTGCACACCTTCGGGCGGGGGAACACACCACCCAGTTCGGTGCCGCGGGCCGTCACCGTGCCAGCCACCACGTAGTCGCCAATGGCGATCACACCGGTGCCGGGGGTTGCCTGCAGACCGTCGAAGGTGACCATCTGGCGATCGCCGATGTCGTTCTTGTACGAGCCCAGCGTGTAGCCGTCCTGGGGTGCGATGTCGTCGGCCACAGCCAGCACAGCTTCGATCTCGTTGCCGACGGCGCACAGGCCGTACTGACTATCGCCCACCAGCTTCAGGAACTTGCCGTTGTCGGCCTTGCCCAGCAGGTTGGTGGCGCCGGGGCCATCCGCCATGCGGGCGGTGCGGTTGATTTTGTACGGGTCGAGAGTGACCCCCATCTTGAACTTGGGCATGGTGCCTCCTTACTTGCGTTGGCGGGTTGCTTGGATACGGGCGCGGCGGAGGGTTTCGTTGACCGCCGTGCTCGGTTGTTCGGCAGCAGCGGCAGACCGAACAGCCACGCCACCCGCCTTGAACTTGGTCTTGAACTGCGCGTCCAGGTTGGTGTGCTCCGCCACGATCTGCTCGTGGGTCAGAGCTTCCAGACCGTCTCGCGAGCCGCCCAGCGCAATGCGCAGGTTGCCGACAGCGGCCAGGGCCACCGTACGCAGGCCAGCAAGGCTGGCTTCAAATTTCTCGGCCGAGGCCTTGGCCTGGGCCAGCTCGACAGCATTGGCCATCAGGGCCTTGTTGGCGTCGGCCAGCTGGGCCTTGAGCAGGTCCAGTTGGGCCGAAGTGGCGGCATCAGCGGCCGGGGCCGGGGTGTCCACAGCGGCGTCGGCGGCCGGATCGGCAGGTGCTTCGGCGGCCGGCGCGTCGGCGGCCGGCGCGTCGGCGGCCGGCGCAGGATTGTCGAGATCTTGAGCGGCAGCGCCCGCGGCCAGGGCGGCGATGTCCGATTCGGTGAGGGCAGCTTTCACGTGGGGTCCTTTTCTGAGGTTCGACCCATACTTGGACCCCGTATTGGCGGCGTCAATCCCCCCCATGACTTTGGACATGAACGCGTCGAAGTTGGTGGTCTCTTCGGCAAGGCCCAGGTCGACTGCCTCCTGGCCCATGAACACCTTGCCCTGCCCCATCTTGTTGTGCACGACCGACTGGGCAACGCCCAGGTTGTCAGCCACCAGCTCCTCGAAGATCTCGGCGGTAGCGTCCACGGACTCTTTCAGGACCTCCGCGGCAAGGTCGCTCAGCTTCTCGTACGGGTTGCCCAGCGCCTTGTATTTGCCGGAGCGGATCACCGTCGGGGTGATGCCCTCGTCCTCCAGCATCTTGGTCATCTCCTTGTGCACCACGAGCACGCCGATGGAGCCCACCTCAGCAGTGCGGGACATGGCCCGGCCGCGGGCGCTGGAGAACAGCGCGTAGCCGGCGGATGCCGCCATGCTGTCGGTGTAGGAGTAGACCGGCTTGACGTCCTTGTCCACCCGCTTGACCAGCTCGGCCGTGTCCACCATGCCCGAGACTGCGCCACCGCCGGACTTGATGTCCAGCACGATGGCCTTGATGTCCGAGTCCTTGGCGGCGTGCACCAGCGCCTGGCGGATCTCCGGGTAGCCCACCGCGCCGATGTAGCGGTTCATCCACGAATCGGTGTTGTTCAGGCTGCCCGCGATGGTGATCACGCCGACGCTGCCGTGCTTGCTGAGCAGGCGTGGCATGTCGCGCGGGCTGTTGTCCGAGAGGTAGTCCGCGTGCTTCTCCGCGCCCAGCTGGGCAAGGAACGTGCGCACGCCGAGCATGTACTGCGCGAAGGACTCGTCCGTGCCCGCCCACTGCTTGATGTCCAAAATTTCCATGGTCAGTTCCCCTTCTTGGCCGGACCCTTTGGCTGGGTCGGCGTCTGCGTTTTGGAATCCCGCGGCCCGCCGGGCGTGGCCGAGGTGTTGCTGTGTGGGTTGGTCTCGTCAGGCGAGGCGGTCGTGCCCGCCTGGCTGCGGAACATGGTCCCGCTGAGCTTGGGTGCGCCGGCCGGCGGCAGGCGCCCGGTCAGCTTCAGCGCCGCCTCTTCGTCGGTGACCAGGCCCAGCGACAGCTGGTCCAGCACCCGGCTCTGGTACATGCTGCGGAAGGCCTCGAGCTCGCTCTCCGGGCGCAGGTCGATGCGCTCGAACGAGAACTCGACGTAGACGTCGTTGCCCAGCAGGCGCATGGCCAGCGTGAGCATGCGAGAGAGCATCGAGTTGATCTTGTTCTGCACGCCCTCGCAGTAGCGCAGGAACAGCAGCGTCTCGGTCGAAGCGATGTTCTGAGACCCGGTTCCATGGCCCAGCACAGCCGGCGGCGCCTTGGCGCCCGTGGCCGTCTTGGCGTTGACCATGTTCTGCAACGTCTCCCACTCGCGATTGAGTGTGACGTTGCCGTTGTTGAGGTAGTCGAACTCCGTGGTGTTCATGTGCACCAGGGCGTCGTCCGGCTCGAGACCGTTGACCGTGTCCGCGATGGACGAGATGTAGTTGTTGACGTACGCGACCTGCTGCTCCGGGTCGTTCAGGACCTCCAGCGGCATGTTCTTGCGCAGGATCTCCAAGTCGATCGAGACGTTCAGGCGCGGGTGCAGCGCCCGCTTGATGACCCGGCGCACGTCGTTGGTGAACTCGGTGTCGGCAAGCACCGCATGCAGCGCGGCCTCCACCGGCGAGTCCGAGTAGGCCGTCAGCAGGTCCTGGTCCAGCGCCTCGTAGAAGAACGCCGGCGTGTCCAGGTCGATCTCCTCGCCGTTGATCTTCTGGATGGGGTAGACGTAGCCGCTGCCGTCGTCCATGAACTCGATCTGCGTGGTCGAGATCGGGACCGCCCGGCTGGGCATGCGGGCCTTGTCCAGCACCAGCTCGCCCGCGCAGCTCCCGTAGTTGCGCAGCTCCTTGCACCAGGCCTCCGCCAGCGCGTGCACCGAGGACATGCCGTTGAAGCCGTCCGTGTAGTCGGTCAGGTAGTTCAGGCGCGAGAGGAACTGCTGCGTGAGCGTGGTCGCCTCGGGGTTCAACGTCCCGTCGAGGTTGCGCGCCAGCGCGGTGAAGTTGCGCGTGACCACCAGGCGCTGGTAGGCCCACTGGCTGCCCGAGAGGTCCGGGCTGACGGCCGACAGATCGCGGATCGTGGCCTTGGTACTGATGCCGTTTCGCAGCGACAGCAGGTCAAGGTTTGCGGTGCGGCGGTCCGTCTCCGAGAGCTTCTGGTCGCCCTTGGTGGTCTTGGTGCGCTTGCTGGTCGACGGGATCGTCTGCTGCCGGTTGGGCACCTTCGGGTCGACGATGTCCGGCAGCTTGCCCGCGGCGGATCGCTCCACGGCATAGCCGCCGCCCTCGTCTGACAAGGCGGCACCGAACCCAAAAAACGACTTGAGCTTCTCCAGCATTCGGCCCACATTGGGGCCACCGGAGTCCAAAAAGCAATCCCTACCGCTTGGCCGGGCCCGTGACCTTGAACTTGCTCACGCCGAGGATCCCGGCGTTGAGCACGCCGGCCGCGACGCCGCGCATCTGGGCCGCCACCCACAGGTAGCCCAGGGCGTGGTGGTAGTGGTCCTTGCCCTTGTTCGATTTTTGCCACATGGTGGTGAACTCGCCGTTTCGCAGTGCCGCCTGGGCCCGCTTCATGTCGGTGAGGTGGGCCTTGATCGTCTCCCACTCACCGGTCTTGGCGATCCGGATGCCTGGCTCCGCGGACTCATCGGCCGGGCGGATCTCCGCCATCAGGCGGTCGAACAGCGCGTTGCGGTTGATGGCCACCTGGCGCAGCCCCGCAAGGGCCACGTCGTTGTCCTCCTCGCGCTTGCGCACGTCGTAGACCTCCATGCCGCCCTTGGCCACGTACAGACCACCGTACAGGTTCACGTCCTGCTCGCTCAGGGACATGATCAGGTCCGTGTACGGCATGATGTCCGAGACCTTGATCGTGATCCGGTACTTGTTGGCCAGCGCCGTGTACCGGTTGCGGAAGTCGCGCAGCGGCACCCGCTCGGCGTGCACCACCACGAGCGTGCCGTCGTTGGCCACCCCGCCCACCATGAAGTGGCAGGTCAGACCCAGGTCGATGCCCATGACGTGGGTGCTGAAGGGCGTCTGACCCAGCTGAATCCCGACGCGCTCGACGTCCTCCTCGGTCAGCCCGCTCTCGGCATCCGCCGCCGGGCGCCCCAGGCTGAACTGCTTGAACTTGGCCTTGTTGGCGTACTTGGTGGACGCAACGATCAGGTCGGAGATCGTGACCACGTTCGGCGCGTCGAAGGGCTGCACCTGGTAGCCGCGTGCAATGTGGTTCTCGGAGGGGTTCTCGCACACCCACTCGCGATGCTCAGGCTGCAGGCTGGTCGGCCGGATGCACTTGGGGCACAGGAACTGGGCCTCCTGGTACCGGATCAGGTGCAGGTTCTCCTTGCTGATCTCGTCCAGGTGCTTGTCCCAGCCCGGCACCCGCACGTGCTCGTAGTAGTCCGGCACGAACACGTGGCTGCAGTGCTCGCACCGGCACATGTTCCACATCCGACGACTGGCCGTGAACGCCTCGTCGATCGGGTCCCCAGGGAACGTCGGTGTGGACAAGGAGATGCGCCACTTGTACGCCGAGTGGATCAAGCGGCTGGTGTAGTCGCCGATCACGTCCTGATCCGAGAAGCTCAGCTCGTCGTGGATCAGCATGTCAAGGGTGGTCGAGATGGCCGCGTTGCCCGTGGCCGCCCCCTTGAAGTAGATCTCCTTGCCCGTGCCGAAGGTCTTGATCTCGGCTTTGTCCACGTCGTCGCTGGAGATGGCCGCGCGCAGCGCCGGCGAAGTCGTGACGATCGGGTTGAAGCGGGTCTTGGCGTAGTCGACGGCGAACGTGGCCGTGGGGAACGTGTACCCGATGCGGAACGACCCGGGCATGATCATCACCAGGCCCGCCGCCGCGCGCAGCGACATCTCCGAGATGCCGGTCTGCGCCGACTTGCGGATCACCAGCTCCTGCGCGTCGTCCTGGAGGATCTTGAGCTGGTACTCGTGGTTCAGGAAGCTGAAGCGCTTACCCCCGATGTACGTGTTGCGCTCGATCCACTTGGCCAGGTCCTTGCGACCGAGCTTGTCGGTCGTGGCCGTGCGCACCCGCGCCAGGTGCTGCTCGTAGAACTCAGTCGTCAAGCTGCACCCCGGCCACCGCCGCCTCGTACAGGTCGTAGGCGTGTTTGCGGTCCTCGCCCTCGGGCAGCCCGTTGAGGAAGTTGATCACCGCGCGCTCGACGCGCTTGAACCGCTCGGTGGTGTAGACCTCGCCCTGCATCTTCACGAGGTTCACCAGCGCCGCGCTCAGGCTGTTGGCCACCTGCGCCTGCTGGTTGGCGGGCACCTCGGCGGCGCCCATGGTCATGCGCTGCAGCTCCTGCAGCGCCGCCACCTGCAGCACCAGCTCCTGCGACAGGTCCATGTCCTTGAGGTGGACGGCCGGGAGCAAGCTGTGCACGCGGTTGCGCAGGGCCAGCAGACCCATCATCGACAGTCCACTCAGGTCGACGCCCTCCGCGCTGTTGAGGAGGGAGTCCGTGTTGTCGAGGCTGGCGTTGTCGGGGCGGCCGGCTGTGGCGCCCGGGAGGTCGAATGCGCTCACAGGGTGTCGGCCGCTTGACACGGCTCTTGTTCTTGTGGGCGAAATACTAGGGGTGCGTCAACAGCAGGTCAATCGTGCTCCAGTCGTAGTGCGGCATGCCCGGCCACACGTGATTGCCCATCACCTGGTTCTCCTTGTAGGTCAGGACGGTCAGATTCGTGTGGGTGTGCAGCCCGCAGACAAGGTACGAGCTCAGCGGCACGATGTGCGCGACCTGGTAGTGCCCCCAGCCCAGCTCGTTCAGGATGGCGCAGGCCATGTAGATGCGAACGACCTCCTCGACGTCGCTCCAGGAGCAGTAGGCCGTGGCCAGCGCCACTTTCCGGGGGTCGGCAGCCCGCTTGGTGCCCGGTCTTGGGAGTGTCGGCTGGGCTTGCCCCCGCCATCGCTTGATCGCCCGGTCCGCTGGGCTGAGGTTGGCGTAGCGTTCCCTCGCTGAGGCCTTGAGCCGCTCCTTGTTGGCCTCGTAGTAGCTCTTTTTGGCCGAATCAGGGGTTTTGGCCCCGATTTCCTCACTTTTTGCGCAAAAAACGGGGGTTTTCCCCTGTTTTTCGTTGATTTCGGTCGTTTTCGGCCTGTTTTTGCGCATCCAGCACCGATTTTTGCTGCGGTGCGGGTGCGCCGGCTATCCCCACGGGCGTGCGGCGGGGTGATCGGGTGCGCCTGGAGGTCATTTCACTATGTGAAATTTCACAATGTGGAACGTGCCTGGCGCAGCTTGCGGCCTTTGTTTTGTCTCACGTGGCTCCTTCTCATGGCATCTCGCTGAACCCTGCGTGCTGAGGTTGTCATCGGCTTGTCGCTGTCGTAGTGCACGGACAGGTCAAAGGGATCCCAAAGCTCGTCGAACAACACCCCGGGCAGCTTCGCCTTCTTCGCCCGGTTGACCTCGGCCGGCACCGGTCGCAGGTTCTGCTCCACATGTAGTCCGCAGACGTGCTGGTTGAGCCCGGTGGGGTACATGTGATCTACCTCGTGCCGAATCCCAGTCATTTCTGTGAGTCGGCGAGCTTCAGCGTAGATCGCCAGGATCTTGCCTTTGTCCGCCCAGGCGACGGGCTTCAGCTTTCGCCTTTCAGCCTCTAGGCGGAGGTCTGCGACTTCCTTTTCGTTCGCTGCACACCTTTCCTGGTAAAGCGCCCACGCCCCTGTTGGGCTCTCCTTGAGGCACTCCTCCCACACCCTCAACCAATCAGACCCCATCACAAGCATCTCGGCCCCTTGTTTGACATCAGTTCAGGGCGGCCTGCACCCGCTTCAGCAGCTCCGCAGGCGGCACCCCAGCCAAGTCTGCGTGGCCTTTCACCAGTCCAGCAAGGGCGTCGATGACGCTGTCGGGGTCCGCGGCGCCGGCTGCTACAGCTGGTTTGGCCTTCTCACGCTCTGCTCGGGCTTTACCGACATCCCGGCTGATCTGGGCTTGGAACTTCCCGAACTTCTTGGCTGCCTCGGTCTGTGACATGCCCTCGTCCAGGACTGCTCTTACGTGAGGGAGCCTGCTGTAGTGGTCTGGTGATGCGGTGCGCTTTGGTTTTCGCAGCTCCCCTCTCTCACGGGCCGCGACGATGTCGGGATCCTTTCCCAGCAGGTTCAGCAGGGTCAGTGAGTCGCAGCCAACCGAACGGCTTGCCTGGGCCCAGGTGGCTCCAGCAAGGATTTGGGTTTTCGCTTCAGCGATGTCGATGTGTGTTTTCATGACGCATATCATAACACATAAAGTTGGCCAGATTTTGCCGGCCGAAATTGGATCTATTACCGGGCCGCGGCCTGAGCGCACCAAAACAGTGTACCCGTCAACATAGACAGCGGCTATTATTGTGTTATTTGCGATAGATACATTTGTTGTTGTTGTGTTATTGTTGTGTTATAGTTGTGTCTATCGGGTATCGCCCCGGTGCCTTTTAGCTCTTACACCTTGCGGCGCCCTGCCGCGACATTGCCCCGATGGGGCGCCCCTAAACATTCTCCGGAGTTCAAACCATGCAAGCCCCCACCGCCTCCCTCGCCCCCGCCGCTCGCACCGTGCGCCTTACCATGGGCGATAAGCAGGCCCTTGCGATTCTGTTCCCCGCAAAGGGTCACGCCGAAAAGATCGAACGTCTGTTCGATGCTATCGCCCCCATTCTGTCGACTTGGTTTGCTACGGGCGGCAACAAGACAGACTTCCAGCAATCCGCCACCGTGCGACATGGCCCCCTTGTGTCAGCCTTGTGGGATGCCATGGTCAGTGGCAAGGGTACCGCCCGCAAGATCGGCAACGCGTGGGCCGCACTTGCCGCCCATGCCTTGACCATTCCGGGCAAGTCCTTTGCAGCGGATCAAGCCGGGCACGATGCCGCCATCGAAGAGTGCGCAGCCCTGTTCATCGCATTTTTTCCGGCCCCTACGGTCAAGGAAAAGGACGCCAGCAAGGAAACCCCTGCCCAGCAGATCGCACGCCTGACCGCTGAAAATGCCGCCCTGAAGATCGAACGCGATGCCATGGCGGCGAAACTGGCGCACCTGACGCAAGCCCCCGCCCCCACCACGGCCCCCTTCTGACG
>Ga0209066_10004525_pt1 | contig 15086 bp, 11 predicted proteins | sample All_14_2_FD_187198 | JGI IMG/M metagenome (GOLD analysis project Ga0209066, IMG submission 187198) | Freshwater microbial communities in response to fracking from Pennsylvania, USA - Allegheny Zone_MetaG_DW_15 (SPAdes) (version 2) ...
ACGCGCAGCGCTGCAAGACCGCGCCCGACCCGCTATTTTCAACGGCACCCAGTGCGTGGCCACCCACGGCCAGTGGGCCGATCGTGCCGCGCGTGTGGGCGCTCACCTGCGCGCTGCTGGCCTGCAGCCCGGTGACCGGGTGGTGCTCTTCATGCGCAACCACCCACGTTACCTGGAGCTGCTGTTGGGCGCCTGGTGGGCCGGGTTGGTGGTGGTGCCGGTCAATGCCAAGCTGCACCTGAAAGAAGTGCGGTGGATCGTGGACAACGCCCAGGCGCGCTGGGCCTTTGTGACGGCGGATGTGGCGCCCGACCCAACGGCACTCACGGGTCTGAGCGGCGTGATGGACGCCGACAGTGCCGCGTGCGATGTGTGGCTTGGGTCTGGAGAAGGTCTGCCCGCCATCACCGAGCGCGCGCCCGACGACACCGCCTGGCTCTTCTACACCAGCGGCACCACCGGCCGGCCCAAGGGCGTGATGATCACGCACCGCAACCTCATGACCATGGGGCTGACCTACTTCAACGATGTGGACCCCATCGATCCCGGTGACGCCATTGCCTATGCTGCGCCCATGTCGCACGGCGCCGGCATCTACGCCATCCCGCACCTCATGGCCGGCGCACGGCATGTGGTGCCCGCCTCGGGCGGCTTCGACGCGGCCGAACTGTTCAAACTGGGCCTCGCACTCGGCCCGCTCTCGCTGTTTGCCGCGCCCACCATCGTCAAACGCATCGTCGACGAAGCACAGTCTCAAAACCTCACGCCAGAGCAGTGCGGCCAGAGCTTCAAGACCATCGTCTACGGCGGCGCGCCCATGTACGCCGCCGACATTCAGCGCGCCCTGCACACCATGGGTCCGCGCTTTGTGCAGATTTACGGCCAGGGAGAAAGCCCTATGGTGGGCACCGCGCTCAGCCGCACCCACCTGGCCGACACCGCGCACCCGCGCCACGCCGAACGCATGGCCTCCGTGGGCGTGGCGCAAACGACCGTGCGCATCCGCGTGGCCGGGTCAGACGGCGAGCCGTTGCCGGTGGGCGAGGTGGGTGAAGTGCTCATTCAGGGCGACAGCGTCATGGCTGGGTACTGGCACAAGACAGAGGCCACCGCCGCCGCCATCCGCGACGGCTGGCTCTGGACCGGCGACATGGGCGCGCTGGACGCCGAAGGCTTTTTGACCCTGAAAGACCGCAGCAAAGACCTGATCATCAGCGGCGGCAGCAACATCTACCCGCGCGAGGTGGAAGAGGTGCTGCTCACCGCGCCCGGCGTGAGCGAGGTGGCCGTGGTCGGCGCGCCAGACCCCGAGTGGGGCGAAATCGTGGTCGCCTTTGTGGTGCCGCAGCCGAGGGTGGTGCTCGATTCAAAGAGGCTCGATGCCTTTTGCATCGACCAGATTGCGCGTTTCAAGCGGCCCAAGCGCTATGAGTTTGTGGACGCGCTGCCCAAGAACAACTATGGGAAGGTGCTGAAGACGGTGCTGCGTGAGCGGTTTGTTTTCACGCAGGGCACGCTCCAAGCGTTGGGTGCCTACCGAACCACTGACTTGCATGTGGCTGCCGACGAAGCAGATGCGTGGCTGGAAAAGCCCGAACAGGGCAAAGACGTAGCGTCACCTGAGAACCCCGTCTGATCCGTTTTATTCAGCACAGGCAGTCCTGGATCCATTGACTTGGTCAGAGGACTTGCGCAAAACCGCCATTGCGTTGTTGCTTCGCCTTGCCGTACGCCCGCACTGCCCGCGGCTTCGCGCCGAGCCCTGACGGTTTTGGGTAAGTTCTGTTGGTTTAAAGGCAAAAGGTAAGACTTGACCCCAGCGCCGTTTTCAGGGCGTCTTCTGCGGCGAGGAGGTGCTGTGCGTGGTCCGACCGTGCCTTGAGTTGCCTGTTGGGTATCTGTTCTAATCTTTTGCTTCTTGTGGATTGGGGCGGTGCCGTCGAATCCAGGGTGAGTGGTCAAGCTCGCGCACTCCAGAGAGAGCAAGCATTCAATTGCAATTTGGGGTAAATGATGTCGCGAGAGATACAGGCCATCGCATCGAACACGGCGCAGGTCCCTCCGACCGTCCGGTTGCTTGGCACGCTGGTCAAGGCTGTGGTCGCTGCCATCGTCATCAGCCTTGCCCTCGCATCGGTCCTGCTCGTCCATATCGGGCATGCCCAGGACGAAACTGCAGCCGAGGCCTCGGAGCGCCAGTACAGCGGCCTGATCAGGCTGCTGTCCCGGCAATTGGGCAGTCACGTCCGCGACTACACCCACTGGGACGAGTCGGTCGAGCGACTCGCGGCGAGCTACGACGCCGAATGGTGGGACAAAAACGCGGGCGCCTTCGCCGTGGACAGCTTTGGGCTGTCGTTCAGCTTGGCCGTCGACGGTTCCGACCGCCCGCGTCTTGCAACGACGCCTTCCGGCCGGCGTACCGATCTCCCCGTCGAACTGCTTACGCCATCGCTGCGCACGCTGCTTGCCGAGGCAAGATTGCGCCCCGCCTCGGCCACCGGCGCCGAGGCGGTGGCCACCGGCATTGTCGAGTTCGAGGGCGGCCTCCATCTGGCGGGCGCAGTCCTTTTCCTGCCGGAATCGGAGGAGGTGACGAACCCCGATCCACAGGCGCTGCTCATCTACGCCCGCTCTCTGCCCGACGATATCTTCGTCGAGGTGGCGGGGATCATGGGCAGCCCGGACCTGCGCCGGCTCGATGCGGCTCCCGGGCGGGGAACCTTCGTCCCGCTGGTCCTGGCGGACGGGTCTTCGGCGGGCGTCGTGGCCTGGACGCCACCGTCGCCGGGGCGCTCGATGACCGCCGACGTCCTGCCGCTGGTCAGCGCCGCCTTCCTGTTCGTCGCCGCGCTGGTCGCCTTCTTCGCCTACCGTGCGCGGCGGCTCGCGCTCGCACTCCATGCCGACGAGCGCGCAAGGCAGGAATTGGCTGCCCGCAACCAGTCGATTCTGGATACCGTGGGAGAGGGGATCTTCGGCATTGACCAACACGGCATGACGGTGTTCGTGAACCCGGCGGCGCTGGCTGCAATCGGCTACGAGGTCGGGGAGTTCGTTGGTCGGGACCCCCATCCGCTGATCTGCTGCAAGCTGCCTGACTGTTCGCGCAATTCCGTCGAGGACTGCCCGGTGCGCCAGGTTTTGGCAGACGGCCAGGCGCGGTCCGCCGCCGACGAGGTGTTCGTTCGCAAGGACGGGAGCAGTTTTCCGGTCGAATTCGTCGTGACGCCGGTGAAGCAGGACGCGCACGTGACCGGCGCTGTGGTCGTATTCCGCGACATCACCGGCCGACGGCAGACCGAGGAGGAGATCCGCTACCGTGCCAATTACGACGCGCTGACCGGTCTGCCCAACCGCAATCTGCTCGTTGAGCGCCTTTCGCAGGAATTGAAGCTCTCGCGCCGCGAGAACGCCACGGTTGGACTCCTGTTCCTCGACCTCGACCACTTCAAGGAGGTCAACGATACGCTCGGCCACGAGGCCGGTGACCTCCTGCTCCGGCAAGCCGCCACACGCATGCACGACAGCATCCGCGAGACCGACACGGTCGGTCGCCTGGGCGGGGACGAATTCGTGATCCTGCTGCCGCATCTCAACGACGCCGGCGCCGCTGCGCTGATCGCCGACAAGGTGATCGCGGCGCTCGGCACGCGCTTTGACCTCGACGGGCATGACGCCTGGGTCGGCGCGAGCATCGGCATCGTCGTTTTTCCCGGCGACGGCGAGGATGCGAGCGAGTTGCTGCGCAATGCCGACCTCGCGATGTACAAGGCGAAGGAGGCCGGTCGAAATACCTATCGCTTCTACAAGTCGTCGATGACGGAGTACGTGCTGGCGCGCCGGGGGCTGGAGATGGACCTGCGGCGGGCTGTCGAGAATGGGGAGTTCGTCCTCCACTACCAGCCCATTGTCGACCTGCGCGACCGGCGTACGGTCCATCTGGAGGCGCTGGTGCGCTGGCGTCATCCGCAGCGGGGCCTGCTCACGCCGGGAGACTTCATCCCGCTGGCCGAGGAGACCGGACTGATCGCCGAGATCGGTGAGTGGGTCCTGCACGAGAGTTGCCGCCAGCTCGCGCAGTGGCGCGCGATGGGAAAGACCATCGACGTGGCGATCAACGTCTCTGGGCGGCAGGTCCCGCGCGACCTGCCGCCCGAGATGATCGCGTCGGCGCTCGCGGCCCACGGCCTGCCGTCCTCGGCGCTGATGATCGAGATCACCGAAACCGTGCTCTTCAATGATTCACCGCCGGTGAGGGGGTGGCTGAATGCCGTGCGGGAACTCGGCATCAGGCTGTTGATCGATGACTTCGGCACGGGCTATTCGTCCCTGAGCTACCTCAAGCACTTTTCGCTCGAGGCACTCAAGATCGACAAGAGTTTCATCGATGGGCTGCTGGACAACAAGGCGGACCAAGCGCTGGTCAGGGCCATCCTGGCGATGGCGAAGGGGCTCGGTCTGCCGGTGGTGGCCGAGGGTGTCGAAACCGAGGCCCAGATGGAATGGCTGTATGCGCATGGCTGTGAGTACGCCCAGGGATACCTGTTCGCCCGTCCTGTGGAGGCCGCTGAACTGGATATTCCGGTCAGCCGCTGAATACAGGGTCATTCTTTCTCGCACACAGGCGCTGAGAAGCGTGGATCTGCAAGGAAAAGTCTCTTGAACTTGGTCTTGCGTCAACAGCGACCCTTCGCTCGGTAGATGCAGATCCTTGCGCTGAAGAAGGGCAGGGTCATGCAGGCGTTGGCGTCTGCCGCGCTGCTGAATGCTGTGGCAGGTACACGGGGGAACACGCTGGTGTGAAGCCAGCACCGCGCCTCTGCGGCTGGACAGGGGAACCGTCATACCCCCGTCCCATCTGTCGCTCTGCTTGCACGCTTGTGCAACGCAAACCTTTCACCATGCCCTCTACCCCAACAAAATCGAATTGACCCTGGAAAAGTTCATTTTTTCCAGCCGCTGGGTGCGGGTGCTTTTCTTTCTGGGCCTCATTGTCAGCATGGCGGTGCTGCTGATCAGCGTATTCAGCGGATACGAAAACTTCGTCCCCAAGCTGAGCATTGGCGCCCACGAGGACCGACCAGCCTGGATGGACAAAGTGGGGTTTTCAGACCTGAAAATGAAGCTGCGATGATCTGAAATGGAAGATTGCTATCCACCTGACCTTTGTGGTCTCTGGACGGTTGTTTGCCCTGGCCGACTGGATCAGCGATCAGCTCAAGTGAGCCTGCGCGGGCGGCAAGGGCAGGGGTGACGGAGTCCTTGCTACAAGCCTCGGCAGCAGGGTGCTGTGTCAAGGCCACGCATGTGCGACATGCACAGCCACAAGCGAGGCGTGGGGGCTATCAACTGCAGGTGACGCTGCCACAGCCGCTCATGCTGGCTGGGCGCACTTTGCCGGGATCGGCCAGGGTTTCCGTGCGGGAATCAAAGCCAACTTCTTTCAGGTGAAGTGCCAGGCCCGCGTCCATGCTGGCGGCATGCTGAGGAAACCATTCGACCAGTGCCTCGGCCAGACGGGTGATGATTTCCTTGTCTTCTTTTTCAAAGTGATCTACCACGGCATGCATGGTTTCCAGGATCGCGGCGTGGTGGCTGGCGTGGCAGTTGTCGGCAGAAAAGCCAGTTGCAAGCATCCAACGCTCTTCTTGCGCGAAATGTTCCACGGTGTGTTCTACGAACTGGTGGTACAGCGACAATTGCTGTTCTTGCGGAGTGACCAGAAGCTGATTGAGCATGTCCACAAATTCTTCGTGGGTGTCGTCCATGCGGTCATCGCCTACGGCGAGGGCTGGCGACCAGTTGAGTCGGGCCGGGGCTGGGTGGGTGGGGGTAGCTGTGTTTTCCATGGGGCGAGAGCTTAGCAGCGGGGCTGGTTGTGCAGGGTTGATGCAGGTCAACCACAGTTTGGCCTGTGATGCCCTGTCGTGGTTGCAGGTTTTGACCGAAGCACATGGGCCGATTTCATCGGAAACCATGCTTGCCCAAATGTGCGACAATTTGTTACATGTCACTGAGGTGCTTATTTGTCAAGCTTCGGTGCATCTTTGTGATGATGCCCAACCCATAGGGTGTTGGACGTGATCTTGAGGTTGATCGTGCTTGGTGCCCCGATGGAATAAGGCTCAGCGAGGTTGGCCTGGGCCAGGCTCACCGGCCAAGAGCCGTTTCTGACGCAGCCTTGGTTTTCTCAGGATCAATGCCCGTTTGAAGGCCGGTGTAGACGGCCAAAGTGACCTTGCGGGCCGCCCCATTGATCGCAGGTTTTCATCAAGGAACATGTGGGTGGCGTGCGCTATATTGGCAGCACCGCGACAGTACCTGCAAAAAAATACCGGTACAGCACGGTAGGCCAGAATTTGTGGTCAAAAAAGAGTTGCTTGATAACCTCGTATGCGAGCCCCTGGCAGCAGAAACGCTTGCCCAAGGACACTCGATCCTGTTTGAGGCGTGCAGGCGACTGCGAACTAGGGTGCGGGCAGAGACTTCATCCAAAATACAGCGTCGCAACGAGCGACTACGGACGGACGCGGTGACCGCTTTTGTATGATGAAAAAGGAGGGTTGGTCGTTGGTAAAAAAATTCAGAGTAAAACTTACAACAGTATCACCACCTGCAGCGTGGATTCGTTCACACCCTGTAAAAAGACAGGCATCAAGCACATCGGATACACATGCTCATGTCTATGATGCCCTTACCCCCATAACCTGCCTGTCAGATGTACGGGCAGGGTTGCGGCGGTGAAGGGGGACCAGGATGGGCTGTGACTGAGCACAGTAAAAAGTTACAGCCATCAAGCAGCTAACGCAGGTTTGCGGTGCTGGAAGAGTCCACTCTGGGCAGAGCAGTCAAGTACATGGCCGCGTGCGTTCACGAAACATTGTGCGTGTGCAAGGGCGAGCAAGCAACCGAGGATGTAAAAACGCTGTTCAAGATCCAGTACCACCATCATGGAGATGCAGAGGATCAATATCCAAGCGAAAGAGCCTTGAGTCTTGTACCCTATCCGTCTGTCTTGCACTACTTTTATCCCTACTTTATAGAAGAGCCCAACTGTGACAAACGAAGCCCTGCAAAATTATTTCAGAGAACAGCAAGTATCTCTACAGTGGTTGCCCGTCCTGCGTGCGATGGCCTCGGAACTATCGACGCAGACGCCCGCCGAGGAACTGCTAGAGCTTTTTTCTAAAATCGGTGAACGGTTCGCTGCAGATACTGAAGATCATTTTCAAGATGCAGAAACACTGACACAACTGGAAGAGAGCCTTAATTATTTTTGGGCACGTATCAATTGGGGTTGGGTGACTTTCAGAGAAGCCAAGGGGTGCATTGAGATCACCCACTCAGCAGCACCTCTGGCGGAAGCTTTTGGTGACGAGGCACTCGGCTGGAGCGTGGGTTTGCTTCAAGGTTTTTACCAAAGAGCATTCAGTGCACTCGGGGCAAGTGACACCATGGTCGTACGCACTGTGGGTGAGCCAACGGGTGGACTGGATATTCATTTGCGTTTTGGGCGGTAAGCGTTCGTAACGCTTCTAAAGAAAAGAAGTATTTCAATGAAAAAACCTAGTAACAACCTTTCAGCATTGTTTCGTTCCCTAGGTCCCGACGAAGCAGGGTTGGAGGCTATCGCGAAGGGTGCTGCACCCAAGGTCGAAAAAGAATGGCCGCTTTTCAAAGCCGTTCCTCCAGTCGAGCAGCAACCTACACCACCTTTGTCGAAGCAAGAAAGAAAAGTCTGGAGCAAGCAAGAAAAAGTGAAGGTTGAGGTACCACGCCCCACCTTGTCTATGTCGGGACTGAGCAGCAAACTGGCCAAGAGTCTGAGTCAAATATCGGAACAGATGGCCGTAGATGAGAGCGACACAGTAACCCGTACGCCTGAAAAAAGGTCTTTGGGTGTGTTGAATCAAGGCAGGCAAGAAAAATTTCCAGAGCGAGTACCCAGTTCTGATTCGCCCATGATCGCCAAGTCTTCTACAGTCGTCAAGCCTTTTGAGAGTGAAGAAAAAAGCATTGATACGGGGTTGTCCGAAAGTGCATCACCACAGCCTGTGCTTGCTCAAGAAAAGACCAAGTCCAAGACCTATACCAAGGCAAAAGATACGGTCAAGCACGATGATCGTTTGGCCAATATCTTCAGCCGACTTGATGAAAAAGAACAAGCCACACCCAAGCCTGCTGAAAAGCGTTCATCATTGTTGAACCGCATAGGTAAAAGATGAGCATTATTGGCATTGTTTCAATGAAAGGCGGGGTGGGGAAAACCTCGACGACAGCCAATATCGCGGCCGCATTGGCAGCCGTGCTTGGGCCCAATCGCGTCTCCGTCATTGACCTTGATCCGCAAGATGCATTGCATTGGCACTTTGGAGTTGACAGCAAAGCGGGTGCTTGCAAACAAGCCGTGAGGGGCGGTGATTGGTCTGGTGCGGTAGTTGAAAGCCAATATGATGTGCAGTGCCTGCCCTACGGCAGGGCCAGTGAGTCCGAACGCGAGGCCTTTGAAGAACTGCTCTCACAGGATGCTGGATGGCTTGGTCAGCAACTCGAAGATGCTGGACTCGGTGACGAAGGGATTGTCTTGGTTGACGTTCCACCGGGACCTTCTGTGTATTTAAAGCAGGTGTTCGCATGTGCCGATTTGATCTTGATAGTTTTGTTGGCTGACGCAGGCTCCTACGCAACTGTCCCATCAATGGAGTCCTGGTTGAAAGACATGTCGGTGCTTCGACCGGAACTTAACAGTTTTTACGTACTTAACCAAGTTGACAGAACCCAGGTATTGAATCGGGATGTCACGGAGTTGCTACAAGGGCATTTGGGTGCGCGTATTGCTCCTATTTGTATTCATCACGATGAGGCTGTCAGAGAAGCGCTCGCTTTTCGTCAGCCGGTTGTGGCTTACGCCCCACATGGACAAGCCAGCAAAGATATAGCGCAACTCGCTGCATGGCTGATTGATAACCTGAGCCAATGAGCCCCCAATTGATGCTGTCGCTCTGGCGTGAACGCTGGGGAAAAGCTGAGGACAGTGTTCCAACACTGCCTTACCTGGATGGGCATCTGAATCGCTGGAGTGTCCGTCTGATGACTTCGAAGATCTGGACGTTGCCAGGTGCCTTCATCATGACGGCGCTGTTGTGTATGTTTGGTATGGCTGTGATTGTGTCTCTCCAGCTTTCGCTTAACAGCCAAATTGTTTTCTCAACAGTTATTGTGTGTGTCAGTCTGTATGTCCGGCGTTATGGAGGTCATTGGGTTACGCTGGTTCTGGTTGTTTTATCTTTTATCGTATCAGCACGTTATTTTTTTTGGCGCCTGGATGCGACTTTGGGTCATTACTTTGATCTGGCATTCATTCTGGGATTTTGCCTGTTTGCGGCGGAATTGCACATTTGGGTTCTGAGCATTGTAAATGCGTTGACAGGTGCCTTGCCCCTCAAGCGAGCCGCAGTACCTCTGAGTACTGATGCAACCCATTGGGCAACAGTTGATGTTTTCATTCTATGCCATGGGCAATCGGTATCCGCCATTGAACGTGCAGCAAGATCCGCCTTTGACATGGTGTGGCCCAAAGAAAAAATAAAGATATATCTTGTTGATGATGTTCAGCTAGATTCAATCTGTACGCTCGCCAGTTCAATGGGTATTTCGTATTTGGTCAACGCAGAAGGTAATGCGGGGAAGACTTCCAGTCTCAACCAAGCCTTGTATGTCACAGAGGGGGAGTGGCTCGTTATCTTCGACGGGGATCAGGCACCAGACAAGAATTTTCTTACAAATATCGCTGGTTGGTGGAATTCTGATGAAAAACTTGGAATGATACAGACACCATTTCATTTCCTTGCGCCTGAACCGTCCAAGTGCAGTCTGAAAATTATTGAAAATCCACAGTTAGGTGGTTCTTGTGCCGCTATTCGCAGATCAATGCTGTTGCAGGCAGGCGGATTCTCCCCGGATCCAGTAACTAAACACGCACATACAGCACTTAAATTACAGGCTCTGGGCCTAACCTGTGCTTACGTCGGCTTTGTTGCATCTGGCCATCGGGGCTCGGAGCAACGAGCATTTGCTATTGAATCACAAACGCTATCTATTGATGATACTTTTAGGGTTGACCAACCTTTTTCCTGCCTCACGCTGCGGTGGAAGCGCTATTTAAGCACGGTGGGAGATATGCTGGATTTTTACCGCAATGTGCCAATTTTGATTTTTTTTATGGCGCCAGTGGTGTATTTTTCAGCAAATTTAAACCTCATACAAACATCCCCCGATCTTCTGGCTGCTTATGGCTTACCGCATTTATTGCAGGGCAATTTTGCACAAGCAAGGACGGAGGGCAAGCCACGGTTCAGCATGTTGACTGAATTGAAGGAAATCGCTCTTGGAGGCTATATCTTGTTGTCGACTGCGATTGCAGTCGTTCGTGCCGAATTTCGCTTGTGGATTCCTGTAGGGCTGCAACCAAAAGTCAAAAGGCAGGAGGTGTTTGATCCCTTGATGGCATGGCCTTATGCGATCGTTTTGGTTTTGAATTTGGTCAGTTTTGCAGGTGCTACCATTCAAATGGTATTCATTTCTAGCAACGACCATGAAATGACCATATTTTATTTTGGTTGGGTCGGTTACAACCTGTTAATTCTTGGCGGCATGTTGGCGATTGCCGAAGAATCAAGGCATATAAGAGAACAGGCGCGGCTAAAGGCGCGGTTGCCCGCCACTGTTCGCTTGCTCTCTGGTCATGCCATAACTTGCATAACCGTGAACTTCCCAAAAAATCTTTTGCAGCTGGATCTGGCTGAGTCTGCGAATTTGAAAGTGGGTAGTGTCGTGAATATTTCCATATTTCGGCAATATAGAGAATTCGTGTTTCCTGCACGTGTATCGGACTCGCAAGAAAAAAAAATGACAATCAACATTGAGGAGTCGGCACAAGTACAGTATCAGTCTTTTGGTGCAGCGGTCTTTTCGCGAGGTCCTGATTGGCCGAAATGGTTACCCAGTCGCGATGCCGATCAGCCTTTTCCTCTTTGGGCTGTCAAAGCCTTTAATGCTGCTCGTGATAGTTTGCTGAGCTTAAAAATGCGTTTAGATGGATCTGGATGGTTGTCTGGTTTGGGTGATTTGATTCAAATATGGAAGAAAAGATGATTCGGAAAAAAAATTTCCGGCCTTTGGGTCTTGGTGCCGTATTACTAGCTGCACTGACAATCCACGTACCAGTGGCCTCGCAGTCAAGGAAATCGCTGTCTGATGCGTCAAAAACCCCCCTTTCCATAGAAAATGCTCAAACTGAAGCAACGAGCATACCAACATCCAGGCATCGGGAGGTTTCTCTATCTTTCAAGCAAATGGGTGCTTGGTCGGTAATCAATTTGCGGGGTGTTGATGCTTCCCGGGTATTGTCGTTTCCTGTACGCCCAGATGAGGTCGTCGTCGCTGCCAAGTTGAGTATCAATTACGACTATTCACCGGCGTTGATTCCTGAGTTGAGCCATCTTCGCATATTGCTTAATGACAGAATTGTTGCGGTCGAAGCTTTGCCCAGCGATAAAGGCATCGGAAATGCACGACTATTCAATATTGATCCTCGCCTCTTTGGATCGTTGAACGATTTGCGTTTTAATTTTATTGGTCATTACACCCGCCAATGTGAAGATCCGTTTCATTCTTCTTTGTGGCTTACATTGAGTGACATGGGCCGTCTTGACTTGACTCTTGCACCTATTTCAAGTCTTAGTGACCTCAAGTATTTGCCGCTTCCATTTTTTGACAAACGGGAAAATAATTCTTTAAAATTGCCATTTGTGTTTTCTCAAGCGCCGTCTTTCGGTACGCTTAAAGCTGCAGGTGTTGTAGCCTCATGGTTTGGTTTGCAGGCGGGTACACGTGGTGCTCAATTCCCCGTGTTGCTCAATACCTTGCCTGACGGAAATGCTATCGTGTTTTTGCAGGGCAATGAAACCCTTGATGGAATCAAAAGTACGGCAGAACCAAGCATTTCGATTCAGCCTCATCCAACTAACTCACAGGCCAAGTTGTTGGTTGTAACCGGTAGCAACGACGAAGATTTGGGGCGAGCTGCCCGTGCGATTGCTCTTTTCAACACAACGCTGTCAGGTCAGCATGTAAGCATCACGCAAGAAACAGAAACAGCGCTTCGGAAACCCTATGATGCACCTGCATGGATTCCAATTGATCGACCAGTGAAGTTTGGTGAATTGGCACGCATTGAAGAATTAAGAGTGCAAGGCTACTACCCGGAGGTGATTCGCCTGAACTACCGGGTGTCCCCAGACGTGTTCACATGGCGCACGCCAGGTGTTCCAATGGATTTGAAGTACCGTGCGACCCGTTTACCATTGCACAATAACTCAAGTCTGAATATCAATTTGAATGCTACTTTCATACAGGCGCTTGGGTTGAATTGGCCTGAGAAAGATGAAAATCAGTTGGCAAGCGCCAAACCGAAGGGAAATGAAAACAATGCCCTGAAACAAGAATTCCTGTTTATACCGCCTTACGCCGTAGGTGGACGGGATCAGTTGCAATTCAGTTACTATTTTGATGTTATCAAGGGTGGAGAATGTCAGAGTTTACCTCCTGACAATCTTCAGGGTGCAATCGATCCTGAGTCAACACTTGATTTCAGTAATTTCCCACATTATGTTGCCTTGCCTAATTTGGCATACTTCGCCAATATAGGTTTTCCGTATACCCGTATGGCCGACTTGTCAGAGACAGCAGTGGTCTTGTCACGAACGCCCAATGCCCATGAAATGGCCGCATACCTCATGTTGATGGGTAAGATGGGCGAAGCCACCGGATATCCGGTGCTGCGTCACCGTGTGGTGTCGGATACTGATATTGCATCTGTGGCGACACGCGATTTGATTGTCATTGCTTCTGCAAAGAGTCAAGATTTAATGATGCAATGGGCAGATAGCCTGCCTATAGTTCAAATGGGCAATGAGCGCCGTGTACGCGAGCCCTATATTGCCTGGCGACCCGCGTACCGCTGGGAGCAGCAAGATGTGCAGGCCACACCCAAGACAAAAGGCAATCTGAACCTGACAGGTCCGGGTGGGTTGACTTCAATAATGGCTTTTCAGTCACCGTTGACAGCTGGCCGCAGCGTGGTTGTATTGCATGCAGACAAAGCCGAAGATCTTCAGAAAATATCGGATGCGCTGACTGATCCTGAGCGAATACCTACAATTCAAGGCGATTTTGCAGTTTTCGATGAAAAGACTGTTAGGCATGCTCAAGTCAGTGAAACATACTATGTGGGATCGCTGCCTTCACTCAGCAAGCTACGTTGGTTTTTTTCGGATCAACCCATGCTACTTGCTTTCCTTGGGCTGTTGATCTCTGCTCTGATCGCCGCTCTTGTTTACCGACCTTTGCGAAATATTTTGGCAAAACGTTTAAAAAAATAAACTGAGTATGCCTTGTTGCTGCACGTTTCAACGTGAAGCATGATAGATGCCAGAACAAGAAAACTACTTTGGTTCAGGGATGCTTTCATACTCAAAAATAGAATCTTCTTTGCATCAAAGTCTATGAAAATAATTGCATTTATTTCGGGTAAAGGCGGGGCGGGTAAGACCACCATGGCTGCCAATATCGCAGTAGCCCTTGCACAGCGAAAAAAACATGTGGCTCTGATAGATCTGGATCCACAAAATGCCCAGCGCCTCCACTTGGGAATGGATCCGAATGAGATAGCAGGTTTGGTTCGTGAAGGAATTTCACCCAGTTCACTTTTTGACAGTCCTTTTGGGATAAAGTTTATTCCATTTGGCCGTGTCAGTTTGGATGAGCTTGAAGCCTTTGAAGCTGAGCTTAAAAGAAATCCGAGATGGGTTTCGGATGGCATACATTCGCTAGAAAAAGCAGCTTTTGATATAGTCATTTTGGATACTCCACCAGGACCAACACCTTATCTGAAGCAAGCCTTACTTGCTGCGCATCGCGCTTTGGTTGTGGTGTTGGCTGATGCTGCTTCGTACGCTACGTTGCCCAAAATTGAGTCTCTTGTCAAAGAATACACTGCAAATCGATCAGATTTTGAGGGAACCAGTATTCTGATCAACAAAATGCCAATCAACAGCAAGTTAGGTCATCAAGTTCGAACAGCACTTTATGAGAATTATTCAAACAGGCTGGTTCCAATAGCTGTTAACAAAGACGTGCGCGTTTCTCAAGCGCTTGCTTTTGAACGACCTGTACTTCAGTATGAACCCGGCTGCAGAGCCAGCTTGAATATTCAAAGTGTGGCTGACTGGCTGATAGACAGTCTCGATAACTGATCCGCAGCAAGTATCATCTTGATTCGATTTTTGCGCATGACTTCAAATCCTTCTATAGGCAATCGGGTCAAGTGTTTGACCTATATCGGACAGTGGTTGCCTGATAGTTGGTTCGGTACCCTTGTGGGTTCTTGATGGCCATTCTTTTGATTTGAAGATTAAATTTAATAGTGCATATGACTGAATGCCCTGATTTTCCCCAAAAGATTATTTGAGTCTTGAATTTTTCTGGGTAATACAAATTTCACTTGATTGATATCGGTTAATTTTTCGCTGTTAAACAGTTTTTCTTTGAAAATGGCTATGGAGTGTTTTCTTGGTATGGCGTTTGCACTCGGAAAATCAAGATGGTTTGGCTTGTTTGCTGCTCGATTTTGAAATATGTATCCAAAATTGATCATTCTTTATTTCCTGATTTGATGCGATCCACTGTGAAAAAGGAAAATGCAGGCGCCAGTAGCGCCTCTGACAGCAGTTACTGCTGTTACTTGATAAAAGGCGCCATAAGGTTTTCCGCTGGGTAGGCAGAATGATCGCATGATGTTTGTTTTCCATTTTATGGCTGCGAATGGTCCGTGCAAAGTCATCCACTGAGGAGCACTACGCTCGATGAAGGTGTAAGCAGGAGGTCGTGCTAAGCACAAAAAATGTCTACAACGTGGGCGATATAGCATATGCTCCGTCAACACGACTGAACGCGTTAGTTGTCTTTTGTGTACTCACTGCTTTTTTGGTGTTGAGCACAGCGGTGGAACTGATGGTCTCAAT